>Ga0163144_10001153_pt1 | contig 62466 bp, 50 predicted proteins | sample OliLak19BULKMAT1_FD_123175 | JGI IMG/M metagenome (GOLD analysis project Ga0163144, IMG submission 123175) | Freshwater microbial mat bacterial communities from Lake Vanda, McMurdo Dry Valleys, Antarctica - Oligotrophic Lake LV.19.BULKMAT1 | ecosystem: Environmental > Aquatic > Freshwater >...
CACCACCCCGGCCCCCGCCACCGCCGCTACGCCCACCGGAGAAACTACGCGGGCGCTCTTCGCGCTCGCGAGCCTCGTTGACGGCGAGCTTGCGACCCTTGGCGTCGTAGTTGTTCAGGGCATTGATGGCGTTTAGCGCCTCGGTATCGTCGGGCATTTCAACAAAGCCGAAGCCCTTGGAGCGACCGGTTTCGCGATCGATGATGATCGAAGCCTTATCGACTTTGCCATGCTGGCTGAACAAGTCAACCAGTTCCTGCTCGGTAATGGCGTACGGAAGGTTCCCGACAAAGATGTTCTTCATGAAACGTCCAGACCTTTGCCCGGGGCCAACATCCTATGAACCAAAGACTGACCACCCAGGCACAATCAATTTCGGTCCAGACACAGCACCGCGAGGGGAAGACCCGCGCCAGTGCCTTTTGAACGAAAAGTATACCAGAAATCCAAAAACCCACAAGTGCGGAAAAGCGGGAATTCAGAAGTTGTCAGGGAATGAGCAAACGTGTTTGGATAAGCCAACGATGAGATCACAAGTCTTTTTCGTGAATGTATTTACATAGCAAAAACGGCACAAAATCTACAGGCTGAACCGACTGGTTTATCCCCAATCTATTCACACAAATAGACGAGATTGCGCTACTGCAACGGTAGTGCTTTTCTCCAGCGTTCCATGAGCGCGTGATCTGTCAAGTCAAACTTCAGCGGGGTGATCGTGATAATCCCTTGCATCAACAAGTCCACGTCGCTGCCAGGCTCGGTCGCGTGGAAGTCCAGCCCGTGCCCCGCCGCCCAGTAATAGGTTCCACCCGATGGGCTTTCGCGTCGCTCGTACTTGTCGATCAGGCCATGGACATTCATCGGTGCAACATGGATCGGGGGCATGACGGTCGGGTCGTCGTGGGCGGGGGCTGGATAGGGATCAAAGCGACCTCGTTCCTGTGGGCGCGAGCCGGTCCAACTTGCGTCGGGCTGTTCGCTCCCCCTTTGGCGGTCTTCGGTGGCTGGGATGTTGATACTGAGGATCTCGTAGGGCTTTGGGCCGCCCGCGGCAAAGATCGCCTCGAGGGCAAACCGGGCTCGGGCCGCGGCGAGGTCAAAGCGCGGCTTGCCCCGTCCCAGACGCAGACTCACGGCGATCGACGGAATGCCCAGGAAGGCGCCTTCGATCGCCGCGGCGACAGTGCCGCTGTAAATGACATTGATGCCGCAGTTGGCACCGGCGTTCATGCCACTGATGAGCACGTCGGGCTTGGAACCGGCGCCAAACTTTTCGGGCCAGAGTTGCGACACGGCGAGTTTGACGCAATCCGCGGGGCGCCCCTCGACGCCCATGCCCGAGGCGTTCTCGCGCGTGCCGGGAAGATCGCGAAGGTGGGGGAGCGTCTCTTCGCTAGTCATCAGCGGCTCGTGAAAGGTGATGCCGTGGCTGGTGGCGGATTGCACGGTGAGGGGCGCGACGGTGAAGCAGGTTGGGAGACTGGCAAAGGCAGCCGAGCGCAAGGGGCCTGGGTGGCGGGTAGTGCCGCGAGTGATTGCGTCGTGGAGGGCGAGTATGCCCGGGGCGCGGATGCCGTCGTCGTTGGTAAGGAGTATGCGCACGATCCATCATACGAAACGAGATGCTTGCAGACGGCATGGTTGCGTTACGCAGTGAGGGCGCAGTAATCAGGCCGATCCGCGGCGTCTTGATGTCGGAACGCGCGCACGATGCGACCATCACGCACGAGGAACGCGCCGGGCATCTGGAAGCCATCGCCCCGCAGCCTGCCCACGAGGTGTTTTCCAATGAGGCCGGCGATCATGCCGCGAAGCCACAGACGCGGTCCAAAGAGTTGTGCCAGCGAGCCGCGATGCAACTCGAAGGCGGCGTAGAAGGTCTTGTTGGGATCACTGACGCGGGCAACATTGGCGAGGTTGTACCGTGCAAAGAATGCCCGTGCCGTTTCTTCGTCCATCATGTGGACGAGGCAGATCGTGCTGGATCGCTCGATGCTGGCGCGCTGGACCTGAATATCCGCGAGAGTCTCGCGGCAGAATGTGCAGCCCAGGTGGCGCAGGAAGACTATCAGCAAGGGACGCTGCTGCGACAGCGAGAGCAACGAAACGCCCGAGTCGGTTGTCGTGTTCGCGAGCGAGTCACGGATGTTGACTGGTTGCGACGGATTCGCTTCGATCAGGTTCGCCGCACGATCTGATTCGTTGACGCGATACGCATGCCTCAGCATCAACGCGAATGGAATCCACCAGATCAAGTCGTTGGTGAGGAGCGTGATGCCAAAGCGAAGTGGCACAAGATCTCGCACGAAGTGGGCATCGATGAAGCCAAGGGGCCCGAAAATCTTACCCAAGAGGCCCACAAGCACGATGGGCCAGTGGCGAGCAACATCGGTCGCGGCGAACCAATAACCCACGCCATACACGCCCACGATCATCCCGATGCACTGCCACAGGAACGGGTAGTTGGGCTGGGGCATGTCCAGCAGGGACCAGAAGTGATGCGGGAAGAGGACTGACCACGCGCCCCAGAGCAGGTTATAGACGCCCGCCAGGCGAAGCGCAGTAGTCATCCAGCGTGGTTGGGAACTGTGGGTCATACAACGTGCATTCGACGCGGGGCTGCTCGTGGATGTTGGGCGAGGGAGCCAGCAAAGCAATCAGCGGTTGAGCAGCGATGCTTGCTCGTTTCGGCGCAGGTGCGCAACCAGGAGCGCGGGGTCAAGCAAGTCCTGCACGCCATCGAGGTTGAGGTCGCTGGGCCCAGCGGCATCGGCATATGCGTCGTCGACGTTCACACGACTGTTGCTGTCGCGATCGAGGGTGGTGTTGAAGATTGTGCGGAGGAGCGTGTTGGGCTCTTCCTGCGCGGGATAGAGAAACGTGAGGGCTTGCGGCAGACGCGCAGCCCACGCGGCCTCATTGTGTTGCTGGTTGTAACCAATCGTGTGGCGGAGGGTCCCCTCAAGGCTGTAGCCGGGGGAGAAACCGCCGACGAAGTAGTCCCGGAGGTTGAGCGTGAGCCAGTAGTTGTCGTTGGAGGTGCCGCTATCGCCACTGTCCAAGTACGTGCGGATGGCGCGGGCGAGCGTTGTACGGACTCGATTGAGGTAGTTGGGGCAAGTCTGCCAGGCACCGCTCACTAGGCCTGCGCGGGTGAAAGTGTTGGTAAAGTCCCATCCCGCGTAGAGCGAGATCACGCCGCCCATGCTGCTGCCCATGATGCCAGTGACATCCGCAGCGGGCATGGTGCGATACTGGATATCGATCAAGGGCTTGACGGTGTCGCGGATATAGGCGAGGTACGCATCGCCACGACCGGTGCCGCCCAGGTTGTCCGTGGGCGGCAAGTAATCTCGCAGGCGGTTGGGGCCGTTGTCGAGCGCGACGACAATCACCTCGCGCATCTGGGCCGTGGCTTGCAGGTTCGTAAGCGTGGGCGCAGCGTTCCAACTGCCAAATGCACCGGATTCAAAGATGTTCTGGCCATCCTGCATGTAGAGCACGGGATAGGAGCGCTGGGGATGCTGGTCGTAGCCACGCGGAAGAAACACGCGATAGCCGCGGGTCTCGTTTAACTGGGGTGAGAAGAGCGTCGGAACACTGCTGGGGTTGTAGGCCCGACGTGCGACTGCGGGGTTGCTCGCAGGGACATAGGAATACAGCTGACCATCCTGGAGGAACGCACCATCGAGATTAGTGGAGTAGAAGCCACTGGAGGGGTATCGTGAGCCGCCAGAGGAATTCGTCAGGTAAAAGTCATACGCGCCTCCAGCAACAGCGAAGTTCCAAGCGAGCCATTGGCGTTCGCCCGCGCGACCAGTGACTGCGGGGCCCAGCACTTGCATGGGCAGGCTGGCAAAGGGCTGTGTAGTTCGAGCGGGACGATGCCAGAGGACCGGGCTATTGATATTCCAGGTTGCGATCAGTACTTTCGCTCGTGCGGGGTTGGTCTGCGCAGGAACGGTTAGAGTTGTCGCGGCTGTCAGGAATGTTCCGTTGGTTGGTTGGCTGGTCTGTCCCGGTCCATCATTGCGGCGCACGAAGCGATAGGTAGACGTCGTGCCAGCGGGCAGAGAGATGTTGGCACGCCAAGTGGGGTACGCACCCGGTTCAAGTTTCACGGCTCGGGTCATGTCGTTCGCGCCCAGTTCTGGCAAGTCGCCCAGGACGAAGATGGACTGGCCCACACTGGTGGTCTGGATGGTTTCAAAGAGGATGGATTGTCGCGGCGCGGGGCCTTGGGGCTGGGCGATGGCGGGCAAGCAGAGCATGCCCGTGATTGTCACGAGCGCGATGAAAAGAAAGCGGCAATCCATAAAGAAACGGTAGCAAGTGTGCAGACGACCCGAGGCCGGATATGGGCCCAGGACTCGATTCTGGCAAGCCCCATTGCGTCGTCATCGCACATAATTGGCTTGGCTGATGTGCAGAGATTTTCAGGCGATCTTGGCTACCAAGCCCCTCGCTTGAATGTTGGCGAGTATCGTCGGTGTTGCGTGGATTTGTCCTCGACCAGAGGCCAATTCTCAAGATGCGTCCATAGCAGGTCCGGGAAAGTCAGTTTGCGTGGCTGTCGTCTGAGATTCCAGAGCCGCCCATACCCTCGCCCATGCGGTATGCGATGATCATGGCTGGCGGCGCTGGCACTCGCTTGTGGCCCATGAGCCGCAAGGATAAGCCCAAACAACTCCTGCGCTTCATCCAGCGCGAGCATGAGAAGCAGCCTCTCGCGCTGCTTGAACTTGCGGACAACCGCCTTGACGGCCTGATCGATCAGAAGCGCCGATACATCTGCACCGCCGAGAGGTATCGCGATGCTGTCTCGGAGTTACTCCCCAAGTACAACGACGAGCGCATTCTGGGCGAGCCTGCGGCGCGTGACACGGTCAATGCTGTGGGCTTTGCGGCCGCAATTCTTGCCAAGGAAGACGAGGACGCAACCTTCGCGGTGCTCACGGCGGATCATGTCATCGAGCCCATCGACACGTTTCAGGAACGTATGGACCTGGGCTTCCGGCTGGTGGAGCAAGACCCCAGTCGCTTTGTGACCTTCAGCATCAAGCCGACATATCCCGCGACGGGCTTTGGGTATGTTGAGCAGGGCAATCCGATCCGCGATGCGAAGGATGGGAAGAAGCCCGCCATCGACGGAGCAAAGGAAAAAGCCTACTACGTCCAGCGCTTCGTCGAGAAACCCGATCGTGCCCGCGCCGAGGTCTATGTTGAGAGTGGTGATTATGCCTGGAACAGCGGCATGTTCGTCTGGCGGGCCCAGACATTCCTCGACGCGCTCGCGAAGTTCAAGCCCGAGAGTTACGAAGGCCTCATGGAGATTCAGAAGGCCTGGGGCAGCAAGAAGTTCAAGAGCGTGCTGAGCGAGGTGTATCCAAAACTGCCCAAGATCAGCGTCGATTACGCCGTGCTGGAGCCCGCCTCCAAAGCCGCGGCCAAGGCGGCGAGCAATACCGCCTCGGGCAAGAAAGCCGATGCCCACTTCAGCGTCTGCACCGTGCAGATGGACCTGACGTGGCTGGACGTGGGCAGTTGGCCCAGCTTTGCTGAGACGGTGCAACCCGATCGTGCCGGCAACCGCACAGCGGGCGAGGGCGAGAGCATCATGGTTGATTGCCGTAACTCGCTGAGCATCGCCAGCAAGGGACACACCGTGGCGGTGCTCGGGCTAGAGGACGTGATCGTGATCCACACGCCCGACGCGACGCTGGTGATGCCCAAGAGCAAGAGTGAGGAACTGAAGAAACTCCATGGGGTGTTGGAGGAGGGGTTGAAATAGGCGTGATGCTGTAGCGGTGGCTCATGCGTCCCCGCATGAGTACGAAAGTCGAGGGAGTTCGGTCACAGGCGAGGATGCCTGTGCCACCATCCCGCTCTCAAGGTGTTCATCATGCGATATCTCTCGATTGACCTGGGCGACAAGCGTACCGGCATCGCCACGGGCGACAGCCTGATGCGAATCGCGTCGCCGGTTGCAGTCTTGGATGTGCCACTGGCGGATCGGGATGGCCAGGCCTTGCTGGACGCGATCGTGCGCACCATCGAGGACTTCTGGACCCCGCGCGATCCGGGTGAACTCGTGGTGGGGCTGCCCCTGAACATGGACGGCACCGAAGGCCCCGCCGCGGCCAAGGTGCGGGTGCTGGCGACGAAACTTGCGGAGCGGACGAAGCGGACCGTGCACCTTTTTGACGAGCGTCTGACGAGCGCCGAGGCGGACTGGCGGATGTCGCAGTCGGGCCTGACGCATGCCCAGAAGAAAGCCCGACGAGACGCAATTGCAGCAGCGGCGATTCTGGAAGGATTCTTGAATTCGTTATCCGCCGCAAGCCAGGAACGCCCGCGTGAAAACGACCAGGCGTAAGTCGTCGAAGCCGTAGTCACTGAGGTTTCGCGCTACCATTCCGTGTTGAGTGTTCCGATTTTTTTTCACGGAGATGACGATGTCGATCAACCTGTCCCCCGCCTCTACGTCCGCCGCCCCCGTTGCTTCCGGAGCGACCGCTCGTGCCGCGCAGGTTGATCTGTCCAAGTTGGCCAAACTCTGGCCCACGCCCCAGGAGATTGGCGACAAACCGCTGGTGTGGGTGAATGGGAAGCTGGTGCCCAAGGGCCAGGCGATGGTGAGCGTGTACGACCACGGCCTGCTGTATGGTGACGGCATCTTCGAGGGCATTCGCATCTACAAGGGCAAGATCTTCAAGTGCAAGCAGCACTTGGATCGCATGTACTCGTGCGCCGAGAAGATTCATCTGACGATTCCTGTCTCGCGCGAGGAGATGGAAGCAATTCAGCGCGAATGCATCCGTGCCAACGGGATCGACGAGGGATACATCCGCATGGTCGTCTCGCGCGGCTATGGCACACTGGGGCTTGATCCACGCCGCTGCCCGGTGGCGGGCGTGATCTGCATCGCCGATCAGATTCGCCTGTACGAACCCAAGTTCTATGACGAGGGGATGCGCGTGATAGTCGCGAAGCGACCCAAGACCTCGCGCGACTGCCTTGATCCGCGCATCAAGAGCCTGAACTATCTCAACAACATTCTCGCCAAGGTCGAGGCCATCGAGGCCGGCTGCGACGAGGCCATCATGCTCAGTCCCGATGGCTGGGTCACCGAGTGCACGGGCGACAACATCTTCGTCGTCAAGAACGGCGTGGTCTATACCCCGCCCCACGTTACGGGAAACAGCGGCAGCCTTGAGGGCATCACCGAACGTTTCGTCCGCACCGAATTGTGCCCCGCGGTCGGTGTGCAGTGCGTGGTCAAGGAAATGCGCCTTGAGGAAGTTCTCAAGGCCGACGAAGTATTCCTGACGGGTACGGCGGCGGAGATCATCGGTGTGAATGCGATCGATGTCGATGGCCCGAGCAGCGGCAAGAACGTGAAGATCGGGACAGGCAAGGAAGGCGCGATCACGCGGAAGTTGCGGATGAAGTTCCGCGAGGTGGTGACGAGCGATCATGTGCCGGAGGATTAAGCGGATACAACAGCTTTCAGCGTGGTACTCTCTTGAGAGCACAGGCGTCCTCGCTTGTATTCAAACGTCGGACGTGTGCTCAGGCGGGGATGCCTGAGCCTTCCTGTTCGTACACTCTCGATGTGATCAGGGAAGTCACCATGGACAGCGAGAAGGGCACAAGTCAGATCGGGCCCAAGGGTGCTTTGCCCCTCGCGGAGCGAGCAGGTGCCAAGGGGGCAAGTTCGGGCTCCTTCACCCACCTCCACCTCCACACCGAATACTCCCTCCTGGATGGCGGCAATCAGGTTGACAAGCTCGTGGCCCGCATCGTCGAGCTGGGCATGACCAGCTGCGCGATCACCGACCACGGCAACATGTTCGGGGCCGCCTCCTTCTATCAGACCTGCAAGGAAAAGGGCATCAAGCCGATCCTGGGCGTTGAGGCGTACGTCACGCCGCCCGGCAAGCCGCGGACGGATCGCACATACAGCGGCGGGGGCGAGGGTGGGTATCACCTGGTCTTGCTCGCGATGAACAACCGGGGTTGGCAGAATCTGCTGGTGCTGTGTAGCGAGGCGTACCTCACAGGGTTCTACTACAAGCCGCGGATTGATCGCGAACTGCTGGCCAAGCACAGCGATGGGCTGATCGCGATCAACGGGCACCTGGGCAGCGAGATTGGCGAGCACTTGCTGGCGTTTGAGCGGACGGGCGATGAGAAGCACTGGCTCCTTGCAAAGGAAAGTGCGGAGTGGCATGTGCGGACATTTGGGGATCGTGATTCGGCATTCGATATTCGGCATTCGTCTCCAAGTCCCGGCACGAACGCCGAATCACGAATCCAGAATGCCGATTCAACCGGCAGTATCCCGCGGTTTTACGTCGAACTCCAGCACCATGTCCCCGAGCAGAACGCCATCAACAAGTGGCTGATCAAGCTGGCGCGCGAGGTCGGTGCGCCGCTGGTCTGTGACAACGACGCGCACTTTCTCAGGGAAAGCGACTACGACACGCACGACACGCTGATTTGCATCAGCACGGGCAAGGGCAAGCGCGATGAGAATCGCATGCACTACCCGCGCGAGGTGTATGTCAAGAGCCCGCAGGAGATGGCCGATCTGTTCGCGGGCGAGGATTACAACGCGGGGGCCTTTCGGAACGCGGGGCTTGAAGCCCTCGCCAACACGCAGAAAATCGCAGAAGCGTGCAACGTCACGCTGCCCATCGGGGCAAACCACGCGCCGATGGTGCGGGTGACGCTGCCCAGGGCCAAGGACCTGCCCAAGCACGACGATCCCAAGTATGCGGGCGATCTGACAATCTGGTATTCCGACTACTGCTCCTGGTTTGAGTTGAGCCCGTTCCGCAATGAGGACGGCAGCGAACTCAGCGACGCAGACAAGGCCAAGGCAAAGTCGGATTGTGACGCGGCGTTGAAGTTGCTGGCTGAAGGCGGATTCATCTGGCGATATGGACGGCCCATCGCTTCCGTAGAGGGACGAGCCCCAGAGGCGGCTCATGCCGCCGATGCCGATCACACCGCAAAGGTTGCACGCCTCGAGCGCGAGCTCAACATCCTCGCCAACAAGAACATCTCCGCGTACTTTCTGATTGTCTGGGACTTCGTGAACTGGGGCCGCAGCAACGGCGTGCCCGCGCTCGCGCGTGGTTCGGGCGTGGGCACGATGGTCGGATACGTGCTGGGTCTTTCCAACGCCTGCCCGGTTCGTTATGGCCTGCTCTTCGAACGATTCACCGATCCAGATCGCAGCGAATACCCCGATATCGATATCGACCTCTGCCAGGATGGGCGCGGCCGCGTCATCGACTATGTGCGTCGCAAGTACGGACACGTCGCGCAGATCATCACGTTCGGCACGCTCAAGGCCAAGGCCGCTATCAAGGACGTGGGGCGCGTGCTGGAGATTCCGCTCGCAGAGGTTGATCGGATTACCAAACTCGTTCCCGAGCAGTTGAATATCACCATCGCCGAAGCGCTCAAGAAGGAGCCCGAACTCGCCGGGATGTATGCCAAGGACCTTCGCATCAAGGAACTGCTGGACCAGGCAACAGCCCTTGAGGGCCACACGCGTCATGCCGGGGTCCACGCGGCGGGCGTCATCGTCGCGACGCGGCCTTTGCAGGAGATCGTTCCTCTCTACAAGCAATCCGGCAAGGAAAAGGAAGGCGAACTCGACGCGGTCATCACGCAGTGGGACGGTCCCACCTGCGAAAAGATGGGCTTGCTCAAGATGGACTTCCTGGGCCTGCGCACGATCTCGATCGTGACGCGGGCGAAGCGGCTCATTCGCGAAACGATGAGTGAGCGAGAGATTTGGGAGGCGGTTGGCAGGGAAGCGGAGTATCAAGCAAACGAGCGAACCAGCGAACCAGCGAACCAAGGAATCGATGGAATCGCCACCGCCGCTCGTTCGCAGGTTAGTTCCTTGGATCACCCGCTGGACCTGGACCGCCTCTCCTTCGCCGATCAGCGCGTCTTTGAGATCTTTCGTCGTGGCGAGACCACCGGCGTGTTTCAGTTTGAATCAGGCGGCATGCGCCGTCTACTGGTCGAGATGAAGCCCGACCGGCTCGAAGACCTGATCGCGGCCAACGCGCTCTTTCGACCAGGGCCGATGGACCTGATCCCCGATTACAACCGGCGCAAGCACGGCACCGAGCAAGTGCCCAAGGTCCACGAGATTGTTGATACTCACACGCGTGAGACGTATGGCGTGATGGTGTATCAGGAACAGGTCATGCAGATCGTGCATGGTCTGGGCGGCATCAAACTGCGCGATGCCTACTCACTCATCAAGAACATCAGCAAGAAGAAGCACGACAAGATCGAAAAGGAACGTCCCAAGTTCATCGACGGAGCCGTCAAGCAGGGACTCACCAAAGAAGGTGCCAACGATCTTTTCGAACTGATCCTCAAGTTCGCGGGCTACGGCTTCAACAAGAGCCACAGCACCGGCTACGCCATCGTCGCGTATCAGACGGCGTACCTCAAGTGCTTCTATCCCGCTCAGTACATGGCCGCGTTCCTGACGTATGAAAGCCAGGCCAACAAGGTCAGCGACTGGATTCCGTATCTTGAGGATTGCCGGCGCACGCGAATCATCGACGCGAAACAGTGCGGCCCCGAAGAGCGCACGCCAACCACCATCGCCACGGGCATCGAGGTCAAGCCGCCCGACATCAATCTGTCAAAGGCCGACTTCGCCGTGGTTGGCGGAGTGTTGGGTACAAACCTGGGTACTAATTTGGGTACCCCCTCGCTCCGCGAGGGGACTCCATCCAAAAGTACGAACTCCCCGTCACAAGCGAATCCACCCCTCGCGGAGCGAGGGGGTACCCACCACCAGACTTCTTCGCACATCCGCTTCGGTCTCAAGGCCATCAAAGGCATCGGCGAGAAGGCGATCGACTCGATCATCGCGGAGCGGGACAAGTCCGGAGCGTTCACGAGTCTCTTTGACTTCTGCGAGCGCGTTGCGCCCGGCGCGATCTCCAAAGCGATGCTCGAATCGCTCATCAAGTGCGGTGCGTTCGATGGCGTTCATGGGCGAGAAAACCGCGCCGCGATGGTCGGCACGATCGACGCCTCCATCACCGCGGGCCAGCGACTCGCGCAGGACAAAGCCGCAGGCCAAGGCGGGCTGTTTGGTGGGGGCGTGCAACGAAGTGGTGGGGGTGGAGGAGCGAAGGGCGAACAAGCCAACCGAGAATCACAACCTTCCACTAAGCCCGAGAGTGCATCCGCACTCGCCCCGTTGGCCCGCGTGACGCCCTGGCCCGAGAAAGAACTGCTCAACTTCGAGAAAGAAGTGTTGGGCTTTTATGTCAGCAGCCATCCGCTGGAGCGATGGAAGCACTGGAGTGACGCGTTCGCCAGTGCCAGCACTTCGCGTTTGAAGGAGTCGCCACAGGATGCACGCGTGGTGCTGCCTTGCATGATTCAGAGCGTGCGGTCCATCGTCGTTCGCAACGGCAAGAGTGCGGGCCAGAAGATGGCGATCCTGACGGTCGAAGACCATACCGGCGCCGCCGACTGCGTCCTCTTCACCGATAACTTCGCCAAGTATGGCCACCTTGCGGAAGCAGAGCGGGTCGTCTTCGTGCTTGGGCGACTGGACCTCTCACGAGGCGATCCCCAGGTGATTGTCGACCGCCTCGTGCCCATCGAGGGCGTGCCCTACGACAATGGAAAGGTGCGCTTGTTCGTCGATGAAGTGCGGCTCAACGGCTCAGCAAGCGACGCGCTCGCGCGGGCCATCGGCTTTCTGCGTCAGACCGACACCAAGCCGCTGGGCACGATCGAGGCAAAGCCAACCGAGCAACGCCCTGCTGCACTGTCCGTTGTTGAGGCCGCGAGCCAGAACATCAAGTTCCCAGTTGAGGTGATCATCGGGACCGAATCATGCGTTGCGATCATCCAGGCCGACCCGCGCTTCCGCGTTGAACTCGTCCCCGACATGATCAAGAGCGTCGAAGCAGCACTGGGCGTGGGCATGATCCGCGTAGTAGGGGGCTTCACGGTCGAAAAGGACAAGCCCAAACCCTGGGAAAACAAGAAGAAGTTCAAGGGCGGGGACGAGGAATAGTCAGGAGGTATCGACGGTCATGGAGCGACCCGTTCGAAATCCAAAATCGTGCGAGTTTCTCAGGACTTTCACGATTGATTCACTGGCTTTCGCACCAAAATCGGGTAGTGTGTGGGAGGTCCGGTGTCCCGATGTTCAGGCGTCCGGCTCGGCATACACAAGGTTTCTCGCTTTATTCGACCAAGGAGTTGGCCATGGTTCGCACTCAACTAAGTCCGATGCTCTCTGTGACAGGCCTTGTTGCAGTTTGTCTGGGATCTTCGCTCGCAATCGCCGCAGAGTCTGTGAGCATCCCACTGACGGGCCTGCAGATTCGCAACGCGACAACCCAGTCCGGCTCCAGTTCTCCCAACACCATCGACCCCGCCAATAACTACACAGTCACGTATAGCCCCGATACTCGCATCCAAGGGGTAGGCGAGGGCGGCTTTGCGATCTATGTCTTGCCCAGTCTCTTCCCCAATCCAGTCACGCTGGATCAGATGCTGCAAACCCTCACGGGCGACCCAATGGCCGACTTTCCGGAATCTTCCCAAGTGGCCAACCCGTCGGGCACGCATCCCGCCGTGCTCATCAACGATGTGCTTGATGGATCGGCCGAGCAACTGGGCATCACGCTGACCTTCAGCGCCACGCTCACGTCGCAGATCAGTGCCGCCAACATCGCTTCGTTCAATATCTCCAATGTTGTCCTGACCAGCAGCAGCACGCTGATCCGCCCCGGCTACCTCCGCTTTACTTCAGGCACCGTCATCATCACTCGGACCCCAATCGTTGGTCCAACCTGCGATTCGATTGACTTCAACAACGACGGCGGGCTCTTTGATCCCACCGATGTCGATGCCTTCCTCAGTGTCTACAGCGAAGGCTCTTGCGTTCCTGCGACGGCAACCTGCAACGACATCGACTTCAACAACGATGGCTCGCTCTTTGATCCCTGCGATGTTGCTGCGTTCCTCCTGAGTTTCAGTGAAGGCCCTTGCACGCTGTGCGGGCAGTGAGCGGGCAGTATTTGTAATGCTACGTATCGGTGCAAGCCGGTTGCCCAGTCCACGGCTGGAGGAGTTTGGCTGCTATGCGTTGTGGCTCTCCAGGAACCACAGCAATTTGTCGCACTCGCGAGAGATGCCCGTGAATAGGTCCGCTGTATTCGCGTCGCCAGCCTGATCCGAAGTGTCGATTGCTGCGCGAACGTGTTTTCCAAACGATGCAAGCGAGATGATGAGCGCGTCCAGATGGTGAGGACTGCGCGCGTGGATGAGGCCGGATTCGTAGGGCGCAAGGCTCGATGCTTCCAGCGAGTTTGCAAGCAATCCACAAGCCGCGCCGCCCAGCGCGTTGGCGCGTTCGGCAATGTCGTCCATGAAACCATCGGTAGCCTGGGCAACGCGGTCGAACAACTCATGCAACTACATGAACGTTGATCCTGCAATGTTCCAGTGGGCATGCTTGGCGCGGGCACGCAGATCAATCGCGTCCGCCAGTCGTGCCAGCAGCAGTGCCACCATCGCCTCACGGATTGATGCAGAAAGATCGTTGCGGGTGGGAGTGACGAGCATCGACTTGGTAGTAGGGCGCTTGGCCATGGAGGTCCTTCCAGGAAAACAAAACCGAACGTCTGCGAGCCACGCCATGAGCGACGGGCACATCGGACTCACTGGTTCCCAGCGTGAAGCGGTGCGAGAGGGATTCGAACCCCCGAGACCCTTTCGAGTCTATCCGATTTCAAGTCGGAGGCCTTCAGCCGCTCGGCCATCGCACCGGTAGTTATCATCGTATGGACATGAAACTGATCGGTCGATGGCTGGCTCCCGGGCAACTCGATCCAGGGGTAAGACAAGCATGTGCCATAGTGATTTTTTTCTGCTCCAGAGAGCAGACACGCTGGTGCTTTCTACTCTTTGTCATGCCCACCTCCCAAGTAGCCCAGCAGGCCACGCCCTTCGCCGCCCGCACCGATGCTCTTTTCGCCCAACTTCGCAAGGATGGCATCTGGAAAGAACTCCAGACCATCCAGGGCCCGATGGATGCCGAGATCACGCTCATCAGGAATGGCAAGCCTCAGAATGTGCTCTGCTTCTGCTCCAACAATTACCTTGGCCTTGCGAACCATCCCGAGGTTGTCGAGGCCGGACACAAGGCCCTGCGTGACTATGGCGCGGGCACTGCCAGCGTCCGCTTTATTTGCGGCACTTTCGCCCCTCACTGGGAACTCGAGCAGCGCATCGCCCAGTACATGGGCACGGAGGCAAGTTATTCGTTCGTCAGCGCGTGGACGGCCAACGAAGCCGTCTTCCCCACGCTGTGCGAGCCGGGCGACATCATCATCAGCGACGAACTCAACCACGCCTGCATCATCGACAGCATCCGCCTGGCGACCACGATCAAGAAGGGCATTCACAAGGCCGTCTATCGCAACAACCTCGTGGGTATTCAGGTGGGTCCCCCCTCGCTCCCCGAGGGGAGCCCTCCCGTTGCAGGCTCCCTCCACGAAGCCCTCGTCAAGGCACGTGCCAACCCAGATGTCACTGGCCAGATATGGGTCGTCACCGACGGTGTCTTCAGCATGGAAGGTTCGATCGCCGACCTGCCCGCGATGCGAAGGCTCTGCGACCAGTTCGGCGCGATGCTCGTCGTTGATGACAGCCACGGGCATGGTGTGATGGGCAAACTCGGCCGCGGCACGCACGAGCATTGGGGCATGATCGATGATACTGGTCGGCCCTCCGAGCCGACAGCCAATCGCATCGACCTCTTTACTGGAACCCTCGGAAAGGCCCTGGGTGGTGGTGCGGGTGGATTTGTGGCTGCGAGCCAGCAAGTAATCGACCTCATCGTCCAACGGGGCCGGCCAACGCTGTTTAGTAACGCCCTGCCCGTGACAATCGCAGCGAGCGCGAGCAAGGCCATCGAGATCACCCTGCGCGAGCCGCAGCGCGTCCAGCGCCTGAAAGACAACGTCCGGTACGCACGCACCAAACTCAATGCATCGGGCTTTGACGTGCTGCCCAGCCCCACCGCGATCTGCCCCATCATCGTTCACGACACGGCGAAGGCGATTGCCATGAGCAAGCGACTGCTGGACCTGGGCATCTTTGTGATTGGCTTTGGATACCCAGTCGTGGCCGAAGGGCACGCACGCCTTCGCTGCCAGATATCAGCTGCCCACACGACGGAACATATCGACGCGCTGGTGGAGGCGTTGAAGAAACTCTGAACGACGCCCGTTTCAATCCTCTGACGCTTCCATATTCCCCAGTTCCCGAAACGCTGCCTCATATCCAAGCAGCGCCTGCTCGCACACCTTCGCCGCCGCGATCATCCCCGCTTCGCTACCGATCTGTGCCTGCGTCACGCCCAGCGCCGATCGAAACGTGTACAACTTGTCCTCGCTGCGGAAGTGCTCAAAGCCCAGCGCGAGGCCGTTGTAGCCAAGATCGACCATTTCTTCCTGCAACAGATCATCGATCTTGTCGCCTGTGAACATCAAGTCCGCCTCGATCGACTGACTCAGATATCGAGCGCCGGTCTGCAGGCTCACCCACAGGCACACACCGTCCTGTTGGTTATTTGCGTTGCGCACGTCCGCTCGAATCGCGTAGAACGCAGGTTCGGCACTGGCCCTGGCCTCGCAGCGAAGCATGGGTAACCCGACAATCCCGCCCCCCATGCTGCTCGTGGCCCCAGCGCCCGACATGACAATCGCAACTTCCCCAAACACTCCCGACACACGCGCGGCATCAGCCACGCGTTGCAGCAGCGCTTGGAGCAGATCGGGACGAAAACCAATCACAACCGCAACAGATGAACTCATGCCCGATTGTTCGCTCGCCAACGCCTCAGAGTTGAGACATGCAATCCCGTAGCCAGTTGGCAACAGTTTCATGGCCGCAACTGATTGACCGCGCCTTATTGACCGCAAATGGTGCAAGGCCCTTCACTGAACACAAGAAGGAAACTCTCAATGTCGCAGGGATCAAATGTGCTGGTGTCGTTGTTAAAGTCGATGTCGTTGCACATCGCGCCAAGAGGCAGGCATGGCCCCTCCGCAAAGACGCTCAGGAATGCTTCGATATCCGTGGGGTCAAAGGCCGCCCCGTCGTTGTTGAAGTCGACCAAGTCGCAGGTGGGCCCGGTTGCTATCGAGAGTGCCGCAGCACCGCTGGTTGCCGATGCTCCGCACAGCCCAGTGACCACGCAGCGATAGTTGCCAGCGTCACCAGCCTGCACACTGTTGATCTGGAGCGTCGAACCATTGAGCCCGCTGAATCTCGGATCAGCGTTCAGGTTGATGCTGTTGCGCTGCCATTGATAGGCAAGGCCGGTCCCGTTGGCCAACACGTTGAACGTTGCAGTGCCGCCCAAACTCACACTCTGGGGCACGGGGTTGCTGGTGATGGCCGTCGTCGCCGCTCGCTGACCCGCGTTCTGAGCGCTCTGCGGGCCGCCCAGCGTGCACTGTGCGCTGTTGAGACGCACGGCGTAGTTGTACTGCGTGCCCGGCACGGCGGTCGTGTCGTCAAACTGCGTTGTGAATTGGCCTGAGACGCTTGCGATCTCCGCAAAGCTCCCGCCCACCGGTCCACGTTGAATGCGATAGCCGGTCGCACCGGGAACGGCGGTCCACGTTACACGAACGAAGTTGCAGGAGGTTGAATCGGTTGCCAAGACATCCTGCACAGATGGGCAGTTGATGGCAAAGTTTGCGTTGTTGATGTCGAAGAAGACGTTGTTGGTTGGCTCGACGCGGATGCGAGCCTGATTGGTCGTGACAGTGGGAATGGTCACATTTTCGCTGCCGTCGTTGGGCGTTGATGCACTCAGCACATAGGGGAAGGTTGTGCCGCCATCGATGGACAGCAGGATGCGAACGCTGGTAGCGTTGAAGGGCGAGGCGTTGGTGTTTGCAACGTTCCATGTGACAGCGGTCGTGCCATTGCCAGGCACCGAACCGCCCGTGTTGAACACATTGATGACAAACGGCCCGCCACTCGCGTTCACGGTGTAGTTGATATCCGCCACCCGCACCGCGCCAAAGCCGGCCCGGTTGTCACGAACCGTGAGTCGTAGGGATAGCGTGCGAGCGACCGTTGGATACTGCTCACCAATGTTGGGCGTTCCGTCGAGGACATCGACCAGCCTGGGGAACGTGCGGGTGTTGCTGGTGCTTGGGGCAAAGACGCGGAAGAGTGGGCTGCTGCCGTTGTCTGTGCTGCCCGTGCCGATCGCGGGCTGGGCAGCGCCCAGGTTGCGCTGTTCCCAGGAGTACGTCAGTGCATCGCCATCCGCGTCTGTCGCGATGCCGGTCGCGGTGAAGGCTGTGCCAATAGGAATCGTGAAGGTCGTCAATGGCGTGATCGTGGGCAGGTTGTTCGCGGTGTTGCTATTGGTGCCGCAGTTGCCGCCACCGGTGATGCGCGCGACCACCTGCATGTACGCGCCCTGGTTGAACATCGTGTCCCAGTTGCTGAGATTGTTCGAGGACCCGCACAAGCCCTGGTAGCCCATGATGGTGCTGCCACTGCCCGGCTCGTAGGCGTTGTTTGACGAGCGATTGGGCAGGCAGGTGTTGTTGCCGGCCGAGTCATCGGCGTTGAACGAGTGGCTGGCACCGAACTGGTGCCCGATCTCGTGCCCGACATATTTGACAGTGAAGAAGTCGCCCAGGGGCGGATTGACTCCTGTGCCACCTCGTGCCTTGCCGCTGCCGCAGACCGCGTTGAGCTGCGCCAGGCCGCCCAGATTCTGCGCCGACACCACATGCCCGATGTCATAGTTCCCACTGCCGATCACCGAATTGATGTTCGTCTGGTTCTCTCCCAGCATCGCACCCAAGTCCCCATCCGTATAGGGACCGGGATTGGCGGTGGTGTACATGAGATTCTGGTTGTTCGCGACCAACTGGAATCGGCACGCAAACTCGCGCTCATAGATCTGATTCAGGCGATTGACCATGGTCACGATCGCTGCCTGGGCCAGCGCGGGTGTTCCGCCATGGAAGTTGGTATAACTGGGCACCGCTGCCACGGCGAGGTCGTAGATGCGGAGCGTTCCGCCAGTCTGGCGATCCTCGAACGGATTCTCTTCCACGGGCAGCGCCTGTTCGATGACATGGCACTTCCAATCGCCCATGCGCACCAGTCGTGAGATGTCATAGACGCTGTAGTGCGTCGTATTGCCAAAGGTTGCGGGATCAATTGAGAAGCTCGACTCGGCTCCAAGCACCTGAGCGTGAAAACCCGTGGGCGTGTGGTCGAAGGCGCACAGTCGCTGTCGGATCGGTCAGTCCCTGGCCCACGAAGGTCTTCACCAATGCGACTAGCGCCTGCATGTCCGCCTGCAACTGCGGCTGCGCCACGGGCGACTCGACAACCTCGAACTAAGCCCAGTCGCCCTCGGGCGTCGGGAGGGCCAGCAACAAAGGCTGGCGATCCGGACCCATAGTGAACTCGCGGGGAGCGCCATTCAGAAACTGCTGGATCGCCCCAAAGTTGAGTGCGTACGTCCGATAGATCTCGGGACGTACCCATTCGCGTCCCGCCGCGACATCTGCGGGCAAGGCCGTAAGGGGCGACCAAAGGGTCTCGCCGGCGAAGGGGGCTTGCTGAGTCAGCGATGCGGGCTGCTGTGCCAGACTACTAGTAGAGACATTACCAATGCAGCCTGCGAATAGGGATAACGCGACCGCAGGGAGGTGAGGACGGGGCATGCTGGGACTCCGAACGAATTAAATGGGACTTATAATATGAGCAGAAACTTACAAATCGATCGCGTGCCCTTTGGGAAAAAGCACAGAACCCCCAAGCGCTGGTCGTCCGGCACCATCCGATCCGACACTCGGGGCGGTTGCACCAAACATCGGAACGACTCGATACCGAAGTGAGTCTTCAAAATCGATCCAAACGCCGATCCGACCAACTTATTGCACGCTCCCCGCCAATGTCGCGTTGGTGGGAAAGCGTTTGAGGGCACCCAGCAACTGCTCGACTTGCTGATGCGGGTGCATCGCCAGGAGCCTGCGGCGCAGCGCGCCCATGGTCTTGACTTCGGCCTCGCCCAGCAGGAGATTCTCCTTGCGGGTGCCCGACTCTGCGAGGTTCATGGCCGGAAATAAGCGGCGTTCGCTCACTTTGCGATCCAGGATCAACTCCATGTTGCCGCTGCCCTTAAACTCCTCGAAAATGACTTGATCAGCCTGACTGCCCGTATCAACCAGGCAACTGGCGATGATGGTGAGGCTGCCAGCCTCTTCGGTGTTGCGTGCAGCACCGAACAATTGTCGCGGGATGCTGAGTGCCTTGCTGTCCAGACCGCCGCTCAGGGTGCGTCCGCTGTTGGCATGCCTGCGGGATTGGTTGAAGGCCCGTCCAACCCGTGTGAGAGAGTCCAGCAGCACAACTACATGCTTTCCTGCGCGGACCATGTTCTTGCAGCGCTCGATGGTTGTGATGGCGGTGTCGATGTGCTTCTCAACGCCATGGTCGTTGCTCGACGCAATCACACGCACATTGGTTGTGGGAATGACAGGCACGCGCTGCGCAGCCGGCGCATCAGCGGCCTCACTACCAGCACCCCCGGCACTCGTCGCACCCTCTACCTCGTGCATCGCTTCCAGGCCTCTCGCCATCACTTCCCGCGCCAGCGCCTCGGTCTGAGGTCTAGTGAATGTGCGACGAAAGTCGGTCACTTCCTCGGGTCGCTCGTCGATCAAAAGCACGACCACCTCAACATCCGGGTGGTTGCGAACAATTGCAGTGGCAATGTCCTTGAGTAGCGTGGTCTTTCCTGCCTTGGGCGGGCTGACGATCATCGCGCGCTGCCCGCGTCCAATCGGACAGAACAAGTCGATCAGCCGGCAACTGGCCGGACATCCCGGATACTCCAGCGTCAAGCGAGGCGTGGGATCGATCGATGTCAGGTCCTCGAAGTTCTTGGCATTTGGTGGCAGCGTTAGCGGCTTGCCATCGACATCGAGCAACTGATTGGGGTTGGCGTGCTGCCCATTGCCTGCTTGGTTGGACCCCGCTTGATTGCCGTTGGATTGGCCATAGGTCCCTTGACCTCGTCCGCCCCCGCCCCCGCCCCCGCCCCCGCGCCGACGCTTACTGAATCCACCTCTGCTGCCACCCCCGCTGCCACTTCCGCCTCCACCCCCACCCCCATCATTGCGACCACCACCGCCGAAGCGGCTGCCCCCATTACTTCCCGATCCCCGTCCATAATTGCCGTCCATGCACACATACTCCACACACGAGCAGCGATGCGAGCAGCGATAGATCAATCGCTCGCATGGCTCGGTCTTCTGCGTTTGCGTACCGACCAAAATGGTCAGTCACCACGCATCGATGGGCGTGCTCTTGGTCACGCCTCACTTCGCCGCCTCTGGGTTGTTCCTCACACATCAACAGGTCTGTGGCTCAAGGCTCACGAACGAGCACGCCAGCGACCATCTGAGATTCCCCACGGTTGAGATCAGGTCCGGACACACCGGCGAAAGCAAGACTTGCGCTTGTGGTTCCGGGGCGCGTCGTTGATTGCGCCGATAGCACGCCCAACTGTTCGCAGTCCGCGCGCCAGTCCCCCTGCAACCAAAGCATAGTATGACAATTCGTCGACCCAACACGAATCGCAACTCGAGTACAATCATCGAGTATCCGATATCAGGTCCTGAAACATAGGACCACGATCGGGCAAAGAAGTCGTACGAGTGCCGGAACGAAAGAGCAGCCAACCTGGAGCCACTGGCTCGAATCCATCGCCTAGTGGCACCTCGTCCCCGCGAACGAGCGGTACCGGAAAGGTGCCACCTCCGCCTCCCCCTGCCGCTCCTGTTCCAACACCCGCCCCCGCCACCGTCCCCCCCCCCGCACAGATGATGTTCAAAGGGCTGCCCGTCAGTCCCGGGATTGTCATCGGACGGGTCATGACCATCGACGCGGACGAACTGAGGGTCATCCGGCGCCAGATTCCCGCAGCGAGCGTCAAGGAAGAACTCAAGCGACTCGACCGCGCCCTCGCCAACGCGATCGATGACATCAAGACTATTTACGACCAGGCCAAGGCCCAGATGGGCAAGCAGACGGCGGACATCTTCCAGTTCCACATCCAGATGCTCAAGGATGCCACACTCATCAAGGGCATCCGCGCACGGGTTGAGAAGGAACTGGTCAGTGCGGACACGGCGGCCCACGAAGAACTTGGCGTCTTGGCCAACCGTTTCCGTTCCATGAACAACTCGGTCTTTGCCACCAAGGTCAACGACATCGATGATCTCTCGCGTCGTCTGCACCGGCATCTGGTCGGTGAGCAGGCGACCCGCTTGAAGCAGGCCGACAACGACACAGTGGTGGTTGCCAAGGACCTGACGCCGAGCCAGACCGTGGGCTTTGATCGTGCAAGAATTCTCGGGTTTGTAACCGATCTGGGCGGCCTCACTAGCCACACCGCCATCATCGCCAAGGCACTGGACATACCCGCGGTGGTGGGGGCTCAGACGCTGCTCAAGCACGCGCTCGATGGCCAGACCATTGTCGTGGATGGTGACACCGGTGCGATCATCATCAACCCGACCGACCAGACCATCGAGCAGTACAAGCGGGCCATCGAGCAACGGCGCACCTATCGCATATCGCTGGGCGATATCGCAAGCCTGCCCAACGTCACGCTTGACGGCGTGAAGGTCCAAATCGTCGGCAACATCGAATTACCCGCGGAAATCGAGAAGGTGCTGAAGATGGGGGGCGAGGGCGTGGGCCTGTATCGCACCGAGTATCTCTACCTCACACGCGCCGACGAGCCCAGCGAAGAGGATCACTTCAAGGCCTACAAGCAGTGCGTCGAACTCGCTGCCGGGCGCGAGTTGGTCATTCGCACCATGGACCTGGGCGCGGACAAGATGACACAGAGCCGCGAAGAAGTGCCCGAGCGCAACCCATTCCTGGGCAATCGCAGCATACGATATTGCCTGCGCAACGTGCCCATGTTCAAGCGGCAGATGCGAGCGATCCTTCGAGCCAGCGCATCTGGCCCCTTGAAGATCATGTTCCCGCTCGTGAGCACGCTCCAGGAACTGCGACAAGCCAAGTTCATCCTCCACGATGTCATGGAGGACTTGACCGAAGAGGGAATCAAGTTTGACAACAACATTCCAGTGGGCATGATGGTTGAGGTACCCAGCGCCGCCCTGCTCGCCGATGCGTTTGCGCGCGAAGTAAACTTCTTCAGCATCGGCACCAACGACCTGATCCAGTACACGCTCGCGGTTGATCGCATCAACGAGCGAGTGGCCCATTTGTACCAGGCGACCAACCCCGCTGTGATCAAGTTGATCCGCGATGTGGCCCGTTCCGCTCGCCATCGAAACATTCCGGTGAGTTGTTGCGGAGAAGCTGCGGGGGACGTAGAATACGCTATGTTGTTGCTGGGTCTGGGCTTACGCTCATTGTCCGTAAGTTCGAGTGTAATACCCCAGTTGAAAAGGTTCGTCCGCAGTGTGACGATACCCCAGTGTGAGGTCGTGGCCCGAAAGGTCCTCAGCCTTGATTCGGACGTGCAGATTGCCGCGTTGTTGCGGGATTCGGCACGCAAAATCGTTCCCGAAGCATTCAGCGGGCGTTCCGCGGATTGAGTCGGGAGAAGAAACTCGTTCCTGCAAATGGAACAGGTCGGCGGTAGCGTCTGGCGGGCATTGCCCCTGGAACGCACGCGGATCGAAGACTTGGGGCGTGCTTGCCCGGCCCGCGTTGCTGCTGAAGCAACCTGTGCGGCGGGGTGAAACGCTCTAGCAGTCGGCCCGGGCGGGTCGACACGCCAGGATCGGGCTCGCAAGGGCTCGCAATTGGCGACGGTTGATGGCGCTGGCGCGTGCCTGTTTGAAGGCGCGTTGCGAGTGCGGGGTCGTTGTGCATTGTGCTGCGATTGGGCCAAAGAGCCTTGGGCAGTGCGGGACACGGCGAACGAGGATTGGCGCGTAGCGCCGATCCGTCAGCCTCGGATGGGTCTTCTTTTCGTGTTCGTTTATGGTGTGTGCTCCCGGTCGTTCAAAGGACGGGATGGTGTCGTTGCGTTGGGCGTGTTGTGATCATGGTGATCCCGCGCGAAAGCAATGACACTTCCGCTCCAACTGGACACGACCAATCGCCCCGGCGTGAAATACCCCGGCGAAAGAAAGTCACGGGAGACACAACTCATGGAAGAACTCAAGAACATGCAACCAACACGCAGCGATGGCTTCGCGCCCGATGCGGCGAGCGACGGCGCTTCGAATGCCACACCCGAAAACAACGATGCTGGCGATGGCCCCAGCGATACTAGTGGAGACAGCGCAGGTGTAGCAGGCGATGGCGCGACCAAGCGCAAACGTCGCCGCCGCGGCGGGCGAGGCCGCAAGCGCAAGGGTGATGCGGGTGATGCGACTGATGGCGCGGAAGACGCGCCGGCGGAAGCAATCAGTAAAGACCCTGGGCAAACCGACGAAGCAGCTATCAAAAAGTCCGGCCAGGACGAGTTGAAGGCTGAATCAGCCGGGGCTTCCAGTCGGTCTGCCGATGAATCTGGCGAAGAATCTGGCGATAGTTCTGGCGAAGCAGCGACCCCAAGCGAACCGCGCAAGGGACGTCGTCGTCGCGGAGAACGCGCCGCCGGAGGCGAACGGGCCGAGCGTGCCCCCGAGCGAGTCCCCAGTCGCAGTCGCGTGCGCGACAAGGGCGAAGTGGGCGGCAGCACGATTCCCAAGCGCGAAGGCCAGCCCTTCACGCAGATGATCATCAACTATGTGCCGGGCGAAGAGTGTCGCGTCGCGGTGGTCGAGGATCGCAAACTTGAGGAGCTTTACACCGAGAAGTTTGCGAGCGCAGGTCACGTGGGCAATATCTACGTGGGCAAGGTGATGAACGTCGAGCCCGCGATCCAGGCGGCGTTCGTCGACTTTGGCATGGGTGAAAACGGGTTCCTGCACGTGACGGACCTGCACCCGCGCTACTTCCCGGGCGAGAGCGAAGAGAATACAACCGAACGCATCGGCATCAAGACGCCGCGCCGCGATCGTCCGCCGATCCAGGCAGCGCTGCGACGGGGCGATGAGATCATCGTGCAGGTTCTGAAGGAAGGCGTGGGCACCAAGGGCCCGACGCTGACCAGCTACCTGAGCATTCCGGGTCGCTTCCTCGTGATGATGCCCTACATGGACAAGGTCGGTGTCTCGCGAAAGGTCGAGGACGAGGAAGAGCGGCGCAAGATGCGCGAGATTCTCGACCAACTCGAACTACCCGAGGGCTTTGGCTTCATTCTCCGTACTGCGGGCATGACGCGGACCAAGGCCGAACTCAAGCGTGACCTGGCGTACTTGATGCGCCTCTGGAAGGACATGGATAAGCGCCTCAAGGCCGGCGGCAAGCCCCGCCTGCTCTGCAGCGAGAGCGACCTGCTGGTCCGTGCGCTGCGCGATGTGCTCAATGGCGAGACCAGCGAGGTGGTTGTCGATAACGAGCACGCCCTGCAGCGAGCTGCGCGATACCTGAAGATCGTCGCTCCCCGCACCAACACTAAACTCCTGCACTTCAAGGACAAGACTCCGATCTTCCACACCTATGGCATCGAGAAGCAAATCTCGCTCATCCACGCACGCGAGGTCCCGCTCCCCAGTGGCGGTCGCCTCGTGATCGACCAGACCGAGGCGCTCGTTGCTATCGACGTCAACAGCGGCAAGAGCCGCGACTCTCGCGACAGCGAGACCAACGCGTACCAGACCAACATCGAGGCTGTCGATGAGATCTGCCGCCAACTCCGCCTGCGCGACATGGGCGGCATCGTCATCAACGACCTGATCGACATGCGTTTCGCGACCCACCGCAAGGACATCCAGAAGCGATTTGAAGATCGCCTGCAGCGTGACCGCGCGAAGAGCACCGTCCTCCCCATCAGCGAGTTCGGCATCCTCGAACTGACGCGGCAGCGCATGCGTCCCAGCCACGAGAGCGTGCACTTCAATGACTGCCCGACGTGCAGGGGCCGCGGCTTGATCCAGAAGCCCGACAGCGTGACGGGCGATGCCCTTCGTGATCTGGCCGCGTTGCTTGACGTTGAGCGCGTGCATCGCGTCGAGATGGTCGTTGCTCCGCGCGTCGCGGGCGACCTGCTCAGCACCAAGCGTCAGCTGCTTTCTCGAATCGAACGGACCTATGGCAAGCATGTTGATGTCCGCGTCAGCGAAGCGGTCGCAGTCGATCGCGTGACTTTCTATGCCTATGACCAGGAAGGGGCCGACATGGAGCTGACGCAGCTTCCTCAGCCCCGCAAGCCCACCAACCTTGTCGAACTGGTATTGGCCGATGCGTCGGAAAACGACTGGGCTGGCGATCTGGACCAGGAATCGCGCGATGCTCAGGCATCGCTGGTTGATCCCGATCCGGACGGCGGCGAACTCCACCCCTTCGAAGAAGACCTGTCGGACGCGGAAGTGGATCGGGCAATTGCCGAAGGCGCGCGAGTAGCGCCGAGCGGCGACGATCGTCGCGAGCGTGAGCGAGGCAGTCGCGGTCGCGGGCGAGATCGTGGTGGTGATCGCCGGGGTGACCGTCAAGGTGGACGCGAAGGTGGACGTGAAAGCGGACGAGGTGGCGAGCGAGCGGGCAACCGTGAGCTTCGCCGGGACCAGTCACCAGACCAGTCCCGAGACCAGTCCCGAGACCAGTCCCGAGACCCGGCGCGAGAACAGCCCCGCCCGCAATCCCAAGCCGAGCGGCATCCAGATCAGCGAGACGGACGGCGCGAGCAGGTCGTGGAGGCGCGTCGTGACGAACGCACGAATGGTGGCCCGCGAAACGATGAACGCAGAGATGGCCGTCCGAGCGAGCAGCGACGCGACGGGCCGCGCGATGACCGTCGAGGCGGCAGGCGCGATGATCGTGGTCCGCGCGGCGGCGGTCGCGATGCTGGCGGTCGAGGCGGTCGGTCCGATCGCCCGCGCTCGATTCACGATGACACCAATGAATGGGGCGAGCCAATGACACGCGAGGTCGGCGAGGATGGTGATCCCATCCAGCCACGTCGCGAGCAACCGGTTGCTCCGCCAGTGAACGAGCAACGTGCGGAGCGTGTATCGATTGCGAGCGATGATTCTCACGACAATGTTCGCACACCGCTCCCGCCCGCGCCGGCTGGCGAGAGCCCACAGGAGGGCGAGATTGGCCCGGATGGCGAACCTCGCAAGAAGCGTCGTCGTCGCCGTCGTCGTCGTGGTCGCGGTGGACAGGTTGGTCCTGATGGTCAGCTGATTCCTGGTGGCGAAGCCGATCAAGCCGGTCACGATGGCGGCGATAGTTCGGGCGAACCCTTGGCCCGCATCAAAGGTCGCGACAATCCGGCCGACAGCCCGGCTAACAAGACGGCCAAGAGCGATGATGACGAGTGGGGCGATGCCCCAGCGCCCAAGGCCGCTCCCGCGAGCACGCCAAAGGTCCGCCGCGATGAGGCGATCGATGATGGCGACAGCGAGGATGATGCTGCCGTCGACATCGAGGACGCATCGGGCCAAGTTGCCGGTAGCGATGCACAACCTGGCGCTGCGGAAGGCGGCGAAGGCGGGCAACGCAAGCGTCGTCGTCGCCGTCGTCGTGGGCGTAGCGCAAATCCTGGTGAACCGGGCTCGCCCGCAAGTGACCAGCCAGAAGCCCGCGAGCAGCCTCGTGGTGATGGAAGACCCAGCGAGCCTCGCTCCGAGCGGCGCGACCCGGCGCGGCCACAACCACGCCCAGAGTCTCGCCCAGAACCCCGACCAGCACCGCAGCCCGAACCGCGACCACAATCGCGGCCCGAACCCCGACCGGCACCACGCGCGGAACGGCGCTCCGAAGCGCCACGTCCGCCCGTCGAGGTTGTACCACTCCCGCGCCCGGATGCGCTGAAGCCACCGCCCCGCACGCTCTATGGCAATCTCCGCCGCAAGTTGACGCCGGCGGAACTGGCACGCAAGCCCAAGCCCGAGTAGTTTCGAGCCAAGCTATCTCGATATGGCAAGATCGTGATAGCGTGATGGAGGTTGATGGAGCGGGATACGGTGACTTTTGGTGCTTCCTTGTTTCGCAAACAAGATTGCCGAAGACAGCGGTTTGGTCACATGATTTTTGCAGCCTACCCGAGTGGTTCCCCATCACCGCAAACTCCTGATCCTTGGCAGCACCGGCTCGATCGGTACGCAAGCGCTGGAAGTGGTTGCGCACGTCAATGATCTCGCAATGGCCGGGCGGTCTCCGATCAGGTTTGAGGTTGTTGGCCTCGCGGCGGGCAAGAACGGTGCGCTGCTCGCCGAGCAATCGCGCCGATTCAACGTAAAGCAACTCGCCCTTGCAGAGGCAACTGCTGTCATAGAGCGAGCGAGCCTGTCGGCGGGAGCAACGCTTCGTCGCGGCTCCGTCGCCGCGGAAGAACTGGTATGCACTGTCGATTGTGATCTGGTGCTTGCCGCAATGGTTGGTAGTGCGGGGATTCCAGCGATCTTCGCGGCAATCCAGTGTGGACGGCCTGTGGCACTTGCCAACAAAGAAACGCTGGTGGCCGCTGGCTCGCTTGTGATTCAGGCCCTGAACGCTCGCAAGGGCAGCGCGCTCTTCCCGGTCGACAGCGAACATGCCGCCCTGTGGCAGTGCCTCACCGATCACTCAACCGTCTGGCAGAAGGTCAAACAGACCGCGCCCATGACCGAATGTGTGCGAGAACTTGCGCCATGGTTCCCACCCTTCGTATGCACCACCAACGTGTGCAAGGCGATTCTGACCGCCTCGGGCGGAGCCTTCCGCACCTGGACCAAGGACCAGATCGAGCGGGCCACGCCGCAGGACGCACTGAAGCATCCGACATGGAACATGGGTGGGAAGGTCACTATCGACAGCGCGGGACTCATGAACAAGGGATTGGAACTGATCGAAGCGCATTGGCTCTTTGGCCTGCCCGCAAGCAAACTCAACGTGCTTATCCACCCGCAATCGATCGTGCATGCGATCGCAGAGTTCATCGACGGGTCCAGCATCGCTCAGTTCGCCCCGCCCGATATGCGCCTGCCGATCCAGCGAGCGCTCACATGGCCACACACGCTCGATGGTGTGGCCCGGAAGATGAATTGGAGCGAGCTACACAACTTGGAGTTTGCCCCGCCCGATCTCTCGCGGTTTCCTGCGCTGGGCTTGGCGTACCAAGTCCTCGAACGGGGCGGTACCAGTGGCGCGATGCTGAATGCCGCGAACGAGGAAGCCGTCGCATTGTTCCTCGCGCGCGAGATCGGCTTTGGCGCAATCGCGCGGCTGGTCGAATCGGCCATGGATGAACTGCGGGTTGGTCCGCTGAGCACGCTGGATGATGTCTGGAGCGCGGAAGCCGAAGCCCGCGCCTTCGTCCGCGAGCGATTCGCCAGAGGTCTCGCAAGGTAGGTCAGCCCATGCTACTTACTATTTCCAACCAACCCCTTGCAATCTGGCACGCAGCGTTGCTCGTCGCAGTGGGTGGCGCGGGCGGCGCGATACTTCGCTTCCTGTTGTCGCTCGTCGCCTCGTCGTTTTCCTTGAAGCTACTGTGGGGCACGCTGGCAGCAAACGTGATCGGTTGTCTCGCGGCGGGATTGCTGTTGGGAGCGACCAGGTGGGCGAGTGATCCGCAGCATGCGTTGCGACTGCTCGTCATGGTCGGCGTGCTCGGAGGCTTGACGACTTTCTCGGCTTTCAGCGTCGAAACAGTTCAGTTGCTTCAGCAAGGCCGGCTCGCGCCCGCCTTTGCCAATATCGCTATCAACCTCGTCCTCGGTCTGGGCGCGGTCTGGCTTGGCATGCGACTGACAGAGTGAGCCGCCTCACCATAAAGTCGCTCGTGCAAATCGATGTCCTCACCACCTTTCCCGAACTCTTCGCGACCCAGCCCCCCGCGCTGCTGGGCATCAGCATGCCCAAGCGGGCCATCGATGCGGGCAAACTCCGTGTGGTCGCGACGGACCTCCGCCAGTTCACGCATGACAAGCACCAGAAGACCGACGACCGGCCCTTCGGCGGTGGGCCGGGCATGGTCATGATGTGCCAGCCAGTGTGGGATGCCTTTGAACATGTCGAGCAGGCCCACGCACTCGGTACAAACCGTCAGCGTGTCTACTTCACGCCCCAGGGCACGCCCCTCTCGCAGCAGATCGTCATGCACCTCGCGACCCACGATCATCTGGTCATGCTCGCGGGCCACTACGAGGGAATCGACGAGCGCGTCATCGAAGAACTCGCGCCGCTCGAACTCTCACTTGGTGACTTTGTGGTCTCCGGGGGCGAGATCGCTGCGCTGGTCACGATCGACGCGATTGCAAGGTTGCTGCCCGGCGTGCTGGGCCATGAGGAGAGCAGCGGGCAGGACAGTTTCTCGTTCTTTCCACCGCCCGAGGGCTTCTCGACCGCCCGAGACGGGCTCTCAAGCAGCAAACAGTCCAAGCAACTGCTGGATTGCCCGCACTACACCAAGCCGCGCGAGTGGCGAGGTCGCGCCGTGCCCGATGTCCTGCTATCGGGCGATCACGAGGCAATCGCAAAGTGGCGTCACGCCGAGCGACTCCGCCGGACATTCCTTCGCAGGCCCGACCTGCTCTAAGGACCGAGCCGCGCGCAGCTGCCACAGCATTTAGTGACATCCAGCAACGCAAAGACCCCGAGTGCTCTCGGGGTCTTTGTTCGTGCAGTCGTGTTCAAGTGGAAGGATGCGCCCCACTGGGCTTCAGTTATTACTCATCGTTGGTTGGACCAATCGCCAGTGTCCAGAGTTTGAAGAAGTTCATGACTTGAACCTTTGTCAACTTGTTGGCGTGCAGGCCGTACGTCACCTTGCTGTTGCTCACGGTCTCGCCGCTCATGGTGTCGACATAGTTCACTCGACCAGTCAGCGCGGGCATGGAATCATCAATGGCGAAAAAGGCGTCCTCGTCGCTCATTTTGTCAAAGGCCGCCGCCTCGCCGCCACTCTTCTTGTTCTTGTCTTCGTTGTAGCGGAGGTTGAAGTCGTACAAGCCCTTGCCATTGGTCGCGCGGTCCGCGTCCTCGACCCACTTGATCGAGCCAGTGACGACATCTTCGTACTCCTTGCCATCAAGGTCATACTTGAAGCGGATGCCGTCGGTGTACCAGTTGCCGGTCTCATAGTCGTAGTCGAGGCGCCCGGTGACGGTCGTCGTGGGATAGCTGTCCGCAGGCCCCTTGGCAAGCACGATGTTGTCAAACCGCATGGGGTCAGACTTCTTCACGGTGACAATGCGTTCCTTGCCACCCACGACGCGCTTGAACGTATAAGCAGCCAGGCTCTCCTTGTTCTCCGCCTTGCCCACCAGTTTGCCCCGGAACGTTTCCTGGAAGGCCGCGGCACGCCCGACCGCATCGACGCTGATGCGCAGCGCGCTCTCCTTGGCCTTGCCGCCTGCAAGGTCAAATGCACCGCTTGCCTGGTCGATCGGCACCGTGCCAACCCACTTGCCCACGTTCTTTTCCTGCTTGAGATCCTTGGGATTGCGAACAGCAAGGTCCACGCTGTAGAACAACTGTGCTTCCTGCTGCTTGCGGCCAAGCGTCTTGCCATAGAGGTTGGGCTGACGCGTCACCATGCCGCTGAACCGGGTCGTATCCACGACAACCAGATTGAACTTGTACGAGTCCTTCGCGCCCAGAGCGGGCGAGCCGGTCTTCAGGTCGCCGCTGGTGTCCTTGTTTGTCCGCGTTGAAAAGTCAATGTCCATCGTGCCAGCGATGACATTTTCCTTGGTCATAGCCTCGTTCTGGGCTAGCGCCGCTATGGCAACCGCTGTCACTGTGGTAGCGCTCTGGAAGCCGCCCGCGTGCGAGAACGACCCTGCGCTGAGCGTAATGGCGAGAACGCCCAATCGCGCAATCGGGGCAAGACGGCCACAAACACGATGTAAGTCAGTCATGAGCAACCTCCCCATCGGCAGACCGCGCGAACGCGACTGCCAACGTGCTTCTGCCCCGGCGTGCGCGCCGGGGTCTGGACAAACGATACACCACCGAGACGTTGGGCGTGCGTACGCCTTGCGCCGGTTGGGCGGACCGTCCATCCCGGTGTTCTTAGGAATTTCGCCCTGTAATTGCATCACGCTTCTGATGCGTCAATCTGCCTACTTCCCAAATCGAATTGTCGATTCACGCACGATGATCCTGGGAAGGATGCGTTCCTGCTGGAGTGGTGCGATGGGGTCTGCCCAGCGCTGCTCCAGCATTTCCCATGCTCGCTTGCACATCGCCTCGACTGGCTGCTGGATCGTCGTGAGCGAAGGATCCATGTACTGGGCATCCTCGATGTCGTCGCATCCGACGATCGCGACATCCTCGCCGACTCGTACGCCAAGGTCGCGCAGCCCGCGATGAGCACCGATGGCTACATCATCGTTGATGCAGAACAATCCGTCAAACTTGGACTCGTTCCAGATTTTCTTGACATGCTCGCGGGCCGTTGCGCGGGTTTCGTCCGCCGCGACGGCGACGCGGCGGGGCAGGCCCGCCTCGTCCATAAGTTTTTCATAGATGCGCTGGCGGGTACGCTGCACCAGACTGACCGAGCACCAGCCAGTCAAGTGTACAATCTTCTTGCAGCCGATGTCGATCATGTGCTTGACCGCCTGCTGCACGCCCGACTCGGGGTCAAAAGTAATCGAGTCGGTCTCAATCCCATTATCGGTAGAGATGACCACGATTGGTGCGCCGCCCACAGGATCCAACGAGCGATACTGCTCGACGCGCTGTGGGCAGTCCGCCGCGATGATTCCGTCGACGGGCCAGGCATTGATGTCAAAGTCCTCAGCCCCGCGGGGCAGCGTCTCACCACCCTTGTCGCGATAGCCCGAGAGAATCATCTCGTAGCCGGCACCAAGCCCCAACTCCGCCAGAACGCGCGGCATTCGGGCGTAGAAGGGTGCATCGCTGTTGCGAAGCCACAGTGCAAAGACTCTGGTCTTTCCAGACACAAGCCCCTGCGCGACCCGGTTGGGCCTGTAGCCCATGGACCGAGCGGCCTCGATCACGCGATCGCGTGTTCCTGCACTTATGTAATTTGCACCTTTGCCGCTCAAGACTCGCGACACAGTCGCGGCTGATATTTCAAGCCGCTTTGCGATATCCATCATCGTGACTGCCATTACTTGGGCTCCCGATATCCGCCCCTTCCCATGGCCGACACTCCATTTCAACAATAGATTACCAGACCTATCAGCACGTCAAGGGTTTTCACAAGGACATGCGTATAAAGATTGTACTTGCCCGTACATTCCATTGTTGATCTCTCAGTTGTTGGGTGGATGTTGGTACAAACACTCTCACAAATGCGGGAGTAAGCCATGAAGTTTTCTTCATCATTGTCGCGTGCGTCGGAACTCATATCCGCCCTTGACCGCGCCCCAGACCTGCGTCCCGCTCGAGTCAAAGCCCTGGTCCCATGTCTCAAGCCCTTGCTCGTCCATGCGCACTCGGCTGGTCGCGTAGGTCGCGCCGCCTCGTGAACTCAGGCAATCCCTGCCGTTGGTCCCGCCTTCAAAAACGCCCGGACTGGATTCCCGCAACTCGACGGAACAACCAACCCGCTGCACTAGTTGATCATGCGTCATCGTGTCGAAGGCCTCGGGTGTTTGCCACGCGCCCGCAAACTTGAGCGCACCCTCAGCACCGCCCGGCAGTTCGTACACCTCGCTGACGATCGTGCCAGTGGTCAATCCCGTCACCACGCGATACACGCGCTGGCGATATGGTGCGTCCAGTTGCTCCGCGGTGGCCTGCTCGACGTAGAGCCACTGCTCCGTCGGTGTGGATCGTTCTTGCCAAATAGGCTGCATGTGCAGGTGAATGTCTCGGAACTCCTTGTCCCGATTGCTCTGCTCGGTACTGGCAAACGCACCGGTCATCAGGGCGATAGCACGGTTGAGTTGCTCCGCCCCAGCATCGAGCTTGGGCGCGCGAGGCGACGACTTACACCCCGATAAGTTGGCCGCGATGCCCAGAAGCCCGCAGGCCACGACCAGAAAGCCAAAACGATCAAAGCATGAAGAGTGCATTGGCGATGGTAGATCAGTCCAAGAACCTGTCTGGACGCCTGAAGCGGCTCAAAGTCGATCAACTCAACCTCAGGCCAGCAGTGGCCGCGATCACATTGAGGGGGCGCGGGTGCTGGCGATCGCCCCTTCGATACCGCCAAGTGGTGCTGCTTCCTGTTCCAGATTCTGGTGTAGTGTTTGGTCCAGTTTCTGGCCCACTCACTGAGTCTCGTCGGCCTTGCCGATCATCCACTCTTCGAGATCGATTGGAGCCTGACGCCCAAAGATCGTCACCAGCACACGAACAACGCCCTTATCCGGGAACAACTCGTCCACCGTGCCCTCGTAGGTCGCGAACGGGCCTTCCTTGATGACCACATGCTCGCCCTTGCTGAAGACCAGCTTGATGCTGGGCTCGTCCTCGGGCTTGCGGCTGTCGCGGAGCATCTTCTCGATCTCATGGTCCTTCATCGCGAAGGGACGCCCGCTGGTCCCGACGAAGTCTCCCACGCCGCTGGTTTCCTTGATGAGGAAGAAGACATCCTGAGGGATGCGGCCATCGGCCTCGAGCTTCATCTCGACAAAGACGTAGCCGGGATACAGCTTGGTCTCGGTGATCTTGGTCTTGCCGTTCTTGACGGTCTTGGTTTTTTCTGTGGGGACGAGGATGCGTCCCACCAGGTGCGACATGTTCTCGATCTGGATCTTGCGGAGCAAGGTGCTCTGTACGCTGCTTTCCTTGTTGCTGGCGACGCGCAGGACGAACCAGTTCATCCCCTCATGACGCAGCACATCGTCGACGCCGATCAGACCAGTGATCACAGGCTTGGTCTGTGCTTGGACTGGCGTGGAAGCAGATCCGGAACTGGTTGCTGAGCCCGATGCTGAAACTTGCTTGGTGTTGTCGGACATGGCCTGCTCCTTGGAAAATGTGCAATTGATCGCTGCAACCACTCGCTCAAACTCGCTTCATTCTGGACAAACCGGCGTTGCGCGGCCTGTCGTGGGGCACATGGCCACACGCAAGGCCGGACAACGCCGGCACAACCAACACCCCTGCCCAATACCGCCCACCCAAATCACCCGCTTACCAAACTGGCTTAGTGACTTGGCTTACCGAACAATCTGCTCGAACAGGGCCATCTTCATCACCAGATCCGCGATGAAGATGTACCCGGCGATGAGGAACGTCGCCATGATGACAACTTGCGTCGAGTCGATAATGATCTTCCGCGTGGACCAGTTGACCTTCCGCATCTCCTCGTCGGTGGCGATCAGGAACTCGACCGAAGCGGGTTTGCGAGCGACATATTGATACACGATGCCGCAGCCAACCAACAGCAGTGCAAGGGCCACTGCGCCCTGCAGGTACACACGCTGAAAGACCGGGACACCAATAGCCGCTTGCTGGCCTTGCAGCGCTCCAGTGAGCGTCGCCACGCCGCCAGTGGTTGCAGCAATCGAGACGTGATTCGCTTCGCGTGGGCTTGCATACCCATCGTTCATCCTGACATTCGCAACCGTCAGCGTCGCGCTGGCCTTACCCTGCGTCGTCACGCTTTCCAGAACGCCGGTGCCCAGTGGTTGGGCCTTGCCGTCCACCAATTGCTCGAACGTCACGCTCTGGCCAACGCTCGCGGCCCCTTCAGTCTGCGTCACGGCGAGCGTCCACGCCCGATTGGGCAGGCTCAGGGCCTCGAGTTGGTTCCATGCCCACGCAGCGCCAGACATGAAAAGCATGCCCAACGCAACCGCAGTCATGATGCGGACCCAATACCCGCGTCCGTACTTGTAGATGCCAAATGTCGTACCCGACTTCTCATCACGTTTTTCGTCGCCGCGCTCAATCGAACGCTCACCAATCGGCTCAGAGCCGGAGTCTTCATCGATGCGGGCCAGGGATTGTTCGTCGTTGCGATCTGCCATGATGGTGTGCCAAAGAATCAACTATCAAGTGAACACGCCGGGAGGGACTTGAACCCGCAACCTGTGGATTTGGAATCCACTGCTCTACCAATTGAGCTACCGGCGTAACTACGAGGCGTTGGTGGGGTAGGTGGCCGGAGTAAGGTACTAGGCACTGGCTAAGTAGCCCCATTCATCCATGCCGAATTCTGCAACATAGGAAGCCGAAACCCAGCCCAGATATGCCAGCAACCGTTGCTCGTGCCCAGCCGCCAGTGCCCGGCCCCACTGTCCAGCCCCACTGTCCAGCCCCCGTTGCCTGTTCACTTACGCTTGATCTTGTGGATCGTGTGCTTGCGCAGGCGGGGGCTGTACTTGGACAAACCCTCCTTGAGCCCTTCGGGCAAGCCACCCTTGGTGTTCACTTCAGAGCGGTAATTAAGGTCGCCGCTCTCGCTGCATTGCAACCACACGTACTCACGGGCCATGCCCTTCTTCTTTGCCATAACGATTCTCGCTCAATTCAGACAAACAACACTCTGCGACCACCATCGCAGAACTAGGAAAATCTAAGGATACAAGCGGCCTCTGGGGGTATCCCAAAGGCCGCTAGTCAGACTCTAGGCACCAGCCTCGCACCGAGCAAGCACTTCTCGCTGGGCGAAATACCTAGCATAATCCAAACTCGATCACTTCTGCGCCATCTTTGCTCCCACTGCGGCTTCAAGGGCAGTGAGCCGGCGTTCCAATTCCGCTTTTTCCTTTTCCAGGTTTGTGACACGAACTTCGTGTGCTTTGATATTGCCTGTCGGGTCGCCGTGCCAGGTTGGGCGGACGAACACGCTGATGGTGCCGGTGGCTTGGGAATTGAAGTCTTCAAGCGCGACACCCAGCGCCATGCCCGGGCCTGTCAGCTTCATGGCATGCCCGGGGGTTGGGCTGCTGGTGAGGTAGTCGCCAGCCTTGATCGCACCCAGCTTCCCGTCGACCTTTGTGGGAACTCGGCCCACCATCGCGATGGGTTTCCACTGGGCCCGCATCGCCTCTTCCATTAACTTATCGATCCGATTGGCTTCCGCAGTGTCGCCACGAATACGGGCAGCGTTGCGAACCAGCGTGAGCGCAGGGTCCGCCTCTTCGATGGCATCAAAACTCATGCCAGCGGTGTAGGCTGGATTGGTGCTGACAACGCCTAGGAGCACGCGCTCATTGGATTCGTCGGTCATCTCGCAGTGCTCGTGAAGGCCAGCGCCGGTGGCGATCGTCACCACATCACCCGGCCGCAGGTTTTCGTTGCCCGGCGCTACGCGGAACGCCTCGGCAAAATCGAACGCATCCGTCACGACTCCGTTGTCGAGTTCGAGGTTGGCCTCATCCGTGCTTTGCAGGCGCAGGAGCGGTGTGCCCAAGACATCTGGGGCGTTGGCGTTGATACTAAACACACCGGCGTTTGGCCCGCTCTCGTTGTTGTTGGTATCAATGCGGATGGTGATGCCACCGGTGCTTTGGATATCCGAGAATCCGTCGGGGTCGCTGAGCGTGAGGTTGCCTTGAATCTCCACCGCATCGCTCAGAAGGAACTTATCCGTTGAATCATCCCAACGGAAAACCTCGCCAGTGTCGCTGCCATCTTCACGGAAGAAGATGTTGGCATCGCCCTCCGCGGCGTTGGCCCGCATCAGGATGTTGCCACTGGCGACGATGCTGCTGAGGCATTCGATGTCGTCGGAGACAAGCACATCGCCGATGCCGTTCATGCCAAGACTGACTGGCGTGCCGGTTCCAAATCGGCTGTAGCCCTGCGTGGCATCTGTGATAGTGGATCCGACGACGAGTGGGCCAGAAACCGCAAGGGAATCGGTAAGCTCGAAGCGGTCGTCGGAGTCATCCCAAACGAATGACTCGCCGATCTGGCTACCAGCGTTGCTGAAGAAAATACTTTGGTTTGTATCGGCTTCGCCTGCGGGGAGCATGTAGAGTCTTGAGAAGACGATGAACTGGTCGGCGGCGGAGTTGCCAACCTGCATTCTGAGGTTGGTTCCCGCGACGTTGAGATTCGACGGGTTGCCGAGCACGTTCCACAGGCTGCCATCGGCGATGGAGAGGTTGTCCAGAGAGTCGGCACGAGTTGCGTTGAGCGAGTAGGGTGCCGACGTCAGGCGCTGGCGAGGTGTCAGGGGCGTGCCGCTCACTTCAATCTGCACATACAGGCTGCTGAAGTCTCGCGTCACCGTTGCCAACGAGGTGTAGATTCCGGGTCCGGAACCATCCGTCACCACGCCCTGGCCCAGGATCGCCGTGAAGCGCCCGTTCGTGACTTGCACCGCGCCCGCGCCTGTCTTGGTATCCACCAAGATTTCGTTGCCCAGTGTGGAGGCGTCAAACAGCCGGAAGACCATGTCGAACGTGCCGTTCGCGAGCGCACCGCCGCTTTGCAGTTCCCCTTGATAGGTTACAAACGTGGGCGGGGGCGCAGCGTGTACGGAGGTGGCAAGCCCCGCCAGCACGCACAATTGCAATGCAGCCAGCACTTGAGAACGACGAAACGATTGAGTCTTGGGCATTGGAAATCTCCAGTTGATGCCGCGGGAACGACGAGCGCGAGCCCTCCGGCAAATACAAGAGCGAATTCTGGCGTCAAATCAGCCACACTTTGAGGCATGACGCGGACAATGCGCGTTGCCATCGGCTCGAACAACAACGAAAAACCCCGCCGCTTTCGCGACGGGGCATTGAAGTTGTTGCGTATTAGGTAAGCCTTACATCTTACCTAGACCTTACTTGATGATTTCAGTCACCGCGCCCGAGCCGATCGTCTTGCCGCCTTCACGCACGGCGAAGCGAACGCCCTTTTCCATGGCGACGGGCTTGCCCATCAGGTCCACTTCGACTTCAACGTTGTCGCCCGGCATGCACATTTCGGCGCCGCCCACGAGCTTGAGCGTGCCGGTGACGTCGGTCGTGCGGAAGTAGAACTGCGGGCGATAGCCGCTGAAGAACGGGGTATGACGCCCGCCTTCTTCCTTGGTCAGCACGTACACCTGACCCTTGAACTGCGTGTGCGGGTTGATGCTCTTGGGCTTGCAGAGCACCTGGCCACGCTCAACATCGTCCTTTTCAACGCCACGCAGGAGTGCGCCGACGTTATCGCCAGCCTGACCCTGATCCAGGGTCTTCTGGAACATTTCAACGCCCGTGACGACGCTGGACTTGGTGTCCTTGAGGCCGACGATTTCGATGGTATCGCCGACCTTGACAATGCCACGCTCGATACGACCGGTCACAACCGTACCACGACCCTTGATCGAGAAAACGTCTTCGACGCTCATCAGGAAGGGCTTGTCGATCTCGCGCATGGGCTCGGGGATGAAGGTGTCGATCGCGTTGAAGAGATCGTCGATGGGCTTGCAGGCCTTGTCATCCTTGGGGTTCTCAAGCGCGAGTTTGCTCTGGCCACGAACAACGGGGGTCTCGTCGCCCGGGAAGCCGTACTTCTTGAGCAGTTCGCGAACTTCCAGTTCGACCAGGTCGAGCAGTTCCGGATCGTCAACCAGGTCGATCTTGTTCAGGAAGACCACGATGTGGGGCACGCCGACCTGACGAGCGAGCAGAACGTGCTCGCGGGTCTGGGGCATGGGGCCGTCCGCAGCCGACACAACCAGAATCGCGCCGTCCATCTGGGCGGCACCCGTGATCATGTTCTTGACGAAGTCCGCGTGGCCTGGACAGTCAACGTGGGCGTAGTGGCGGTTGACAGTCTCGTACTCGGTGTGCGAGGACGCGATGGTCACCGTCTTGTTGGCGTCGCGGACCGTGCCACCCTTGGTGATTTCGGCGTAGGTCTTGGGCTTCTGCCCGTTCTTAACGGCCGAGCGAGCGGAAAGAGCAGCCGTGAGGGTGCTCTTACCATGATCGATGTGGCCGATGGTGCCAACGTTGACGTGGGGTTTGGTGCGTGCGAATGTACCGATTGCCATAAGAAAAACTCCTAAACCAGATTCTGCGGGACACCCAGTCTAGAAGACCTGGGGCGGGGCTCCCAAACGCGCCTCCACCAGGCCAGCGCCGGAACAAGACCATCCTGAGCAAGATGCCTTGGTTGCCAAAGCCAAAGCAAAGCCTTGCCCGTCGAAGACCCAAGTCTGGCTCTTGCCCGCGCCGGCACACGCGAACAAGCACAACCCAAACTCTCGATCCGCAAGTCCTTACGAACACGCGGAACGCAGATCATCGAAAGCCGCCCAAGGGACTTGAACCCTCGACCTCTCCCTTACCAAGGGAGTGCTCTACCACTGAGCTAGGGCGGCAACCAATCCGTTGAAAAAATCCGCGAGAAGCGGGAATCCCAAGGGGGACGATGGTAGCGCCGGGGGGGGGCAGGTTCAAGAACATGCCATCGGGCTTCATGCGTACAAAATACAAACAATCACAGAGGTGGACACGAAGGCATGAAGCGTTTGACCATTTCCAAGTACTTGAATGGGCCGAGGCTGCCAAACTGTTCTGGATTGTCCCGGTTTGGCACAAGACTTCAAGCCGCTCAACCCATGCTTGCAGCACTGGCTGCGACATTTGACAGGGGGAGGATCCGACATGGGGCACCTATGCGGTCACGTCGGATCATCACGCTCCCAACCGCTTGCGGCAAAACCTGGGCATCCATCATTCGTACGATCAAACGACTCAGCCGCATCGCTCATCGTCGTGAGCACATGCTTTGTGGCTGGGCAACGGTCCGTTGTGACGAGGTGCTTAGAACATGATCCCAACGATGTTGGTCGCGGTTGCGGGTGTGAGCGTGAGTCTTTTCAGCGGAGCGTGGGCGAAGGCATCACAGCCCGAATTGCCCGCAAAGCCGCCCCGCCAGGTTGCTCCTCCCAAAGCCCCGCCCTCCGGCAAGAAGGTCGTGATGCAGATCACGGACCTTCCCCAACGCCAGTATCCCCTGGAACTCAAGCCCAGTGAGGCGCACCAGAATCCCGAGGTTTTCGCCAAACTGATGGCCCAGGTGAAGCAGGACATCGAGGCCGATCTGCGCGAGTTTGATGTTCAAGAACCCAGGATCGCGCTGCAGTTGTACGGCACGCTCGCCAACATCGCCATCCTCGAGGGGCGCTTGGACGATGCCCAGGCCAACTACGACACGATGAAGACACTGGAAGCCAACAAGAGTGTCAAGCCGCTGATGGGCATCGTGATGATCTCGGCCGTGAAAGCCATGCGAGATGCGAACAACGATCCAGTCATAGCCGGTCCCAGGTTCAAGGCTGACCTGGACAATAAACTTCGCGCACTGCCCTGGACCGTCGTTGGTGAGCAGGTGATGCGCGATCGTGGCAGCGCTGCGATCATGACACCGACCTTCATTGTTGATCGCATCCGGGGTGCGATGGATCCGGGCTGGGATCCGGAAGTTCGCACCATCTCAAGCCTGTTCGCTATGACTCTGGTGGGCATGCGCGCGAGCGAGAACTATGTCGTGCCCCTCTCCCCGATTGCCGCAGAGGTGTACACCACGCTGACAAACGAAAATGAAGGCCCATTGCCCGATATCTGGACGCCTAATCAGGTCGAACTCACAGGTCAGGAGGGCGGTTCGCCAGTCATAGTTGGAGTGTGGGATGGGGGAGTTGATGCTCAGGCCTTGGGCGACATCCTGTGGACTAATCCCAGCGAGCAGCCCAATGGCCTGGATGATGATGCCAATGGCTACATCGACGACATGCACGGCATCGCTTTCGACTACGCTTGGCAGCGGGATGCGAACCTGCTCATGCCGCTGATCGATGTACGAAGTGAGCCAACGCTGGTGCAGCAACTTGGCCCGGGCTTTGCCGACGAGCGAGCAAGCGTCTATTCCCCATCGCGCACTCGCCTCATGCTGATTTGGCAGCGTGTGCCCTACGAGAATCGCCAGCGATTTGAGGATGATCTCGCCTTGTGGAGCATGTATGCCAGGGGCACACACGTTGCGAGCGTCGTCGCGTCGGGCAATCCCTACGCAAGGATCGTTGCCGCTCGGGTGTCAATTGATCCACGTCGCCTTCCCAGCACGCGCCCAGAACAGGCGATTTTCGACCGGGCGGGCCAGTCGATCCGCGACAGCATGGCGTATATGCGCAAGGCCGGCGTGCGCGTGGTGCAGATCTCCTGGGCGATTGGTCCCCGCGATATCGAGCGCCAACTGGCTGCGTATGAAATCGGGCGAAATGACATCGAGCGCGTGAAAATAGCACTTCCGATGTACCTTGCCGTTCGGAAGGGCATCGAGGAGACCATTCGCAACAATCCCGACATTCTCTTCATAGGGACGATGGATGGCACCGACCAGGGCGAAGCGACGATGACGGATGTCGTCCCATCCCTCTTTTCGTTGCCCAACCTGTTGGTCGTGGGTGGTGTCAATGCGTCCGCACTGCCCGTCAAGTTCACGACCAGGATTCCAACGGTCTGGCTCTACGCCAACGGACGCGAGGTTGAAGGGGTGGTGCCGGGTGGCGATCGCATCAAACTCTCCAGTCCAGCCGTCGCAAGCGCCCAGGTGACCAGCCTTGCCGCCAAGTTGCTGGCGCTGAATCCAAAGCTCAAGCCCGACGAGACCATCAACCTCATCCGAAAGGGAGCGACGCCTCTGCCTCGAACTTTGGCGGGTCGATTCTTTCTCAATCCCAAGCAATCCCTGGATTTATTGAAACAGGGGCTCTGATCGACGGATGGACCTCTCGTATCGTTCAGCGTGAGTACGACCGCACTCATGTGGATCAGCATCGCCACGATTGGCATCCTTGGGGTGCCATTGGTGCTCATATGGTGGCGCGACATGGACCGCTGGGCCAACGCTGAAGACAAGCGCTTCAAGCCAAAGCCAAAGCCAGAACATCCCCAGGAACGGGTCGTGGTAAAACTCGGGAATAGTTCTTCATTGGCCGCTTACCCGGCAACTCCACAGAGTTCATCTGGTCCGCTCCAGCCATCCAGCGTGTCACCTCCTGGAATTGGCTTGTAAAACTTTGTCAGGTGAACTAGTTACAGGATTTCCAAACCAGAAATGCGAGAGGTGAATTTTTGTCCTATTCACTTCAAGATGTACCTCAAGCTATTTCTTTGGAGAAAAAACCTTTCGCCTACTTGTGGTAGTAGTAACTAGGGGGTATGCTCTAGTGGGCAGGACTTTGACAGCAGACCAGCCGCATCGCGGCTTTGGTGGTATTAGTCTGTTGGCATCCGCAAACGATCGGGGATCGTGTGGATTCTGGAAACTACGGCATGAAGTCAGGTCTACAAGCGGAAATTCATAAACAGCATCCCTTTGAGCACGTCGAGGAAGAGGCGTTCTTGAACGTGCTCCGAACCCACAGCGTGCTGGCGAATACCGCCGAGCGTTTCCTGCGTGCGTCTGGTTTGTCTATGGCGACTTACAACGTGCTGCGCATTCTCCGGGCGGCCGGGCCAGAGGGCAAGTCGTGCAGCGCAATCGGCGAGGACATGGTGGCCCGCGTGCCCGATGTCACGCGTCTTGTGGACCGCCTGGAAGGACTCGAACTGGTGACCCGTGCTCGCGGGGCCGACGATCGCCGCGTGGTGCGGGTCGTGGTGACGCCCCAAGGCCTCGCCTTGCTTATGAAGGTGGACAGACCGCTGATCAACATGTACAAGCAGTTGCTTGAGCATATGAGTTCCAGCGATCTACGCCTCTTGAGCGACTTGCTGTACCAAGCGCGTCATCCCGAGGAATTCACCAAGACGCAGTGACAGGCTCGCAGGCGTGCGACCCTGCCCGATCGATATGATTGGCCGATGCTCTCTCTTTCGCGCGAACAGTTCGTTTCGGTGGCTGTTCAGAACGTGGTGCCGTCCGCACGCGGGCTCACGCTGGCCATTGCGGTCGGCGTGCGGTTGATCGCCGATCAACTCACGCCCGTGGTCGCATACCGCCGTCTGGTTGCTGGGGATGAGCGAGAAGCCCCCTCGTTCCTGCTGGAATCTGTCGAAGGGGGTGAGCGCCAAGGGCGCTATTCAATCCTCGGCTCGCAGCCCATTGGTGAAGTCCTGGCCCGAGGCGGCGACGGAACGCAGCCGCCCGTGATCGAGCAGACTTGGACCGATGCGAGCGGCAGGCTCGTCAAGAAAAACTCCCTCGAGGCTGATCCGTTCCTCGTGCTCAAGCAGGAGATGGCGCGGTTTCAGTTGGTCAGCCCCACGATTGGCCCCGGGACCAGCCCTGCCATGGCCAGCTTTGCACCCCTCCCAAAGTGCTTTCTGGGTGGTTGGGTGGGCTACGCGGCGTACGACAGCGTGCGATTCTCGGAACCCGAAAAACTGCCATTTGCCCATGCTCCACACGATGATCGGGGCTTGCCGGACTTGCACTTTGGCTTCTACTCGGGCGTGGTGGTCTTTGACCATGTTGATAAGACCGTGACGGTGGTCGAACTTGGGCTTGTGGCGTGCGATGGTGATGTCGCTAGTGATGTCGCTAGTGATGTCACAAGTCATGTCACAAGTCATGTCGCGAAGCAAGCGGGCGCCGCCTATGACCGTGCTGCGTTGAGAATCAAGATGCGGCTTGAGCAACTCGAGAGGCACAGCGAGCCGCTGCGTGTCGGGGCCATTCCCGCACCAACCATGCCCGGCTCGCTGCCCAGCAACATGAATAGCGAGGGGCATGCGTCGATGGTCAAACGCGCGTTTGAGTACATTCGTGCGGGCGACATCTTTCAGGTAGTGCTGGGCCAGCGTTTTGAGCGCACGAGCAGCGCCGATCCGTTTGATGTTTATCGCGCCCTGCGCTGTGTCAATCCCAGTCCATACATGGTGTACATGCAGGCGCGCGGCTGCATTCTTGTGGCGAGCAGCCCGGAAATCCTTTGTCGAGTGCAGAAGAGTTCGGGGCAATCGTTCATGGTCACCAATCGTCCCCTCGCTGGCACGCGTCGGCGCGGCGCGACCCACGAGCTGGATATCGCGCTCGAACGAGAGTTGCTCTCAGATGCCAAGGAGCGTGCCGAGCACATCATGCTGGTGGACCTGGGGCGTAACGATGTCGGCGTGGTCGCCAAGCCCGGATCGATCGCGTTGCCGAGCGTTATGGAAGTCGAGCGGTACAGCCACGTGATGCACATTGCGAGCACCGTCACGGGCATCCTGCGCGATGGGCTGGATTGCTGGGACGCGCTGCGGGCCGCCTTGCCCGTGGGCACGATTTCGGGTGCTCCCAAAGTTCGTGCGATGCAGATCATCGACGAACTCGAGCCCGTCCGGCGCGGACCATATGGCGGGGGGATGGGCTGCGTGGGCCTGGATGGGCAGATGGACATCGCGCTGACGTTGCGCACAATGGTGGTACCCCTGGCGCTCGCCAAGGGATTGACCGCGATGGGCGCACGGGAGTGGACATATCACCTTCAGGCGGCTGGCGGCATCGTTGCGGATTCGGATATCGAAGATGAGTACCTGGAAACCGTCAACAAGAGCGCAGCGCTGGCTCTCGCCATTGATGTCGCGGAGAAAGCATTTGGCAACGCGAGGAGTGGGGGAGTCTGAGATAGCCGCCGGTGTTCGGAATGCGTCACTGCCCGAGCCTGACAACAATGTATTGGGTATGAGCGAGTCGAGCAAAACCAATCCCGGGACGGAACAAGCGGCGGGTGTCGCGGTCGCGCAGCAGCCAGCGCAGGCCGCAAAGCCGCGAACGCCCAAGCCGCTGGATCTGTTTCATGTGATCCTGCATGACGATGATCATCACACGTACGACTACGTGATGAAGATGATGCAGCAACTCTTCGCGTGCGATGAGGAAGCCGCGTTTGTGCGGGCAAAGACGGTCGATAAGGAAGGACGCGTGATTTGCCTGACCACGCACAAGGAACTTGCCGAACTCAAGCGCGATCAGATTCACGCGTTCGGGCCAGATCGTCGGATTGCCTCATGCAAAGGGGCCATGTCGGCGAGCATCGAGCCCGCAAAGGCCTAGCGTTTCCTCATGGACCGTCCGGTAGTCATCCAGACCGAAGAACTTGATGCGAGCGCCGCCGCATGGCTGGGCGAGCGGTGTGACCTTGAGGTATGCGCAATCGACGAGGGAAATCGCTGCCGCGAACTATTGGCGCGGGCGGAGGCGCTGGTAGTGCGCACGTACACGCGCGTGGATGTTGATTTGCTGGCACGGGCACCGCGCTTACGGGTTGTCGGGCGGGCCGGGGTCGGTCTGGACAACATTGATCTTCCAGCGTGTATCGCTCGGGGCGTGCGGGTGGTGTACACACCGGATGCGAATTCGCAGGCGGTTGCGGAGTACACGTTCGCGTTGCTGGTGGATGCCTCGCGTCCGCGACTGATGCTCGAAGGGGCTGTGGATGCGAAGCGATGGGGCGAGTTGCGCCGGGAACTTCGGGCCCCGAGGCAACTCAACGAGATGACGCTGGGTGTGCTGGGCATGGGACGCATCGGTTCGCGCGTCGCGAGGATCGGTGTGGGCCTTGGCATGGACGTGCTGTTCCACGATGTTCGGGAGATCGCGGACGATGCCGGTATGGGGGCATCGCCAGTATCGCTCGATGAGTTGTGTGGGCGAGCCGATGTACTCACGATTCACATCGACCCACGCGAGAGCAACCGGCGATTTGTGAACTCGGCGCTGCTGGCAACATGCAAGCCCACGGTCGTGCTCATCAATACCAGCCGGGGTTTGATAGTCGATGATCTCGCACTCGCGGGCTTCCTGCGGGCACACCCGCTGGCCCAAGCCTTGCTGGACGTACACGATCCTGAGCCATTTGAGCCTGATTATCCACTGCTAGGCCTGTCCAACGCGCATCTGTCGCCCCACATCGCGGCGGCGACCGACACGGCGCAGCAGAACATGAGTTGGGTAGTGCGGGATGTGTGGCGGGTTTTGAAGGGCGAAGAGCCCGAGTTTGCGGCACATTGACCAGCGCGCTCACTCACAGACAAACGGGAACGTCGCGGCCATTATCTGAAAGCCTTTTCCAGCGCGATGGCGGCGTTGAGAGCGCCGTGTTCGCTCGCGATTTTTGGGCCAAGTTCCGCAGCGGCATTTGCGAAGGATGGATCGTCCAGCAGGTGCGTCAAGCGTTGTATGAGTTTGTCGGGCGTGACGCGGGCATGGCCGACGCGCAGAGCAACACCCAATCGCTTGGCGCGAGCGGCGTTGTCGAACTGGTCGTGGGCCATGGGCGTGACCAGTTGCGGACGCCCTGCGCGAAGGGCTTGGGCAGTGGTGCCGATGCCGCCATGGTGGACGATGGCGGCGCATCGGGGAAAGACCTGCGAATAAGGCGCATAGTTAAAGGCGCGCACGTTGGCGGGCAATGTGCGTGGGCCATACGCACGCTTGCCCACCAGCAACAGCCCGCGTCGGTTCATGCGAGCGCAGGCCTGCGCCGCTGCTTCGTAGAACTGTCCAGCAACGTGGACCGCAGCGGTGCCCAGGCTGAACAGGATCGGCGGCTCGCCATCATCCAGGAAACGAGACAATTCGGTCAGATCGGCGTCCTGCTCGCGCACAGTATCGAAGAAGGGAAAGCCGGTGATGGTGCCAGTGGACGGGTCGCCCGGCACGGGTCGGCGGAAGAGCGGTGACCAGGTGCCAAGATTGACGATGCCTCCGGTACACAGTTGGTGGAAGTGATCGCGATGGCGGGGCAGGCCATGCTCAAGGCGCAGATTGTTGACCGCCGGATCGATGAGCATGTGCATCACTCGTCTGCCGCACCAGTTGACGAACTTGCACTGCCAGACGGGCGGCGTCGCGTGCTGCCACGGACTGCCGACGGGCTGATCGTTGGGGTTCCACCAGGTGATGGGTGCGAGCGCGGTACACGCGTAAGGAATATTGAGTTTCTCGCAGATGGCGGGTGCGCCAAGCGAGAGTGGATGCGTGAGCACGCCGTCGGGCCTGATGTCGCGCGCAATCGTCTCGAACTGTCGTGCGGCTTCTGGGATCGCCGGAATGATCAGGCGTCGCATGAGTTTCACCGGGCCCAGGAATCCACTCATGGCTCCCGGAGTTTGCGCCGCCCTGGCCAGGTCCATGTGCTCGCCCAGAGCGCGGAAGGCAACCCCAGCGTCCTCGATCACATGTTGAAAGTATGGGTTGGCGAGCAGGATGGCCTCGTGCCCGCGTGTCTTGAGCGCCTGCGCGATGGCGATGTAGGGGTGGATGTCGCCGTGGGACCCCACGGGCAGGAAGAGCAGGCGCATGGTGGAGGATAGTGGGGGTGAGCCTGGGGGTGACAGCAGGTTTGCTTGGTAAGAAGCGGCGGTGGATTGCACAATTGGCACTACCATTGATGATGCCGCAATTGTCCGTGAATATCGATCATGTCGCCACGCTGCGCCAGGCGCGATATCGCGTGCCCGCGGGCGGCGATGCTGTGTCTCAGGGTGAGCATGAGTATGGCGAGCCGGACGTGGTGCGGGCGTTCCATGAGGCCGAGGTGGGCGGGGCCGATGGCATCACGGTGCACTTGCGCGAAGATCGTCGGCATGTGACCGATCGCGATGTCGAACTGCTTCGCAGTCTCGTTCAGGTTCGATTCAATCTGGAAATGGCCGCGACCGATGAGATGATCGCCATCGCCGCCAGGATCAAGCCCCACTCGGCAATGCTGGTGCCCGAGGGGCGCAACGAAGTGACGACCGAGGGTGGGTTGGATGTTGCGGGGCAAGCAGTCCGCATGAAGGACGTGGTACAGCAACTGCGCGCGGGCGGCGCATTGGTCTCGGCGTTCATCGATCCAGACGAGCAGCAGATTGATGCGGCCGCAGCGACCGGGTTTGATATCTGCGAATTGCACACTGGTCCATATGCACGAGCCTTCGCTGGCCGTGAGGGTTCTGCGCGCGGGCGCGGGGGCATGGGCGGCGAGGGCACGAGTGGCGGCGAGTTGGCGAGAGTGGCGCGGGCGTGCATGCGCGTCATCGCGTCGGGGATGCAGTGCAATGCTGGACATGCTTTGAACTACACCAACGTGCGGGCGATCGCGGCCATTGCTGGCGTGCGTGAGTTGCACATCGGGCATGCAATCGTGAGCAGGGCAATCTACGTGGGCCTGCGAGCAGCGGTGCGGGAGATGAAAGACATCATCGACAATGTTGGAACGTCGTCTGGAGGTTGAGGGGGCGGAGCGTGATTCGGGTGGTCGACGGCACAGAACATCCCAACATCATCAATGGCGCATCGCACGCCACTTGGTCACGGCTTCGGGCTCTCGCGGATAAATTGGCATGAGGTGGATCGGGTCGACAGGTTGGCAGCGCACCGCAGCAGCCAGCACCGCGAGCGGGTGGAATGCCGGCTCGAAAATGCGAAGGCCCAGCAGGGTTGCCTGCTCCAGCATCGCGGGCGGGAGAAACCGGTCTGCGATCAGGGCCGTGATCTGGCTGCGCTCAACCAGCGTGATCAGTCTCGCGGCGTCACAGAGCGTGCCCTGGCGCACCGGCTGAGCGTCCGCATCGAAGACTGTCAGGAACGTGTCCGCCCCTTTGCTCGCCAGTGCAACACCAAAGGGAGCAGCGACTGCGTTCTTGAGGAGGTGCGCGTGCTGAGCGGCGAGGGCGTGACACGTGGGCACAGGTATGCATATCGCGCCCGTGACTTCGGCCATGATCTTGGCCGTGACGATGGCAATGCGAACGCTTGTGAAGCCCCCCGGACCAGCAGAAACAGCGATGACGCGGAGTTGTCGAGGCTGCACGCTCGAAGCGTTGCAGCAGCGCTCGATACAGCGAGCGAGGTCGTCGTGCTGTGGGGTCTCCTGCGCCAATGGCTCGACATGCAGGGGTTGCCAGGCATGCTCCTCCCAGCGGGCAAGTGCGACACCAAGGAACGACTTTGCCACTCCCGGGATGCCTAGCACGGGCGGACAGATGCCGCTGGGATTGCTGGTTTCTATGGACAAGGCAAGCAAGCCCGGACGAAGCCAGTCTGGCTTTGGAAGCGGGCTCGGGGGCGTTGCTCTGGTTGATGATTTTCCGTCTCGCGTCACGCAAGAACGCTAGCCTCTCGGTGTCTGCGAGGAGGTTGGGCAGGCCAAAGCCACAGGAGATCGTCCATTGAACCGCGAAACAGACTACACACTGCCTGAATCGTTGCGAGTTGTTGCCGTCGTGGTCACTTGCGCAGTGAATTCAAGCATGGCAACGGCTACGCAGCTGGAGCAAGCGTCAACCCCGCAGCAAGCGTCGGCCCCGCAGCAGGTCGAGGCGGAGCGTGGTGGCGAGGCCCTTCAGCAAAAGGCTTCACTGTCATATGAAACAAAGGAGCCCGACGCGATCGTCCTGTCGGAGGATGTATGGCGACTGCGGATTGAGCCGGGCGTCTGGTACTTGGGCATCGGAGGGCGATTGCGCATGCCAAGCCCGGGCGAACTTGGCAATGGCGAGAAAATTGAGGTTGATGAACTCGGATTTGACAGCCCCAACATAGTGCCCATTGGCGAGGCGCATCTGTTCTTCGGCGAGGTGTATCGCGTCTCCATTCGGGGCTATGTCCTGGGCGATGACCAGCAAACCATCGTCGGTCGCAGCGGACAGATCGGCGGGGTTGCCTTCAATTCGACGTCCGAACTGGTCTCGTCCTTTGACTTTGGCAGTTTGGAGATCGAGGCTGGCGCTCGCGTCTATCACGTCAAGAGCGACCACCGCTCCCAGAGCGGCGTACTGCCCATGGAGTCGGAGATTGCCCTGTTCGTTGGGGCGCAAGTGATCGATATCGATTGGAATATTCGACGAACGCCCGCGCCCGACCTGATCTTTCTGGGCGACGAAAGCACGGAGTATTCCAATACATTCCTGCTGCCACGAGTGGGCGGGAAGTGGTCGTTGCGCCTGTACGAGGAATTCGTCATCGATCTGACACTCGCGCTCGCAACGCTCCCCCATGGAGACGCGACAGCAACCACGGGTGATGTGATTGCAGGGTTTGCATGGGAGCCACATCCCAACTTCGGCGTGCAAATCGGCTATCGCGCGGCGGAGTTTGACTTGCGCGACGGCGATTCGCCCTCCAAGTTTGAGTATGGCGGGGGCAACCAGGGTTTGCAGTTCAGTATTATCTTGAAGTTTTAGTCCTGAAGTTCCACTCCCGAACTTCTAGTTGCCAGTCACATACGTGATCTTGGTAAACCCCGCGTTGCGTGTCGCCTGAATCGCCGCCGCGGCAGCATCGGTCGTGAGGCGCGGATCGACGCGGATGGAGATGCCAGGGTCTTTGGGGAGGGCTGCGAGCAGGTTCTCAAGGGTTTGGCGGTTCTTGATGGTGCGGTCGCCCACGCGATACACAACAGCCCCCGAGGCATCTGGCTCAACAGAAAGTCGCTGGCTGATCAACTTCCCGCCCCGACCCTGGCCCTGTTTCTGCACCTGGAGCGTGCTGCTCAATTCAGACTCCTCGGCGGAAATATTGCCTGCGATGATGAAAAAGAAGAGCAGGAAGAGCACGACATCAATCAGCGCGATCAGCGGCAGCCGCAATTCGGCGGGGTCGAGCGGCCCTTTGTTTTTTCGTCGTGTGAGTCGCATGGGAGGGTGAACAACGTCTCGATTGTGCTGGCTTGAATGAACTGAAGTTCTGGCTTATTTTACTTACCTTCAGGAGCGGTCGCGAGTTTCCATCTCGTGACGCCCGCGACCTGGAGCGTGCGTGCGACTTCATTGAGTTTGCTGACCGGGCACAACCGATCCGCACGGACAATGACCTCAATTCCTGCGGGGTCAGTCCCCAGCCAGAAGGGCTGCGCCAATTCAATGATCGAGACGCGCGAGCCCAGGATCGCGGGCTGGCCATTCGCGTCGAGGTCGATGGTGAGGGCATTCACAGGTTCGACACGACCCGGATCGCCCGATTCGGGCGGAAGATCCAAAGGGGCCTGCTCCGTCCTGGAGAACTGCGATGTCAGCGTGAAGAAGACGATGAGCAGCATCACCACGTCGATCATCGGTGTGAGATCGAACGAGGCTTCTTCGATTTTTCGACGGCCCATCAATCGCATGGTTCATGCCCGGGTGGATTGGTGCTAAGTCCAACGTACTTACTTACGACGAACTAGGTAAAAAAACCTGGGTATAAAGAACTAGGGGCGGGCTGTCGCAACACCCACGGCGCCAACACCAGTCGGTCCCGCTCCGCTTCCTGTCGTGATGCTGCTCATCGCCAGCGGATTGGGCGGCCGGCCGGGCGTCCGAGCCGCCTGCGCATGGGTCTGTATCAGGCCCGTGATGCGTTCGAGCATGATGCCCAGATGTCCGGCCATGGAGTCCACCTGTCTGCGCAGAAGGGCATAAGCGATGGTGCAGGGAATCGCGACTACCAGGCCCTGTGCCGTATTGACAAGTGCCATCGACATGTACACCGCAAGTTGGCTCGATCGCGAGGCACCGGTCATGGTGCCGATTGCTCGGAACGCTCCGACCATGCCGATGACCGTGCCCAGCAGGCCCAGCATCGGACCCACAGCGGCGATGATCGCCAGGCCGTCGTTGGTTCGATGCAACCGATCTACCTCGCTCGGACCAGCATCCTCGACCCCGGCGCGAAACTCCATCAGGCCAAAGGGCGAACTCTGGCATCGGGCCAGCGCAGCAGCGCAGACCTTCGTCAGAAAACTGTCGTTGTCTGGATTGTTGCAAAAGTTGGCGAGTTCGCCAATATTGCCCGATTGGGCCAGGGTGGTGAGGCGCTGGGTTATCTCGGGCGGAGCCTGCTTGGACATGCGAATCAGCATGATATTGCGGATGCAGATCGCAACAGCCACGATCGAGAGTCCGATCAGGAGGAAACTGACAACCCCGCCATCCATGATGTAATCCCAGAGGCTGGGATTGGCGGCGGCCTTGGCAGCATCCGATGGGGCTCCGGATGTTGTCGCGCCTCCGGTCCCGGTCGGAGCGGTTTGCGCGAGGCTGGAGGCCGCGATCAGGAGCGAAGCAAGGACTACCGAAGGCTTGATCGTCATAGGAGCATGCTCGAAGCGGTGTGTGCCCAATTTGGTTGGTCTCGAACCTGGATTTTGGTCACTGGAAAGATAACGGATGTTGGTACTATCCGCACGCCGGGTGATATCGGTTGATCGCCGGTTGGCGGGCGAGCAAGTTAGCAGGCAAGCAAGTTAGCGGGCAAGCAAGTTCGGCGGGCAAGCATGGCTGTTTGGGGTACAAGCAGAGCAATTAGAGACCCCACACGTGCTGAACCGACCGCTGGATGACTCAAGGGGACATCCGCCATGGGTTGTACCGCTTTGATTCGGTTTGGTTCCTGAAAAATCCCGACTTAGTTCAGTGGGCTTACTGCGTCGATAGACTGGGTTACGTCCTCCGATCCCCTTCTCGCAGCCATTATTCTTGTCCAACGAGGTCTTCATCCTGCTGGTTCTTTGCACCTCCGCATTAGCGGGGTTGGTGGGATCGCTGACGGGCTTGGGTGGTGGCATCATCCTCACGCCCATCCTGGTACTGGGCTTTGGCATCGACCTGCGATACGCCGTCGGCGCGTCGCTCATTGCCGTCATTGCGACCAGTTCTGGCTCCGCTGCGGCGTATGTACGGGATGGATTTACGAATCTGCGCCTGGCGATGGTGTTAGAAGTGGCGACGGTCTTTGGGGCGGTCGCTGGTGCATTGCTCGCGGCTCGGGTGCCGACGGGCATGATCGCCCTGATTTTTGGCGTGGTCATGCTGTGGACAGCTTGGAACTCGAGCACGAAACGTGAAAAGGGATCGCAAGCAGCAGCAGAGGCGGACTCGACCCATGGGCCCCACGCCCCAGCCACCTTGGAAACCAGGCTGCGACTGCATTCGACCGAGCCTACGCCGACTGGTCCCAAGTCGTACTTGGTCAGTCGTCTGCCCCTCGGCTTTATCATCATGTTCGGCGCGGGCGTGCTGTCGGCGATGGTGGGCATTGGCAGCGGCATCGTCAAGGTTCTGGCCATGGACAAACTCATGCGCCTGCCCTTCAAGGTTTCAACCACAACCAGCAACTTCATGATCGGTGTCACCGCCGCGGCCAGCGTGGGCATCTATCTGCATCGGGGTCAGCTCGAGCCGGGACTTGTTGCGCCGGTCGCGATCGGGGCGATGTGCGGTTCGTTCCTGGGCGCGAAACTGCTGCCCAGAATCAAGGTGAGCACGCTGCGAGTGGTTTTCGCGATCATTGTCGGGGTAGCAGGTGTGCAGATGATCTTCAAGGGCGCGTCGATGGTCGGCTTGCTGGGCAAGAATCTTGGGGGAGCAATGCCATGAGCCAACCCCACAACTACTCCATCCCAAGCGGACACGCCCGGCTCCGCACCACCCTGGCGATGCTGCTCAACGCGGGCACGCTGCTGGCGCTGGTGCTGGGCATCATCGGGCTGGGATGGGCGATGCTCAATAGCGAATTGATGGATCCCCGATCACTGCGAGTCTTCGTTGCCGGATCGCCCAGCGCCATCAGCGATGTGGCAAAGAGCAGCGGCATCGATGCGCAGGCGATCATGCTCGCGAGCGCACTGGTGCTCATGGCGACGCCCATCCTTCGCGTGTTGGCGTCGCTCGTGCTGTTCGCAAGCGAGCGGGATTGGTTGTACGTGGGCATATGCGTTGTAGTGCTGGGCGGCTTGGCCCTGGGGGCTATCGGCGTGGTGCATTGAAGTTCATGGCGGGGCATCCGTTCAGAGCGTGTCGAGTTGATGACGGGCTTGCCCTCTTCGCCATCAGCGAGAAGTGGGGCCTACGTCAACATCTACTTTGGCAACAGCGCAGCCCTCGCGGAACAGGACCACGCTCATCGACTCGAAGGTTCGGGCAAGATGCTTCGTCACGTCATAATGCACCATGTCAGCAAGCCACGAGCGGATCGTTCCTCGCCCTGCTCGCAGCGTCATTCGCTCTTGCCAAGGAAGGCACCGGCAGCGCATATGACATGAAGAAGCAGCGCTGATTCAGCACGTTATCACACGCGCATCACGAGTTGGCTGGCTCGACACTGCATGACTATGCAGCGCCGCTCATGCGATTGCCAGAACTGCCAAAGGTCTGTTGGCTATGCAGGATCTGCTTAGAAGTGCCCAGCGAGTCGTCGACGACGGGCAGCGGGCCGGTGGGCGCGGCTGCGCTATTTCCTCCCAGGCTCGAAACTCCGCCAGCAGGCAAGCCCGATGCGCCGCCCAATGGCGATGCGCCCTTGGCAGCCTTGCCCGCACCATACCACCAGCGGATCAACTTGCCAAGCATTGTGATCTGCCAGTTGCTGGGTGTCTTGGCCAGGCTTGCGATGCCGCGTTTGCTGGTGGAAACATACATCGGGCGCGTCATGGCCAGCAGGCCTTCTTCGCCCCTTGACACTCCCATACCAGACAGCCCTCGCCCACCGATGCTCACGCCCGGATGGGCGGAGGGCATGATGCAGTCGTTGATCATGATGTTGGTCGCGCCCAGTCGCTCCGCGAGCAGGTGCCCGGTTTTCTCTGCCTTGGTGAAGACACTCGCCGTCAAGTGCTGGTCGCACTTGCGATGGATCGCGAGCGCCTCTTCAAGGTTCACGCACCGCACCACGCAGAGCAGCGGGCCAAAGTGTCGCCCATCCACCGCCTCCGTCGTCGGGTTGCAATTGACCAGCACCGTGGGCTTGAAGCGACGATTGAGCGTCTCATCGCCGACCGAGCCCTCGCTGGCTGGTGCGGGTCCGTGCTTGGCGAGCGAAGCGACATCTACCGCGCCGTTGGCGAGCGCTTTGCTGGCCAGTTCCTTGCACTTCTGGGCCGCGTACTCGTCGATCATCTCCACAGGCGCGGCTCTGGCCGCGAGTTTGGAGAGTTGCTCAACGAATATGTCGTACGTGCGCTGGCCTCCCACCAGCAGCGCCCGGCGTGGGGCCATGCAGGTCTGACCTGCGTTGATGGTGATCGCGGCCCAGAGCGCTTTGGCGGCGAGTTTTGGATCGGCATCGTCGAGGACGAAAGCGCTGTCGCGGCCCGAAAGTTCGAGCGTCGCGGGCGTCATGGTCTTGGCGAGTGCCTGGGCAATTCGCTGGCCCACTTCGGTGCTGCCCGTGAAAATCACATGGTCGAGTTTCTGGGTTGCCAGCATGTTCGCGCCCGCCTCGCGCGAGGCTCCGGTCCAGGTCAGCGTGCCCGCAGGCAGGCCGGCCTCGATGGCGAGTTCCATGAGTCTTGACTGGGTGCGTGGCGATCGCTCGCTCGGCTTGACAACGACTGTGTTTCCCGGGAGCAGTGCTTGAATGAGTTGGATACCCAGCAGTTGCACCGGATAATTCCAGGTCGCGATAATGCCCACCCGTCCGACCGGCATCCGGCGTTCGACAACTCGCAGCCCCGAAAGCCAGAAGGGTGCGTCGGCGACGACCCGTTCGCGGAGCAGTCCCGGCCCGCGCTGGTGGAGCCACTTGCAGGCCGCGAGCAGCCCGGCGACATCGGCCATCAGGCCCACATGCAGTGGCTTGGCGACCTCTTCTTGCATCAACTGGCACAGGCGGGGCTGGTGGGCCGCGACCAGCCGCTGGAACTGCAGCAGCCACGCGAGACGTTGCTCGATAGGAATATTGGCCCAAGTTGGTCCGTCGACGTTGCTCATTGCCTATATGCCGCCTCCCTGACATGCTTTTTTCGTACAATCTCCATCGTATCAATTTACAGTATCGGAAACCCATCGGACTATCGCGCCTAGCGTGGGCATCCGGTTCGGGGACTTGGGCGAAGTTGTACCATCCGTGCCGAAGTTTACTCCAACAACGGCACGCTCTCGGACCTGTTGACCGTTTCACACTGCTTCGCGCATGCCGCACACCGCACCAACGTCATCCTCGGCACGCTCAGTCCCTTCCGTCGCCATCGTTGGTGCTGGCCCGGGCGGGCTGGCCTCAGCGGTCCTGCTCGCGTCCAGTGGTGTCCATGTGACGGTCTATGAGGCCGCCGCCGCCATCGGTGGCCGAACCGCCCATGTTCACGCTGGTCCCTATCGCTTCGACAGCGGGCCGACCTTCTTCATGATGCCTTATGTCCTGGATGAGGTCTTTGCCGCCGCTGGCACGCGCCTCGCCGACGAGGTCGAACTCACTCGATTGGACCCGATGTATCGCCTTGTGCTGGGGCGCTCACTGGAGGCCGGCACGGGGAACGCAGGCGGCGGGGCGATGTCTCGTGATTCGAACATCATTCTCGATGCCACGCAGAACATCGAGGAGATGTCACGTCGCCTCAGTGCGATCAACCCGCGCGATGGCGATGCGTTCAAGCGCTTCATCAACGACAATCGTAAGAAACTCCAACTCTCCGAGAGCATCCTTCGCAACCCCATGCGCTCGCCCCTGGATCTGTTTTCGAGCGCGACGTGGAAGGACACGCTGCGCGTAGGCCCGATCCTCAAGCCCTGGCAATCGGTACACGATCAGTTGGGCGAGTACTTCGAACATCCGCAGGTGCGACTTGCCGTGAGTTTCCAGAGCAAGTACCTGGGCATGAGCCCCTTCGAATGCCCTAGCCTCTTCACGATCCTGCCCTTCATCGAGTATGAGTACGGCATCTGGCATCCCAAGGGTGGATGCCACGAACTGATGCAGGCGCTGGCCCGCGTAGCCGTCAACGCTGGTGCAACGATCCATTGTGGTGCGCCCGTCGAAGGCGTTGAGTTTGATACCAACCACAAGGATGAGCCGGTCGCGCGCGGAGTTGTGATCGGTGGCGATGGTCCCTTGGCCGGCACGACACCAAAGCACGACTTTGTGGTCCTCAACGCCGATGCCACTCATGCCTTGCAGTCGCTGATTCCAGCAAGTGTCCAGCAGCGCCTGCGACGCAGCGAGCAGCCCGAACAACTCAACAAGAAGAAGTACTCCTGCTCCACCGCGATGCTCTACCTGGGTGTGGATGGTGAGGTCCAACTTCCCCACCACACCATCTACGTCTCCGCGAACTACGAGCAGAACCTTCGCGACATCTGCGGCTCAGATCCGGGCGGCGGGCGCGTCTCCGAAGATCCCAGCGTCTACGTCTGCAATCCCAGCCGGATTGATCCCACGCTCGCCCCCAAGGGCAAGTCGAGTATTTACCTGCTGATACCCACGCCTAATTGCGACGCGCCGATTGATTGGGCCAAGGCCATGCCCGCGTACCGCGCACTCGCATTGCAACAGGTTGCGGATCAGATGGGTGTTGACCTGCGCGGCCGCATCGAGCAGGAAGTTGTCTACACGCCCGATACCTGGAAGCAGCAGCGCATCAACAAGGGTGCGACCTTCAACCTCGCCCACAACCTGGGCCAGATGCTCCACTGGCGCCCGCAGAACCATCTCGCAGGCCTCGACAATGTCTACCTCGTTGGCGGCGGCACCCATCCGGGCAGCGGCCTGCCAACGATCTTCCTCTCCGCCCAGATTTCGACGCGGATGATCTGCGACCGTCTGGGCATCTCGCACAGTGGCGTCTCGCAAGAAGTATCACAGATCGCGACATCGCGTCGCATGCGCGACACGACCACGCAAACCCAGCAGACACCCCGCCCCCAGTTCGCTGGCACTGTGTAGATATCGCAGCGTTACTTCGACGAATGCTTGACCCACTCGCGACGTTCGAAGTCGTAGGTCTTGATGACCTTCGCCGGAACGCCCGCAAGCATGCTGCCTGCGGGAAAACTCTTCGTGACGACCGCGTTGGCCGCGACCACGCAACACTCTCCCAGCGTCACGCCCTTGAGGATCACGCACCCCTCGCCCAGCCAGCAGCGGTCGCCAATCTCAACTGGCCTGGCATGCAGGCGACCATCGTCATCCGCGCTCCCAGGTGGCCACGCGTGGTCATGGTCGGTGATGTAGACCCGGCTGGCGATCAGCACGTCCTTGCCAATCGTCACTCGCTGGGCGGCGCCGACATGCAGATACATCTCGGCGGTAGTCCCCTCGCCAATATGTATCTCCCCCTTGATCCCATGACGGTCGGCGGCTTCGAGCCGACCAAAGTCGCGGATGGCGACGTTGCGAGCCAGGAAGATGCGTTGGCCCCCGTGGATCAGGACCGGGTTGGTGATTTTGGCCCCTACGCCCAGCCCGCCCAGCATGGCGCGCAACCTGCCATGGGCCAAGCGAGAGCGAATAGAACGGAGCAAACCCATGGATGGAGTATCGGGCCAATCCGTCGCCAGCGTTCGATTCGCCGGAGAGCCTGTTCACACATTCTCAATATCAGATTCTCAATATCAGGCCTTGCCAGCCAGCGTCTTGGGAATGCCCAGGGCCTTGTCCTTCTTGGGATCAAACTTCTTGTCGGTCATCATCTTGGAGACGCGCTCGGCGCGGGTCATCACGCTGCGTTTGCCGACGCCGGTTGTGCTGGTACGAAGGCTGGGATCCATGCTCATGGTCAAACTCCTGGTGACTGGTCCGAGACAGGCTTGCCCACCAGGCGACCCGATCCCGCACAATGCTGACTGACTTGACTGAACGAACTGACTTGACTGAACAAACCGACTTGACTGAACAAACGCTTACTTTTCGTCGAACTTGACCCAGAGCGGCTTGCGGAAGTCGTAGCGCTTCTTCGCGGTCTTGCTCCAAAACTGTCCGAGTTGCTCGATCCGCTTTTCCAATGCTTCGCCCTTGCGAAGTTTTAAATCCCCGCCCGACAAACCCGGTCCCACCCATACCTTGTACTGCGCGGGCAGATTCTTGGGAAGGGAGGTATCCTTGCCTGCTCGTGGCGAATTGTCCAGCACGGGCGTTGCGAAGGCCTCAATCCCGTTCGCTCCCAGAAAGACCACGGCTTCGCCCGCATCCTGTCGGGGCATTTTTCCCAGCCATAAATAGTTCAGTCCGAGAACTCGTGGGGCTTGACGATCCCACCCGTTCGTCAATAAGACATCGGTGACAAACGCGGGCTCATCAAAGTAGCCCAGGAGCGAGCCTTGGGGCAAAACGATATCCCCCGGCTGCTTGGCGGAAGTGCCTGTCCTTGTTTGGCTTGCGACTTCGCTGCTATTGGTCTTGGGTCGATCCAGCGGCTCTGGTGTGACCGTGCCCAGGGAACCCATGCCCTCGGATTTCGCAGGCTTGGTCGGGTTTTTTTCATCTGCCAGACTCGGTTCGAGGATCATCGGCGGCGGATCCCGTCGCAAAAGACCTTCGGTGCTTTGCTTACCAGAGTCAAATCCGAGTTTGTACGCAACACCCCAGACAATAAACGCCGCGCAGATTGAAAGAAAGAGAAGTATCCACAGTCCAAAGCGGGGCACGCGCAAGTCCCGAGATGCCCACGCATCGGGCATGCCAGCCGACTGGGCGTTGTGCTCGGCGGGAGCGGATGTCGGGTGGGGTTGGGGATGAATAGTGGAGGTATTGCCCACATGGCGATGGGCAGGCTGTAAAATTGTTCCGCGAGTGCGTGTCTCGACTCGGACAGCAGTCTCAGGCATCGCTGGCTTGGCCTCGATCACCGATTCGGGCTCAGCAATTTGTTCGGATGAGGGCTTGAGCGGAAGGCGGATGACCGGCTTGGTTGTGCCATTCGCGCGAACGTATGGCGAAAAGTGCGCAGCTTGGCCAGACTGATCACTGGCGACAGGCGGGGATGATGGGCCTGAGGCAGACTCATCGCGGCGCGAGAGCAAGTCAAAGAGTGGGACGGTGCGGCGCTTGGCCATGGACCGATGGTACGGCACAAGCGCTGGTTGGGTTGCGCGATGAGCCGGGCAAGTGACAGAAAGTCAAGCATGGCTTGGTGCTATCACAAACTTGCGAATTACCCGCAGAGCACGATCTCATCCTGCAGGCAACTGGTGATCAGCGGACCCTTTGCTGCATCGATATACATATTGATCTCGAGGCGAACGCCCAGACGGTCGGGCGCTTCGGGAAGGTATATTCCCGGCTCGATGGTGAAGCCCAGGCCGGGCAGCACCTCGCGGGTCTCACGCGTCTCCAGATTATCAAGGTTGAAGCCCAGGCCATGGACGCGCGGGCCGGGCGAGAGGCTATGGCCGGTGCGATGGCGGATGCCCTTCTCAAAGCCGGCGTTGATGATGGTCAGGCGAGCGGCATCGTCAAGTTCCCAGCCTTGCAAGGCACGCTTGGCTTTCCACGCGTCCTGGCAGCACGTCACCGACGCATCGCGTGCGGCACGCACAACTTCAAAGACCTGGCGATGTTTTGCTGGGACAGTGGTGCCGCAGTAGCCGACCCAGGTGATGTCGCTGAAAATGTTCTCTTCGCCCGGATACCGGGACCAGAGGTCTATAAGCACCCAATCACCCTTGCGGATCGGACTGGGATTGGTCGCGGAGACTTCAAAGTGCGGATCGCCCGCGTGCTCGTTGACGCCGACGATGGGACCATGCTCTGACTCAAGCCCTGCGGCGCGGAAGTTATCCATGATGCGCTGCTGGACCTGGTACTCGTTGATTGCATTGCCAGCCAACAGGCTGGACTTGATGAACGCGAAGGCATCATCCTTGATTCGGGCGACCTCGGCGCTGGCCTTGTGGTGCATGGTGAGTGCATCCTCAGACCAGCGTGCAACCGTCAGTTGCAAGACATCGGCGGAGGAGACGACCTCCACGCCAAAGGAGCGAACTAGTTCGATGGTGCCCGCGTCGACGATGCTGACCACAGGCAGGGTGCAGCCCGGCGCGTATTCCATCGCAACGCGCTTGCACAGGCCCAGGACACTGCCCATCCATGACTGCATCTCACGCCAGGAGATATAGAGATGCACGTTGATGCCCATCGATGCGGCAAACTTCTCGAAGGCGTTGCGATCGAGCAGGCTGCAGGTGATGGTGGGCGTCCCGCGTGCGGGGATGAAGAGCATGGCGCGGCGCGAGGTATACGACTTGCCCATGAGCAACGTGAGCACCGAGTTGGAACCACGGAAGTCGTGGATCAGCCAGGCATCGATCTGGCGTTCGCGGAGGAGGGCTTGGATGGCAGGGATATCGAGGGGCATGAACGAGGGTAGTGGTGTGACTTGAATACTGGGAAGTGCATCCGCGACGGGACTGTCCGAACGGGAGACGCGTCGAGCAAGCGGAGCAGGACGATGATTCGCAGGGGCAATATGGTGTGTGTTTCTGCGCTGGTTGAGGACAAGAGACAGGATCGAGTGAGAGAGATGCATTGGCAGCAAACGATCTGCATCATTGGACCATTATGAAGAATGCACAAACAGCATGGCGGGATTGGCGAGGACAAACGATTTCATACAGTGCATGAAAACGTCTCACAGCACGAATCATCCAAAACTCTCTTGACAACGAGCCGTGATTTGGTAGCTTTGATAAAATAAAATTGAAGTGTATTCAAAACATAAATAAAGATCGAACGGGCAATATATTTTGGGTCATGACTAGCTGAGCGGGTTGTCTCGACACAGTTTAAGCATGGCATGGTACAGGTCTTGGCGGCGGTGGTTGTAGCGGAACTCGCATTCTTTCAAGTGGAGGTAGAAGGTGCTTGGGTGTATGCCTCGGAACCTGGCGAGGCGTGTCTTTGCGTATCCCCAGAAGCCTTCGATGCCGTTGATGTGGTTGCCACGAATGGTTCTGCTGCTGAACTCATTGCGTGCGTGATCGACACGCCGGTGCTTTTTGTATCCCATGTCCACCAGGCCACCGTAGCTCTTGAAGCCATCGGAGTGAATGACCGAATGCAGGTCCACTTTCCCTCGAATCGCGGCTAGAATCACGTCTTTCGAGCAGTTCTCGACCACCTCGGTGTACACCTTGCCGTGCTGTTTGCAGATGCCGAAGACGATTGTCTTGCGACCCGCACCGCGGCCGGCCTTGCGCTTGACGCGCCGCGGTCCGAAGTAACTTTCGTCAACCTCAACATGGCCTCTGAAAGAGCGTTCGAGTTCGCACGCCTGTGCCATGCGTTCGCGCAGGCACGCGAGCAATCGGTTGACAGTGTTGCGCTTGAGCCCGGTGAGCTGCGCGGTCTGCACCGCCGTCAGATCGACGGCCACATGCCGTGCGAACCGACGAAAAACATGCTCCGAAACTCGTGAACGCACGACATAGCGGTTTTGCACTGGAAATAAGCCTATCTCGGAACATTCTGGTAGGCTCAGCTAGTCATGACCCATATTTCTTGCAATGGAAAAACCGACAGCAGTGATAGAATTATCATCCACTGGCTGGGATACGTTGGTTTTAATCTCGAAGGCAAGTGGACTACCTGGCGACCGTCGACTGGTCGACTTATATATAATGATTTAAGAATGGAGATCATGCGACCTAGAGAGTGATCTGTCTCCTCAACCCGGTCTACCTTTAGCAGGGGCTGCAATCTCCCACACTCCACATGAGCAATCTAGAGGCTATCCCAAAACCGCGCAACCGGTCGGTGTGGGGGCGCGAATAGCATCGCATGGCGATGCGATTGACGGAAGAGCAACTGGATTGGCTCGCAGAGCGTGTGCCCAAAGGCGGCGGG
>Ga0163144_10001154_pt1 | contig 62432 bp, 62 predicted proteins | sample OliLak19BULKMAT1_FD_123175 | JGI IMG/M metagenome (GOLD analysis project Ga0163144, IMG submission 123175) | Freshwater microbial mat bacterial communities from Lake Vanda, McMurdo Dry Valleys, Antarctica - Oligotrophic Lake LV.19.BULKMAT1 | ecosystem: Environmental > Aquatic > Freshwater >...
GAAAATCACCCCCGCACAAGCTGCCGCAGCACCGCCGCTGTAGTGCAGACCTTCAGGGGGTCGCGCATGACGCACCAATCACTTAGCCGTCTTGCACCCCACGAATGCGCGAAGTTCGGCTAGCGCGTGCCGCGCCAGGAGGGGATGGATTCTGCTTTGACTGCGTGGGCGCTTCGGTGAACAGTCAATGCAGGTTCATTGCCGGCAGAATCGCCTCGCCGCGCGCGGCGTCGCCACGGAGATCGAACTCGAGTTCGCCCTCGCCCAGGAGCTGAACTACACCAATCTGCGCGGTGGCCTGCCGATCGTCATCGAGGGCAAATGCATCGGCGCCATCGGCGTCGGCTCGGGAACCGGCGACCAGGATGTCGAGGTCGCGAAGGCGGGGCTCGCAGAGTTTCTAAACTCACATCCCCTCCTGGTCGCGAAGCGACTAGGAGGGGTGGCACGCGCGTAGCGCGTGACGGGGAGGTTCCTTGAATTCGAAGAGGCCTATGTGCGTGCGGAGGTCCCGCGAGACCTCCCCGTCAGCGCGCTGTCGCGCGCTGCCACCCCTCCTAGCGCGTGCCGCGCCAGGAGGGGATGGATTCTGCTTTGACTGCGTGGGCGCTTCGGTGAACAGTCGACGCAGGTTCATTGCCGGGAGAATCGTCACGCCATGCCGAAGCAGGAAGCCTGAACCATGGCGTCGCGTCGGCCCAATCTGCTGTTCATCTTTTCCGATCAGCACGCGCAGAAAGTCGCGGGCTGTTACGGTGACAAACTGGTGCGCACGCCGCATCTGGATCGTCTCGCCGCGCGCGGCGTCGTGTTCGACAACGCCTATTGCCCGTCGCCGATCTGCGTGCCCAGCCGCATGTCGATGCTCACTGCGCGCCACCCCTCGGCGCAGGAGTGCTGGACCAATGATGATTTCCTGGCGTCGGATCGTGCGACATGGCCGCACGCGCTGGGCGCAGCCGGGTATCGCCCGCTGCTGATCAGCCGCCTGCATGCGATGGGTCCCGATCAGATGCATGGCTATGTCGAGCGGCAGGTGGGCGATCACAGCCCCAATTACGGTGGCGTCGCGCGCCACGACATGGGGGTGCTCAACAACACCAACGATCCCTGGCGCGCGAGCGTGGAGATCTCCGGGCCTGGGCAGAGCTCCTATCAGCTCAAGGACATGGAGACGGCGGAAGCGGCATGTACCGAGCTCGCGCGCATCGCCGCCGAGCGCCGCGACGGAAGCGACGAACCCTTCTGCCTGACGATCGGCTTCATGCTGCCGCATCCGCCCTATGTCGCGTGGCGCGAGGATTACGCGCTCTACGCCGGCAAGATCGGCATACCCGACCTGCCCGCCCCCGCGTCCGGTGACGAACATCCCTGGCTCGCCTGGTGGCGCAGCGATCGCGGCATCGCGACGACGCGGCGCGAGGACGCGCTGCGCGCGCGCGCGGCCTATTGGGGGCTCGTCACGCGGCTCGACATCCTGATCGGACAAGTGCTCGATGCGCTGCAGCGTCACGGGCTGGCCGACGACACGCTGGTCGTCTACAGCTCCGATCACGGCGATCAACTCGGTGAGCGTGGGTTGTGGTGGAAGCACACGTTCTACGACGAATCCGCCAAGGTGCCGCTGATCCTGAGCTGGCCGGGGCGTTTGCCGGCCGGCGAGCGTCGCCAGCAGATCGTCAATCTGATCGATGTCAGCGCGACCATGCTCGATGCGCTCGGCGCGGCGCCGTTGCCCAATGCACAGGGGCGCAGCTTCCTCGCGGTGGCGCGCGACGCCAGCGCGCCATGGATCGATGAGATTTTTTCCGAGTATTGCACCGATGCCGTGCCGCCCTGGACCGGCGGCATGGCGGTGCAGCAGCGCATGATCCGCGCGGGAAGATGGAAGCTCATCTACTACAACGCCTATCGTCCGCAGCTCTTCGACCTCGCGGCCGATCCGCATGAACTGCAAGATCTCGCGGAGGATCCGACGCATCGCGCCGTGCGCGCGCAACTGACGCAGCGCTTGCTGGCCGAATGGGATCCGGATGCGATCGCGGCGCGGATGCGCGCGCGGCGCAAGGACAAGGACGTCATCGCCGGCTGGGCGCGCGGCGTGAAGCCGGTCGACCAGCATCGTTGGCAAGTCACGGCGGAACAGAATTGGATCGACGACCGCGCGGCCGATTGAACGGCCGCGCTCATTGGGAGGAAGACATGAACAGACGGACTCTCTTCGCCAGCTTCGCACTGGCGCTCGGGCTCGCAACCGGCGCCGCCGCACAGCAGCCGCTGCCGCTGCGCATCGGCGCCGCGAATGCCACCGACCATGCCGCCGCCTTCATCGGCGTGGAGCGCGGCATCTTCGCCAAGCACGGGCTCGACGCGAAGCTGGTCATGTATCAAACCGGCGTCGAGATGATCAACGGCCTGCTCAACGGCGCGCAGGAAGTCAACATCATGGGCTCGATCCCGTTCCTCGCGGGCGTGTCGAACGGCCAGCCGCTGGTGCTGATCGGGCATCTCCATGGCGATGCGCTGGGCATGAGCTATTCGATGAACAATTCGATCGTCGCCACGCCGGCCTCGGGCATCAAGGAGGGCGACGTCAAGGCGCTCAAGGGCAAGAAGATCGGCCTGCCGCGCGGCACCGGCGCCGAGGGCTATCTGCTGGGTATCCTCGCGCAGAACGGCATGAAGGACAGCGACGTCACGCTGGTGAACATCGCGCCGTCCAATCAGACCACGGCGCTGCGACAGGGCGACGTGCATGCGCTGGCGGCGTGGGAACCCTGGGGCACGATCTCGTCGATGCGCGTCCCCGATGCCTATCGCGTCGTCACCGGCGGCTGCGACAGCTGCTACGACCCCGGCACCATCCTCACCACGCGCGCGACGATCGCGGGCAAGGCCGAGCAGCTGCGCCGCTTCATGGTCGCCTTCGCGGAGGCGCATCAATGGCTGCGGCAGAATTTCGATGCGGCCGCGGAGATCAACATGCGCTGGATCCAGGGCGTCGACATCGACGTGATGAAGACCGCGATCCGCCGCTCCGGCTACGATCTGCGCGTCACCAAGAACACCATCGAGGGCTATGCGACCAAGACCATCCCGGCGCTGGTCGCGGACAAGCGCATGGCGAAGGCGGTCGACGCGGCGTCGATCGTCGATGCGCAGTTCTACAAACATGTCGAGCTGACGGCGCCGCAATTCTTCTCCGACCTCAAGCCGGTGCCGGCTGATCGCAAGCTGTGAGCGGCGCGGCGACTCACCGCCCCGCTCGCGCGTGCCGCGCGACCTGTCCCTCCTCATTCGAGCGAGGGGATGCACACAAGATTGCACGGCAAGTTGACGTGAGTACGATAGGGCCGGCATCACGTCGATCAAGACTCAAAACCCGAAGCGCAGCCCGCAATTCATCCCCTCCTGTCGCGGCACGCGATAGGAGGGGATGTGCGCATTCGGCGATCGACTCCGGGCGCCGGGACATGGTCTCGACGATGTGTGAGTCGCCAAGCTCATTCGAGGAGCGGCAGACCGCGCGACAGCGCGGTCGGGGCGGTGAGTCGCGGAACCCGGGCGGATGACCGCCGCCAAGATTTCCGTCCGCGACCTCCGGCTCGAGTATTTCAGCGAGGAGCGCGGCGAGCGCCATGTGGCGGTCGACGCGCTCTCGATGGACATCCACGAGAACGAGTTCCTGTGCGTGGTCGGGCCGTCGGGGTGCGGCAAGTCGACGCTGATCGCGGCGATCGCCGGATTCCTCAAGCCGCGCGCCGGGACGCTGGAGATGAACGGCCGCGCGATCGGCAAGCCCGGCGCCGATCGCGGCGTGGTGTTCCAGGAATACGCGCTGCTGCCGTGGAAGCGCGTCATCGACAACGTCGCGCTCGGACTGAAGTTCAAGGGCATCGGCAAGGCCGAGCGTCATGCGACGGCGCGACAATTCCTCGAGATGACCGGGCTGTCGGCGGCGGCCGACAAGTTCCCGCACGAACTCTCCGGCGGCATGAAGCAACGCGCGGCAGTCGCGCGCACCCTCGCCAACGCGCCTGAAGTCATGCTGATGGACGAGCCCTTCGCGGCCGTCGATGCGCAGACGCGCCTGACGCTCCAGGAAGAGCTCGTGCGTATCTGGGAACGCAGCCGCGTGACCGTGATGTTCGTCACGCACAGCGTCGAGGAGGCGGTCTTCCTCGCCGATCGCGTGATCGTTCTCACACCCGGGCCGGGTCGCGTGAAGGCGAGCATTCCCGTGCCGATCGCGCGGTCGCGGCGCAGCTGGTCGACCCTCAATGCCGATGCCGAGTTCGTCGCGCTGCGCGATCGCGTGCTCGGACTCGTGCGCGGCGGCACGGCATGATCCGACCGCTGCTCGTGACGCTGCTCGTCCTGCTGAGCTATGGCGGGTACGAGCTGTGGCTGACGCGTGGCGGCGCGATGAAGCTGACGGTGGATGAAGTGTCCGTGCCGAAGGGGCACTACGAGATCACCGTGAATTTTCCGCCCGAGGCGTTCCACGTCACGCGCATGCAGGCGATCGGCCGCCTGATCGAAGTGAAGGGGACGTCGGTGTTCCTGATGGATGTCGGCGCCGACGATGCGCGCGAGCTGGCGCGCAACTATTGGATCGCGGACGTGAAGCCGTGGCGGGGATTGTGAGCAGCGCGCCCGGCGCCGCCCCCACCCCGACCCTCCCCCAGTCGCTGCGCTCGGGGGGAGGAGGTTCTATCGAGCTCGCTGGACCCCCTCCCCCCTCGTGGGGAAGGGTTGGGGTGGGGGGGCGCGCGCGGTGGAAGAAACCCGCCAAGGGCGCGCTGGGCATCGCGCTGTTCTTTGCGGCGTGGCAGGTCTCGGTGCCGCTGGTGGGGCTCGAGCCCTATTTCTATCCGCCGCCCAGCGATGTCTGGCGCGCGTTCCTCGAGCTGATCACGAAAGGAATCCTGCCGGTCTACCTGATCGACTCGATCGGGCGCTACGCGGCGGGTGTGAGCATCGGCACGGCGCTCGGCATCGTCGCGGGGCTGGCGATCGGGCTCAACCGCATCGCCGATCGCCTGCTCTCGCCGACGATCAATTTCCTGTTCGCGATCGTCGAAGTCGCGTGGATCCCGATCTTCGTGATCTGGTGGGGCTACGGCTACAAGACGATCCTGATCGCGCTGAGCTACGTCGTGTTCTTTCCGATCCTCTACAACACGCTGGTCGGCGTGCGCACGGCGCCGCAGGTCTATCTCAACGCCGCACGCTCGCTCGGCGCATCGCAGTGGCAGCTGATCATGGAAGTCGTGCTGCCCGCCGCGTTGCCCAACATCATCACGGGGTTTCGCGTCGGCGCCGGCTTCGCCTTTCGCGGCCTCATCTTCGCGGAGATCGTCGCCGCCAAGACCGGCATCGGCTATCTCATCTTCGAAGGCGCAGCCAATCATCAGACGGCGCGCACCATCGTCGGCATGATCGTGATGGGGCTGCTCTGGCTGGCGATCGACTACGCGTATCTCAAGCCGCTGGAGCGCGTGACGGTCGAGCGCTGGGGCTCGGTCACCACGGCGGAGTCGCGCGAATGAGCCTCGCCCGCCGCCTGGGCGATCCCGTCCTCGGCAGCGTGCCGTTCCTGGTCGCGCTCTGCGCCTGGCTCGTGCTGCCGCGCATGATCGACTACCCCGCGTACATGCTGCCGCCGCTCGAGCAGGTCGCCGCGCGCTTCGTCGAGTCGATCGGCGACGGATCCCTGGCGGGGCATGTGATCGCGAGTCTCGAACGTCTCGCGGTCGGCTTCATCATCGGCAACGGGCTGGCGATTCCGCTGGGCATCGCGATCGCGCTCAATCGCCATGTCTCCGATCTGCTGCGCCCGCTGCTCACTTTCCTGCAGTCGATCGCCGGCATCGCCTGGGTGCCGCTGGCGATCATCTGGTTCGGCATCGGCAAGGGCGCCGTCGTCTTCGTGATCGCCAACACGATCTTCTTCGCCTCGATCTACAACACCGTGGTCGGCGTGCAGGCGATTCCCAACGCGCTGCACCGGGCCGTGCGCAGCCATGGCGGCAAGGGCATCCAGGTCTTCACCGAGCTGATCCTGCCCGGCGCACTGGTGCAGATCATCTTGGGTCTCCGCACCTCGATGGCCTATGGCTGGCGCGCCCTGGTCGCCGGCGAGATGATCGCGGGCACGTCGGGTCTCGGCTACATGACCATCGAAGCAGTGCAATGGTACAAGACCGAGACGATCATCATGGGCATGATCGTCATCGGGATTCTGTGGCTGCTGCTCGATCGGCTGTTCTTCGTGCCGCTGGAGCGCGCCACCATCGTGCGCTGGGGACTGATTCAGAGATGAGACGAAGCGGCGTAGTCGGCGTCACGGTGATGCCCGAGTTCTTCCAGGTCGAGGGCGTCGAGCAGGTCCTCGACAATCTGCAACGCCGGGCGCGCATCACCGCGATCGCGACCTCGCCCTACGTGATGGCGCCGTCGGTCGAAGGCAAAGGCGGGCGCGAGCCGCCGATCGATGCCGGCGCCGGCAGCGTGCGGCTGCTCGATCGCCCGCTCTGGGGCAAGCGCGAGCTCTTCGTGCGCACGGCGCCGAGCTTCACGCCGGATGCCAGTCTCTATCGCGGCCTGCGCTATCAGCCGTCGCAAGCCGACGATCTCACTTCCGCGCAGGGCGGCGTGATCGCCGCGACGATCAAGGCGGCGAAGGCGCGCGGGCTCGACGTGCTGCTGCAGGTCCAGGCCGCGATCCCGCCGGGGTATCGCGTCCAGTTCGGCGGCCCGGTCGAGGAGGATCGGCCGCGCCTGCCCGACGGCTCGACGCCGGCCATGCGCGTCGACAACAACGGCTCGCTCGCCAGCCCGCATCTGCACGACTACGCGCGCGCGATGCTGCGCGATCTGCTGCGCGCCTATCCGCAGATCGACGGCGTGCGCATCGACTGGCCGGAATATCCGCCCTACTCGCTCGACGGCGCGTTCTTCGATTTTGGCGTTCATGCCGAGGCGGCCGCCAAACGGCTCGGCTACGATTTCGCGGCGATGCGCGACGCGGCGCAGGCGTTGCGAAGCAAGCTGCTGGGTGGGCTGACGCCGAGCGATCTGACGCTGTGGACGGAGCGTGACGGCGGTCGCTTCCGGCTGCTCCAGGCGATGATCGATCAACCTGATCTGCGCGACTGGCTCGCCTTCAAGGCCGATCTCGCCACCGGCATCGTCACGACTTTTCGTGATGCCCTGCAAGAGCACGCGCCGGGCAAGCAGCTCGTCGCCGGCGCCTTCCCGCCGCCCTGGACGACGCTTTCCGGGTTTTCCTTCGCGCGCGCGGCGAAGCTGTGCGACGCGATCATGGTCAAGCTCTTCACGATGCATTGGGCGATGATGGTGCGCAGCTGGGGCGACACGCTGGTCGCGGCCAATCCGAGCCTGCGCGATCACCCCGCGCTGCCGCGCACGCTCGCCGCGCTGTTCGACATTTCAGACGATGCCGGCTTCGATCGACTGGAGGATTGGCGCTACCCCGAGCCGGACGAGCCGCATCCCGTCGGTGGTCACGCGCAGACGCGCAAGATCCGCAACGCGCAGGCCGAGGCCGGCACGACGCCGATCTGGGCGCTGGCGCATGGTTACGGCCCGGTCGCGGACTACGCGCGCCGCTTCAAGATCGCGCATGACGCGGCGCGCGGGAATGTCTGGGTCAATCGCTACGGCTATCTCGCCGATGCGAAGCTCGACGCGATGGGCGACATCGTCGCGCAGGGCGTCGCGCCGTGAAGATCAGCACCGACAACGACACTCCAGGGAGGAACATCATGATCCGACGTAGCCTGATCGCAACCGTGCTCATCGGCATGCTTGCCGGCGCCCCCGCCCTCGCGGCATGGCCGGAAAAGCCGATCAAAGTGGTGGTGCCGTTCGGGCCGGGCGGCACGACCGACATCCTCGCGCGCAACCTGCAGAAGATCATGCAGGACAAGGCGCTGCTCGCGCAGCCGTTGACGATCATCAATGTCGGCGGGCATTTCTCGGTCGGCTCGACGCAGGTGAAGAACGCCGCACCGGACGGCTACACGTTCCTGGTCATCCATCTCGCGCTGCTGTCCGGCGAGATCGTCGCGCCACAACGCAACCTGTCCTACCGCGATTTCGATCCGGTGGCGCTGACCGGCGGCTTTTGTCTGCACCCGATCGTACGCCAGGATTCGCCGTACAAGAACCTCAAGGATCTCCTCGATGCGGCGAAGGAGAAGCCGAGCACGATCGTGATGGGCGTGAACATCGGCGCGCTGAACCACATGCTCGGCGTGTTCCTCGAGCAATCGACGCCGGGGGTCAAATTCCGCTTCGTCCAGATCGGCGGTGGCGGCGAGAACTACGCGGCGATCACCGGCGGTCAGACGATGTCCACGGTGCTGTCGAGCTCGGAGTACCAGAGCTACAAGACGGGCGGGATCCGCGCGCTCGCCTATTCCGGACCGCAGCGGCTCGAACTCGAGCCGACGATCCCGACCACGCGCGAGCTCGGTCTCGGCTTCGATTTCTGCATCGAGAATTTCTGGTTCGCGCCCAAAGGTACGCCCGCCGAAGCGGTCGAAGGCTTCGCCACCGCGCTGGAGAAGGCGAGCGCGCTGCCGGAGATGAAGGATTTCTTCAAACGTCAGGCGCAGACGGATCAGTTCTTGCGCGGCGAGGCGTACCGCAAGCGCCTCGATGAGACGTTCAAGCTGATCGAGCCGGTCGCCAAGGCGTCCGTGCCGCCGCGCTGATCGCGGCGCCATCATGGATCGCGTTCAGGCGCGCTGGGATCTCGGCATGGGGCTCGTCGCCATCGTCATCGCGGCGGCGTTCCTGTGGGATGGCTGGTCGCTGCCGCCTGGCGCCTTCGAGCCGATCGGCGCCGGCCCGGTCCCGCGTGCCGTCGCCTGGATGGTGATCGCGCTTGCTCTTGCCATGATGGGCGAGGCTGGCTGGCGGCGTACGCAGGGCGCGCCACAAGCGGCGGCACTGGCCTATCAGCCACGCCCCGTCGTTGCGCTGATCGTCATGGCGGGAACGATCATCTATGTCGCGACAATGGCGCTGGGTTGGATCGGCTTCGCGCCGGCGACGGTCGTCTACCTCACGGCGATGATCTGGCTCCTCGCCGATTTCCGGCGCAACGTGCTGCCGGTGGCGCTCGTCATCGCGCTGATCATGGGCTACGGGCTGCGCTACCTGTTTACGCGCGTGCTCATCACCGATCTGCCCTGAGGCGCCGGACCGATGCCCGACCTCGCCGCCGCATTGCTGCACCTCTTCACGCCCTGGCCGTTCTTCCTGATGACGCTCGGCACCGCGCTCGGCATCGTCGTCGGTGCCATCCCGGGCCTGACCGGTTCCATGCTGATCGCGCTCACGTTGCCGATCACCTATTACATGGCGCCGATCGACGCGATGAATCTGCTGGTGTCGATGTACACCGGGTCGATCACGGGCGGGCTGGTCTCCGCGACCTTGCTGCGCATGCCCGGCACGCCCGCCAATGTCATGACGACGTTCGACGGCTATCCGATGGCGAAGCGCGGCGAGGCCGGTCGCGCGCTCGGCCTCGGCATCGGCGCGTCGACATTCGGCGCGCTGTTCGCCTGGGTGGCGCTCGCCACGATCACCGAGCCGCTGTCGCGCATCGCCAATCGATTCGGACCGTTCGACTATTTCACGCTGGTCGTGATGGCGCTGGTGCTGATCGCGTCGGTGAGCCAGGGCTCGCTGATCAAGGGCCTGCTGGCCGGCGCGCTGGGCGCGCTGTTCAGCTTCCCGGGCGCCGATGCGAATAGCGGCGAAATGCGCTTCACCTTCGATTGGTGGCAGCTCCAGGGCGGGCTCGACACGCTGCCGGTCCTGGTCGGCGTCTTCGCCGTCGGCACCTGCATCGGCGACATCGTGGCGATCCGCGAACGCGGCGTCAGCCTCGGATTCTCCAAGCAAGGCATCCTGATGCGCTGGCGGGATTGGCGCGAGCAGAAATGGAATCTACTGCGCTCTTCGCTGATCGGCACCTGGATCGGAATCCTGCCCGGCATCGGCGCCAATGTCGGCTCAGTCGTCGCCTATACCGTCGCCAAGAATGTCGACAAGGATCCCGATAGTTTCGGCACCGGGAACCCCTCCGGCATCGTCGCCTCGGAAGCGGCGAACAACGCCACCGTCGGCGGCGCGCTGATTCCGCTCATCGCGATGGGCATCCCCGGCAGCGTGATCGATGTGTTCCTGATGGGCGCGCTGCTCATCCACGGCATCCAGCCCGGCCCGCTGCTGTTCCAGACCAAGCCCGAGATCGTCAACACGATCATCGCGGCCTGCCTGGTGTCCTCGCTCGCGATGTGGGTGATGATGACGGCGAGTGTCGGCTGGCTCAGCCGCCTGATGCAGGTGCCCAAGGCCTATGTGCTGCCGATCGTGCTCGTCTTCTGTGTCGTCGGCGTCTTCGCCTCCAACAGCCGGATGTTCGAGGTCTGGGTCATGCTTGCCTTCGGCTTGCTCGGCTTCGTTCTGGAGCGCGCGCGCATCCCGCTCGGGCCTTTCGTCATCGGCTTCATCCTGGCGCCGCTCGCCGAGTCGAAATTCCGCTCGGGCATGATGATGACGGCCGGCGACTGGACGCCGATCTTCACCCAGCCGTTGCCGCTCGCCTTCCTGCTCGCATCGGTCGGGCTGCTTGCCTGGCCGCTGATCGCGAGCTGGCGCGCGCGACGACGCTGAGTATTTTGGATCTGGCGCGGCGCATGGCCGGCGCGCAACCTCAAGGATGGGCCGAGTCACCACGCCACCGCGGAAGCAGCAGCAGGCCCAGGAGCGACAATGCGGTGAAGACGGCGCCCGCAAGGAACGTGACGGCGGGGCCGAATTCATCCCACAGCGCGCCGGCGATCACGCTCGCAGCGAGGGTCCCGACGCCGCCGGCGAGGCTGAACACGCCGAATGCGGTCGCCCGCAGATCGTCGGGTGAGGTGTCCGCGACCATTGCCGCAAGCAATCCTTGGGTCAGCCCCATGTGCAGGCCCCACAACAGCGCGCCGACCGTGACGAGGCCGAGTCCGGTCGCTTCCGCAAGGCAGAAATCGGCGGCCATCAGGACGACCATGCCGATCGTCAGCAGCCATCGCCGATTCATGCGATCGGCGAGCACGCCCGCGGGATAGGCGGACAGCGCGTAGGCCACGCTCATCACGACGACCACCGCGGGTGCGAGACCGATCGACAACCCGACATCCTGGGCGCGCAGCACCAGGAAAGCCTCGCTGAAACGTGCGACCGCCAGCGCGGTGCCGAAAGACAATACGGCCCAGAAATCACGGCCCAATCGGCGCATACCACCGAAGCCGAGCGGAGGCTGCTTCGGGCCGGAGATGTGCGGCGCCGCCGGCTCGTCGACGCCGGCCAGGAGCAATGCGACGGCGAGGAATGCCGGCACGACGGCGATCCAGAACACCGTGGTGAAGCTGTTCGCGGTCAGCGCCATCAATGCGATCGCGGCCATCGGGCCGATGAAGGCGCCGACCGTGTCGAGCGACTGGGGCGCAAGCCGTAGCAGGCCCCGCGCAGCTCAGGCGGCGCGATATCGCCAACCAGGGCATCGCGCGGCGCGCCGCGGATGCCCTTGCCGATCCGATCGACGAAGCGTGCCGCGATGAGCCAATCGGCGGTCGCCGCCAGCGGAAAGATCGGCTTGGTCAATGCCGCCATCGCATAGCCCACCACGGCGAGCAGCTTGCGTTTGCCCAGCCAGTCGCTCAGCGCGCCCGAGAACACTTTCGTGATCGCCGCGGTTGCCTCGGCCACGCCCTCGATGATGCCGACCGTCAACGTGCTCGTGCCGAGCACCGTGACGAGGTAGACCGGCAGCAGCCCGTGGATCATCTCGGACGAGATGTCCATCAACATGCTGACGAACCCGAGCACCCAGACGCCACGGGGAATCCGACGCCATGCCGCGAGCTCTGTGCGATCTTTCAGCCGTTCCTCCACATCGATCGGCGTCGTCTAGGGCGTCAGTCTTCACCGGAGACGCAGCGATGTCATTCAATTCGAGGCCATGCCGCCTCGGGAGATCCCCATGAAGCTGGCCACGCGACCGCCAAATCTTGCTGCGCCGTCCGAGTGGACATCGCGCAACGTTTCCCGGCTTGCATCGTTGGGACTCGCCCTCATCCTGATCGCCTGCGCCGCGGAGGCGCCACGGGGGGTCGCGGCGGATCCAATGACACCCCAGCCTCCGGCGTCGGAGCTGCGGTCCGAGCAGCTCTCCCCCGGGACTTGCCGTCAGTTACTGGTTCATCCCGCTGCGCGACATTCGGGAGCTCGAATCATGGAGACGCTGGCAACCGGGCACGACCGGTGCCGTGCTCGATGGGCTCGATCATGTCATGGGAGACGGTCCGGTGCTGACCAGCGGAGCGCGTGACGCCGTTGGTGCGGAGATCACCGGGTTCATCCACTTGTCGGAGATGGGACGTTACAGCTTTCTTGCCAACTCGAACGACGGCGTGCGCGCCGAGGTCGGCGGCGTCGTCGTGGCGAACGATCCGGACGTGCATAGCGATCGACTGTCGACGCCCCAGTCGATCACGGTCACGCAGCCCGGCTGGTATGCGCTGCGCGTCCTCTACTTCGAGCGCCGCAACACGGCGACCCTTCAACTCTTCTGGGTCACGCCTTCGGCAAGCGCACCGGCGCTCGTACCGGCAAGCGCGCTGCGACATCGTTGAGACTGCCAGGATCGACGACGCTATCGCCTGTCGAGCACGACCAGCGCGACCGCGCCGATGATCATCGCCATCGCGATCAGGATCACCGCCGAGAGCGGCTCGCTTTCGACGAGCCAGCCGAGCAGCACGGCCACCGCGGGGTTGACGAAGGCGTAGGTGGCGACGCGCGCGGCGGGCTCGCGCACCATCAGCCAGTTGAAGGCGACGAAGGACACGAAGGTTCCCGCGAAGAGCAGATAGGCGAACCCCGCGATCGAGCGCCAAGAGATCTGCGCGATATCGAGGCCCGCGATATCGCCGGTGAAAAACCCGTACAGCGTGAGCCCTGCGCCACCGACGATCAGCTGCAGCCCCGACGCGCGCACCGGATTGGAGCCCGGCAAGAGCCGCACGGCCGTCACCGTCCCGATCGCCCAGATCACGCCACCGACAAGCGTGATCACGCCCCAGAGCGGATCGACGGTTCCGCCACTGCCGCGTCCCTGCACCAGCACGGCGATTCCAGCAAAGCCCAGGGCAAGTCCCACGGCGACACGCCAGCTCGGGGCGCGTCGCCCGGTCAACCAGTCGAACAGCACGATCCAGATCGGCACCGTCGAGAACACGAGGGCGGCGACGCCGGAGGGAATGTGCGTCTGCGCCGTCGCCAGCATGCCATGCGCGAGAGTGAAATAGAGAAAACCCACGATGGTCGCGCCGATCCTCTGGCGCCTGTCGAGACGGCGCAGGCGCAACGCCACGGCGACGGCAAAGAGCACCACGCCACCGATCAGATTGCGCGGCCCCATCGCCGCGGCCGGCGGGATCGTCTCCACCGCCCAGCGGATGGCGAGGTAGCTGCCGCCCCACAGGAAATAGATCGCCGCGTAGGCGAGAATGATCAGGATCCGCGGCGTGGGCGCCTGGTTCACGCCGCGAGGCTGCGGCGCTGCCTCAGCTGCAGGACGAGGATGCCGCCGGCGATTCCGAGCCCCGCCACATCCGTGATCCAGCCAGGCTTGATGAGCAGCAGGGCCGCCGCGACGAGCAGCACGCGCTCCCACATCGCGCAGTCGCGCAACAAATGCCCTTGCAGGCCGGCGGCGAGGAGCAGGCAGCCGATGACCCCGCTGCCCGAGGCCTGGATGATCTCGGGCCAGGCGCCGATCATCAGCATCGCCGGCTCGTAGACGAACATGAACGGCACGATGAAGCCGGCCGCGCCGATCTTCACCGCCGCCCAGCCTGATTCCCAGAGATCCGCCTTGGCGAGCGAGGCGGCCGCGAAGACGGCGAGCGCCACCGGCGGCGTGATCGCCGAGAGGATCGCGAAATAGAAGGCGAACATGTGCGCCGCCGGCTCGATCGCACCGAGCTTGATCAGCGCCGGCACGAGCAGCGACACCATGATGATGTAGGCCGGCGTCGTCGGCATACCCATGCCGAGCACGATTCCCGCGATGCCGGTCACGATCAGCGCGAGCAGCAGGCTGCTCTGCGCGACGCCGAGCACGACTTGCGTGAAGGTGATGCCAAGCCCCGTGAGCGCCACGATACCGATGATGATGCCGGCACAGGCGCAGGCCATGGCGACCGAGAGCGCATTCTTCGCGCCATCGACCAGCGCCTCCCAGACCATGATCCAGCGCAAGGGGGCGCGCGTGTTCGCCCGCAGCATCGCGGCGGGAAAACACGCGAGCGTGCCGGCTAGGGCCGCCAGCGGCGAGGACCAGCCCGTGAACATCATCGTGAGGATGATCAGCACAGGGATGAAGAGGTGACCACGCTCGCGCATCACCGTGCCGAGCCGCGGACATTCCGCGCGCGGCACGCCGACGAGGCCGTGTCGCTTGGCCTCGAAATGCACCGCGCCGAAACAGGCGACGTAGTAGAGCAGCGACGGGATCAGCGCCCAGAGCGTGATCTGGAAGTAGCTCGTCTTCAGGAACTCGGCCATCACGAAGGCCGCCGCGCCCATCACCGGCGGCATGATCTGCCCGCCCGTCGACGCCACCGCCTCGACGCCGGCGGCGAAGGCGGGACGAAACCCGGTGCGCTTCATCAGCGGGATCGTGATCGGGCCGTCGACCATCACGTTCGCGACCGCCGAGCCGGAGATCGTGCCGAACAGCGACGAACTCACCACGGCGACCTTGCCCGGCCCACCGGCCGTGTGACCGGTGAGCGAGAGCGCGAAATCCATGAAGAGCTGGCCGGTGCCGGTGCGCTCCATGAAGCTGCCGAACACCACGAAGACCATCACGTAGGCGGCGGAGACCTGCAGCGTCGATCCGAAGATCCCCTCGGTCGTCAGGTAGAGCTGGTCGAGCGTGGTGCGCCAATCGACCTGCGCGAACAGCAGCGCATAGGCGAGGAACATGATCGCCGTCAGCGGCAGGGCCCAGCCGAGCACGCGCCGCGTCCCCTCGATGACGATCACGACGCCGATCGCCGCGAAGATCAGGTCGCGGACGGTCGGATCATCGACATAGGGCATGCGGTCGGTGAGGTAGTCGTCGAACACGATCGGATAGGCGATGACCGCGACCGCGACGGCGAGCAGCACGAGATCGACCAGGCCAGGATCGCCCTGCCGGCGCTTGCTCGAGAGCGGGTAGATCAGGAACACGAGCACGATCGCGAACAACAGATGCCCGGCGCGATAGATGATCGCGCTCGGCGGCCCGACCCATAGCCAAGGGAAACTGCCGCGCAGATCGTAACCCGTCAGCTGCGCGAACTGTTCGACGAGCGGCCCGCCGCCGATGATCCAGAGGTGATAGGCCGCCATGGTCGCGCCGATCGCGCTCACCATGACCGCCACCCAGCGGCGATATCTGGAACTCTGCCCCGGCTCGACCTCGCTCACCCGCCGCGCGCCCCCGTACCGCTGCGGCGCGGCGTTACGATCCGACCTTCACGCCATGCTCGGCGTAGAATCTCGCGGCGCCGGGATGAAACGGCACGCCGATATCGACCGCCATCTCCTTCGGGCCGACTCCCTCCATCGCCTTGTTGATCAGGACGAGATCGCGGAGATTGGCGTGGACCGCCTTCATCATCTCGTAGACGCGTTGCTCGGGCAGCTTGCACGCGACGATCAGGTGGGCCGCATAGCCGATATTCGCGACCGGCACGGTCTGCTTCGGGTAGGTGTTCGCCGGCAGATCGATCGCGTAGTACCCGGCGTTGAGCTTGCGCATCAGCTCGATGGAGTCACGCAGATCGAGCAGCTTCACGTCGCGCGACGAAGCGAGATCCATGATCGACGAGGCGGGAATCGTGGTGCCCAGCGTGAAGACCTGCGCCTGACCGTCCTTCAGCAGCGACGCGGCGTCGGTGTAGGACGGCAGGAAGTTCGTGCGCATGTCCTCGTATTTGAGGCCATGGACCTCGAGCAGCTGACGCGTGATCACCTCGGCGGTGTTGCCGCGCGTCTGCACGGCCAGACCCTTGCCCTTGAAGTCCTTGACCGAGTTGATGCCGGAATCGGCGTTGACCACGACCTGGAAATACTGGGGATAGAGCGTCGCCATCTGGCAGACATTGGTCGTCTTGCGTGGAAACGGCTGCGCGCCGTTGACGCCATCGACGGTCGAGATCGAATTGCCGAAGCCGATCTCGGCCTTGCCCTCATCGATGCCGCGCACATTCGCGATGCCCGCGCCGGGCAGCGTCTGCACGGACATGCCGGTGATGCTCTTCTCCCAGATGTTCTTGAGCGATCCACCCAGCGGCACCCACACGCCGCCCTGCGGACCGGTCATCAGACGCAGCGTCTCCTGCGACGATGCGGTCGTGGAGCTCAGAATCAAAATCGCAAAGCCAGCCGCCAGAACGCCGAGCCTCATTGCTTTCCTCCCATTAGAGATCTTGGCCGGAGGATATCGGCAGGTTGCCGCATTGTCGCGTCCGACGACGCGTCAGCGCTTCCTGGGCTTCACCTTGGGCATCAGCTTGGGCATCAGCTTGCGCAGTCGCGCCGTCGTCGCATCGCGGTCGATCCGCGACGCCGCGACATCGAGCACGAGGGATTCCCAATTCGGACTATCTGCTGCCGGTTGGTAGCCGTTGAGGCGCAGAAAGAGCAGACACGAGACCAGCGCGACGCGCTTATTGCCGTCGACGAATGCATGGTTGCGACAAAGGTAGAAGAGATACGCCGCCGCGATTTCGATCTCGTCTGCGAAGACCGACTCGCCGCCATAGGTTGCCTGTGGCGCTGCAATCGCCGATTCGAGCAGCGCCTCGTCGCGCAGCCCCGCGCCGCCGCCGTGGGCAGCCAGCACCGCCCCATGGATTTCGATGATCTGCGCGCGTGTGGGATGGATGAGTTCGCGCACGCTTCACGCCAGTTTCTTCAGCGTATCCCTGTAGTCGCGGACCACGTCGCCGAGCGCCGCGCGGAACTCCTCGGGCGACACCTGGGGCCGGATCGGCGCGAGCGTGATCGTGCCGCCCTCATGGACCTCGACATTGACCTTGTCGCCGAGTTTGAGATGCGCGAGCTCGAGCAGGGCCGCATCGAGGATGAGCCCCGCCGAATTGCCGACTTTGGTGATGATCTTGATCATGGGGCAACAAACTATGTTTTACGCCCGTTGTCGTCAATGGATCTCCGGCTCGGGGATGCGGGCATTGCCCTCGAGGAAGTCGAAATCGCAACCCTTGTCGGCCTGGGTCACGTGCTTGACGAACATCTGGCCATAGCCGCGCGGATAGATGATTTCCTTCCGCTTCCAGCCGGCGCGGCGCCGCGCGAGCTCGGCCTCAGGCACCTTCAGCGTCAGCGTGCGCTTAGGCATGTCCATGGCGATGATGTCGCCGGTCTTCACCAATGCGAGCGGTCCGCCGATCGCGGATTCCGGCGCGACGTGGAGCACGCAGGCGCCGTAGCTCGTGCCGGACATGCGCCCGTCCGAGATGCGCAGCATGTCGCGCACGCCTTGCTCGAGGAGTTTCTTGGGAATCGGCAGCATGCCCCATTCGGGGAAGCCTGGGCCGCCGAGCGGCCCGGCGCTCTTGAGCACGAGGACCGAATCCTTGGTCACGTCGAGATCGGGATCGTCGAGCCGAGCCGCCATGTCGTTGTAGTCCTCGAACACGACCGCCGGGCCTTCATGGACGAGCAGACGTTTCTCCGCGGCGGCGTGCTTGATGACCGCGCCATCGGGGCAGAGATTGCCGCGCAGCACCGCCAGCCCGCCTTCGGCCGCCAGCGGCTTGTCGCGCGGCAGGATGACGTCGTCGTTGTGGACCGTCGCGCCCTCGATCTCCGCGCCCAGCGTGTTGCCGCTCACAGTGCGGCAATCGAGGTTCAGGAGATCCGAGATGCGCGCCATCATCGCCGGCAGGCCGCCGGCATAGAAGAAATCCTCCATCAGGTACTTGCCCGACGGGCGGAGATTGGCGATCAGCGGCGTGCGCCGCGAGATCTGGTCGAAGCGATCGAGATCGAGCTTGACGCCGACGCGGCCCGCCATCGCGACGAGATGCACGATCGCGTTGGTCGAGCCGGCGAGCGACATCGTCACGGTGACGGCGTTCTCGATCGCCTTTTCCGTCATCACGTCGCTCGGCTTCTGATCTTCCCAGACCATCTCGACGATCCGACGTCCCGACGCGCTGGCCATTCGCGCATGCGCCGAATCCGCCGCGGGAATCGCCGAGGCGCCGGTCAGGCTCATGCCCAGCGCCTCGACAGCCGACATCATCGTCGCCGCCGTCCCCATGGTCATGCAGGTGCCGAAGGAGCGCGCGATGCCGTCCTCCATCTGGCCCCAGGCCGTGTCGTCGATGTTCCCGACCTTCTTCTCGGCCCAGTATTTCCAGACATCGGAGCCGGAGCCGAGCGTCTTGCCCTGCCAGTGCCCACGCAGCATCGGCCCGGCCGGCACGAAGATTGCCGGCAGGTTCATCGATGACGCGCCCATGATCATCGCGGGCGTGGTCTTGTCGCAGCCGCCGAGCAGCACGCAACCATCGATCGGGTTCGAGCGCAGCAGCTCCTCGACCTCCATCGCCAGCAGATTGCGGTAGAGCATCGTCGTCGGCTTCATCATCGGCTCGCCGAGCGACATCGCCGGCATCTCCACGGGGAACCCTCCCGCCTGCCAGATCCCGCGCTTCACCTCCTCCGCGCGCAACCGGAAATGCGCGTGGCAGGGATTCATGTCGCTCCAGGTGTTGACGATCGCGATCACCGGCTTGCCGGCGTAATCCTCGGCGGAGAAGCCGATCTGCTTGGTGCGCGAGCGATGGCCGAAGGAGCGCAGATCGTTCACGCCGTACCAGCGGTGGCTGCGCAGCTCTTCGGGCTTCTTGCGTTGCATCGGCGTTTCCTCTGTCACGAATTTCGGGCGCGGATGCTCGGTCCGGGCACGCGCATCTGTCAACGCCGGCCTGTCAGTCGCCGGGCAGATTCAGCTCTGCGCGTGTCGGCGGCTTGAACCCGCGGCTCTCCAGATGCGCGAGGAATTCGGCCGGCAGCGCCAGCTTGTAGCGTGACACGTAATAGGCGAGCGGCATCGGCCACTCATAGACCCCATCGGTCTTGATGCTCAGCGTCATCACGGCTGAAGCATCCGGATCGAACACGTCGCGGACGATTCCGGGCGCGGCGGCCAGCATGGGCGCGACGCGCAGATAGCGCGCAACCGCCTCGACGTCGTACTCGGCCACGTCACGCGCCGCGTCCTTCAGACTGGGCGCCCCGCCACGGGCCGTGAAGCCGAACTCGCTGAAAAACCCGATCCGCTTGAGCCTCGGCGCCATAGGTCCTTGCCCCTGCCGCGACGCAGGGCTGGGTCCGCGACTCCGCCAGCTGCATCTGCGGTCGCGAACATGCTACTCGTTCGGCCTGATCAAACGGAGGGGTTCAATGGATACGCGCAAACTCGGCCGCAGCGGCCTTCACGTCTCGCCGCTCTGCCTCGGCACGATGATGTTCGGCGCCGCGACGGACGAGAAGGACTCGGCGAGCATCATCGCCGCAGCCCGTGATTCCGGCTGCAATTTCGTCGACACCGCGGACGTCTACAACGACGGCAAATCCGAGGAGATCGTCGGCCGCGCCATCGCCAAGGACCGCGACCGCTGGGTCCTGGCGACCAAGGTCGCCAATCCGATGAGCTTCGACAACAAGCCCAATCGTCGCGGGCTCAGCCGCAAATGGATTCTCGAAGCCTGCAACGCGTCGCTGAAGCGGCTCGGCACGGGCTACATCGACCTCTATTACATGCACAAGGAAGACCACGGCACGCCGCTCGAGGAGAGCGTGCGCGCCATGGGCGATCTGCAGCGCGCCGGCAAGATCCGCTATTTCGCGGTGTCCAACCATCGCAGCTGGCGCGTGGCGGAGATCTGCAACCTGGCCGACCAGCTCGGCATCGATCGCCCGGCCGCCAGCCAGCCCTACTACAACGCCTTCAACCGCATGCCCGAAGTCGAGCATCTGCCGGCCTGTCATTTCTACGGACTCGGCGCCGTGCCCTATTCGCCGCTCGCGCGCGGCGTGCTGTCGGGCAAATACGCGCCCAACGTCGCGCCGCCGGCCGACACGCGCGCCGGACGCAAGGACACACGCATGATGCAGAGCGAGTGGCGCCACGAATCGCTCGAGCTCGCGCAGAAGGTGAAGGCGCATGCCGAGCGCAAGGGCACGACGGCCGTCGCCTTCGCGATCGCCTGGGTGATCAACAACAAGCACGTGACCAGCGCCATCGCCGGCCCACGCACGCTCGAACAGTGGAAGAGCTACATCCCGGCGCTCAGCTACAAATTCGACGCCGAGGATGAGGCGCTGATCGACTCGCTGGTCGTCACGGGGCATCCCTCGACGCCCGGCTACAACGATCCTGCCTATCCGATCGAGGGTCGCGTCCCGCGCAGCGCCTGATCGGCGAGGTGGCGCCGCGCAAGCCAGCGCGGCGCCACCGCCGCCGGCTCAGGCCTTCTGCAGCGGCTTGGGCCGGACATCGGCATTGACGAGAAAAGCCGGTCGCTGGCCCGCCAGGACCGCAACGACATTCTCGACCGCGCCCTTCCACATCGCCGCCTTGGACCATTCCGTCGCGCCGCCGATATGCGGCAGCGCCATCAGATTATCGAGCGTCAGCAGCTTGTGGCGCGGATCGACCGGCTCGACCTCGAAGACGTCGATGCCCGCCGACAGCAGATGGCCGCTCTTCAGCGCGTCGTAGAGCGCATCCTCGTCGACCAGCGAGCCGCGCGCGGCATTCACGAAGACCGCGCCCTTCTTCATCGTGGCGAACGCCTTGGCATTCATCATCCGGCGGTTTTCGGGTGCGCTCGGCACATGCAGCGAGACGACGTCGGCGATGCGCAGCACCGCGTCGACGCTGTCGAGCAGCGTCACGCCCAGCGCCTGCGCATCCGCCGGCTTCGCCAGCGGATCGAAGGCCGCGACATTCATGCCGATCGCACGCGCGATCATCGCGACGCGCCGGCCGATGCGGCCGAAGCCGATCAGCCCGAGCTGACGATCCCTGAGCTGCATGCCGTCGAGGCGCGTGAAGAAATCCGCGCCCTGCTCGGGCTTGCGCGCCCGCATCAGCCCGTTCGCGCGGGTGAAGAGCCGCGCCGCGCCGATCATCAGCATGATCGCGAGTTCCGCCGTCGCCGCTGTCGGCCCATCGGGGGTGTTGCAGACCGCGACGCCATGGGCCGACGCATCAGGAACGACAACGTTGTCGAATCCGATGCCGACCCGCGAGACGACGCGCAAGGCCGGCATCTGCTTGAAGAGCTTGGCGTCATAGGGTGTGGTCGCGTTGGCGATCACCGCATTGATCCGCGCGAGCGCCCCGGTCGGCAACTCGGTCGGCAAGTTGAACGGGCCGATGATTTCGACCTTGCCCGCGAGCAACGGCATCAGATCAGGCGGAATCGGGCGATTGGTCCACAACACAGGCATCAGGCGGCGCTCCCCACATGGATTTGAAAGGAGAAGCTAAGCAGGATTCCCTCAACCATGACACCCCGGCTTGCCGTGCTTGTCGCCCGCCCTCATTCGAGACGGATACGGCGCGGATGTCTCGGTGCGGACCGCTTGGCCGTCCTGACATGTCAGGGCTATGCTTCACGCGATGTCGAGTTCTCTTCAGGCAAACCACGCGTACGAGCAGCGCGCGCCGAGCGATGCGCTGGCCGTGCGCAACAAGGCGCTCATCATGCTCTTGCAGCACCGCGCAGGCCTGGAGGTCACGTGACGGACACTGGCTCGACCGCGCCAAATCGCATCCCGCGTCCGATCGATGATTTCGCGGCGACCCTCGATCCGATCATGACGCTGGACCCCAGCGAGCGCGGTCGCCACGACGCTCACGCCCTGGCTCGGCCGCGACGCCATCGATCGTGGCGTCAACCAGATCTACGCCTGAGCGCTCGCTGATCGCGATGCAGATCACCGCGGCCGAGCGCGTGACGCTGGAGGGCGGGCATGGCCAGGCCGCGCAGCGGGCGATGCGCATCGTCATCGAATCCGCCCGCCTGATGGGCGCAACGTCGCTGGTGCCGATCGCGTCGGCTCATATCGACGGCTGCCTCTACCATGGCAAAGGCGGCGTCTTGTTCGCCGAGCAACTGGCCGCCGAGCGCGGCCATGTCGCGATCCCGACCACGCTCAATGTCGGCGCGCTCGATCTGCTTCATCACGGCATCGTCCGGTTGCCGCCGGAGGCGCGCGCGATGGCCGAGCGCATGCGGCGCGCCTATGAGGCTCTCGGCTGTGCGCCGAGCTGGACCTGCGCCCCCTATCAGGCCGGCCACCGGCCGAGCCTCGGCCAGCATGTCGCTTGGGGCGAGTCGAATGCGATCGTGTTCGCCAATTCCGTCCTCGGTGCGCGAACGGCGCGCTACGGCGACTTCCTGGACATCTGCTGCGCGCTGACGGCGCGCGCACCCTTCGCGGGGCTGCATCGCGACGAGGCGCGCCATGCCACGCTCGCCATCGACGCCTCGCATCTCTCGACCGAATTGCGCAATGAAGAAGCGTTCTATCCGGTGCTCGGCGCCTGGCTCGGACGCGAGACCGCCGGCGATGTCGCGGCGATCATCGGCCTGCCCGAGGATATCGACGAAGATCGCCTCAAAGCGCTCGGCGCCGCCGCCGCGTCGACCGGCGCGGTCGGGCTGTTCCATGTCGTCGGCCGCACGCCGGAGGCGCCCGATCTGGTGACGGCCGGCGGTGGGCGCGCGCCGGCGCGCCGCATCACCCTGACCGGCGACATGCTGCGCAGTGCGCATGCGCGTCTCTCGACGCGCGACGTCGCCGCCGATGTCGCGATCGACGCCGTGGCCATCGGCAGTCCACATCTCTCGATCGCCGAGATCCAGCGCCTCGTCGATTGCCTCGCCGGACGCCGCACGCGTGTGCCCTTCTATGCTTGCACCGGCCGCCATGTGAGCGAGGTCTTGGAAGGCGATGGGCGGCAGGCGGCGCTCGACGTTTCGGGCGTGACGCTGGTCACCGACACGTGCGTGGTCGTCACGCCGATTCTTCCCGATGGTGCGGGGCTGGTCATGACGAACTCGGGCAAGTTCGCGCACTACATGAAGCCGAACACTGGGCGCGACGTCGTTTTCGGGACGCTCGCCGATTGCGTCGAGAGCGCGATCGCAGGCCGGCTGATCCGGGACACACGCTTGTGGTCATGACCGCGGAGATCGTGATCCCCGGCACGGCCCGTGGCCCGGTGCTGCGGTCGACACAACCGCTGAGCTTCTGGGGCGGAGTCGATCCGGCCACTGGCGCCATCACCGATCCGGAGAGCGAGCATTGCGGCACGCGCCTCGCCGGTCGGATTCTGATGCTGGCCGCGACTCGCGGCTCCAGCTCATCGAGTTCGGTGCTGCTGGAGCTGATCGTCGCTGGCGCGGCGCCGGCGGCGATCATCCTCGGGCAGATCGACGCGATCCTCGGCATCGGCATCCTCGTCGCGCGCGAACTGGGCTACCCCAGCCTGCCGCTGCTGCGCCTCGCCAGCGACGCCCAGGCGCGATTCACGACAGGCGCCGTCGTCACCGTGACCGAGGACGGGACGATCGCCTGCATGTAGAGTGCGCTGGAACTCTTGCTTGGCGCGGCGAACCCGAATGAACAGCAACGACCCGGCCATCTTCCAGGTGCAGATCAAGCTCGACGAGCTGCGACAGGAGCATCGCGATCTCGACGACGTGATCCGGCGTCTCGCCGAGGATCCGCGCGGCGATCAGTTGCAGATGCAGCGGCTGAAAAAGCGCAAGCTCGGCCTGAAGGATCAGATCCTGATGCTCGAGAGCGAACTGCTTCCCGACATCATCGCCTGAGGCGTGAAGCCTCAGGTCTGCGGCGCACTGCGCTTGCGCGCGTACATCTCGCGGTCGGCGGCATCAAGCGCGTGGCCGGGATCGCCGGCCGTGGTGAAAGCATGGCTGCCCCAGGACACGGACAGCTTCACCTGCTTGGTCTGCCATTCGAACGGCGTGTCCTCGATCACCTTGGCGAGCGAGGCGCCCTTCTCGTTGGCGGCGGTCTGATCGGTATGGGCGAGAATGACGCCGAACTCGTCGCCGCCGAGCCGCCCGACGACATCCGAGTCGCGGATGTTGGCGCTCAACAATTCGGCGACGCGCGTCAATGCCGCATCACCCGCCGAATGCCCCAGCGAGTCGTTGATCTGCTTGAGCCCGTTGACGTCGAAATAGACCACAGCCGACGGCGTGCCATAACGCTCGGCGAAGGACATCATGCGCGACAGCTCCCGCACGAAGGCGCGGCGATTGGCGACCGGCGCGAGCGTATCCTGATCCGCCAGCTGCTCGACATTCTTCAGCCGCGCCTGAGTCAATTGCAGTTCGCGGCGCAGCGCATCGACTTCCGCCATCAGCGCCATCATCGCCTGGCGAACCCGCGGCGTGAACTCCGCCTCGGGAATTCCCATCACCGAGGTCACGTCGACCGGCGCGCTCATGGTGGACGCGGCGGCCGCGTCCTTGCCACGCGCCACGACCGGCGCGGCGCGCTGCACCCCGCGGGCGGCGCCGATTTCCTTCGGTGATCTCGGATCGATCTTCATCAGCGATAAATTCGTTTCGGGCCAAGCGTCGGAGGAAGCCGCAACTCACGTGGGCAACGACGATTAATGACGAGAAAGTAGTTTCGCATCGTAAAGCCTTCGTTACCGAGACGCCATGGAGTGGAACATCAGGGTTAATTGTGCACCCGCCATTGAACCCTATACTTGCGCTGTGTCATTCAGGTGTCTGTGATGGAGTTCACTGAGATGGCGAAAAGAGCCCCGGTCGTCGGGCTGATCATGGGCAGTCAGTCCGACTGGGCGACTATGAAGGCCGCTGCCGCGGTCCTCGATGACCTTCGAGTGACTTATGAAACACGCATCGTTTCCGCCCATCGAACGCCGCAACGGCTCGTGGCCTATGCGCGCTCGGCCAAGCGGCGCGGATTGAATGTGATCATCGCCGGCGCCGGCGGTGCCGCGCATCTGCCTGGAATGGCGGCAGCAATGACGATCCTTCCCGTGCTTGGCGTTCCCGTGCAGAGCAGCAGCCTGAACGGCCTCGACAGCCTGCTGTCGATCGTCCAGATGCCCGGCGGCATTCCCGTGGGCACGCTGGCGATCGGCGAGGCCGGCGCCAAGAATGCCGGCCTGCTGGCGGCCGCGATCCTCGCGCTGCGCGATCGCGGCCTCGCGACCCGGCTCTTAGCCTGGCGGGCGAAACAGACCGACGCGGTCGCCCAGGCGCCGAGCGAGGATTCCGCGCCAGTTCGAGGCAAGCGGTGAACAGCCAACCGCCAACCCTGCCGCCGGGGTCAATCATCGGCATTCTCGGCGGCGGCCAGCTCGGCCGCATGACCGCCCTCGCCGCCGCTCGTCTCGGCTATCGCACGCATGTCTTCTGCCCCGAAGCGGACGCCCCGGCGAGCCAGGTCAGCGCCGCGACGACGCGCGCGGCCTACGACGATGACGATGCCCTGGCGCGCTTCGCCGCCGGCGTCGATGTCGTCACCTACGAGTTCGAGAACATCCCGCTGGCGCCCGTGGAGGCGCTTGTCCGGCTGAAGCCGGTGCGGCCCTCCCCCGCCGTTCTCGCGATCTGCCAGGATCGGATCCTGGAGAAGCAGGCGCTCAACGAAGCTGGCATCGGCACCACGGATTGCACCGCCATCACCAGTGCGGCCGATCTCGCGCCGGCGCTCCTGCGCATCCGGCCACCGGCGATCCTCAAGACCGCGCGGATGGGCTACGACGGCAAGGGTCAGGCGCGCGTGGGCGATCTTGCGCAAGCCACGGCGGCTTTCATGCGCTTCGGCCAGGCGCCTTGCGTGCTCGAGGCCATCGTCGATTTCACATCCGAGGTCTCCGTCATCACCGCGCGCGGCCTCGACGGCACGGTCGCGAGCTACGTCCCGGTCGAGAACCGGCACGTGCATCACATCCTCGATGAGACGATCGCACCGGCACCGCTGCTCCGAGCGATCGCGCAAGAGGCCGAGCGCATCGCGATGCGGATCGCGCAGCGACTCGACCTCGTCGGCGTGATCGCGGTGGAGATGTTCGTGACCCGCCAGGGGCGCGTCCTGGTCAACGAGCTGGCGCCGCGGCCGCATAATTCCGGCCACTGGACGATCGACGCCTGCACGACAAGCCAGTTCGAGCAGCTCGTGCGCGCCATCACCGGCCTCACGCTGGGATCGCCCGCGCGCCACAGCGACGCGGTCATGAAGAACCTGATCGGCGACGAGGTCGATGCCTGGCCGACCCTCGTCGCCGAGCCCGGCGCCTGCCTGCATCTCTACGGCAAGGCCGAGGCTCGGCCCGGCCGCAAGATGGGACATGTCACGCGGCTGAAGCCGCGCAGCGATCCGGGTTAGCGCCCCGCGAACGGGCGACCCCGCAGAAACCGCAGTGGATTGGGCAGCTTCGCCAGACGCGCCCGCATCTCCCCAAGCAGCTTCGGCACGCGCATCACCTCGCCGATCCGCCGATCGAGGAAACCCCAGGTCTCGGCGCAGCCTTCCGAACGGTCATCGAGGAAACGCAGCAGCGTCGAGGCATAGACCGCGGTCAGCAAGCCGCGCTTGGTATAGAAATTGAAATCCGTCGAGCTGTCGCCCGCCGCCCACCAGATGGCATCGACACTGCGCCAGGTCAGCTCGGCGCCGCGCGCGGCATTATGGGGCAGCGCGAGCAGCCCGAGCGCGCGCCGCAAGGCCTCGCGATGCGCCACCACGTCCTCGAGCCTGATCCGCACCGCGGTCGCGATGCGCTCGCGCACGCGCATCTGCGCCAACCCCAAGCTCTCGAGCGATGCGAGCATCCGCCGGTCGGCATCCGTCGACCAGAAGCCGATCGCATCGATCGGACCGCTGGGGAACACGCGCACGACATCGGTCTCACTGTAGCCGGCGTCGCGTGCACCGGCGTTCAAAGACGCATGCGTCCAGCCGTCGAATGGGACATGCGGCAGCGCGGCTGCGAGGATCGCGCGCCGTACAGCGTCGTGGTCGAACTCAGTCCCGGTCGGCATTGGCGGCCTCCGCAAAGCGTTTCTGCATTTCATCGGCGAACCCGAACAGGGACATGTCGGTCATGCGCTGGGGATAGAGAACGCCATCGAGATGGTCGCATTCGTGCTGGACGACCCGCGCATGGAAGCCGTCGGCCTCGCGCGTAAGTTGTTCCCCGGACAACGACGTCCAGCGGTAACGGATGAGTTTGAAGCGCGGCACCGCCCCCAACATCCCCGGCACGGAAAGACAGCCCTCCCATCCCGTGTCCAGTTCGTCCGCCAGTGGATCGATTTCCGGGTTGATCAGCACGGTGATGCCCTCGGGGCGGGGCAGGATATCCGACTGTGCGCGGTGGGCCGGGACGTAAAACACTACAACCCGTAGCGAAACATGGACCTGCGGCGCGGCCAACCCGGCGCCACTCGCGTCGTGCATGGTCTCGATCATGTCGTCGACCAGGCTCGCAATTCCCGTCGCCGTCGGGTCGGCGACCTCCTGGGCACGGCGGCGCAGAACGGGGTGCCCCATGCGGGCGATCTTCAGAATGGCCATCCCCGAAGAGTATGGGGCGGCCCCGCCCCCGGTAAAGCGCTGAGCGAATCGAAGGCTTGAGCGCTTGGCCAGCACTGAACCCCATGTTATAGAGCGCGCCGTTTTCGTGGGATCGGGATGGGCCGGTCCTGCATTGTGCCCTCGACCAAGCTGGGAATGGAGACCGGACCCCCGTGCAAGTCATCGTTCGCGACAACAATGTCGATCAAGCCCTCCGTGCACTCAAAAAGAAAATGCAGCGCGAGGGAATCTTCCGCGAGATGAAACTCCGTCGCCATTTCGAGAAGCCTTCCGAGCGTCGCGCGCGCGAGCGCGCCGAGGCCATCCGCCGGATGCGCAAAGTTGCCCGCAAGCGCATGGAACGCGAGGGCTACTGAATTCGGGCGCGGTCCGCCGCGCCATCCGATAGCAACGACAAACCGCCGGCGCGCAATCGCCGGCGGTTTTCCTTTGGGGCTGCTTCAGGACTCGGTGATCAGGACCGGGCGTTGTCGACCACGGGCCCGGGCCGTCCGTCCTGGACGACGACCGTCGCGAGCGTGCGGATCGTCGAAATCGCGCTTCACGTCGCTGACATAGAAGACAGAAAGCGTGCACGTCGCCGCCGATCACCAGCGGATTGCGCAGCTCGTGACCCGCCATCGATCGCCAACGGCTCGGGCGCCAGCCTCGTCCACAACACCACGCCCGCTTCGGTGGGATAGCCGGACGCCACGCCGAGGGTGAAAAGCGAGCGACCGCCGCTCGCCCGCTCATTCGCCGCTCAGCCGGCGAGCGTCAGGATGGCGGCCGAGCCGCCTGCGTGCGTCAACAGCCGACGCCGCGGCCATGGGTTGCTCATGCCATCACCGCCCGGCGCAGCGCGTCGAAGCGCATCAAGGCGTCACGCGGGTGAACGGGTTCGGCCAGAGCGGGGCTGATCCGCCTCAGCGCAGCCACAACGGAAGGCGTGAACGTGACCAGCCCGTCGGCGCCGATCGACTCGACGCCGTCACCGCGCATCTGGCGTGCATGTCGGGCGAGCACTTCGTCCTGCGCAATTCCCGGCGGCAGGTCGAGCGTGATGCGGCCCGCCTCGATCCTCACCGGCCATCCGCCGGGCAAACCGAAGGGCGCTGGCGTCGAGACGCGCGCCGGCGCTGCCCCAGGCAGCAGCGCCAGCAAGGTCGGCAAGGCCGCAATGGCGGTGAGCTGGTTGTAGCGGATGTCGGGGCTCAGGCCGAACCCATCATAGGCGTGATCGCCAACCGGCGCCGCCTCCTCGCCGGCAAAGGCCAAGACGAGATCGGCGGCGTCGGCCGGGCGCGTGGCGGTCATGACGCCATAGACCTGATGATGATGCGCGATCACGCGCACCAGCGGCGGCGGCGCATTGCGGCCCTCGCGCTCGGCGCGCCGCCGCAGCGACGACAGGATGCGGCGCTGGATCATCGACGCGTTGCCGAGCCCGATCGTCGGCGCCAACCCGAGCTTGTCGAGCACGGCATGGGTCACATCGGGGAACGAAAGATTGGCGACCGGCCCACGGAAATCGACGTTGCGCACGGCCGTCATCACCGACATCAGCACCGGCAGCTGCGCCGGCAATTGCACGCCCAGACCGGCCGCGCTCATCGTGCGCGCGAAGGCATCGCCGCGCCCGACCATCGCCCAAGGGCCCTGCAGCGCGGCGGATTGCACGAGCAGATCCGGTCGCGCCTCGCGCAGCAACGTCTCGACTCGGACCGTGTCGGTGGCGTCGAGCGGGACGAAGCGCACGCCGATGTCGTAGCAATCCTCGAGCATCGCCGCGAGCTCCGGACCACGGCCCTGGTTGAGGCCGACGAGCGTCAGGCGCGCGACCTCGCCCGATGCCGCGAGCCCGTGCGCGAACCGCAATCCCATGTCGCCGACGCCGACGATCATCACGTGTGCTGTCATGCTCACACCTTCGGCAGATAGACGTCGCGCAAATCCTCGGCCGCCAGCAATTTCGCCGAGGGGCCTTCCATCACGCAGCGCCCGGTTTCGATCACGTAGGCATAGTCGCTGATCTGCATCGCGGCCGTGACGTTCTGCTCGACGACCAGGACGCTGATCCCGCGCTCCGCAAGCTGCAGGATGATCTCCAAGATCTGGTTGACGAGCTTGGGCGCCAGCCCGAGCGACGGCTCGTCGAGGATCAGCAACTCGGGTTCCGCCATCAGCGCGCGGCCGATGGCCAGCATCTGCTGCTGCCCGCCGGACAGCCGCGAGGCGGGATTGCCACGCCGTTCCTTGAGGATCGGGAACAACGCGTAGATCGCCTCGACCGCCTCGCCGAACGGCTTGCTGCGCCTGGGCAAGTGCGCGGCCAGCAGGTTCTCCTCGATGGTCAGCCGCTGGAAGATCCGGCGACCCTCGGGGCAATGCGCGATGCCGCGGGCGACGACGCGATCGGCCCGCCATCCCGTGATGTCGTCGTCGTGAAAATGGATCGTGCCGCCCTGCGTTGTTGCGAGGCCGGAGATCGTGCGCAGCAGCGTGGTCTTGCCCGCGCCGTTCGGTCCGACGACGGCGACGATCTCACCTGGATGCAGGACGAGATCGATGGCGTGCAATATCCGCGTGCGCCCGTATCCGGACTCGACGCGTTCGAGCCTCAGCAGCGGCTTGGATGACGTCATGTTCCCCCGGGGTTCCGAGATAGGCTTCCTGGACAGCCCTGTTGCCCTGCACTTCCGACGGCGTGCCGGCGAAGAGCAGGCAGCCCTGATGCATCACATGGATGCGGTCGGACAGCGACATCACGAGATTCATGTCGTGCTCGACCACGATCATCACGAGATCCGCGCGCTTCAGCGCCTCGAGCCGCGCGCGCAGGATTTCGGTCTCCGCATGGTTGAGTCCGGCGGCCGGCTCATCGAGCAGCAGGGCGCGCGGGCGCGCGACCAGGGCGCGCGCGATCTCCAGCTGCTTCTGGTGGCCATAGGCGAGGCTTCGCGCCGGCACGTCGGCGAACGCATCGAGGTCGAAGCGTCGCAGCACGTCGAGGCAGCGCGCGCGCCGCGCCGCCTTGAGCGTCCGGCTGCGACGCGGCCAGAACAGCTCGCCGATGATGTGCCGGAACTCCTCGGCGAACAGCGCCACTTCGAGATTCTCGAGCGTCGTCATCTCGTCGAACAGCCGGATGTTCTGATAGGTGCGCGCCAGTCCGGCGCGCGCGATCGCGTGCTTGGGCAGGCCGGAGATCGTCCGTCCATCCAGGGCGATTCGCCCGGAGGACAGGCTGTAGGACCCGGCGGCCATGTTGATCAGCGTCGACTTGCCGGCCCCGTTCGGTCCGATGATCGAATAGATCAGGCCCGGTTCGAAGCGCATGCTCACGCCGTCGATGGCGGTGAGCGCGCCGAAGCGCTTGCCGACGTTCTCGAAGATCAGGGTCATCGCCAGCCCAGCCGCACCATGAGCCAGGCCGGGTCGAAGCGCTTGGGCACGAGTCCCCGCGGCCGCACGAGCACGATGCCGACCAGCATCAGCCCATAGATCAGCATGCGGTACTGCGCATATTCGCGCAGCAGCTCGGGCAGCACGATCAGCACCGTGGCGCCAACGATCACACCAAGCAGATTGCCCAACCCGCCGACCACGACCACGAGCACGACGAGCAGGGATTCCTGGAAGACGAAGCTCTCGGGGCTCACGAAACGCTGGAACGCAGCGAAGATCACGCCGGCGACCGAGCCGATCATCGCGCTCAGCCCGAAGGCGCAGAGCTTCACGAACGTCGTGTCGACGCCCACGCCGCGCGCCGCATCCTGATCCTCGCGCACGGCGGCCCATGCCTTGCCGAGGATCGAGCGTTCGAGACGCCAGACGATCATGAAGCAGATCGCACAGACCCCGAGCAGGAGATAGAAGAAATCGAGCGGCGTCGCGATCGTCCAGCCGAATAGCGTGGCGCGGTAGATGCGCGAGATTCCCTTCGGGCCGTTGGTCAGCGCATCCGCGTTGTTGATGACGACGCGAATGATCTCGCCGAAGCCGAGCGTGACGATCGCCAGATAGTCGCCGCGCAGGCGCAGCACGGGAATTCCCAGCAGGACGCCCGCCCCGAGACCGAGCAAGGCGGCGACGACGAGCACCGCGCCGAACGGCCAATGCAGCTCGGTATGCGGGCTGGCCAGCAGCGCATAGCTGTAGGCGCCGACCGCATAGAAGGCGATGAAGCCGAGATCGAGCAGACCGCAATAGCCAACGACGATGTTGAGCCCCATCGCCAGCAGCACGTAGAGCAGCACGCTGTCGAGCACGCGCAGCTCGTAGTTGGGCAACAGGCTCGCGCCCCAGACGATTGCGGCGGCGGCCACGATCAGGATGGCCGTGGCGCGGACGCGGCCAGCGAGCGCGGCCACGTCAAAAATCCTTCTTGTATACGATGCTCTCCTCGGTCACGGGCTCGCCCATCAAGCCGGCCGGTCGGAAGAGCAGCACCAGCACGAGCACGCCGAAGGCGAAGATGTCGCGATACTCGGAGCCGAGATACCCGCCTGTCAGGAAGGGCAGGAACCCGGCGCCGAGCGTCTCCAGCAGACCGAGGAGCAGGCCACCGAGCATCGCCCCGGGGATCGATCCGATGCCGCCGAGAATGGCGGCGGTGAACGCCTTCAAGCCGATGCTCACGCCCATCGAGAACTGCATGATCCCGTAATAGCTCGACCACAGCACGCCCGCGATCGCACCGAGCCCGGGGCCGATGAGGAAGACGATCGCGACCGTGCGATCGACATCGATGCCGAGCAGCCGTGCGGTCTGATGGCTCTCCGACACCGCGCGGATATGGACGCCGAAGCGGGTGCGGCGCACGAACCAGTAGAGCGCGCCCATCAGCGCGAGCGCGGCCGCGATGATCAGGCCGTGCTTGTTGGAAATCACGGCGCCCGCGATCTCGAATTGCTGGCGCACGATGATGTCCGGGAACTTGATCGGTTGCGGGCCGACCAGCAGCTGGATCGCGTTCTGGAGCAGGATCGACACGCCGAGCGCCGACAGCATCGGCGCCAGGCGGCTGGCGTCACGCAGCGGCCGATAGGCGACGCGCTCGGTAGCCATGCCGGCGACGCCGATGACGGCGAAGGTCGCGAAGAACAGCAGCGTGACGCCGATCACGCCGATGCCGCCGCTCACCGGGCCGATCGTCCAGGCGAGAATGAAGAAGGCGGCATAGGCGCCGAGCATGAACATCTCGCCATGGGCGAAATTGATCAGCTGCAGGACGCCGTACACCATCGTGTAGCCCAGGGCGATCAGCGCATAGATCGCGCCGATCGCCAGGGCGTTGACGAGTTGCTGGAGAAGAAACGCCGTCATCCGAGACCGGGCGTGGCGCCGCGGAACTCACGCCCCGCGGCGCCACTTGGACTTCGACCCGCTCAGCCGGATTTGTGCACGAGCTCGAAATCCTTGCCCTTCACCCGATACAGGAAGATCGGCGCCGTCTTGATCTCACCCTTGTCGTCGAATTCGACGGGACCGAGCATCGTCTTCATCTTGGTGTTGCGCAGCGCCTCGATGATCGCCTTGCGATCGAGCGAACTCGCCGCCTTCATCGCCTCCGCGACGATGGCGCCCATCATGTAGCCGTAGGCCGAGTAGGGCCCGGGCGCGACGTTGAACGCCTTCTGGTATTTTTCGGCGAAGGCCTTGAGCTCGGGGCTCGACTCGTAGGGCGGACTCTGGAACGACACCAGCGCCGACTGCGCATTCGCCTCGCCGGCCTGGTCGATGAAGCTGACGTCGTAGCCGCCATCGGCGGTGATGAACGCCGCATTCATCTTCTGCTCGCGCATCTGCTTCACGAACAGCGCGATCTGCGGCATCACGCCACCGAAATAGACGACGTCGACATTCTCGGTCTTGAGCTTGGTGATGACCGGCGCGAAATCCACGTCCTTGGGATCGACGCCGGAGACCGACGTGACCTTGCCGCCGAGCTTGGCGAATTCCGTCTGGAAGACTTCCGACACGCCTTGTCCGAAGGCCTGCTTGTCATGGACGACGGCAGCGGCCTTGCCGTTCAGCATCTTCGCGGCGTATTCGGCCGGCAAGCCGCCCTGACGCAGGTCATTGGCGATCGGCCGGAATATCTGCTTGAAATTGAGCTGAGTGATGCGCGGGTTCGACGACAGCGTCACCTGCGGCATGCCGCATTCGGAATAGACATCCATCGACGGGATCGTCACGCCGCTGTTGAAATGCCCGATCACGGCGACAACGGCCTTGTTGTCGCAAAAGCGCTGCGCGACCAACGTGCCCTCGCGCGGATCCGCCTTGTCATCGCCCTGGCTGAGCACGAGCTTGCGGCCCTTCACCCCGCCAGCCGCGTTGATCTCGTCGAAGTAGATCTTGATGCCGTTGTGCCAGCTTCCACCGAACACGGCTTGCGGCCCGCTCAGCGGCGCGGCTGCGCCAACGACCAGATCCTGGGCGCTTACGGACGACGCGGCCAGCGCCACGCCGATAGCCAAGGCGAAAGGTGCAGATCTCATCGATAGGTACTCCCCTCAATCAGTCCTCGGTCGAGGACTCCCTGTCGAACTCTGGACCTGCTTGCCCCGCAGGGTCAACCCGCAGTCATGCGCGCGGCTGGACAATCCTGTGATCGTCGACGAGCATGAACTTCCGTTGCAGAAAACGATCCCCGCATGACCACTGCTCGCCTTCTGCTCGCCGCTGGTGAGTTGCGCTTGCCGATCCGGCTGGAGGCGCCGCACGCACCGCAGACTACCGCCGCCTTGCTGCGCAGCCTGCCGGCGCGGATCGATCTTCACTGCGCGAAGATCGCCGGCAATCACATTCTCTGGCACGCGCCGTTCGTCGTCGATGCGGAGGCCACCGGCGACGTCATGCAGGTCCCGCCGGGCGGGTTTCTCTATTGGCCCGAGCGCCAGTTCCTCGAACTCGTCTTCGATGCGCTGCAAGCCGAAAACGCGCAGGTCACGCTGCTCGGTCGGCTCACCGGCGATGTCGAGGTGCTGTGCGGCCTGGGTCGCCACGTGCAAGCGCGGCAAGGCCATCAGCCGCTGTGGGCGGAACTCACTGCGATCGAGGCGCCCGCGCCGCAACCCGCGCGCAGACCGCACACCGAACTCGCGGAACTGATCGCGGCGCGGCGCGCGATCTGGCGCGAAGCGCCCGCCGAGATCGCGGCGCTGCTCGCCCGGCGCGGCGTGATGCTGCCGGCCGGCCCCCTGATCTATGCCGAAGGATACGCGCGCCATCTGCACGAGACCCTGTGGCGCCACCGCGCCATCGCACGCGGTGGCGATGCCGCATTCGCCGCGCACGCCGCGCTCCACTCCCTGCGCTTCGCGGCCAGCCGCCTCGCCGGCTTCTGCCATCTCACCGAGAACGGCGCGACGCTCACGCGATTCGCCGCTGCGCTCGAGAGCCATCCCACCCTGACGGCGGCGATCCTCGATGAGGCGATCCTGTTCGCGGGCCGCCTCGCCGCCTGGCTCGATGCCCGCATCGCCTGGGACGACTTGACCGACGCCACACGCGCCGCGCACGCGGATTGGAAGGACTGAGCGCCATGCAGAACGCGCCGTCGCCCGAGCAGCATGCCCTGCTCTATCGCAAGATGAAGATCGTGCGCCTGCTGGAAGAGGCGATCGGCAAGCTGCACCGCGAAGGCAAGACGCGCGGGCCGATCCATCGCTGCGATGGCCAGGAGGCCGTCGGCATCGGCGCAACGGCGATGCTCGAGCGCGAGGACATCGTGACCAGCTCGCATCGCGGCCATGCGCATTACATCGGCAAGGGCGTGGCGACCGACCGTCTGATGGCCGAGATCATGGGACGCGCCACGGGAACTTGCCGCGGCCGCGGCGGCCACATGCTGGTCGCCGATCGTGAAGCGGGAATGCTCGGCGGCTGCGGCATCGTCGGCGGCGCGCTGCCGCTCGCGGTCGGCCAGGCGCTCGCCTTCCAGGTGCAGAAGAAAGCGAATGTCGTCGTCGCGTTCTACGGCGATGGCGCGGCGCAGATCGGCGCGTGCCACGAAGCGCTCAATGTCGCCGGGCTGTGGAAGCTGCCGGTCGTGTTCGTGTGCGAGCACAACGAATACGGGCTGACGGTGCCGGCGCGCGAGCAATCGAGTGTCTCCGATATCGTCCTGCGCGCCGCCGGCTACGGCATGCCCGGCGAGATGATCGACGGCAATGACCTGCTCGCGGTCCACGCCGCGACGTCGCGTGCGGTCCAGCGCGCGCGACGTGGCGAGGGATCGAGCCTGATCGAGGCGAAGACCTATCGCCTGCTCGGCTTCTCCACGAGCGATGTCGGCGGCTATCAGCCGGCGAGCGAACTCGCGCACTGGGCGTCGCGCGATCCGATTCCGCGCACCCGCAGCCTTCTGGTGAAGACGATGGGCGAGCGACACGTCGCCGCGCTGGACGCGTCGGCAGCCGAGGAAGTCGACGCGGCCGTCGCCTTCGCCTTGGCGAGCCCGCTGCCGAGCATCGACGAACTCGATGCCGGCGAGTACGTGCAAGGAACGGCGTGATGGCCGAGCTGCGCTACGCGGAAGCGCTGCACTCCGCACTCGTCGAGGAGATGCGCCGCGACGAGTCGGTCATCGTCTTCGGCGAGGACGTCGGCAGCTACGGCGGCGTGTTCAAGGTTACCAAGGATCTGCAGCACGAGTTCGGGCGCGACCGCGTGCGCGACACGCCGATCTCGGAGCAGATCATCGCCGGCCTCGCGATCGGCGCCGCGATGATGGGTCTGAAGCCGGTCGCCGAGATCATGTATGTCGATTTCCTGCCGCTCTGCCTCGACCAGCTGCTCAACCAGGCCTCGGTGCTGCCGTTCATCTGGGGCGATCAAATCCGGCTGCCCCTAGTGCTGCGCACGCAAGGCGGCGCCGGCGCCGGCGCCGGCGCGCAGCACTCGAAGAGCCTCGAAGCGATGGTCGCGCATATTCCCGGCCTCAAGATCGTGATGCCCACGACGCCGGCCGACGCGAAAGGATTGCTGACGGCGGCGATCCGCGACCCCAATCCGGTCGTCTTCATCGAGCACAAGTTTCTCTACAACACGCGTGGGTCCGTGCCCGAAGGCGAGCACGTCGTGGAGATCGGCAAGGCGGCGATCATGCGGCCAGGCACGGACGTCACCATCGTCGCGACGTCGCGCATGGTGCTGGAGAGCCTCAAGGCCGCCGAGACCCTGGCCGCCGAGGGCATCGCGGCGGAGATCATCGACGTCCGAACGCTGCGCCCGCTCGACACCGCGACCATCATCGAGTCGGTGCAGCGCACGCATCGCTGCATCGTGGTCAACGAAGGCTGGCGCTTCGGCGGCTATGGCGCCGAACTCGCGGCGACGATCGGCGAACTGGCGTTCGGCTATCTCGACGCGCCGATCGCGCGGCTGGGCGCGCTCGACATGCCCGTGCCCTATAGCCAGCCGCTCGAGCTGGCCACGATTCCCAATCCGGAAAAGATCGTCATCGCCGCACGCAACCTGATGAGATGAGACATGGTCGAGATCGAACTCCGTCTGACCGGCGCCGCCGGCGAGTACATGGAAAGCGCGACCGTCGTCGCGTGGCTCAAAACTCCGGGCGAGTCCGTCCGGGAGGGCGAGAGCATCGTGGTCGTCGAAACGGCGAAGGCGTCGACGGAGATTGCAGCGCCCAGCAGCGGCGTGCTCGCGCGCATCGTCGCGGCAGTCGGAGCCGAAGTGAGCTTGGGCGGCGTGCTGGCGGTCATCGAGGGCAGCGGTGGCGGCGCCGCCTCCATCCCAGCTCTCCCCCGTGAAGCGGGAGCGAGTTCGACTGGGCGCGCTGCACTTCCTCCCCCTGCACGGGGCAGGGCTGGAGAGGGCGGCTGGATTCTCGCCTCGCCGATCGCGCGTCGGCTGGCGCGCGAGAACACGCTCGACCTCGCCGCCATCACAGGCAGCGGGCCCGATGGGCGCATCGGCGAGCGCGACGTGCTCGCGGCTCTCGCAGCGCGCAAGCAGGACGGCCGCCGCGAGGCGCCGGCCGGGTATCGCAAGGCGATGGCGAAGCGGATGAGCGCCAGCGCCGCCGTGCCGCAATTCTCGGTCTCGCTCGCGGTCGATGGCGCCGGCATCGAGGCGCTGCTCGACAGGCTCAAGGGTGGTGACGGAACGCCGATCTCCGTCAACGACGTCATCATGAAATCCGTCGCGCTCGCGCTGCGCGAGGCGCCGCGCTTCAATGCACGCTGGGATGGCGACGCCGTGCTGTTCCATGATCACATCAATCTCGGCATGGCCGTCGCGACGGAGCATGGACTCGCGGCGCCCGTGATCCGCGACGCCGACAAGCTGTCGCTGCGCGGCATCGCGTCCGCCGGCTTTCGTCTCCGCCGCCGGACACTCGGCCGCAAGCTCACGCCCGAAGATGTCGCGCGCGCGAGCTTCACGGTCTCCAATCTCGGATTGCTCGGCGCGGAAGAGTTCGTCGCGCTCCTCAACCCGCCGGAAGTCGGCATCCTCGCCGTTGGCGCCTTCACGCCGATGCCGGTCGTGCGCGATGGTGCGATCGTGGTGCGCCGGATGGCGAAGTTCACGGTCACGGGCGATCATCGGGTCGTCGACGGCGCGGATGCCGCCCGCCTCCTGACCGCGATCAGGACGCTGCTCGAGAACGCGCCGATCGGACTTGACGCTGACCAGGCGCCATGACGCTAGCGACTACCGGTTCCGTGGCGCGGACCGTCGCTTGACGCCGGCGGCGTCGGACTCGTCTAATCCCAACCACGATTTATCGGGAGACGCCGTCATGCCGAAGCTGCTGAGCGACGCTCAGGTCGCTGCCTATCATCGCGATGGATACGTGTTTCCGCTGCGTGCCGTCGCGGAAAGCGACATGCGCGCGACGCGCGAGCGCTACGACGCGCTATGCGTCAAGGAAGGCGGCGGCCTCGCCAAGCGCACCAACATGAAGCCGCATCTGCTGGTCACCTGGCTCGCGGAGCTCGTGCGCCATGAGCGCATTCTCGATGCCGTCGAGGACGTGATCGGCCCCAATCTGCTGTGCTGGGCGGCCGGCTTCTTCCACAAGCCGGCGCACACGCCGGGCTTCGTATCCTGGCATCAGGACTCGACCTATTGGGGCCTGTCCAAGCCCGACGTCGTCACCGCCTGGGTCGCCTTCACGCCGTCCGTGCCGCTTTCGGGCTGCATGCGCGTGATGCCGGGTACGCAGACGACGGATCAGATCGCCCATCGCGACACCTTCTCCGCCGACAACATGCTGAGCCGCGGCCAGGAGGTCGATGTCGAGGTCGATCCGACCAAAGCCATCGACATCGTCGTGCAGCCCGGCGAGTTCTCGCTCCATCACGTGCGCATCGTGCACGGCTCGGAGCCCAATCGCGCGGATTGGCCCCGCATCGGCTTCGCGATCCGCTACATCCCGACCGACATGCGCCAGCTCTCGGAGATCCGCGACAGCGCGACGCTGGTGCGCGGCCATGACGCCTTCGGCAATTTCGATCCCGAACCGGCGCCGAAATCGGATTTCCATCCCGATGCGGTGGCGTTCCACAACAACGTGATCGAGCGCACCACGCAGATCCTGTTCGCCGGCGCCGCCAAGAAACGTGAATACGAACCGCTGCGCCCGACCGCCTGAACGGCGGCGACGCGGACAGAAAGATCGAATCAAACCCCAGGGAGGAATTCAGTGCTCAAGCGTCGCCAACTGATTGCCGCTGCCGGCGTGACGGCCGCCGCCATTCACGTCCCGAAGGCCGATGCGCAATCGGTGCTCAGCCTGCGCATCGCGCATGTGTTGTCGCAGACCGAGCCGGCTCATGACGCCTGCGTGCGCTTCGCCGAGCGCGTCACCGAGCGCAGCCAAGGCAAGATCAAGATGGAAGTCTTCCCGCAGGGCCAGCTCGGCGGCAACAAGGAGATCTACGAGCTGATGAAGCAGGGCGCGAACGTGATCGTGCTCGGCGATCCCAGCGGCGTCGGCGATTTCGTACCGGATTTCGGAGTTCTCAATGGCCCCTATCTCCTCAAGGAACCCGGCGAGTTCAAGAAGCTGCTGGCCAGCCCGTGGTACGCCGAGCTCAACGCCAAAGGCCAGCGCGAGCAATCGATCCGCGTCATCACCTTCAATGGCTTCTTCGGCGGACGCCACGCCCTCGCCAACAAGCCTCTGCGCGCGCCCGACGATTTCAAGGGCATCGCCTTCCGCGTACCGCCGACCTTGATGTGGCTCGAGACCTTCAAGGCGCTGGGCACGAGGCCAGTGACGATTCCCTGGCCGGAGATCTACAGCGCCATGCAGCAGGGCGTGGCCGACGCCGTCGAGGCCCCACTCGCCTCGCTCTGGGGCATGAAGCTCCACGAGACGCGCAAGGTCCTGACCCTGACCTCGCATTTCCTGTCCTGGGTCGGCTGGATCATCAATGAACGCGTCTGGCAGAGGATTCCCAACGACCTCAAGGCGATGGTGCAGGAAGAGGGGATCGCCGCCGGTGACTTCATGACGGAGAAGACGAATGCCGGCGGCGAGGAGCTGATCAAGCGCTTCCAGGAGGCCGGCCTGACCGTCGTGCGCGACGTCAACTTCCCGGCGATGCAAAAGGCGACGGAGAGCGTCTACTCGGCGATCCCGAACTGGTCGCCGGGTCTGCATGCCAAGGTGAAGCAGATCCTCACGAGCTGATCACGGAGCGTGAGTGATATTCCGCCGGTGACGTCTGGCGCCGAGTGGGCGCCAGGCGGGTGGAGCCGGAATTTCGAGGAGCTTGTCGCCTGTTGCGCGCTGGTGATCGTCGTGCTCGGCACATTCTGGGGCGTCTTCACCCGCTACGTCTCCGCGCAACCGGCGACCTGGGCCGCCGAGATCGCGGCCGCGGGATTCTGCTGGGCGATCTTCGTGGGCGCCGCCGCCGTGTTCAAGCGCGGCGCCCATGTCTCGATCGACATCGGCGTCGCACGCCTACCGACTACCCCGCGCATGGTCATTGCGCTCGGCGTCGATCTCCTCGTGCTGGGCTTCCTCGCCTGGGTGAGTTGGCTGGCGATCGTCTACACGGTCGATTCCTGGGACTCGCCGCTGCCTTCGCTGCGCTGGCCCTATTCGATCCACTATGCGGGCGCGGCGCTCGGGTTCATCGCCATGACGGCGCGGCACGTCGAGTCGGCGCTGCGGCGCCGCGGCGTGATGATCTAGAGGCGGCACCAGCCATGGAATACTTGCCGCTGTTTCTGATGCTGGCGCTGTTCGCCCTGAATGTGCCGATCGCGTTCTCGATGGGCATCGGCGCCATCTCCTATTTCATGTTCAAGGGCGATGAGATCCCGCTCGAGCTCTTTGTCCAGCGCTTGGTCAGCCCGACCGATTCCTTCCCGTTGCTTGCCGTACCGTTCTACGTTCTGGCGAGCGTGATCATGAATTATGCCGGCATCACGCGACGGCTGATGGCATTCGCCGAGTCGCTGGTCGGCCACATGACCGGCGCGCTCGCCCAGGTCACGGTGCTGGTCTCGACCCTGATGGGCGGACTCTCGGCCTCGGCCAACGCCGATGCGGCGATGGACGCCAAGATGATCGGGCCGCAGATGATCCGGCACGGCTACAGCCCGGCCTTCGCGGCGGCGATCTCCGCCTGCTCGGCAGTGATCACGCCAATCATTCCGCCGGGCATCGGCTTCATCCTCTACGGCTTCATCGCCGACGTCTCCATCGGCCGGTTGTTCATGGGCGGCGTCGTACCGGGGCTGATGCTCTGCGTGTTCCTGATGATCACCGTGCACTTCATCGCGCGAGCCCGCGGCTACAAGGCGCAGCGCACGACCAGGGCCAAGCCGGCCGAAATCGGTCGCGCCTTCGTCGACGCGCTCGGGGCGCTGTCGATCCTGCTCTTCATCATGCTCGGCATCCGCTACGGGATCTTCACGCCGACCGAGGCCGGCGCCCTCGCCGCCGTCTACGCGATCTTCGTGGGCGCTGTCTGGCATCGCGAACTCAAGCTCCATCATGTATTTCCGATCCTGCTCGAATCCGTGCTGGCCATGTCGCTGGTCATGCTGATCATCTGCTGCGCGTCGGCCTTCGGCTATTACATGACCTGGGAGCGCATCCCGCCTCGCATCGCGGGGTGGATCGTGTCGGTGACCAACGACAAGTACGTCCTCCTGCTCCTGATCAACCTGCTGCTCCTGTTCGTGGGCATGCTGATAGAGGGTTCGGCGGCTCTCATCCTGCTGACGCCGATTCTCGTTCCCGTCGTGGTCAAGATCGGTGTCGACCCGGTGCATTTCGGATTGATCATGGTGCTGAACCTGACGATCGGCGGCGTGACACCGCCCGTCGGGACGCTGATGTTCACGACCTGTGCGATTCTGCGCGTGCCGATCGACGCCTTCACCCGAGAGGCGCTTCCATTCATCGGCGCCATGCTCATGGTGCTGACCCTGGTCACCTATATCCCCGCGCTTTCACTCTGGTTGCCGAACCTCGTCTTCCGCTGAGCGGCGATTCCTGCCGCGCACAGCCACTCCGCTGAGATCCCATTTGCGATACGCCTGCGACTGGGCGACAACCATCGGGTGATGATGCTTTCGACGGCGACGCGGATCTCGCTGTTCTATGTGACGCTGCATGCCTGCCAGGGCATCCATCTGCCGGGCATGCAGGCTTGGTATCAGGCGCAGGGCGTGACGCCGGCCCAGCTCGGCGCGCTCGGCTTCATCACCATCCTGGCCCGCGTCCTGACCAACCCCTCCGTCGGCAGCTGGGTCGATCGCAACGGCCAAGCGCGCGCCATGACCATCGCGCTGTCCTGGGTGACCGTGGCAGTGCACGCGCTCAATCTCTGGGGCGAGGGGTTCACCGTGCTGCTCGTCATCGCGGTCGCCTTCACCGTCGTGCGCTCACCGGTCGGCCCGCTCGGCGACACCATCGCCGTCACGACGTGCCAGCGCGAACGCATCGATTTCGGGCGCGTACGCTTCTGGGGCTCGGTCGGCTTCATGGTCTTCGTCATCGCCGGCGGGCCGCTGATCGACCATTTCGGCGTCGGCTCGGTGCCGCTCCTGGCGCTGCCGCTGTTCATGCTCACCGTGCTCGGCGCCTATGCGCTGCCGCGCGACGCCGTCGTGCCGCGCGCGAACCGCCCGCAGGCGCCCGTGCGCTTCCTGCTGCGCCAGCCGATCTTCATGCTGTTCCTCGCCGCCTCGAGCTTCGCGCAGGCAAGCCATGCCGTGCTCTACGCCTTCAGCACGCTGCATTGGAACGCGGTGGGCCTCAACCAGACGCTGATCGGCTGGCTGTGGGGCGTGAGCACGACGATCGAGCTCGCCGTGTTCTGGTGGAGCCGCCCGCTGGTCGCGCGCGCGACCCCCGCGACGATGCTCGCGCTCGGCTCGCTCGCGACGCTGCCGCGCTGGGGCTTGCATGCCTTCGCGACCGAGTTCTGGAGCTTCGTCGCGCTGCAGCTCCTGCACGCCGGCACCTTCGCGATCACGTATCTCGGCGCGCTGCAGTTCATCGCGCGGCAATTGCCGGCGAGTCACGCCGCCTCCGCCCAGACTCTCAACGCCGGCGCCAACGCCCTGCTCATGGGCCTCGCGATGTGGGTGCTCGGGCCGGTCTACGCCGCCTATGGCGGGCGCGCCTATCTCGCGATGGCGGTGCTGGGTGTGATCGCGACCGCGGCGTCGCTATGGCTCAGACGGCTGACAGACGGCGCTCATTCATCGTGAGCGCCGGATTTCTCGGATTGCAATCCGACATCCTCGTGCTTCACGAACAAGCCGCGCAGCGCCTCGTACTCGTCGGCGCGACCGGGCAACACCGCCGTGAATGCCGCGTGGTCGAGATAGGCCGCGTAGCCGATGGCGAGGTGCTCGGGCGGCAATTTCGCCCGGCCGACCGAGAGCCGGATCTGGTCGGGGCTGTAGCGCGCCGCGGCGCCGTAGTCGCGCACGAGCTGGCGCGGCAGGTCGCGCGCATAGCGACGCGCGGCGCGATCCAGCGGATCGCCGGCGATGGACGCAAGAAGCCTGCCGAGCATCGCGCCGCGTCTGCCGTCAATGCCCGCCGCTCATCGACTTCACGATGTCTTCGCAGACTTTCTTGGCGTCGCCGAAGAGCATCATCGTGTTGTCGCGGAAGAACAGCTCGTTCTCGACGCCGGCATAGCCGGTCGCCATCGAGCGCTTCACGAACAGCACGGTCTTCGCCTTCTCGACGTCGAGGATCGGCATGCCGTAGATCGAGGATTTCGGATCGTTCTTGGCGGCCGGATTGGTCACGTCGTTGGCGCCGATCACGAAGGCGACGTCGGCCTGCGCGAAGTCGCGGTTGATCTCGTCGAGTTCGCGCACCTCGTCATAGGGCACGTTCGCCTCGGCCAGCAGCACGTTCATGTGGCCGGGCATACGACCTGCCACCGGGTGGATCGCGTAGCGGATCGTCGCGCCTTCCTTCTTCATGAGATCGCACATCTCGCGCAGCGCGTGCTGCGCCTGCGCCACCGCCATGCCGTAGCCCGGCACGATGATGATCGAGGCGGCGTTCTTCATGATGAAGGCCGCATCCTCGGCCGAGCCGATCTTGACCGGGCGCTGCTCCTTGGCCGCGCCGCCCGCGGCGGCGCCCGGCGCATCGGTGCCGAAGCCGCCGAGGATGACGTTGAAGATCGAGCGGTTCATCCCCTTGCACATCACATAGCTGAGGATGGCGCCCGACGAGCCGACCAGCGCGCCGGTGATGATCAGCGCGGAGTTCTGCAGCGTGAAGCCGATGCCGCAGGCCGCCCAGCCGGAATAGGAATTGAGCATCGAGACGACGACGGGCATGTCGGCGCCGCCGATCGGGATGATCACGAACCAGCCCATCAGCAGGGTCGCGAGCACGAGCAGCCAGAACGCCGTGGTGTCGCCGCTCAGGCAGAACCAGACCAGCAGGATCACGCACAGCGCGCCGAGCACCGCGTTGATCGGATGCTGCATCGGCATGGCGTTGAGCGCCGGTGATTTGACTCCCTGCAGTTTGCAGAACGCGACGATCGAGCCGGTGAAGGTGATCGCGCCGATCGCGGTGCCGAGCCCCATCTCGATCAGCGAGCCGAGCATGATCGCACCGGGCACGCCGATTCCGAAGCTGGCCGGGGAATAGAACGCCGCCGCGGCGACCAGTACCGCCGCGAGTCCGACGAGAGAATGGAAGGCCGCGACGAGCTGCGGCAGCGCCGTCATCTCGATGCGCGCGGCGATGTACAAGCCCGCCCCGCCGCCGATCGCCATCGCGAGCAGCATCCAGAACGAAACCGACATGTTGGGCTGCGCCAGCGTGGTGACGATCGCGATCGCCATGCCGACGACGCCCCAGAGATTGCCGGCCCGCGCCGTGGCGGGGCCCGAGAGTCCGCGCAAGCTCATGATGAAGGCGACGGACGCCGCGAGGTAGAGCAGCGCCGAGAGCGTCGAGGTCATTGGTCGCCCCTCACTTCTTCTTCGACGTGAACTTGCCCAGCATGCGCTGGGTCACCGCGAAGCCGCCGACGATGTTGACGCTCGCCAGCACGATCGCGATGAAGCCGATGACCTGGCTGAAGCCGACCGCCGAGGCGCCGGCCGCAAGCAGCGCGCCGACGATGATCACCGAGCTGATCGCGTTGGTCACCGCCATCAGCGGCGAATGCAGCGCCGGCGTCACGCGCCAGACGACGTAGTAGCCGACGAAGACCGCGAGCACGAACACGGTCAGGAGCATCGCGAGCATATCGCCATGCCCGCTCTCCGCGACCTGCTTCACCAGCATGGACTGCTCGGCCAGCAGCTTGGCCTTCTGCGCCAGGCCGACCGCCTCGTTGGCGAGCGCGGTGGCGGAATCGACGAATTCTTGCGTTGCCATGGCGTTGGGCCTCAGAGCGTTGTGGGCGCCGCGGGCGGGGCCGCCGGCGGAGCGAAGTTGGGATGGACGATCTGGCCGTCGATGGCCAGCAGCGAGCCCTTCACGATCTCGTCGTCGCGGTCGATCTTCAACGTGCCGTCCTTCTGCACGATCAGCTGGACGAAGCTGAGCAGGTTCTTGGCATAGAGCTGCGAGGCGTCGACCGAGATCCGGCTCGGCACATTGGCGTGGCCGACGATGCGCACGCCGTGACGATCGACCACCTGCCCGACTTCCGAACCCTCGCAATTGCCGCCGCTCTCGACTGCGAGATCGACGATCACCGAGCCCGGCCGCATCGTCGCGATCATCGCATCGCTGACCAGCCGCGGCGCGGCGCGGCCGGGGATCTGCGCGGTGCAGATCACGATGTCCTGCTTCCTGATCGTCTCCGCGATCAGCGCAGCCTGCTTCTGCTTGTAGCCCTCGGACATTTCCTTGGCGTAGCCGCCGGCGGTCTCGGCCTGCTTCGCCTCGTCGTCGATGACCATCACGAAGGTGGCGCCCAGCGACTCGACCTGCTCCTTCGCCGCGAGGCGGACATCGGTCGCGCTGACCACCGCGCCGAGGCGGCGCGCGGTCGCGATCGCCTGCAGCCCGGCGACGCCCGCGCCCATCACCAGCACCTTGGCCGGCGCGATCGTGCCCGCCGCCGTCATCATCATCGGAAAGGCGCGGCCGAATTCGACCGCGGCATCGAGCACCGATTTGTAGCCGGCCAGATTGGCCTGGCTCGACAGCACATCCATGGCCTGGGCGCGCGTGATGCGCGGCACGAGTTCCATGGCGAAGGCGGAGATGCCACGCTCGGCATATCCAGCGACCTGTTCCTTGTTGCGATAGGGGTCGAGCATCGCGACCAGGACGGCGCCGCGCTTGAGCGCCGCCGATTCGTTGATGCCTTCCAGGCCCGTCATCGGGCGCCCGACCTTGAGCACGATGTCGGCGTCGCCGACCGCGGACGCGTAATCCGGCGCCAAACTCGCGCCCGCCTCCACAAAGCTCTGATCAGGAATCGAGGCGCCGGCGCCGGCGCCGGCCTCGACGATGATGTCGAGGCCCAGCGCCTTCAGGCGCTTGACCGTATCCGGCGTCGCCGCCACGCGGCGCTCGCTCGGTCGGCGTTCCTTGGGAATGGCGAGTTTCATACGCGTTTTGCCCCTTGGAGTGCTTGCGGTCGATTCCTTTTGCGGGGCGCAAAATGCCCTGTGCGCCCTGGCTTGCCAAGGGCGCTGGGCTGTGGCGATTCGTCAGGCCGCCTCGGGCACCTTGGCGTGCTTCAAAGCCGCCGCCTGCCTTCGGGCCAGCGCCTTGACCTCGAAGCCCTGAGTCAGATCGTGGAAGAGGCGGTGCCAGTTGATCTCGGCCTTGAGGTGGAGGAACACCGAACCGAGGCCGATCGCGGCGCGGTCCATCAGCACGAATTCGCGTGGCGGCCGCACGCCGCCGAGGCGGCGCAGCTCGGCATGCACCTTCTCCGCCACCTCGCGGCCATAGACGCCGGAGTTGGTTTCCTCGATCAGCCGCGAGCGGTCTTCCATCAGCGGCGCATAGACGAAGGCGGCCCAGCGGTTGAGCGTCGCGACCTTGTCCTTCGAGAGATCGCGGAAGCCCCAGGTTTCGTAGGCGTGGACGGCGAGCCGTTCGTCGCCGTCGCGCAAGGCGCGGTAGAGGTCGATCACGCCGCCGACGAAGCTCGGCGGGAAGACGCGGATGGCGCCGAAATCCATCAGGTTCACATTGCCGTTGTCGCGGATCGAATAATTGCCGAGATGCGGATCGCCGTGAATCACGCCGTAGCGATAGAACGGCACGTACCAGGCGCGGAACATGTTCAGCGCAATCGCATTGCGTCGCGCGACCGGCGCATCCTTGGACTCCAGGAGCTTGCGCCCGTCGAGCCAGCTCATCGTCAGCAGCCGCCGGGTCGACAGGGCAGCGACGGGCTCGGGCACGTGCACATGCGCTTCGTCGTCGAGCATGTGCGCGTAGAGCCGCATGTGCCGCGCCTCGCGGTCGTAGTCGAGTTCCTCGCGCAGCCGTGCCGCGATCTCCTTGTGGATCTCCGCGGTATCGATCGCGCGGTCGTAGCGCGCGTAGATCCCGAAGATCAGCTTGAGCTGGCGCAGATCCGCGCCGACGGCGGAGTCCATGTCGGGGTATTGCAGCTTGCACGCGACCACCCTGCCGTCCGGCAAGGTCGCGCGATGCACCTGGCCCAGCGACGCCGCCGCGGCGGCGATGCGCTCGAAGCTGGCGAAATTCTTCGGCCAATCCGCGCCGAGTTCGCTCTGCATGCGTCGCTTCACGAAGACCCAGCCCATCGACGGCGCATTCGACTGCAGCTGGATCAGCTCCTGCACGTATTCGTCGGGCAGCGCGTCGGGTATCGTCGACATCAGCTGCGCGACCTTCATCAGCGGGCCCTTGAGGCCGCCCAGCGCCGCGCGCAGCTCCGCGGCATGCTTGCCGCGATCCATCTTGACGCCGAGGACGCGCTCGGCGGCGAAGCGCGCGCCCAACCCGCTCACCGCGGCGCCGACCCGCGCGTAGCGCGCGAGCCGGCCGCCCAGCGTGTTCTCGTCGCCCGCGCTCAACGCAGCGCCTCGAGTTCGTCGATGAAGCCCGAAATGACCGACAGACCACCGTTCCAGAATTGCGGATCTGCGGCATCGAGCCCGAACGGCGCCAGCAATTCCTTGTGGCGCTTGGTCCCGCCGGCGCGCAGCAGATCGAGATAGCGCTGCGCGAAGCCGGCGGGCGCGCGCTGATAGGCGGCGTAGAGCGAGTTCACCAGGCAATCACCGAAGGCATAGGCATAGACGTAGAACGGCGAGTGGATGAAATGCGGGATATAGGCCCAGTAATTCGCGTATTCCGGATCGAAGCGGAAGGCGGGTCCCAGGCTTTCGCGCTGGATCTCGAGCCAGATCGCGCCCAGCCGGTCGGGAGTCAATTCGCCGGTCCGGCGTTCGTCATGGATGCGCCGCTCGAACTCGACGAAGGCGATCTGGCGCACGACGGTGTTGATCATGTCCTCGACCTTGCCGGCGAGCATCGCCTTGCGCCGCGCCGGATCCTTCTCGCCGTCGAGCAGCGCGCGGAAGGTCAGCATCTCGCCGAACACCGACGCGGTCTCGGCCAGCGTCAGCGGCGTATCCGCCTGCAGATGTCCCTGCGCGCCGGCGAGGATCTGATGCACGCCGTGGCCGAGCTCGTGCGCCAGCGTCATGACATCGCGTGTCTTGCCGAGATAATTGACCAGCAGATAGGGATGTACCGACGGCACGGTCGGATGCGCGAAGGCGCCGGGCGCCTTGCCCGGCCGCACGGCGGCGTCGATCCAGGGCTTGTCGAAGAAGTTCTTGCCGATCGCCGCGAGCTCCGGCGAGAAGCGGCCATAGGCGCCGAGCACGGTTTCGCGCGCCTGATCCCAGCCGATCACCGGCTCGGCGACCTTCGGCAGCGGCGCGTTGCGGTCCCAGTGATCGAGCTGTTCGACGCCGAACCATTTCGCCTTGAGCCGGTAGTAGCGATGCGAGATGCGTGGGAAAGCGCTGCGCACCGAGCCGATCAGCGCCTCGACGACATCGTCCTCGACGCGGTTCATCAGGTTGCGCGCCGAGATCGGGCGCGCGTAGTGCCGCCACTTGTCGTCGATCTCCTTGTCCTTGGCGAGCGTATTGGTGATTAGCGCGAAGGTGCGGATGTTGCGCGCGAACACGTCGCCGATCGATTTGGCGGCGAGACGGCGCGTGCGCGCGTTGGGATCGGAAAGCAGGTTCAGCGCCTCGGCGCTGGTCAGTTCCTTGCCCTCGATGGGGAACCGCAGGCCGGCGACGGTCTCGTCGAAGAGCCGCGTCCAGGCGGCGCGCCCTGCGACGTATTTCTCGTGCAGCAGCTTCTCGATGTCGTCGGCGAGCTGGTGCGGCCGGAAGGACCGGAGGTCGCGCAGCCACGGCGCGAAACGCGCGGCGCCGGCATTCCCGAGCATCGCGGCGAATTCGTCGTCGCCGAGCCGGTTGATCTCCAGCGTGAAGAACAGCGTGTGGGTGGCGATCGCGTTCACGCGCTCCTGCACGGTTTGATAGAAGCGCCCGATCTCCGCATCGGATTGATCGCCGGCATAGGTGAGGTCGGCATAGCTCGTCAGGCGCGCGAGCTTCTCCTCCAGTTTTTCGTACTCGGCAATTGCCGCGCCGAAAGCCGCGCCCGCCAACGTCGCGAGCTTGCCCTGATAGCGGTCGCGAAAAGCGATCCCCTCGCGCTCGGCCTGCGCCAGATCGTCTTTCAGAACCCGTGACTCCTGGCCCGGATAGAGATCGGCGAGGTTCCAGGCGGGAAGGCCGCTCGGACCGGCCCGCTCGGCGGCGGGGCCATCGGGAATGCAGATAGCTCGGCTCATGGCTTTGGCTCCATTGCGAGCGACCCGATATAAAGCGCTACCCTGCGCTCGCCAAGCGCGGCGGCACGACACTAGCGATAGGGAGGAATGGGGTGATCGACCATCAGGGTTTGCGCAGTCTTCCAGCGATGCTGCTCGCCCGCACCGCCGGCGGCGGACCGAAGCCGTTCCTCTGGGCCAAGCGCGGCGGCAAATGGACCTCGGTCTCCTGGCACGAGGCCGGCGAACTGGTCCGCATTCTCGCGCGGGCCCTGATCGCGCTGGGCATCAAGCCCGGCGATCGCGTCGCCCTGGTCGCCGAGAATCGGCCGGAATGGTTGATCGCCGACTACGCGATCATGACGGCTGGCGCGATCACGGTGCCAGCCTATGTGACCAACACCGTGGACGAGCATCGCCACGTCTTCACCAATGCCGGCGTTTCAGGCGTCATCGCGTCGAGCCGGGTTCTCGCCGCCAATACGCTCGCGGCGGCGCGGCAGACGCCGAGTTGCCGCTTCCTGATCGGCATCGATCCGCCGCCGCTCGAACAGGATCCGGGAATCCAGGTGCTGTCCTGGACCGATGCGATGGCGCTCGGCGCGACGCGACGCGACGATGTCGACGCCATCGCCGCCGGTCTCAAGCGCGACGATATCGCGTGCATCATCCATACCTCCGGCACCGGCGGCATGCCCAAAGGCGTGGCCCTGCATCATGGCGCGATGCTGATGAACTGCGCCGGGGCCTATGATCTGCTGCGGACGCTGGATCTGGAGGAGGACCGGGAAATCTACCTGTCCTTCCTGCCGATGTCGCATGCCTACGAGCACACCGTAGGCGGCGTGCTGATGCCCTCGATCGGCGCGCAGATCTATTTCGGCGAGGGCACGGACAAGCTCGCCTCGAACATGCTCGAAGTGCGCCCGACGATCATGACGGCGGTGCCGCGGCTCTATGAGACGCTGCACGCCCGGATTTCGCATCAGATGACCCAGGATGGCGGACTCAAGGCGGCGCTGTTCAAGCGCACGCTCGAGATCGGCGCCAAGCGCTATCACGACCCGCGCTCGCTCACCCTGATCGACCGGCTGCTCGACCCGATCCTCGATCGCCTCGTGCGCGGGAAGATCCGGCAGCGTTTCGGCGGGCGCCTCAAGGCCCTGGTCTCGGGTGGTGCGCCGCTGAATTTCGAGATCGGCCTCTATTTCACCGCGCTCGGCCTGCTGCTGTGCCAGGGCTACGGCCAGACCGAGTCGGGGCCGGTCGTCAGCGCGAATTTGCCGCGACGGGTCAAGCTCGACACGGTCGGCCCGCCGCTGAAGGGCGTCGAGGTCAGGATTGCCGAGGATGGCGAGATCCTCGTGCGCGGCGAACTGGTCATGACCGGCTATTGGAACGATCCGGAAGCCACGGCGGCGGCGATCCGGGATGGCTGGCTCCACACCGGCGATATCGGCACGCTCGACGCCGACGGCTATCTCAAGATCACCGACCGCAAGAAGGATTTCATCAAGACCTCGGGCGGCGACATGGTCGCGCCGACGCGCATCGAAGGCCTGCTGGCGCTGCAGCCGGAGATCGCCCAGGCGATGATCTACGGCGAGCGGCGACCCTATCTGGTCGCCCTGGTCGTGCCGCGCGAGGAGCTGAGCGGCAAGATCGCCGATGATCAGGCGCTGCGCGCCGCCATGGACGCGGCGATCACGCGTGTGAACAAGGAGGTCCAGGCCGGCGAGCGCATCCGCAAGTTCATGATCTCGCGCGAACCCTTCACCGTCGCCAATGAACTCATGACGCCGACCATGAAGATCAAGCGCCACAAGATCCGCGCAGCCTATGGCGAGGCGCTCGATGCGCTCTATCGCTGACGCATCGCGCGATCATGCCTGATTGATCGGGCAATGGCGCTGAACGACGATCCGCTCGATCGACGCCTCGCCGTGATCCTGGCCGCCGACGTCGCGGCCTATAGCCGCCTCGTCGCCGAGGACGAGGAAGGCGCGATCCGCGCCCTGCGCGAACGTCGCCGCATTCTCGACGCCGCGATCGCCGCGCATGGCGGCCGGATCGCCAACACGGCCGGCGACAGCGTGATCGCCGAATTCTCCAGTGCGGTCGCCGCGGTGACCGCCGCACTCCTCGCGCAGGAGGAATTGGCGACCGCGAACGCCCCGTTGCCGCCGGAGCGCCGCGTGGTGTTCCGCATCGGCATCAATCTCGGCGAGGTGATCGCTCAGGGTCAGGACCTGCTGGGCGACGGCGTGAATGTCGCGGCGCGCATCCAGCAGGAGAGCACGCCGGGCAGCGTCTGGCTCTCGGCGAAGGTGCACGACGAGGTTCGCGGCCGGATCCAGGCCCAACTGACCGCCCGCGGCGAGCGCCGCATGAAGAATCTTCCCGAGCCGATGGCGCTGTTCGAGGCTTCGCTGGGCGCGCCGCTCGCGGTTCCGCCGGCACCGACGCGATGGCGCGTATCGGCGCCGCTATGGATCGCCCTCGGCTTGAGCGCCGCCATCGGTGGCGGCGTGCTGTGGTGGAAGTTCGGACCCGCCACGCCGGTCGCTGTGATCGCAACGGCACCGCCGGCGTTGGCGCCTGCAGCGCGGGCGACCATTGCCGTCCTGGCTTTCGTCAATCTCAGCGGCGACCCGACGCAGGATTATTTCAGCGCCGGCATCACCGAGGATCTCATCGCGGCGCTCGGTCGTTTTCCGTCGCTGCATGTCCTCGCGCGCAGCGCGCTGCCGGTTCCGAGCATCCAGACGCCGTCGGCACCCGAACTGGGCCGCCAACTCGGCGCGCGTTACCTCGTCGAGGGCAGCGTGCGGCGCGGGGTCGAGCGTGTCCGCGCGACGGTTCGCCTCAGCGAGGCGTCCGACGGCCGCGTGCTGTGGTCGGGGCAATTCGACGAGGAGATGAAGGATGTCTTCGCCGTGCAGGACCAGATCGCGCGCAATGTCGCCGGCGCGCTCGCGTCGAACGTGCAGCGCGTCGAGCAGCTCCGCGCCTTGGCCAAGCCGACCGAGAATCTCGATGCCTACGACGCGGTGCTGCGCGCGCGCGCCGGGCTCGAACGCCAGACCCGCGCCGCCAACCGCGAGGCGCGCCAGGGATTCGAGCGCGCGATCGAACTCGACCCACGCTACGCCGCCGCCCATGCCGGCCTCTCCCGCGCGATGCATCTGATGGCCGCATTCGGGTGGACCGAATTCCCCGAGGACGCGCTCGCCCGCGCCGAGGAACATGGCCAGCAGGCGCTGGCGCTCGATCCATCGAGCGTCGAGGCATTGAACGCCCTATCTGCGGTCTACACGCGCACCGGTCGCTACGATCGCGCGCGCGATGCCAGCACACGTGCCGTCGCGCTCAATCCCAGCGATGCGGAGGCCTGGCACCATCTCGGCGACGCGCAGACCTGGTCGGGAGATTTCTCCGCTGCGCTGCTCGCATTCGAGAATGCCCTACGCCTCGACCCCAATCCGACGGCCGAGTTCTGGCTCGCGCAAGGCTTCGCCCATTATCAACTCAAGCAGCATCCCCTGGCGATCCGGGCGCTGGAGCGCGGCCTCGCGCAGTTTCCGAACTATGTCTCGCTGAACATCCTGCTCGCGGCGGCCTATGCCCAGGCGAACCGTCAGGACGAGGCCCTGCAGCAGGCGCAGCTGGTGCGTCGGGCCATGCCCGGCTTCGATCCGGAACGATTCGGAACGCGCTTTCGCGATCTCGTGCATCAAGGCTACGTCGTGGACGGCCTGGCCCGCGCAGGCTTGCGCTGAGCGTGCGCGCTCATCTGCGCGTCGGCGTGCTCTGCAGGGTCTTCCAGTTTTCCGCCGCCCGGTCGCGCCGCGAATTGTCGGCGAGGAAACGCGTCGGACCGCTCGGCGTGGCGAACACGAAGAGCTTGCCGTCCTGGATCAGCCAGTTCTTCGGATCAGCTTCGACCTTCTCGCCGCCGGACATGCGCATCGCGCAGGAGCCGCCGAACTGCGGCGTGTAGCGATCGGGCTCGGCGCGGAACAGCTCGAGATTCTTCTGTGACGAGAAGTGCCAGCGCGCCTCGTCCCAAACGACCGAAAGCGCCGCGCTGCCCTGGATCGGCTCGCCGTCGGTGAAATAGGCCACGGGGTCGTAGCCGCGGAGCGCGACGCGCTGGACCCGCGCCGGCGATTGCGCCGTCGCCGCGCTGCTCAGGATCATCGCCGGGGTCGCAAACAGAAACACGCGTCGTGCGATCGACATCATGTCCGTCTCCCTCGCCAGTTGAGAACGAAGCCAAGCATCACGCCGCAATTTCTACCATGACGCGCATCACAGTCCGCGTCACGCGGGCGTGAGAACGACGTCTTGGCCATCGCCTCCCGTCCCCTCCGGGTTGCGCAGCGACGAGGCGACGAGATGCTTGACGCTGGAGGCAACTCGGTGCGAGCGTCTTGTCTGTGAAAACTGAACCCGCCCTCGCACAGCTCCTCCGCGACACCGCGCGCGCCGCTTGGCGCCGTTGGTGGTGACGTCCGTCACCTCCGGTTCATTTTCTTTTCCCATTGCTGAGACTGCCATCGTTCTGCGTCTGACCGCGTAGGGGTCGACCGAACGGTGTTCGCCACACCGGCTTTTCGGCGCGCGCACGCTCGATGCGGCCCGCGCCGGATCGCCGCAGCCGGAGTAGACCGCCATGCAGACCCGATTTACGACCAATGACGGCTTGACCATCCTCTTCACGCGCCGCCCGGCCGATGCCGCGACCGCGCTCGATGGCCTCGCCGAGCGCCTGGATGGGACGCGCGGCGGCCTGTTCTCGTCGGGCGTCGACTACCCCGGTCGCTATTCGCGCTGGGCTTTTGGCTTCGCCGATCCGCCGGTGGAGATCATCGGCCAGGATCGCCACCTGACGATGCGCGCGCTCAACGACCGCGGCGAGGTGCTGCTCGCGCTGCTGCTGCCGACCATCGGCGCCGCGCCCGACACGCGCCTGGTGTCGCGCGGCACGCACGCGCTCGAGTTCGAGATCCTGGCGGCGCAGCGCCCGTTCACGGAGGAAGAGCGCAGCCTGCAACCGTCGTTGATGTCGCCGCTGCGTCATCTCGTGCGCAGCTTCAAGGGATTGCCGGATCGCTTCCTCGGGCTCTACGGCGCCTTCGGCTACGATCTGCTGTTCCGCTTCGAGCCGATGGCGCTCAAGCATCCGCGCGGCGCCGGCGCCAAGGACATCCATCTCTATCTGCCCGATGCGCTGGTCGTGATCGACCGCCGCAAGGAAGAAGCCTTCGCGATCGACTATGAGTTCGAACGCGAGGGAATGAGCACCGTTGGCCGCGCGCGCAGCGCATTGCAGCCCTTGCGACCAATCGCCGCCGCGCCGCCGTCAGCACCGACGATCGAGAGCGATCTCAGCGATGGCGCCTATGCCGCCATGGTCGATCGCGCGCGCGAGCGCATCCGCGTCGGCGACATCTTCGAAGTCGTGCTCAGCCGGACTTTCCACGCGCCCTATCCCGGCGCGCCGTCGCAGCTCTACGAGCGCATGACCAGGATCAACCCGAGCCCCTACGAATTCCTGATCCAGCTCGGTGGCGAGCAGCTCATCGGCACCAGCCCGGAGATGTTCGTGCGCGTCGAGGATGGCCGCGTCGAATCCTGCCCGATCTCGGGCACCGCGCGCCGCGGCAGCGATGCGATGGAAGATGCCGCGCGGCTGAAGGCGCTGATCAATTCGGAGAAGGACGAAGTCGAGTTGACGATGTGCACCGATGTCGATCGCAACGACAAGGCGCGCGTCTGCGTGCCCGGCTCGGTCAAGCTGCTCGCGCGCCGCCAGATCGAGACCTATGCCGGACTGTTCCACACCGTCGATCACGTCGAGGGCCACCTGCGCGACGGGTTCGATGGCATCGACGCGTTCCTGTCGCATATGTGGGCGGTGACGCTGACCGGCGCGCCCAAGCGCATGGCCGCGACGATCGTGGAGGCCGAGGAGAGTTCGGCGCGCGCCTGGTATGGCGGCGCCGTCGGCGCGCTGCTGTTCAATGGCGACGTCAATACGGGCATCACGATCCGCACGATCAACCTGCGCGATGGCGTCGCGCGCTACCGCGTCGGCTCGACCATCGTCTGGGATTCGACGGGCGCCGAGGAGGAGCGCGAGACGCGGCTGAAATCGACGACCTTGTTCCGCACCCTGGCGCCGGTTGCCGCCTCCGTCGTGGCGGCGCCGCGCGTGAAAACCGGCATGGGACGACGCGTCATCCTGATCGACAATGAGGATTCCTTCGTCCACACGCTCGCCGATTATTTCCGCCAGACCGGCGCCGAGGTGAAGACCTATCGGCACGGGCTCTCACCCGAAGCGATCATGAAGCTTGGGCCCGATCTCTTGGTGCACTCCCCAGGCCCTGCGCGACCCGCGGATTTCGGCGTTCCCGAGCTCGTACGCGGCCTGGCGGCGCTGGGGCTGCCGCAATTCGGCGTGTGCCTCGGCCTGCAGGGCATGGTCGAGGCCTTCGGCGGCGATCTCGACGTACTGGCGGAGCCGCGCCACGGCAAGACCTGGATGATCGCGCATGACGGCGACGGGCTGTTCCGTGGCTTGCCGCTGCCGGTGACGGTCGGCGCCTATCATTCGCTGACTGCGCGGATGAGCAGCTTTCCGCACGAAGAGCTCGTGATCACCGCGATGAACGAGACCGGCCTGGTGATGGCGATCCGCCATCGCCGCCTACCGATCGTCGCGGTGCAGTTCCATCCCGAATCGATCCTGAGCGCGGCCGGCGGCACCGGCCACGCGCTGATCGACAACGTGATGCGCGAACTCGGCCCCCAGCGCTCGCTCGCGCCGCTGGCGATGGCGGTGTAAGCGCTCGGCGCGTCACCACCCCGGCAACGAATTCCTCGTCGTCCCTCCTCAACTTGAGGAGGGGCAGCGCGGACGAAGCACGCGCGGGTTGGTGAGTCGCGGGGTTGATGAGTGCCGACCCGCGCGGTCGGTCCGTCCCGATCGTGCATGTCAGCGGCTTTGATCTGCCGGTCGCCGCCGTCATGATGCCGGGCATGAGGATTCGCGCATGACCGCCGACGCATTCAAGGACATCGAGAAGCTCGAGACCGATCTGTGGGCGGCCGCCGACAATCTGCGCGCCAACTCCAAGCTCACCTCGAGCGATTATTTCATGCCGGTGCTCGGCGTGATCTTCCTGCGCCACGCCGCGAACCGCTTCGCCGACGCCACGCGCCAGATCGAGGCCGATCAGGCGGCAGGCCGCATGCCCAAGCGCAAGCTGCTGCCGGCCGACTACATCCGCCGTCGCGCGCTCTTCCTGCCCGAGGCGGCGCGCTACGACTGGATCATGGCGCATGCCGGCACCGAGGGGCGCGACCTGCCGCGGCTCATCAACGAGGCGATGGCGGCGATCGAGGCCGCGTTCGAGCCGCTGAAGGGCGTGCTGCCCAAGGATTACGGCATCTTCGAGCCTGTCGTGCTCGAAGATCTGATGCGCGTCTTCGACAGCGAACGAATCCGCGATGCGACGGGCGACGTCTTCGGCCGCATCTACGAATATTTCCTCGCCGAGTTCTCGATCCAGAAGGCGCATGACAACGGCGAATTCTTCACCCCCGCCTCGATCGTGCAGACCATCGTCAACGTGATCGAGCCCGACCATGGCACCGTGTTCGATCCGGCCTGCGGCTCGGGCGGCATGTTCGCGCAGTCCAGTCATTTCATCGAGCACGAGGGCGGCGACACGGCGCGCAAGGTCGTGTTCTACGGCCAGGAGAAGAACCCCGACACGATCCGCATCGCCAAGATGAACCTGGCCGTGCACGGGTTCGACGGCCGCATCGCCGAGGCGATCACCTATTACCAGGACGAGCACACGCTGATCGGGAAGTGCGATTTCGTGATGGCCAATCCGCCCTTCAACGTCGACCTCGTCGACGCCGAGCGGATCAAGTCGGACCCGCGTCTGCCCTTCGGCCTGCCCGGCGTGAACAAGGGCAAGAAGGTTTCGAACGGCAATTACCTCTGGATCTCGTATTTCTGGAGCTATCTCTCGGCCACCGACCGCGCCGGCTTCGTGATGTCCTCGCAGGCCTCGAGTGCGGGCCATGGCGAGAAGGAAGTCCGGCGCAAGCTGGTCGAGACCGGGGATGTCGATGTGATGATCACCATCCGCGGCAATTTCTTCTACACGCGCACCGTGCCCTGCGAGCTGTGGTTCCTCGACCGCGGCAAGCCCGCTTCGCGGCGCGACCAGGTGCTGGTGCTCGATCTGCGCAATGTCTTCCGCAAGGTCACGCGCAAGATCAACGATTTCTCGCCCGAGCAGCTCCGCCACATCGCCGCGATCATCTGGCTGCATCGCGGCCAAGGCGCGCGCTTCACCGCATTGGTGAAGGATCACTTCGCGCGGCTCTGCACCGAGAGTGAAGCGGTGGCGCCGGCGGTCGCCGGCTTCGACGTGGCCCTGGCCGAGTTGCGCGCGCGCTTCATCCCGCTCGCGGCGGCGGTGGCGAAGGATGCGACCATCGCCGCCGAGGCGAAGACTGCTTTCGCCGCCGCGCTCGCCGAGCTGAACGAGGCCGCGACGCCCTACGAGTCCGATCGCGCCAAGCTGCTCGAGGCGCTCGCCGGCTTCGGCAGGAAACACGCGGCGGCTCCCGCGACCAACGCGGCACGCAACACGCCGCGCGCAAGCGCTTCGATCCGATCGCCGAGGCGATCCGCGGCCTGATCAAGCAGATCGATCTGCTGGCCAAGCTCGCCGCGCGCGTGGTCGCGCTGGGCGCCGATCATGCCGGCAGCGAGAGCATCGCCGAGGCCTACGACCGCCGCGCCGCCGGCCGCAACGCCAAGCGCCTCGACGAGGCGCGCAAGTCAGCCGTCGAGCAGCTCAAGCACGCCGCCTATTTCCACCGTCAGATCACCTGGCTCCAGGACCGCTTCCCCGACGCCGTGCTCGCCGAAATCCCCGGCCTGGTGAAGCGCGTCGACCGCAAGACCATCGAAGCCGCCGACTGGAGCCTCACCCCCGGCCGCTATGTCGGTGTCGCCCCGGCCGAAGTCGACGACGATTTCGATTTCGAGCAGACGCTGCGGGATATCCGGGTCGAGCTGGCGGATCTGAACCGAGAAGCCGGGGCGCTTGCTGAGCGCATCGAGCAAAGCATCGCGGCACTTGGTGCATGAAAATGAACGCGGAACGACCCGGATGGAGGCGTGGACGGCTCCAGGAGCTCGCTGTGTTTCAGCGCGGGTTCGACATCACTCAGGCTTCACAGCGAGATGGGTCATATCCGGTCATCTCATCGTCCGGGATCACGAGCCATCACGATGAATTCATGGCGTCTGGTCCTGGAGTCATTCTTGGCCGCAAGGGAACTGTCGGATCGGTCCACTTTTCTGCAGAAGACTACTGGCCACATGACACGACGCTCTGGACGAAGGACCTCCATGGTAATGACGCCAAGTACGTCTTTTACTTTCTGCAGACAATTGACCTGAAGCGTTTCGATGTCGGCAATTCGAATCCGACGCTCAATCGCAACCACATTCACGACTTGCCAATCCAGATTCCTAGCCTGGATTTGCAGCAACGAATCGCCTCGATCCTCTCCGCCTATGATGAGTTGGTCGAGAATAACCGGAGGCGGATGGCGTTATTGGAGGAGGCGGCGCGGCAGCTCTACCGCGAGTGGTTCGTCCGCCTCCGCTTCCCCGGCCACGAACACACACCCCTCACCAACGACCTCCCCCGTGGTTGGCAACGCAGGCGGCTTGCTGAAATCGCGGAGGTGAATCGAGCATCCTTGCCGTCCACGTTCGATGGTGAGATCGAATACGTGGACATAACGTCTGTCTCGCCAGGTCACGTCGATGACACGACGACAATTGAGTTTCGCGATGCGCCTAGTCGAGCGCGACGCGCGGTGAGGCACGGGGATGTGATTTGGTCGTGTGTGCGCCCAGGACGTCGGTCTCATGCGATCATCTGGCTACCGCCGGAGAATTTGATCGTGTCGACGGGCTTTGCAGTCTTGTCGCCAACTACGGTGCCGACCGCGTTTCTCTATCAGGCGACGACAACGGACAGCTTCGTTGGATACTTGGAGGCAAACGCAAAGGGTGCCGCCTATCCTGCCGTTCTAGCCGGTGACTTCGAGCGCGCCGAGTTGATAGTTCCGACGATTGGCTTGCTCGCGGCCTTCAATGACACGTGCGAACCAATGCTGACTCAACTTCAGAATTTGAGTCTGCAAAACAAGAAACTCCGCGCCGCGCGCGATCTGCTGCTGCCGCGGCTGATGAGCGGGGAGATCGCGGTGTGAGGGGTTGGCGCGCTGTGCTTGCGGCACCGCCCCCACCCCGGCCCTCCCCCAGTCGCTTCGCTCCGGGGGAGGGGGAAAGTTGAGTGGTTCTCCGGCCTTTTCCCCCTCCACCCGAGCGCAGCGAGCGGGGGAGGGAAGGGGTGGGGATAGTCCCGCCGGTACAGATCTAATCCATTCTCTATAAACGCCTTTCCGCTTGCGCCTTTGGCGTGGCTCAGGCGCTCGCGTCAGACTTCGTCGCCTCGTTGCCGCTTCGGACCGGCTATGATACTCGCTCGTCGGTTCGAATCGGGGAACAATTGGTCTGGACGAAATCAGGGAACATTCGATATCCTCCGATGCGCATCATCTCCCGAGCGGCGTTGCGTGACTTCTGGGAACGGCACCCCTCGCGCGGGAGCCGCTGCAGGCATGGTTCCGCGAGGTCGAACGGGAGGATTGGGATACGCCCGTCAAGTTGAAGGCCAAGTATCGCAGCGCCAGCCTCGTCGGCGACAACCGGGTGGTCTTCAACATCAAGGGCAACCATTTCCGGCTCGTCGTGCGGATCATCTACCGGACCCGCATCGTCTACGTGCGCTTCGTCGGTACGCATGCCGAGTACGACCGCATCGATGTGGAGGAGATTTGACATGAACCGGATCCGTGCGATCCGCAGCGACGCGGACCACCAGGTCGCGCTCGCGCGCATTTCGGCGCTCATGGACGCCGAGCCTGGAACGCCGGACGGCGACGAACTCGACGTGCTCGCCGACCTCGTCGAACTCTACGAGTCCAAGCACGTGCCGATCGGCTACCCGAGCCCCGCCGCCGCGATCCGTTTCCGCATGGAGCAGGCGGAGCTGTCGCCGCGCGACCTCGTGCCGATCCTCGGCAGCCGCGCCAAGGTCTCCGAGATCCTGTCGGGCAAGCGCGAGCTGACGCTCAAGATGGCGCGCGCGCTGCACCGCGATCTCGGCATTCCCGCCGAATCGCTGTTGCGCGAGTCGGAGCGCGCGCTGCCGGCGACGATGGCCGAGACGAACTGGGACCGGTTCCCGCTGCGGGCGATGGCGAAGCTCGGCTGGTTCGCCGACGCAAGCAACCTCGCCGATCGCGCCGAGGAACTCATGCGCGACCTGATGCGGCGCGCCGGCGGCGAGAGCGCGCTGCCGGTGCTCTATCGCCGCAACGATCATGCGCGCGCGAACGCGAAGACCGACGGCTACGCGCTGCAGGCCTGGTGCTGGCAGGTGCTGGCGACTGCCCGCGCGACGAAGCTTCCGGCTGCCTTCGCGCCTGGCTTGGTGACACCGGCGTTCCTCGGCCGGGTCGCGCGGCTGAGCTGGGCCGAAGCAGGACCGAAGCTCGCCAAGGAGTTCCTCGCCAAGCACGGCCTCCACGTCGTCGCGTTGCCGCATCTGCCGCGCACGCATCTCGACGGCGCCGCGTTCCTGCTCGCCGACGGCACGCCCGTCATCGGCCTGACGCTGCGCCACGACCGCCTGGATAATTTCTGGTTCTGTCTGCTCCACGAACTCGCGCATGTCGGCCGGCACATGGGTGAAGGCGGCGGCGCGTCGTTCATCGACGATCTCTCGCTGCGGTCCGTCGAGCGCCATCGCCACGACATCCGCGAGCGCGAGGCCGACGAATGGGCGGAGGAAGCGCTGGTGCCGGCGGCCGCCTGGGAGAACAGCGAGACCAAACGCCACCCGACGCCCGGCGCCGTGGTCGAACTGGCCCACAAGATCGAGGTCCATCCGGCGGTCGTCGCTGGCCGCGTGCGCCATGAGCGCAAGAACTATCGCTTGCTCGCGAACTTCATCGGCGGCGGCCAGGTCCGCCGATTGTTCGGTCTCGGTTCGGAGCGGTAGGCACAAAAACCAGATCGGTCCCGATCGGACGCCGTCGGTCATTAGAGACTCAGAACCTGTGAACTAATCGGCGTGGGGATGTGTACGATGAATCATGAGCATCGAGACCTCCCGTTCTTCGCCGACGCCAGCAGCGCTGTTTGGTGATCTTCCGCCCTCGACGGCGAGC
>Ga0163144_10001155_pt1 | contig 62352 bp, 59 predicted proteins | sample OliLak19BULKMAT1_FD_123175 | JGI IMG/M metagenome (GOLD analysis project Ga0163144, IMG submission 123175) | Freshwater microbial mat bacterial communities from Lake Vanda, McMurdo Dry Valleys, Antarctica - Oligotrophic Lake LV.19.BULKMAT1 | ecosystem: Environmental > Aquatic > Freshwater >...
ACCGGTGAGGTCAGAGATGAAGTCAGTACCAACGACCAGGTTGGTGGTGGTGGCGGTACCAGAGACGCGAAGTTGTGACGAAGAAGCGCCGGCGGTCAGAGTGAGGAAAGCATCCATGGTGTCGGCAACATCAGAGCGGAGGAAGGATGAAGAAGCGACGCCACCAAGGCGAGCTGATTCAAAGGCAGCCGGTACCGTACCGAGGACTTTGCGGGGACTCATTTCTCCATCCCATGCAGCAGTGACGGTGGTGGAACCAACTTCCACCCCGAGGTACAAGGCTTGGTTGAAGTTCACACTGGTCAGTGGTGTGGTCGAGCCGAGCATGACACTCAAGAGTCCGTTCGTGACTTGCACACGGTTGCTGCCGGTTAGTTCTTCGGTCCAGATGGCAGAAGTGGTGGCGCCGCCGGTCGCGTTGTATAGGTAGAAGCGGAGGTTGTATGTGCCATCAAGGACCGCGATGCCAGCGGGGGTGGTGAGCTTGGCTTGGTAGTTGATGGTGGGGGTGGGTTGGGCAACTGCCGTAATAGTAAAAAATCCAAGTCCACAAAGAACGGTAGTGAGTGCGGCGAGTATACGAAGTGGTGAAGTGAAGACTTGCATACTTATTCCGTGACGACATTAGCAGGTACCGGTACGACCACGAACGGAATTTCTTGTCCGAACGGCACACCGTTGGCATCAACTTTTACAAACGCCTGACCAGTTGGTGTTTCGACAACTGCTACCGGATCAGACACTAAGTCAGCTGGGTTAGTGGTGGAACTATTTTGCGGAATTAAAAATACTCCAGTGGTCGTTGAACCAAATTGTTTTGATTCGACAATGGCCTGGCCAGCTTTGTATTCTGCTACTGAGTGTTCGTTAAATTCTACCGGCGCAAATGCGAGTGTCGCCTCACGTGGTGACGTGCCGTCGGTTGGTGTAATTGATTTGGTCACTGCTGCGAACTGCTCGATGCCGACCGCGTGAAGCCAGACTCCAGAGAGTAGCCCGACCATACACACTGCAGTCGCGGCGACTCGTGCCGAGGCACGGGCGCGGCTCGCTCGAATGTCGTGCTGTTTTTTAACTTCGGTTACCGCTTGTCTGACGTTAAGCACTCGCTTACGTTCGGCACTGAGTCGTTCGGTTCGGACTTGATGTTCAAGCTTGGCCGACTGTTCATAGCTCTGGAGTGAGGTGAGGTCGATGTACCATTGCTTGCCGATAAAGATGGCGATGATTTTTTTCTCTCGAGCAAGTCTGGTGATGTGGTCTCGGGTGTAAGAAACCACCTGCATCGCATCCTTGATGCTGTGCAATTTTTTACCGTTAATTTCGAGAACTGAATTCATACGATTCAGCTTTAATTATAAAGCTGAATCGTTAGTTATCTTAGTAAAAAATGTGTATAAGTTTTACTTCCAAACTCGGTCAAAAATTTCCATCAACGAGGCTGGCTGAAGAACGACTCCTCGAGACGATTCAGTCGCTGTTGCTACCACCTCAGATTCGACCATCAAGACTGTTCCAGCGCTGACGAGCGCTAAGACAAAACCAAACGCGTACAGCGATACCAGTTGCCACGGAGAAATAATCGACACTTCTTTGATAATACTCTCGTCAGATGACAAAATCGGCACATCATCGGGCATTTCTGCACGCCGCACAGCCACCTGATACGTAAACGTGTCATCGTTTGTAGTACTGGGAGCTTTTTTGGGCTGTCGAGCTACTGCAGGAGTAGCCTTTTGGATTCGGTGTGACGACGCGTCATCCTCGGTATGGATAGCAACTTTTAAGCCCCGGCCGCTCTGAGCACTTTCTGGATGGAGGGTTATATGCTCTTTGTTTTCCTTATTATCTCGGATAGACGATGTAGTGTCTTTGGTGTCTTTGGTATCTTCGATCTCGTCGGTCGGGGCATCCTCAGGAACCTCGACATCGTCAGCGATAGTTCGAATCTTAAGCGTACCCCGCAAGGCTACCTCTGGTAGCGGTTCTGGCTTCATGGTTATTCCGCGCACGTCGCTACTTTGTACAGCTACTGATTCCGATTCTGCGATGTCTACCTTCAAGAGAGTGATTTTCGGCTCCTTGGCTACTTTAGGGTTGAGTACGTACTCATCTAACTCATACTTGTGCTGGCGTGGATTGAAGAAGGTTTCCTCGGCGGTACTAGAGGGACGAAATGGTCGGTGTGACAGCGGAGGTGGAACCACCCGTTTAATGTACTTTTTACTAGTCATGTCGACAGCAACGTCAGTGTCGGAATGATCCGGTAAGTCGTTGTAAATCGCTCGCTTGGTTGGTGTGGTGGCCTGGGTCTTTTGGTATGCGTACCGTTGGTCACGGTGGGATTCAACTGACGGCAGGTGAACAAACCAGGTTCGACCAATCAATCGAGCATCCACCTTCTTCCCTCGGCACAACTGACCTATGTAATCAGAGGTGTACCCAAATTGAGCAGCAACTTCTGATGCTTTGGTGTATGACTTGTTGTCCAAGACGACTGTTTTCACTCACCCAGTATAACAAACTCGCCACCGTAAGGTGGCGAGTTCATTTTGATTTATGGGGGTATCTCGGATGTCGTGATTACGAGAGCGCAGCCGTGATAAGTTCGGCTAACTTGGCTGGGTTGGCAGTACCACGCGAAAGCTTCATACCCTGTCCGACCAAGAACTGGAGGATGGCTGTCTTTCCTGATTTAAACTCAGCTACCGGAGCTGGATTTTCATTGATTAGAGTCTGTACAATCGACTGCAAAGCCGTCTCATCTTGAACTTGGAGCAATCCTCGCTCCTTAGCAATTTCTTCAATTGTTGGACCGTATACAAACAATTCCGACAAAAGGTTCTTAGCGGTTCGGGAATTAATCTTGTCTAGATGGAGCATATTCATCAACTCCGCGAGCTTGCCAACTTCTACTGTAGCAAACGATACACTACCGGCACCAACCAAAGCCACCATGTCAGATGTAAGGTAATTACCAGCCAACTTGAGTACGTCAGGTTTTGGGTTAAGTAATACGAGTTCTGCAAAGATTCGGTTGAGGTCGCGGTGTGAGATGAGAAGTTCGATTTGATCACTCGGCAATCCGAGATTACTATACTTTTCTCGCTTTTCTTGAGGTAATTCGGGCATGTTCTCGCCTATCCGAGCACTGATGCTAGCCATGTCCATCTTGGTTAAGTCAGGGTCTGGGAAGTAGCGGTAGTCCTTGGCCGTCTCCTTTGTCCGCTGTACAAACGTCTTTAACTTTACCTCGTCCCAACCACGGGTCTCTTGATACAACGCTCCCCCGCTGCTGAGCACTTCTTTATGTCTGGCAATCTCATAGTCAATAGCACCAACTACAGAACGGAATGAGTTGAGGTTCTTTACCTCCACCTTTGTACCCAACTCCTCTGTCTCACTGATAGAAATATTTGCTTCGACACGCATCTCGCCACGTTCCATATTAGCGTCTGAGATATCGAGGGTTCTAAGCAGCAATTGCAACTCTTTTGCAAAACGTTCTGCAGTAGCGGCATCATGAATAACTGGTTCGGTTACCAATTCCATGAGTGGAACCCCTGCCCGATTGAAGTCGACAAGACTACCGCTGGTTTGGTCGTGTTGACTGCGCGCCGTATCTTCTTCGAGATGAACTCGGGTAAGTTTTACTCCGGCAATTTCTCCACCCGTGAGGAAGGGGTAGGCATACTGACTGATCTGGTACGCTTTTGGAATGTCGGGGTAGAAGTAATTCTTACGATCAAATTCTGAAAAGGTAGCAACGGTTGCTCCAACCGCTTTTCCAAACAGCAAAACTTTTTCAATCGCCGCCTGATTCGGGACCGGGAGTGTGCCAGGGTGAGCCAAACACACTGGACAGATGTGCGCGTTCGGCTCTCCGTCATGCGGATTATTTTTACATCCACAAAACATCTTGCTGTTGGTCTTTAGTTCGGCATGAACTTCAAGACCAATCGTAGGAACATACTGCATGGGTATCTCTTTACTTAGTGACAATGGAGGTATTGTACGCGCTGCGTAGGTGTGTCACAAGCGCATCTCGAAGCATTTTGTATGATTCTTCGTCGTCCTGACCGCAAACAAGCACACGATTCCCAATTTTGGCAAGAGCACTTACCTTCCCTTCTAATTCATCCTCTAAAATAAGGTCTTTTTTAGTACAAATAATCCATTCCTCCTTCTTGAGAAGTTCTGTATCAAATTCTTCTAGCTCCTTTCGAATGGTGTAATATGACTCTAGTGGGTTCTCATCGGTCAGTGCGACCACGTGGAGGAGCATGTTCGTTCGAGCAATGTGTCGCAAAAACTTATGTCCGAGACCCTTTCCTGCTGCTGCTCCCGCTATCAGTCCTGGAATGTCAGCCAATACAAAACCATAGAGGTCACCAAGGTGCGGTTCGAGGGTGGTAAATGGGTATGCACCAATCTTTGAACGGGCGTTGGTAATTGAGTTTAGTAGTGTCGACTTCCCCGCATTTGGAAATCCGATAAAGCCCACATCAACAACCAGCGACACTTCGATAATAAACACCCCCGCTTCTCCAGCCCGACCCTTGGTTGATTCTACTGGTGAGGTGTTGGTAGAAGATTTGAAGTGCTCGTTACCAAGACCGCCTGAGCCGCCTTTGAGAATCTTGACCAACTCTCCTTCGGTCACTATCTCGAACACGCGTCGGCGCTCGACATCGGTCACCCGAGAGCCGACAGGAATATCAATGATGAAGTCCTCACCGTTTCGTCCGTGCTGACTGTCACGGGTACCTGAGACACCGTTTTCGGCTTCGAATACGTTATTACCGGTGTACTTTGCAAGACGGTTTAGGTCCTTTACACCACGAACAAATACATCGCCACCGCGACCACCATTACCACCAGCCGGACCAGCTTTTGGCTTAAATTTTTCTTGCCGCCAACGGACGACTCCGTCCCCACCGTGACCGGCTTTAGCAATGATTTCGAGTTCATCTACAAACATAGTGACCTACTCTACGTTACATAGTAACGCTTGTAAAGGACTCCGCCCAAAAGACGTTTTACATACAAAGATATTCTGGACGTGCCTGAGCTTATATACGAGAGCCCATCTTCCCTATTTACTTAAGTGGAGTATTCCTCACGCATCACAACCACCCAAACTGCCGTGAGGTTTATTGACGTTGGTTACCGAATCTCAAAATCGGTTAGATTACTTGATGAGCTTGTTGGCCACTGAGGTTGCGACCGTAACGAGGATAGAGCCGATGAGCGCTGTCCAAAATGAGCTAACCGAGAAACCATCAATAAAGCTCGCAGCGAACCAAAAGAGTACGGCATTAATAACAAACGTGAACAGACCAAGGGTGACAATCGTAATCGGTAGCGTAAGGAGGAGGAGTACTGGTCGAACAAAAAAGTTGAGGACGCCGAGAATAATCGCCGCAATGAGTGCCGCATAAAAGCTATCAACATCAACCCCAGGGATAAGGTACGCCACTCCAAGGAGAGCGAGAGCTCCAATAACAATCTGTAGAATTATTTTCATATGTTCTAAGGGTACCGCAATCAGCACTCACAATCAACAACACCCGCGCGAGCGGGTGTTGTTGATTCAATTATCTAATGATGTACCGGTCTACTTTTGTACGATACTCCAGCCTTGGCTGAGGAGTTCCTCGGCCTTTTTGTACTTGAGCTCCTTCGTCTCGGTTCCGTTCGTGACCGTCACGAGTTCATTGCGGCCAATCTCTGACACCTTTTCAATTGGCTGACGTTTCTGTGGTCGACTTTCGGCGGTCTGTCCAGCAGCCTGCTGAGCCACCTGTGCTTCTTCTTTACGAATCTGTTCTTCTCGCGCTACAACCTGCGGCGCAATCCGCGGCAACATCTCGTGCATGCGATCAAATGTCGCTCGCTGCATTTCGGCATACAGTCGTACCCCTTCCTTGCGGTACTCCACCAAAGGGTCTCGCTGACCATAGGCACGCAGGTTCACGCTAGAGCGAGTGTAGCTCATTACTTCAAGGTGCTCTACCCACAGCATATCAGTCATTTGGAGTGCCAAACGACGGAAGACGTCAACAAATTGGTCATGACCAAATTCAGCTTCTTTGGCAGCCATCATTTCAAGGCTGTCTGGGTAGACTGCTTTCAGCTCTTCGAGCACCTCTAGTACCTCACTCTTATCTCCAGTGAGGAGCTTGCGGCGGCGGTCATAGATATCGCGACGTTGTAAGTTGAGTACGTCATCGTAGGCAAGGATTTGCTTACGTGAGTCGAAGTGAAATCCTTCAATGCGAGTCTGGGCACTTTCGAGCGTCTTACTAATCATTCCCATTTCAATCGGTTGGTCTTCAGGAATCTTAAAGGTACCCATCAGTGACTTGACTCGCTCACCGCCGAATACGCGCATGAGTGCATCATCCATCGAGACGAAGAATTGAGTCTCACCGGGGTCACCCTGACGACCTGCTCGACCCCGGAGCTGGTTATCAATTCGCCGCGCCTCATGTCGCTCGGTACCGAGCACAAAGAGTCCGCCAAGCGATTTGATTTCCTCGGCTTGTTCTTTGGTCGCATCAGGACCACCGAGCTTAATGTCGACACCACGACCAGCCATGTTGGTCGCGAGCGTTACTGCGCCTTTACGACCTGCGGCCGCGATGATTTCACCTTCTCGTTCGTGGTTCTTGGCGTTGAGCATCTCGTGTGTGATACCGGCCTTAGTCAAGGCAGCCGATAGTCGTTCGTTCGTTTCAATCGAAGCCGTACCAATGAGCATTGGTTGACCTTTCGCGTTTACCTCCTTTATCTTGGTAATGATGGCAGCAAACTTACCAGCTTCATTTTGGTAAATAAGGTCATTACGGTCGACACGGGCTACTGTTCGATTGGTTGGTACCGGCACTACTTCTAGGTTATATACGGTGTAGAACTCTTCTTGTGACGTGAGAGCCGTTCCAGTCATACCAGAAAGCTTTTCGTACATACGGAAGTAGTTCTGGTAGGTAATCGACGCGAAAGTCTTACTTTCACGCTGAATCGCTACTCCTTCCTTCGCTTCTACCGCTTGGTGAAGACCATCTGACCAGCGACGACCTGGTTGTAAGCGTCCCGTAAATTCATCAACAATCACCACTTCACCGTCACGTACGACGTACTCCTTATCTTTCTTATAGAGCGCTTGCGCCTTTACTGCTGTCTCAAGGTGGTGAACGTACTTGATACCCTTCTCGGTATACATGTTGTCGATACCAAGCATCTTCTCAGCCATTTCAACACCAGCATCAGTGAGCGTCGCTGCTTTGAGCTTTTCATCTACCGTAAAGTGTTCCTCAATCTTCAGTGCCGCTGCAATCTTAGCAAACGTAGGGTAGAAGTTTTCACTTTCGCTGCCTGGCGCAGAAATAATTAGCGGGGTTCGAGCCTCGTCGATAAGAATCGAGTCAATTTCGTCGATAATTGCGTAGCCGAGGTGTGGCTGACGGAGATTGTCTCGTTCGTATTCAATATTGTCACGCAAGTAGTCGAAGCCGAACTCACTGTTGGTACCGTAGGTGATATCAGCTCGGTACGCTTCTTGACGCGTACACGGACGCAAAAATTCATACAGTACTTTGAATGAGCCGTGCTCATCACGATCTTTATCCACTTCTTGATGATTCGCATCGTACATATACGACGCGTTGTGATTGATGACTGACAGACTCAAACCAAGTGCAGCATAAATTTGTCCCATCCACACCGCGTCTCGACGAGCGAGGTAATCGTTAACGGTAACAACGTGCACCCCTTTCCCTGTGAGGGCATTGAGTGACGCCGGAAGTGTCGCGACGAGCGTCTTTCCTTCTCCAGTACGCATTTCGGTAATTTTTCCGTTATGCAAAATCATTCCACCAAGCATCTGGACATCGTAGTGCCTCATGTTCATGGTGCGCTTGGCGGCTTCACGAACGAGTGCAAAAACATCAGGTATAAGTGCATCAAGCATCGTGTCACCGGCCGCTAGTGATGCCCTGAAGCCGGCCATAGCAGACGCGAGCTCTGGCGTTGATACTGCTTCATAGGCGGCTTCTTTAGCATTTATATCCCCAATGGTGGGGCGGAGCTTTTTAAGTACCTTCTCGTAATCTGGGGCGAAAAATCTATCTAAAACTGACATAGCCGCTAGTATACTCGCCTTCAATCAAAAATACAAAGCAAAATCGCCCGAAGGCGATTATGCTATAAGTCGTACACGGAGGCGGCGAACCGTCTCCGGCGGGACTACTTTTTTTTCTTTGCAGCCTTCTTAGCAGTCTTCTTTACAGTCTTCTTTGCAGCTTTCTTGACAGTCTTCTTAACTGCCTTCTTTGCTACCTTCTTTACTGTTTTCTTTACTGCCTTTTTCGCTGGCTTTTTCTTGGTTGCCATATTGATTGTGTGGTGAGAAATGTTATGTGTAAACTCGACCGCAATCACTTCTCTGTCAAAGAACTCAAGTCGATGAGAAGATGTTTTGCTTTACTTGTATTATCACTCCTAATCATCGCGAACACAATTTTTTAAAAAATAATTGTGTGGATAATTATTTTTTATTTTTTTTAAAATATTTTTATAAAAATATTTTTTTAGTTTTAAAAATTAAATTGATTGCACTTCTCGCTCGACATGAATATCAGTGTGAGAAAAAATTGTGTCTGATACCTGCCGCGCGAATGAATCAATGTCAGTTGCTGTGACGCCTCGCTCCGCCACAAGTACAAGCGCTTGCGCTTCGTAGAGTCGAACCCCACCAATCGAAAACCCTTTTAGGTTACAGACATGGTCAAGTATCCATCCGAGTGACACTTTGAATCGTCCGTCTGGTTGTGGGTAGCTTGGCATATCTTTATACATCGCAATCAGTCGCGCGTGATGCAGCGCATCAATAGTTGGATTTTTAAAAAAAGAACCGGCCGTTCCTACCGCTCGCCAATCCGGAAACTTATTGTTTCGGATAGCAATAACGGTATCACGCACTAGTTGCGGCGTGAGTAGTGGTGCGCTCGTTAGTGGGGCTAGGTCACGATACGAAACAACTGGCTGTACTTCCTTGGTGACACGAAACACTACTTCAGTGATTACCCACTCCTTACCAGCTACTGTTTTGAAATATGAATCACGATATCCAAACTGACACTCAGCTGCAGTAAAGGTACGTTGCCGAGCAGTATCACGATGCACTGCAGTCACCGACTCAATTCGATCACTCACCTCGACACCGTACGCACCTACGTTTTGAATTGGTGTCGCACCCACAGTACCTGGTATCCCGCTCAGATTCTCAAGTCCCCAGTAGCCTTGAGCTACGAGCGCTTCTACTACCGTGTCGAGCATAACGCCAGCACCAACTCGTACATGAGTATTATGTTCTGGTGATTCAATCTGAATGCCACCAATCCGATTGATAATGACGAGACCACGATACCCATCATCATTAATCAGGACATTTGAACCGCCACCGAGTATAAGTGGTAGAATGGCGGTTTTTGTGCGGGCAAACTGAAGCGCTTCTTTGAGAGCATCGACAGTCGTTACTTCGACCACATAATCAGCAACACCACCTACAAATAAGGTGGTGTGTGGTGCGAGACGTTCGTGTTGTCTGTGGGCGAGGTTGGTCATGTTAACAGCCTTCGGCTGGTTCACGATTGTTTTCGAGATTATCAATCACACAAGCAGAGAGTGTTGCGAAGTCTGGGGCGCTCTCGGCTCCGGCTTTGAGTGTTTCGATGGCGAGTGGTGTGTTACTTGCTTGGTAGTGTAAGAACGCGAGACTGGCCCAGTTTTGTCCGATGGTTGGGTTGGTATTAATTCGTTCTTGGTAGATCTCAATTAAGAAGTCGGTTAGCTTGGCTTGATTGGCAGCGCCAATAATAAAGTCACTGCGCCCGAAGCGAGCACGGGCCGCGTCGCTATCCATCAGCGCGATAGCTTCTTCACTGCGTCCAGCGTAAATCAATGCCCCTGCAAGGTACTCCCGAGCTTCGAGATTGCGCGTATCAAGGTCAAACGCAGGTTGCATGTACTCTACCGCCTTAGCAAAATCATTACGTGCAAGCTCCACAAATCCCTGTTGCAGCATAATTGATTGCTTGAGTGGGCTGAGCTCATGAGCGCGTTGCATTTCGGCTGCTGCCTTATCCAACTGCCCAATACTTCGGTAGTAGCTACCGGCAAATACATGGACGCGGGCGTCACCAGGCTTATCTGCAATCAGATTGTTTAGCTCTTGCTCGGTAAAGCTTGCGAACTGATTTTTCACCTCGGCTGATACTGCTTCTGAACGCAAGAGCGAGATAGACTGTTGGGCGAGTTGCTCAACAATTTCTTGTTGGGCAAATGAGTCGCGTTCCAGTGCAGTACGAAAGGCTTCGAGTCGAGCCGCCGGGTCTGGCGTACGGAAGGCTTTGATGATATCAGCAGCGGCAAGCATCCCCGGTGCGTGCGCAAAGTAGATAACTACCACCAGAGCAACCGCCGTGATTGGTGCTGCAAACTGCGTAATCATTGGCGTGTCAACTTTCATGGACTGGAGCTTTGGTATGGTGACCCCGATACGCATATGAATGAGACCGAGAATAATTGCAAAGAAGATGTAACTGACGATGTTATCAAACACCACTAAGTTGTGGGTGAAGTACCCAGCCAAGATACCGAGCAAGATACCACGCTCGAGGACTGTAAATGATTCATCTTTCTTGTTAACGAGCGGGCGAATCAATAGGTACCATACACATGCCCCGAATATACTGAGGTACGCCAAGAGACCAAGGATGCCGCCCGTGACCAACCAGTCCATGAAGATATTGTGGGAGCGGTCAAACCATTGCTCTTGGGCGTAGAGGGTAGGCTTGTAGTGTTCGTTGAATACGTAGTTGAAGTTACTTTGGCCATACCCAAGGATTGGTCGTTCCTTAGCACCTTCAATGGCAGTACCCCAAATAATGGTACGAATCGTGAGGTCATTAAACGAGATGTTCGCAATTCGAGCAAAGTTTGGGTTATTTTGAATAAATTCAGAATCGCGACCCGCAATAAATCCGGCCGCAACAATTATGAGAAGGACAAAGGCACCGATAGCGTACTTTCGAAATTCTTTGAACTTTGCTCCGAACAAACCAATGTACGCCGACATCACAAAGACTCCAGAAGCGAGTCCGAGGGCAGTACCGCGAGTACCGGTTTCAATCAGTACGAACGTAAGGGCCGCAATAATTACTCCGTACAAAAGTTTACGTGGCAAACTCTTGGTATCCACCAACAACCATACGCTGATGAAAATATGGAAGAGCATGTATATCGCCATGTAGGCAGCATTGCCGAGGGTGGAGTCGATACGGGCAAATTCACCCGTGCTCGCGTTAAATAGTTGTGGGATTCTCTCGACACCAAAGTACTGACAAATACCAATAAAGGCGACGAGTGACGCAACGCCAAGTGAGGTCATGAACAGTCGCTTCCATAACTCCTTCGTTAACATCACACTCCCAAGCACAACAAAGTACATGAAGGTGTGCACGAGCGAGACGTAGCCGTCCATACGCTCAAAGTTACTGAAGAAACTGGTCCGTGGATGCACTCCAAAGAGATTAGCAAAGAACATCACGACGAGCAGTACACTGAAGCCACCAAGAATCCACGACCACTTTGGTCGATACTTCGCATCGTAAAGCATGAGGAGTACCCACGCTGCGAACATCACATCAACAATAATTCGAAACCAAAAGTTCTTACCGGTAATAAATGGAAAAAAGTAATCGTTCTCTACATATAGGGTGAGGAATGGGATAGCAAAAATACCTCCGAATACCACCACTTTTAATACATCTTTCATATCGGGCTACTATACCACGCACCTTAGGTAGAAAACGCTCTAGACGAAGGTTAAATTTGGTGTCAAAAAAGAGAATATACTCTTGTGCAGCACTCTCACATTCACTACGCTAACGATATTCAAAAAACCTTCCATTCAAATGGAAGGTTTTTTGTTACTTTGAATATTTGGACTCCCTTTATAGTTAGCGCTTCACGCCCCACACGGCTACGGCTGGAAACAGTGATTCCCGTTCCGGCACGGGAATGAGGGCAAAGGTGTCTTGATATTTCTTCTCCCACTCGTAGAGGTCGGCAATCGCGCTACTTTCCTGCCCTTTCAAAAGCTTCTCTAGTCGCTTGTGGTTTGGTGATTGATGGTACGTGGTGCGCGTCGGTGTAAGACCATTTTTTTCATAGCACGCCCGCACCTCTGGTTCTGGTACGTACCGCACAAACTGTCGCTCTGGCAACACCTGCGGGAAATTATTTCCGACCAACACATGTAGTCGCTCTTTCAGCGAGTGTGCGTGAAGGGCATGACCAAGGTCGTAACGGTGCACGACACTTGCACCAAGTGCAGCGTATTTGGCACTCAGTGCGATGAAGCGGTCGAGTTGCTTGATGTGCTCGAGAACACTAAGTGAAAACACCACATCGCAAGAACCAGCTGGGACACTCGGTACCTCATCGTACCCGAGTTGAAAGTGCACTGTAGCCCGGTCGATGCCGGCGAGATTCTTTTGTGCGGCGGCAAACGACGCAGCGATTGGTTCTACTCCAATATAGGTAACAGTCGGAAATGCTTCAAGTAAGGCCGGTGCGTACCCTGCTGTACCACACCCGAGGTCCATTACACGGACCGGTGTACCCTCACCAACCTTTGCTACCGCCGTAGCCACCACTTCATGAATAAATAGTTCTTTAAGTGATTTCATACCAGGACCTTTTTATACGAGACACTATACCATGGGGCGCGAAACGCTCGATGAACTAGAAACACGTGGTATTCTGTACCCATGTCACCTATGTTGCGGCGTGTCAAAGCCCTGATTCCTCCGGCACTGCACTTTAAACTGGTAAACCTCAAACACCGATTTTGTAAGTTTAAAGTTGTGCACTACTCACAAAATGGTGAGGACATCGTACTCAATAATATGTTTGCCAATAAAAGCACCGGCTTTTACGTAGACATTGGAGCCCACCACCCTTACCGAATTTCAAACACATATTTGCTCTATAAACGTGGATGGCGCGGCATGAACATTGATGCCAACCCAGAAACAATCGCCATGTTTAAACGTGCTCGCTCGCAAGACACCAACATAAATGTTGGTGTTGGTCTTGAAGTCGCCACCCTTCCTTATCACCAATTTAGTGACCCTGCAGTAAATACATTTTCTGATACTGACGCAGAAGTTTGGAAGAAAAAACGATTCCTGACGTATCTTGGTACCACACCAGTCACAATCAAACCCCTCGCAGCAATACTATCTGAATCCTTACCTCCCAACACAACTATAGATGTTATGTCAGTTGATGTTGAGGGTTTTGATTTACAAGTCCTTGAATCAAATGATTGGAACAAATTTCGACCGACAGTGCTTATTGTCGAAGATCACACGTTTACGTTTGCAACCAAAGACACCAATCCAATCTTTCAATTCCTCGCTCGTAACGGTTACGAATTAGAGAACAAGCTCGAATTTAGTCTATTCTTTCGTGATACTCGCACCCAGTAGCGTCACTTTATCTTGTTAATCTAGGTTATTAGTACGATATGCGATCGCTCTACAACACAATTGCCACCTATCTCGAGCGTCAATTCAATTTCGACGCCCGGTATTTCATGCGCGGTGGATTTTGGCTCACCGTCGGTCAAGTAGTGATTGTTGGCCTCGGCCTTATCACCACCGCCCTCTTTGCCCACTTCCTTACCGAAGCGGAGTACGGTGTCTACCGCTACATCATTGGCTTGGCAGTAATTTTCTCTGCCTTTTCACTCACAGGTCTTGGTCAAGCTATTCTGCAAACAGCAGCCAAAAAATGGTACGGCTTCTACAGTGAAACGTTGCGCATTAATTTTCTCTACTCGCTACCCATCGCCGTACTCGCTGGTGGCGGCGCTGCGTACTATTGGTACAACGAGAACATCACCCTAGCCCTTGGCTGTCTGCTGATTGCCGTTTTGCAACCAGTTAGCTCAACCTTTCAATACATTCCAACCTTCCTCCAAGGAACTGGTAAATTCAAAGAATCTACTATCGTCCATACGATGAAGAGTATTGTCTCTTCAGTAATTAGCCTTGGTGCGTTATTCCTCACCCACAACATTCTGTGGTTAATCGTTGCCTACCTCGGTAGCCAAGCCATCACTAATATTATTAGTCACTTCTGGTATCAACCGCGTGCTATTACACCGACACCGCGAGAAGAATTTACTAAGTACCTCTCGTATGCGAGGCATACTAGTGTGCGCGGGTTTCTACTAAACGTAGCGTTTCGGGCTGACAGTGTCATTGTATTTACCCAACTCGGTGCAGTAGAGCTTGCTGTCTATACTATTGCCAGTGTGATTCCCGAACAAATTAAAGGGACGTTCAAAAGTCTCTCTACCCTTCTCCTCCCAAAGTACGCCGCTCATGCGGATTTCAGCGCAGTACGAAAAAGCATTCCGCACCGTAGCTTGCAGTTATTTTTAGTTCTTACCGGCGTCGCAATTGTGTACGCTCTATGCGCACCATTTATCTACACCCTGCTCTTCCCCAAATACGAAGCAGCCGTTTTCCTTAGCCAATTACTCGCCTTGTCATTCCCAGCCATGGTGGCCCTCATCCCTAGTAATGCTCTGGAGTCACAGCTCCAGGATAAGGAGTTGTATATCCTACATACCGTGAGTGCCGTCATTATGTTGGCGTGTACCATCTCAGGAATTCTTTTGTATGGTTTGGTAGGGGCAATTATCGCAAAGATTGTCTATCGCTACATTGTGATGATAATCGGCTACATATTAGTCGGTCGGCAAACTACTGGGTAGTCTTCTTGTATGTTTGATACGTGAGCATGTGGAATGCGTTCGTTTCTAGAGCGTCACGAAGAATTTTTAAATTTGGACTCACATGAAGCATATGGATATCGTGATCTTCATAATTTCCATGCAATAGACCTCCCGTTCTTAATGAAGCATTGATATTTTTAAATACTTTTAGTGGTTCTTTGACATGTTCCATAACTTCAGTAGCGATACACAAATCGTGCGGCGGAAGTTCTGGATATAGATTATCTTTCGTAACTTCAATTACTTCAAATGGTAAGTCGTGTTTTTTAAATCGATACTGAACAAACTCCCGGGTAATCCAATCTAAATCAACGAGAACTGTCTTTGGTACTGGTAATCCGGCAAGTTTATATTTCATCGCAATTGCAAACGAAAGGTAAGCCGGACCGCAGCCATAATCTACAACTGTGGAGATATTTCTGTCTGTGAGGTTAACAAGGTATTCAGCTAAATCTTTAGGATTGAGTGGTTCTGTTTTAAAACGAGTATCTTTTTGTTGTGCAGCACGAACTTGTTTTTGCTGTAGCACCTTAAACAGAATTGAAATTTGACCTGACAAAATAAGCTTAACTGCAGTTGTTACTCGTTTAGAAACCGTTGAATAATTTTTTTCTTCATACGAATACGAGATAAATCTGTAGAGACTGATTAAACCGTGATACTTGTAAGTTTCAAGTAGCTCGATTTCGGATAATTCATCATGGAGGAGCTTGTTTACGTCGTAGGTTTTTTTCGTGAATTCTTTGAATTCAGGAGAATTAAAATTGAAATCACGTTTTGTATTTTGGTAGATTTCCTCAATATATTTTTGGCTTTTACCTGTTTTTGCTGAAATGAATTCAACAAAATCTTGTTCTACTGGATTCAGCATACGTTACTTTGACTGCTCCTTATTAATCACAAAGGTTGTGCCGTACCCACAATCTTTGAAAAATGGTTTGGTAGTGAGGGTATCTAACTGTCGTGATAGTGGTAATAATGACGAGAAGAAAGGAATGAGTAAGGTTGACGCTTCTTGCGCTTCTAAAGTATAGCCGTACTTTTTTAGTTTTTTACGCAGTACTGATGGGAACCTGAATACGTGAGGCACGTCGTTCCCTGCATACCCTTCATCTACTCCTTCTCTGCCTAACATGTACGCTCCAATCATTTTGACACACCCCCACGGTAGAGCGATAAACGATCGCGGTCCTTTTAAATAGTACTGCCCACCTCCAACCTGTACCCATGAACATAGATTCATGATGGTCGGCACTGCAAACACAACTCTCTTTTTTGCCACTCTAAAAATCTCCTGCAATCCTTTGTCAAAATCTGGAATATGTTCAAGTACATGAGAACAAACCACCACATCAAAACTATTATCTGGAAAAGGTAATTTTTCTAAGTCAGCTGTTTGAAAATGAATAGATAGACCTTCAGAAACTGCTAGTTTCTGAGCGTTAGCAACATTTGGTTCAGATATGTCAGTTCCAGTCACTCTCGCTCCTTTCTTTGCCAACATGCGTGAAAGTGAGCCCTCCCCACAGCCGGCATCAAGTACCGTATCGCCTTCGGAAACAAAGCTGAGCACACTATTGTACTGCTTGTCATGCGCATAGCGTCGTACTGGATACGGTGAACGAAACCGCTTTGAATCAATATCATCTGCGTAACCAGTGTAAAAATGCTTTAGATCTTGCATATTTTTTTATATATAGAAGTAATGTTCGAAATGTTTTGTTGCCAAGAAAACTTCGTCTCTGCTAGTCGCCGTGATTCTCTCCCAAATGACGTAGCCAAATCCTTATCACCAAGAAGCTTCACCACTGCTTCTGCTAAATTTTTAAGCTTTTCTTCTTCAAGAGTCATCGGTGCATCGTAGTCAGAATTAACTGTATCAGTCAAATTAACTAAGAAACCATTCTTTCCTTCTTCAACCATTTCAGGGTACCCGCCTACATTGCTTGCAACTATCGGCTTACCCAACGACATACTTTCTAAACATGCAATGCTGGTTGATTCTGCAGTCGATGGAAACATGACTACGTCAGCCAACGAGAGCATATTTTTAAGCTTAAAATTCTCTAGACGACCAATGAAAAATACCGAGCTTACTATCCCAAGTTCTTGGACTCGTTGTTTTAAGTAGGAATCAAGTGGACCCCAACCAATGGCAATGAGCTTCGCATTTGGAAATTTTTCTAAGATAAACGGCATTGCCTCAACTGCAAATTGCACCCCATTTTTTGGTACCAGTCGTCTGATGGTAAAGATTAGTTGCTCATTGTTATATGTAAAGGGTAGCAAAGCCTTATCCGGCTCAACTTGCTTAAACTCATTAATATCAACTAAATTTGGTAGGTAGACAATCTTCTTGGTAGTTGTGTAGCGCGCTGCAATATCAGCAAACTCATAGCAACTTGCCACTACAGAATGTGCCAACTTCAATGAAATTGAACGGTACGTCGTATGAAGAAATGCATAAAATTTTGTGTTTCCTGGCAGATCTAAGATGCCCCGACCTTGGAGACTAACCACTAACTTTGTGTTTGAAAATAAACAGCAGATTCCAGCTAGCGCAGCGAGTTTGTGTGCGTAAATTGCATGGACGACTTCTGCTTTACGAACCAACAAATAAAACGACCAGACAAAAGCTAGTAACCTGAATGGGTTCCTGCTCCAAGACTTTCGAATCGTAACATTTTCATGATCATTAACCCATGTACCTTGCTCAGTAGTAAAGATTGTTACCTCATTACCTTCTTGTTTCAAAAAAGTTGCTAACTGATACGCATACACTTCTGCACCGCCTAATCTTGGTAAGTAACTATCTGAAGTGATGAGTATCTTCATAAATGTTTTGCGCTATTTTTGTACCACTCAATTGTTTTTTTAAGTCCTTCTTTAAGATTTGTGGTGGGTTGGTAATGTAACATTTTTTTTGCCTTCGATAAATCAGCCTTCCGTCTTTTTGCCTTGTCCCATGGTCGCTTTGGCACAAACGTAATTGGAGCAGCATTATCTGTTAGTTCATTTATAAGCTGTGCCAATTCGAGCGTTGTGGTCTCAACATCATTTCCAATATTTATAATTTGACCCGAAGCCAGTTCGCTACCTGAAGCTGAAAGTACCCCCTCGATTAAGTCATCAACGTAGGTGAAACTACGAGTGTCAGTTCCGTCCCCCATAACAGGTAATGACTGCTTTCGAAGTGCCAAATCTATAAAATTCGGGATAACGTTTCGATATTTTCCAGAGTACTCATGAGGACCGTAAGAATTAAATATTCTTATGCTGGTTGCTGGAACGCCATGCAAGTGATCATAAAGCATTACATACTGCTCACCTGCATATTTAGATATGCTATATGGGGTGTGGTATTCAAAATCAACGTCATCTTCTGAAAAATTGGTTCCCCCTCCATACATGCATGAAGTATTGAAATAAATAAATCGTTCAATACTTGTACTTTTTACTTTTTCAAGAAGTTTGACGGTACCTGCAATGTTAGTGCCGAGGTCAATTATTGGATGCTCTACTGAATTCTGATTCGCAAAATGTGCAGCAGCATGAAAAACATAGTTATATTCGTTTAAAAAAACTTTTTCCAAAAGTAAATCGTCTGAAATGTCACCTTGGAAAAAAACAACCCTATCAGTATCTAGACCGTCTGTCGTGCTGGAAGAAAGATTATCTATAACTGTTACTTTCGCCCCATGCTGCAATAACAATCTCACTAGGTTTTTACCGATTGCCCCAGCTCCGCCAGTCACCAGAACTTCCTTACCTTGCATATTAAAATTTTTTACCTGATTCATGTTATGTATTCCTACCAAGAGTGAAGAGCTTTATTTCACCTAACTTTGTATCGCTTTCAGATAGGCACGCACGGGTGTCGAGTATGAACTTTACGTTACTATACTGAGAAAAGTCTACTTGTTTATATGTATCATGGTCAGTCAAAAGAATTACGATATTAGCCTGGCGTAAGGCATCATCTATCGGTAAGAATTCACTCGATTGAGCAAACGGATCGGTGATTACTACAGGGTAGTCATTGCGGAATAGTTCTGCAACTTCTTTTGCTGGTGTCTCTCTAACATCGTCAACATTCTTCTTGTAGGCGTACCCCAAAATACAGACAGTAGGATTGAGCACCTTGTGCTCCTGAATGAGTCTTACCGCCTCATTATAAACGTAATGAGGCATTCCTTCGTTAACCTGCAGAGCGGTTTTAATGAGCGTACTTTTTTCTGAATTATCTAAGAAAAAATAAGGGTCAATTGGAATGCAGTGCCCGCCAACACCTGGCCCTGGATTATGCACATTTACTCTCGGGTGTTTGTTTACAAGCTCGATTACTTTCCATACGTCATATCCATGGACCGGGGCTAGTTTTGCAAACTCATTTGCTAGGGCAATGTTAACTGCTCGGTAGGTATTTTCCATCACTTTACAAACTGCTGCGGTGGTTGGGTCAGTCGGAAATAGTTCACCTCGCACGAATGTACTGTAGAGTTCGATTGATTCTTTTGTCGCAACTTCATCACGACCGCCAACAATCCGGTCATTATTAATCATTTCATATAGAGTGTTACCAGGAATTGCTCTCTCAGTACAGTGTGCGAACTTACATTGCACAGACCAACTATCTATTATTGGATATACCCTATCGACACAGTCGCGTGGCCCTACTGTTGATTCTAGAATGATTAAGTCACCGTCTTTAACTAATTCCTTAACAGTATCTAAAGCAGCAAAGACGTATGATAAATCAGACACACCACCAGTAACGGGTGTAGGTACCGCTAATATAAACACGTCAGATGGTTCAAGTGTACGGGTTGGAAAAAAAGTTTTCTTAACCTTAACCTCTTCGAAGAGGTCGGATAATCCTTCTTCATTAAAAAATAAGGTGCCATTTTTTAGAGAATTAACTTTTTTTTCATCCACGTCAAAGCCAAATACTGTTACCCCCTCACGGGCAAGTAATAAAGCAGTTGGCAAACCGATATACCCCAGACCAACAATTGAAACCGTTTTTTTTAACATACTTTAGAAGTTGTGACTGGAAGTGATTGTATCAATTATTAACTTTGCGGAAACTCCATCACCATATGGATTATTTGCATTTGCCATTCGTTCGTACTCTGCTTTGTCGTTAACTAGCGTAAAAAAACTGTCGACAATATTTTTAATATCTGTACCGACCAATTTCACCGTACCAGCCTCTACACCTTCTGGTCTTTCCGTAGTATCTCTCATAACCAAAACGGGCTTACCCAATGAAGGCGCTTCTTCTTGGACTCCGCCTGAATCTGTAAGGATTATAAGGGACCGCTTCATAAGCATAACAAATTCAGGATAGTCAGCCGGCTCTCGTAAAAGCACATTGGCAAAACGTGCGCCAAGTATTTCATTAGCCATAGTTCTAATTTGAGGATTTGGATGCATCGGAAAAACAAATCGTAGCTCAGGATGACGTTCAGCCAACATCGATACCGCAGTAAATATATTTGACATACTCTCGCCAAGATTTTCACGACGATGGCAAGTAATGAGCACGTCGGTATAATTCACATCGTCATCATGTACTAACTTATTGTTTGCAATCAACAAGGCATCGATGACAGTATTTCCTGTAATAAAAATACGATTACTTGGAACCCCGTGAGTCAGTAGATTATCTCGAGCTCGCTCGGTAGGCGCGAAGTGTAAATCAGCAATTGAAGTAATGAGTGAACGATTCATTTCTTCCGGCCACGGTGAAAACTTATTGAATGTCCTCAGTCCAGCTTCAACATGAGAAACTGGAATTTGGCGATAGAACGCTGCTAAAGCTCCAATAAAAGCTGTGGTGGTATCTCCCTGAACAATCACATGATCTGGTTTAGATACTGAGAAGTAGTCATCGAGAGCGGTGAGCAATAGTGATGTGAGCTCGGCGAGTGTACCAGATTTACGCGGTATATTAAGTGAATCTCTATCGTGTATCTCAAAAAAATCTAAGATGCCATCGACCATATCTTTATGTTGTCCAGTAGTACAGACTGACACATCAATACCTTGAGCTTGTAACTCAAGAATAACTGGAGCAAGTTTTATTGCTTCCGGTCTCGTACCAATTACTACACAGACTTTTTTTCCCATATTCGTTGTGTAACTAAGCAGAACCAGTACCCGGATACAGGTTTTACATCAGAACTTACATACTGTAACTTGTCTAGAACTCCTGCCAACGTTAATCCGACGTACCCAAGTCCTATAACAACTAAGCGATAATTGCTGGTTATTGCAGCTTCTGTGTGACTACTGTTGTCGTTATTACTTTTTTCCATAGTGAAGTGAGGAGTGTTGGCTGGTTTGAACTACTGTAATTGATTATCGGGCAGGTATCAAGGTGAAAGAATGAAACTACCTTAATTAGTAATACTAGGTTCGTGTAGATTCGGTTTCTTTCACCCTTACGGAATAGTTGGTGTCACACCAGCCTGAGGACAGGTGGCTGTTTCATACACATACAAATTCTTTCCTAACTGGTGGAGCTGGTAGAACGATGGCAAGAGTAACCGGCCAAGATTGATATCAATATCAAACACCTCATCATCAGGCACTGGGTTGCCGAACCTAGCTACTGGCGCGCAGCCCGGGACGGCGCGCTCAGTAATAACAATATCAGGTACTAGTGTACCCACCTGGGCGGGGTCAGACTCACCAGTAATGACAATTGGTCGAAAAGCAATATCTTCACTGAGTGAGCGTCGGTACTGACACGTCGTCGCACAGAGGTTCTCGGTGAATAGTGCGTATGAAGCTTGATTCATCGGCAAGGCCAATTCAAAAATATGTTCTTCTATACGGATGTCACGCTCACCGTACGTAGCGGTGACGTAGTGGTATGCATCGTTGTACGTTGCTGGAACAGACAACAACCAAACGGTGTAGATATACAAGAAGCCGCTGGCGACTATCAAGAGGCCTGAGAATAGTTTCCGTGGCGCATGAAAGCCAGCGAGAAAAAAGGTAAAGAAAATAGCGAGCGGAAAGACATGCCGTACATTGAGCGCAATATCATGGTCGGTACGAAACACAAACACCAGGGCGCAAAAGTAGACCGCACCGTAGAGCGCGGATAAAAGCACCAGCGTGCGATCTTTGACTCCCCTCGTTACAACAGCCAATCCCGCCAGCAAGAAGAGTGGGAAAGCATCAATAACATGACGTAGTTTGACCCGTATGGATTCGTATAACGTCAGCGAGTGTTCAGTCAAAGTCGTCGCTACCGGAGCAGCAGACTTAAAAAAGGAAGGTATAAACCCTGATACTTGCTCGATAATGTTTTCGGCATTCAATAGCACAATTGCTCCAAAGACTGCCAGACCAGCAAGCGAGCGCGTGAGGAGCGCACGAAAGACCGGCCACGTTTTTGGAAAGGCCAAGAAAATGATGGGGATGGCAATAAAGAACAGTGCGGCAAATGCGAAGTTAGCTGCGGCTAAGGCCGCGGCGACTACCGACACCAGTGCGTACGTACCTGGCATACCTCGGCTCCGCTCTTTGGTCAGACACCAGTAGAGACAGAGAAAAGAAATGGTCACGAGCGCCATGGAGAGTATCCACATTTTCCCAGAACGAGTGAGAATAATCGTAAGGACATTCCCAAATAATAGGAGCAACAATGCAGTGCGCCACCAGACGTCTGGTGCCTGTTTGCGTAAAAACTGGTAGACCAAAAACAGAAAGCCAATTGCGGTGAGCGCGGAGACAATTCTCGGCACCAACAAACTGTAGTGTGGATTGAGGATGAGGGCGGTTTTGACTGCCTCGACATCAAAACCAGTGGCCACCACCCCAATCAGCAGGGCTACTGCCATGGCTAGGTAGTTCTGATAGAACGAAACAGTCCCATACGACAACTCGCCCCCACCCGGCAAGAGGGTCCCCGCTTCCATCGCCCGCAGGACGCCACCGCCATAGGCCCAGACATCACTCACTGTATTCACCATCGGGAAGGCGTACCATACCCCCACCAAGAAGCTTGCGCCAAACAACGATACCCACCAAGTTTCAAGTGATACTGAGGGCAGTTTTTTAAACCAATCAATCAACCGTTGTAACATAGCCGTGCAAGTAACACGGCGTATCATAACAGATATGTACGGTGGGTTATACTGTACGGATGCATTTTTTTACTGCCCTGCACCAGCGCGCAGAAGCGTTGCTTGGAGAACGTCTATTTCACTTATTTCGCTATCTAATCTCTGGCGGAACCGCTGCCGCAACCAACGTGGGAATTCTGTTTCTCCTCGTACAATTCGCCGGTATCCACTATCTCTCTGCATCAATCATGGCGTATCTGTTGGCGATTGTAGTGTCCTTTACCCTGCAAAAATTCTGGACCTTTCAAGATAGACCAACCCACGATATACGCGCGCAATTTTTGCGCTATGTGACAGTGATTCTTGCCAATCTCGCCCTCAATACCGGTTTGATGTACATTTTGGTTACGCATTTTCATGTCTGGTATATATTGGCACAAATTATGGCTATTGCCGTAATTGCTGTAACAGGATATTTTGGTTATAAGTATTTCGTCTTTGTGGAACGAACAGCCCCGTAACTATGTGGAAGACACTGCTACACAAGTATCGTTTCGAAATCATCATTGGCTTGCTGACACTCGGCGTTAACTTCGCTTGTTTTTTCCTCTTTGTCAGCTTACATAATGGTGATGTACTCTCGACCGTACGTGTCGATGATGGTTTCTACGAACTCGCGGAAAATGTCCTCGCTGGCAATGGCTTTTCTTGGAGCACCGAGGCACCTTATCAGCCAAACTCCATGCGCACGCCTGGCTACATCTGGATTTTGGCTGGACTCATCGCCGTGTTTGGCGTGACTGGTGCCGCAGTGGTGCAAGTACTCCTCGCCACACTCATACCCCTCCTTGGTATGCAGATTGCCCGTCAAATTACAGACTCAAAAAAAATCGGCATCATCACTGGTCTCATACTGGCGCTCGACCCTTCCCTTACCCAATTATCATTCCAGTTTTATACTGAGACCGCGTTTCTAATATTTTTCTTAGCGTGGCTACTGGTGACCCTGAGGTACTTCAAGCAATTGACCCTACCATTACTGATTCTTAGTGCTGTGTTGTTTGGAGGTGCGATATTGATTAAAGCGAGTGTGCAGTACATCCCGCTCATTCTTATCCCGTGCATCGCCTGGGCCCACGGCCTAAAAAACTGGCGCCGCAGTTTGACACACATTGGTCTTTTTTTGATTATTGTTGGCCTGATGCTTGCCCCTTGGATTGTACGTAATTTACACACCTTTGACACGGTAGGCTACAGTACCCAATCTACTTTTGTCTTGTATACAAACTTTGCTCCAGCCGTCATTACGGTAGCAGAAAATCATGATTTTATTACCTTCCGTAACTCCTTCCTCGGCCCTGGGGAATTCCGTGGTGACGCCATCACGTTTGCCAATCAAGACAGATACAAGGAACGGGCGATTGAAATCATTCTGGACCATCCCGCCGCCACAGCGTACATAATGGCAAAGTCCATGTTTACGTTTTTTACCAGTGATGGCTGGTACTCATTCCTCATGCAAATTAAACAGGACCCGAACGACTATATGTTCCTCTTAATCGTGTTGCGTCTACTCTGGATTGGCATCACGGCGGCGGCGTTTGTCGGTGCCTGTATCTACATCTTTACCCGCTTATCACCACAGACGATACTCGTTACGGCACTGGTGGCCTACTTTGCCCTGGTCAGCACCGTGGCGGCATTTGGTACCAATCCACGCTACAGTCTCCCAGTTGATCCCATTATTATCCCGTTAGCTATCATTGGTGTGAGTGCCCTATTCTCTCTAATTAAACAACGGTTATCTGCTCGCCTACGTACATAACAATACCGGTGCGTAACTGCACCAGTACTGAACATCGTCATGATGCATTCCGTGGGCTCTATTGCAAGACAGTAGTTAGGTACTGCTCGAGTACGACTTGTGACGGCATGTGTAGCGGTAGTGAAAAAAATTGTCCGTGAGTGGCTGGAGTATAGCCGTCAGGAATCGGAAAGAATTGAATGGAGTGTTGTTGAATCTCAGCAAATGGAATCGTGAGGGTGACTTTGCAGACGAACATACTCTCACAAATTGATTTAAAATCGATGTGACCTATCCGCACCACTGATGCAACGGTCTCAGGCGGTTTTCCAAGGTCATCTGCCACGCGACTGGCGATGTATTCTTCTACTGTGCTCGGCACGTCTTTGGCGGTAATAAAGCCGCCCGCCAATTCAATTGAGCGCTCCCAATCACCCGTACTTCTATCTCGCAAAAGAAATACCCCATCACTGGTTTCTACAAAGGCAATTGCGGATAGCACCTGGAATTGTTCAGTCGCTGGTATCCAGTCAAGAAAATCTGGGTACGAGCGTGCGCCGACCACCTCACGGTAGCCGATATCTGCCGCAACTGTCACCGCTGGCGCGTCGGGTGTAACAGGATGGAGAACACGAAGCAATGTACCGTTAAATACTCGAGCATCTTTAGCTTGGAGCGCTTTCCAGCCGTCTTCAATTCGCAAGTCTGGCGCATCAGAGAGCTGGAATCGAGCTTCAGTTTCTTCGACATGAATAGGTGTGGACATAGATGCTGACTAGTTAATTATTACTCGTCTCCCCTCTTTCGCTGACACGCGCATAGCTTCAAGGACGCGAGCTTGTTGATGGATACGATTGTACATCGCTTCAAACTGCGACTGGTCACCTGACGCAACCGCCGAGCAGAAGAAGTCAAAGCTGAGTTCAAACTGATTGGCAGATGGTACTTCAACAGGCTCAGTTGTTTCTTCTTTACCATTGTTTGTGACGAGGAATACGGGTGGAACAAAAGTTGGTGGCACCGCAAACGCCCGTTTGGTTTGTACCATACCCTTGGAACCCCACACTGAGTAGGTATTTTGATAGAGGCGATTAAACCCAAATGACATCATCGCCTCTCCTTTAGAAAATTCAAATAAGGCTGACCCGGACATATCAACTCCTTGCTCGTCATAGGTGAGCCGACAGGTGACCGCAGTTGGCTCTTGTCGCATTATTTTTCGCGCCATGAACGCGGTGTAACAACCAGCGTAGTTTAGCGCACCGCCGCCCAAGTCACTGCGGTAGCGAATATCGTCAGCTGGTCGGGCTGGATAGCCATCGTAACCTGACCACACGAGTGGTTCACCAATACCTCCAGCTTCGATAAGCGAAAGGATGGTGCGGTGCTGGGGATGAAAGTCTGTCACAAAGTTTTCGTACAGCGCTACCCCTGCCGTCTTACAGGCAGTAATCATCCGCTGCGCTGACTCAAGGCTGGAGGTGATAGATTTCTCACACATGACGTGTTTTCCTTTGGCAGCCGCTTTTAGGGTCCACTCCTCTTGCAGGCCAACCGGGAGCGGGCTATAGATAACGTCTATATCAGTACGTTCAAGCAGTGACTCATAGTCTTCGGCTTCAAGCTCGTGCTGTGCTGCAAAGGCTTCCGCTTTCGCTCGCGACCGACTCGCTACCGCCACCACCTCTACATACGGGAGAGATTTAAATGCCGGAATAGCGTAGCGCCCAGCAATCTCAGCACAGCCCAACACCCCTATTCGTACGATTGGTGTTTCATTCATACTTACATGATGAGTGCGCACACATTTCGGGCGAGTGAGTTCACCGTAACATCAACCCGTAATAACTTTTTAAGCTGTGGCGCGGTGAGCCAGATATAATCTTCCGTAATCGGGACTTCTTCAGACTCAGGCACCTCGACAATCATTGAGCGGTTAACCTTACGGTAAAATCGTCCGCCATCTTCTACACCAGTGACCGACTCTACCAAGACGCCTCGCGTACCATCAAAATACTCGGCCAGCCGGGGTCGCTTGCCTTTATGCGCCATCGAGAGATTCCCTTCTGATACTTGGAGCGCTGGTGAAATTTGTAGCGCGTTTACATTCCCTGGTTCAAACTTGGCATAGAATAAGTACTTCGTGACACCTTGTTTCGTTTGCTTGATTACGCCTGAGATACCAACCTCTTCTTGCTTTAGCATCGGTTGACTCCACGACGGAATTTCACGGTCTTCAGCTCCTGATACTCGTATCCCGACAATTGAGAAGAATTTTCCGGTTTCATGCACGATATCAGCCGTGTCCGTAATCATCCATCCGGGGCAATTTTTGACACCAACCTCCTCCACCGTCACCGGGTACGAAGCTCGGCGTTCTTCGAGCCAATCCAAAATTGGTTGAATATCAATGTGATGGTCTTCACTCATACAATCTCCACGTTAGGTATTGGAATAATGAACTTCGTCCCGCGCGCTCGTAAGCTTTGTTCTTTTTCGAGAATGAAGTCTCGGTAATTCCAGGCCAACAAAAGAATGTAGTCAGGTGTGTCTGTCTCAAGTATTTCCGGCGAAACAACCGGAATGTGACTGCCTGGTGTTAAGAGTCCGATCTTATGGGGTGTCGTATCAGTGACGTAGGTAATGTCATCTTTTGTAAACCCGCAGAAATTGAGGAGGGTATTCCCCTTGGCTGGAGCGCCGTAGGCGGTAACCGTCTTCCCTTCTTTACGTAAGTCACGGACTAATGTAACGAGCGTATCTCTGATGGCTTCGGCATCTGTCTGAAAATCTTGAAAACGTGCCAACGAATGAAGACCCGAGCGTTCCTCAAGCGCTAATAGTTCGCTCACCGAATCATGAATTGGTGTATCACTTTTCTTTCTGGCAAAAACGCGAATTGAGCCGCCGTGCGTATTCACTCGCTCCACCGCCGCTACCTCCATCCCGAACCGTTCAAACAAGTGGCAGAGTGGTTTGACACTGTAGTAACAGAGATGTTCGTGATACACCGTATCAAATTCCATATGCTCGATGAGATCGAGAAGATAATGTGACTCGGTAACAAATACCCCATCATCATCAAGAAGCACTTTTACTCCTTCTACAATCTCTTCCAAATCGTCAATGTGTGCGAACACATTGTTAGCGGTGATAATTTTTGCTTTTCCGTGTGCAGCAGATACTTCAGTAGCGAGGGCACGGGTGAAAAAGCCCACGATAGTTTCTACTCCTTTATCTCGCGCTACGGCCGCGACGTTGGCTGATGGTTCGATACCTAACACCCGACATGTGTCAGTAAAAAACTGCAATAGAATACCGTCGTTTGAACCAATATCAACCACCAAGTCATCTGGAGTGAGCGCGTAGCGTTGCTTGAGGTCGTCGGCATAGCCGTTAAAGTGCTGGACTAATGGTTTTGAGGCCGATGAGAAGTACGCATAGTCACCATGAAAAAGTACTTTCTCATCGACGACATCAAGGAGCTTCACGAGACTACAGCCATGACAAAAATACACATTCAAAGGGAAGCGCTTCTCATTCACTAGTTCCGTTTCAGGTAGAAAGTTATCAACCGGTGGATGTTCTCCAAGCGTGAGGATACGAGTCATTTCTGTCCCTTGGCAAATGCGGCAAGTATTTTTTTGGGTGTATGTCATAATGTTTCTCTACTGTTGCGGGTCAAACTGTATCATCTTTTACCGTTGTTTTAGCCGACTGGACACAACAATGCGTTACGTGAAAAATACTAGCATAAATTGCTACTCCTGCGCCAACCACTCAGTTTGAAGGTATTCCGCCAAGGCTTCTTGCCACGGTCGTAGTATGACAGTCGTTGAAGTGATTGATTCATTGGTAGGCAGTGTACCAGCAGATGGAAAAAAGCTCCGGTCAACCGCCCGCACTACCTGACTTGAGCCGACTTCGGTAGCCATGAAGGTAGCCAAGTCAAAGCGAGTAGCAACTCCGGCATTGGCAATGTGAAATACACCGTACTGCTCTTGGTCCAGCAAATTTCTGATGGTAGCAACGAGATCTTTACCATACGTTGGCGAACCGTAGACATCATTAAGCGCTACAATCTCTGCTGTGTCAGATTGGAGCTGGGCTAAAACTTTGCCGTAGAATTTATTATCGCGTGTTGGTCCTCCACCAAACACCCAGGCGGTCCGCGTAATAATGTGTCGAGGTACGAGGCGCTCTACGATGAGTTCGCCGATATGCTTGGTACGTCCGTAGTGTGTGAGTGGAAGCGGTACATCAGCTTCTGTGTATGGTGTCTCTTTATCGCCTTTGAATACCCGAGAGGATGAGACATACACCATAGTGGCACCAATGTCACTGGCTGCGCTAGCAACGTTATAGGTACCACGGACATTGATGTCATACGCATACATTGGTTCGTGTTCACAACGCGCCATATCAGCTGCTGCCGCGAGATGGATGATGGTATGTGGTTTATGAGCTTCTATATATTGCTTCACCTGTGTCTCATTAGTGATATCAAGTTCTGCTTGTTGTGGTCGTAAGCCAAAATCAATGTAAGAACCAATCATTCCACTACTACCCGTCGTCAAAACACCATCAAGATTCAGATGGTTCATGTCGCTCGCTTGGCCATTTCATTACTGACCCACATTAGTGACTCGAACGTTCCAGCGTCCGACCAGAGTCCATCGATGACACTGTGAGAAAGTTTACCTTGTTTGAGGTACAGATTATTAACGTCGGTAATTTCTAATTCTCCTCGGTCTGAGGGCCGAAGTTTTTTCATCAACGGAAAAACCTCAGTGTCGTAAATATAAAAGCCAGTTTGTGCCAGGTTTGATTTTGGGTACTTTGGTTTTTCTTCAATTTCAATAATATTTTTTCCTGATTCATCAAAAACTGCGCAACCAAAACGAGTTGGGTTCTCAACTTCTTTAAAGAAGACTTTGGCACCACTAGCAAATGATTTCACGTCTGTACTGAAGTCATGATCAAAGATGTTGTCACCCAAAATCACAGCGATACTGCCATTGTCAGCAAAGTCCTCAGTGTACTGAAGCGCATCAGCTATCCCGCCATTGTTGGTATCTTGAATCGCATACGATAAAGAGACCCCGTATTCTTTTCCCGAACCTAAAAAATTCATAAAGTGTCCAGCATGTTCGCGACCGCAGACAATCATGACGTCATCGATACCGGACTGTACCAGAGTTTGTAGTGGGTACAGAACCATCGGCTTGTTATAGATTGGGAGTAGGTGCTTGTTGGTTATTTTTGTTAGTGGCGACAAGCGTGTTCCGAGTCCTCCAGCGAGTATGATACCTTTCATAATTTATTTTACGTTATGCTTCTCCCAAAGGTCGATGTGTGGGTTAAATACGCCAGTCTTTTTTCGAACAGCATCAATCCATTCAGCATTATCGACGTACCACTGGACGGTCTCCTTGAATCCAGCCACGAAGTCAATTTCTGCCTCCCAACCGAGGTCATTTTTTATCCGCGTCGCATTAATAGCGTACCGTCGGTCGTGCCCTGGTCGGTCACTGACGGTCTCAATCCATGATTCATCTCGATTGAAGTAATCGAGAATGAGTCCGGCAATTACCCGATTATTGATTTCATTCTCAGTACCGATATTGTAGACGCTCCCTGGTGCCGCATTGAACAAGCACAATTCGAGGGCAGCACAATGATCGAGCACATGTATCCAATCTCGAACATGGAGCCCGTCACCATACAGTGGTAATTTCTTTCCTTCTAACATTCGTAGTACAAAAAATGGAATGAGCTTTTCTGGGTACTGGTAGGGACCGTAATTATTAGAACAGTGCGTCACAACGACCGGCACGTGCCAGGTATTGTGATAGGCGCGACAAAGCATGTCTCCGCCAGCTTTGGTAGCCGCATACGGCACATTAGGAGCAAATGGTGTGTCCTCCGAAAACTTCGCTTCAGAATCAAGTTCAAGAGAACCATATACTTCATCGGTAGAAACTTGGACGTATTTTTTTATCGTCTCAGCAGTTCGCACTGCTTCAAGCAAGTTGTACACCCCAGCCACATTAGTTTGCACAAATTCCATAGCACCGACGTGGATACTTCTGTCGACGTGTGTTTCAGCTGCAAAATTAATTACATAGGTTGGTTGGTACGTTTCAAACACTCGTTTGATGACGGTTCCATCAGCTATGTCGCCGTGTTCAAAATGGTAGCGTGCATCCTTGGCCACTTCGAGCAAGTTGTCTAGATTCCCTGAATAGGTAAGTAAGTCCAGGTTTATTATCCTAACGGTTGGGTACTTCTGTAGGATACTCCGAATAAAATTTGAGCCAATAAAACCGGCTCCACCGCATACCAATATTGTTTCATTGTTAAATGATACGTTGTGCTTTATATCTGCCATATTCATTACTATACTAAACTTCCTCTTGGACGATGTAAATTGGTCGTTTCTTCACCTCTTCAAATGTTTTCCCGAGGTACAACGCGATAACTCCTAGCATGGTTGATAAGGCTCCAAAGATAAACCACAACGATCCAATGAGGAGAGACATGGTGTCGGTATTACCATGCAATACCACTCCCCCGAGATACACCATAAGATAGATACCTGCCACCACAGTGACCACTACCCCAGAGGTAGCAATGAATCGAAGTGGCCCATTTGAATACGCCAAAATAATGTTTGTCGCGAGACCTAATAGCTTATAGAGCGAGTAGCCAGACTTTCCGCCCTTTCGGGACGCGTGCTCAATCGGGACGGTGGCTGTTCTGAATCCTACCCACCGTACCATCACCGAGAAATAACGCATATGATCTTCAATCGACAAGATAGCGTCGATAACCCGACGGTGGTAAATCCCAAAGTTGGCGACCGACCCATCCTGATATGTCCCAGATAGATAACTCAGTGTGGCGTAGAACGCACTCGAGAAAAAACGACGAAGATACCCATCATGACGCTTTTGTCTTGAGCCAACTACCACAAAGAACCCTTCTTGCGCTTTAGCGTACATTCTCTCAATCTCCTCTGGCTGATCTTGCAGGTCACAGTCCATAAGGATTACCCACTCGCCACGACTGGCGTGCAGACCGGCAGTAATGGCTGGGTATTGTCCAAAATTGCGAGACAAATTGAGTCCTTTCACTCTTTGATCTTTACGAGCTAACGTTGTGATTGTTTGCCACGCATTATCTGGACTGGCATCATTCACTAAAATTAATTCAAATGCTGGAGTAATTTTCTCTAACGTTACCCGTACCCGCTCATAGAGCTCATGCAATACTTCTTGTGAACCGTACACGGGCACGACAACTGAAAAGAGCGGTGTCGAAGAGTTATTCATAGCGGATATTGTATACTATCGCGCAATAAGACGCCCATTCTAAAGTCTAAGCACAGAACGAATACTTCTGTATGTCTAGACCATACAAAAAATGGGAGTGGCTATGTAACTTCGCTACTTTTTATCGATAAAGCTTAGAATCCTCTTTGCTCGTTCGGTCCACATGTACTGACGGGAAGTTTCTTTAATACTTGTTGCGTTTTGTATTGCCAGTTCGTAGTCTTGAAATACCCTGTCTATCGCTGACGCTAATGCTTCTGAATTATCTGGCGCAGCCACTGTCACTGCCCTAGTCCCTGTAACTGACACCAGACTCGGCACATCTGTAATCACTAACGGTACTCCGGAGGCCATATGGGCGAAGAGTTTTAACGGCGAAGTATAGCGCGCCCCTAACGGCGAAGTGGCGCCATTTGGCACCACCAACACATCGGCGGCTTGCTGATGATTCTTGAGTTCTCGGTATGGTCGCGCTCCAAGAAATCGAACGTTCGGATAACGATTTTGGTATTCGTGCACTTGTGATAGTGAGCCGCCAATCACGACAAAGGTTTTGTCGCTCGCTTGTGCAGCGGCACAAAATGTATCAATCCCCTTCCAGGCATCAAAGCCGCCGATGTACATCACGATTGATTCTTCTGGTGATAATCCGAGAGTATTTCTCGCCTCCAACTTACTTGGAACATGCTCAAAAAATGACTCATCAATACCATCGTACGCCATCAAAAGTTGGGATGTGGGTACATTGTAAGAAAGATAGTCGTCACGGATGGCGTCAGAAATAACTATTGTCTTGACGCCGCGGCGCAGTAAAAAGCGCGCCGGCCAATTCCACTTGGCTTCGTGCGATTCAAAGACCAACTGCTTGACCGGTACGAAAAATAAAAGGAGGAGTGCAATCAGTATCTCGTCACGGCAGTACACTACTACCGCTGGGTCGTAGTGACGCAGGCGATACTGCAAGGTGAACCAAAAACTGTTGAGGTAATAGAAAAATTTTGCCGTGTGTGCGAGTGACCAGCTCGATAACTTTTTAATAGAAAACGAGGGCGTAAAGCCAAAGTAATCAGTCGGAATTACTAACTCCGCTCGGTCTGCTCGATTAGTTACGATGAGTGTCACTGGCGCTAGTTGCGAAAAGGCTTCGGCCATATGTGCAATTTGGGCGGCGTGAGCGCGCTCGCTCGGAAACCTTATGTTCGCCAGATAATGAATGCCCATACCTACACTGCAGGATTAAAAACGACTTTATTCTTCTGTGCCCAAATCTGTAACACAAGCAAGTTCCATAGTGGATTTAAAGCATAGGTACGGGCAGCGATATGTTCATCGAGGAGATGGTGTACTGCTTCCCAATTAACGAGCGTATCAAGTCCATTGTAGTACGTACTCGAATAGACTTCTTTTATTTGTGCTCCCATGACCGGGTCCCGGAACCATTTAGCCCCCGGTGCCATCCAACCCCGTTTTGGTTCCGTAAATAAATAGTCTGGCAAGTAGCCGCGGTAGGCCTGACGTAACCGGCTCTTATTTTGCCACAGCGTAAATTTATCTGCGCCATACAAACTATCAGCTAGACGTACCGCTGGCAGTCCGAGTAATGGTACGCGCACCTCGACACCGGCTGCCATTGACGCTCGGTCGGTCCGATGTAAAGCATCATCGGCCAACCATAAAGATCTATCGACACGCATAAAGGCATCAATCGCAGGGAGACCTTTCAGTGCCGTTGCCGAATATCGCTCTACGAGCGTATCTTGACTTGGTTTATTTGTCAGCGGAGTTCTGAGTATGTTGTTAAATTTTACTGCTGACATGATGGTCAAACGCTCATGGAGCGCTGGACCAACTGGTATACCAAGTTTCGCAATCTGTGGATGAAGGGCGGCCGCAGTCGCTTTGAGTGGACCGGGAAGCGCCTGAAAGTACTGTGCCGCCAAAACAGACTGGTGACGGTTGTAGCCACCCCATAATTCGTCGCCACCATCGCCACCGAGCGCGACCACAATTCCTGCCTGGCGAACCGCCGTACTAAGCATGAGTTGGGTTGGTGTCACGGCATTAGCCACGGGCTCATCAAGGCGCGCGATTGCAGTGAGGAGTTCTTGGCGCATGTCAACGAGTGAAATCGCGACATCAGTGTGCTCACAACCATAGTGAGCCGCTGTTCGGGCCGCCAGCAACGCGTCAGCATTATATTTTTTATACTCCACCTCACCACCAGCCACCATTTCAAAACTGGTTGTGAAGGTGCGTGTCTTCCCGACTGCTGCTGCATGGTGCAGTACGATACTTGAATCAATTCCCCCCGAGAGAAATACCCCCACCGGTCGGTCAGATACCAGCTGCTCCTTCACTGTTGCACCGATTGTTGAACGGATTTCTTCATTCGTGACATGATGGCGCGAGGGTCGGTCAGGCTCGTAATACTGTGTCACTGTAAGTAACCCGGCGCAGTATTGTATGTAGTGACCAGGCGAAAGTTTCATGACGCCAGACACCAGTGAATGTGGGCTTGGTACATAATTACCACCAAAGTAATGTGCGAGCGCATCAGTATTCAGAACCCGACCAACATTGCTGGCGAGTACCCCAGATAGTTCAGAAGAAAAGACCAATCCATTAGGTACTGAGGCGTAGTACAACGGCTTCACTCCCAGATGATCGCGCACCAGCGTGAGCGTGTCTGTACCTTGGTCGTACCAAGCAAACGAAAAAATACCGTGGAGTTTATCGAGCGCTCCGAGTCCCCAGGTGACCAAAGCAGCCAGGAGCACTTCCGTATCACCCGTCGTGACGAAATTCCAATCAGGGAGTTCTTGTTTCAGTTGTACAAAATTGTAAATCTCTCCATTAAAGACAAGGTGGTGACGCCTGTCCGGAGACTGCATCGGCTGATTGGAGCGCTCATTGACGTCGATAATTGAAAGACGATTATGCCCAAAATGTACGGGGCCGACAGTGGTAAAGCCAGTCGCGTCTGGACCGCGGTGCGCAGTAGCAGCCACCATGGTCTCGACCACTGTCCTTGCTACTCCATAACCGCCATTAATACCGCACATATAATCATTACTATACTATGTATATCGCGATGGTAAGGTTGCGAATAAACGTTGGTAAAAAACCTCGGAACGAAGGTACTCAACAAATACCGTCCGAGCTTTCTGCTGCATTGCGGTGAACGCTTCCGGAGTGAGTGATTGCCACCACGCATCGATAATCTCAGGTAATCGATCTATGTCTTTATGCGAAACACGGACCATAAAGCTGTCGTAATCAATTTCTGACTCAAGTGGTAATGGGGTATCAGTGTCTATAAACAATGGTATCCGCCCCATGCTGAGGGTTTCAAAAAAACGCAATGAAAAATTACCGTCACCACGTACCACTAGTGCCAAGTCACTATCAAGTAAGACCTGAATAAAATCTTTCCTCGCTTTCTCTGGGTCGGTACTGATAGTAGAAAGGTCAGCCGAAAATGAATTGCGTAAGATGAAATTTGTTTTACATACTTTGCATTGCAACAGTTTCATGATTACCAGACGACGAAAGAATAGACCTTGGATGGCTGCACTATTACGTAGACGAACCAGTATGAGCAGCCGGTGCATAAGCGTTCTTAGTTGAAATTTTAATTCCGTACGTACCTGAGGCAAGGTAACCATTCCAACAAAACCAACGCTTGGCACCACACCTTTTTCACGGATGTAGGTCGGTGACGATTGTTGTAAATCCTCTACAAACGCCGGTACAATGATTTCATTAGTCTCAAGCTCACTGCGGTAACTTGATGTACGTAGTACAATCGCTTGCTGTAAAGGTACTTTTTCAGTACTGTCTCCATAAAATGAAACCAGTAGTCGCTTATTAACCGAAACAGCGAATGCATCAGCCTCGGCTAGGTACGTTGGTTGATCTTTTATAAAAAAGTAGTCATGCGGTAGTAAGACAAACTCGGCATCTTCTACCGCGCTGACAATTTGGAATAAAGCTTTAAAAGGAGTAGTGTCAACGGTCTGAAATAATTTCCCAACCACCGGCTCGGGTGATAAGGCAAGGTGTAAGAGCCGGCAATCACTGCGACCAGGAAACCTTTTGTAAACAAACACTTTAAGCATGATTGCGGACGATAAAAATGTACCCCAGTGCGTATGGTCTAGCCCCGGACCCTTTAAGCTTTTTATATAGCCAATCTGCAATATAGAATTTTAAGAATAACACCGGTCGCAGAAAGCGCGGAAAGCTCTGCAGTACCATGTGAGCGGCCGCAATGAACGGTCCCCCGCCAATCATTTCAATCTGCATAGATTTCGCACCAGCAGTAGCGAGAATTGTTTCGAGGGCTTCGTGCGTATAGCGAAAAAAGTCCCGATGGTCGGCGTGATACCACATTAGAAACGGCACAAAGCCAATGAGTCGTCCCTCTGGTTTTGTGATTCGAACTACCTCATTAGCAATATGCTGGTAGTTAAAAATATGCTCCATGACGTTCAAAAAAAGAACTGTATCGAAGGTGCCATCATCTGCAGGTAATCGGTCAGTTTCAAAGTTTACCGCAGTATCACCGGCCTTTACATCAAAAGTTTTGAAGACGACGGGTTCGTCCCGCTTCATGAAGGCGAGGTAATCAGCATTCTTTCCGCCACCAATATCAATCACCGCTCCTTTGAGTATTTCCTCGGCTAGTCGATTGTTTAAGTACGCACGCAGAACGCTTTTTCCTTGCCAGAGCTCATTAAGAATAAAAGAGAGATTAGTTTTCATACCAGCGGACAATCTTTACAACGAGCGACGCGAGACTATGGTTACTTGCCACATACGTGATTCCGTCGCCTGTTTCTTGATTACTTCGTAAGCGTATCACAGCGTCAGCCATCGCCTGTGATGAGGTGACTTGATTTGTACCAAGCGACAGAGAAGCGGTGCCAGGGGCCATCGACACTACTGGTAGTCCACACGCCATTGCCTCGAGTACGGCTTTGTCGAGACTACCATTTTGAGCAGCGGTAACAAAGATGGTGACTCGGTTGAGCAAGATTGGTAAATCACTATGTGCCATCGCTCCCGCAAATACTACCGACGACTCAAGTCCTCGCTCGTTAACCTCTGCGCGAAGCGTTGAAGCAAAGTCTTTATCACCATCACTTCCGGCCGCACCAACTACCGTTAATGAGGCCGTGGTCGTCTTATTCAATACCTCTACCATGTCAACGAGTGCAGAAAGATTTTTACTTGGGGTGATTCTTCCTACCGTTACGAGGTCGAGGTCTTTTGTTAGACCAAGTGGTTTGAAGTCTTCAGTGTCGATACCGTGTCCAGTCACCAGCACTTTTTTTGTAACAAGATTAAAACCTTCTTTAGCGGCGGTAAAAATCGCATCCACCAATCGTTCCGCTAGGCGCAGTGATAGCGAGACGGCACCATGGGTGTACCAGAGGGTTATCTTTTTGCCGGTTAATTTCCAGACCGGAGCACCAAGAATCACGTAGAGTGGAATCATGTGCACGAACACTGCGTCGTATTCCTTACGCAACGACCACATGAGTGAGTAGAAATGTACCAGATATGACAATCGCCCCTTCCCTGCTTCTTTACCGAGTGAATGGACTGTTACATTAGTAGGAAGGTTATGTTTCCCTACCTGCAACGCAATAACCTGTACGTGTTCACAATGCATGGCAAACTCAAGTACCCACCGGTTAAAGAACCCAAGGACTGGATGCTGCTCGTCTAGTACTTGCGTAACGATGAGGAGTTTCATGTAGTATCTATAACCCCTGTGGTGCCAGGATAGTTATTAGCGGGTAGCAATCACGTCGTAGTACATGGCAAAGTACTTTTTACATGACGTCGGACAGATTTTTTCTAATACTTTGTTGAGTGGGTTAGCAAATCCTGTTCGGTAGATGGTGTCGAGGAATTTAGGTAAGAAAATAATACTTTTTGGAATGATGGCAAACCCAAACGGCACGAGTGATACTGATTTGAAATCTTTAAGTAGACGACGAACTTCCGTCCCACGATAGTACCGTACAGGACCATTCTTATACGGCTTGCCAAGTAAATTAAGGAGGATCTGGTAGGCGTAGCCTTGTAGTCCCATAGCCGTCGCCGCCCGCGGAAATGATGAATACACGAGAAGTTTACCGCCTGGTTTTAGTACCCGTGTGACTTCAGCCATGGCCCGCGATACCACTTCTTTGTGGTTATGAAGAAACACAGCGCAGACAATGACCATATCAACAGACTGGTTCTGGAGTGGCAGAGTATGAATGTCGGCATTCACAAACAACACTGGAGTTCTTTGTTCGGCTGGAGCCGTTTCGTAGCGGCGCTTAAAAATGGTAAGCATTTCGTAAGCACTATCCACGGCGACATAGCCACCGAGTACTTGTTGCGGAAGTAGATATTCTGCCACCCGTCCGTAGCCCGCTCCGAGATCGAGTAACACTGTTGTGTCGGAGACATATTTTTTGATATCCGCAATTTGTGTTTTTGACTTCTCGGCCGCGGCGACTGCATCCTTGGCAGAAATGACAGCGTGGGTCGGATTTTCTTTGGCCAGTTTGTCCCAGACGGTATTTTCGGCGATTTCTTTCGTGACGTAAATCCCTTTCTTATCGATGACCGCGTCGCGGCGAACCAGTGTATCTAACATAGTGTCCGAAATAATACCACGTTTTTATGGGCTTTATTTATCCTCGACTACCTCGATTAAAAGCGCCTGTTCTACACTGGTGCGGTACGCTAGACGGTACTGGGCAGGGTCGACATGGTAGCGTGTCGCAATGATAGTTGATGCTCCTTCTGCGAGGGTAGTACGGAGTGCTGTATCAAACATTAAGGCCATTAGGTTGGCGTTCAATGCCGACACATCTCCAGGGAGAAAGAGGAGAGCGGACTTCGTATGTTCGAAGGTGTCTTGCCTGAGCGTTGTGGCAGCCAGTAGCATTGGTAATTTTGCCGCAGCTCCACTCAAGACTATCTCTTCACTTTCTCTGGTCGTATCAGTCACAATCAGTATGTCGGCCGACTTCAAGTACGAAACAACATCAACGGTCGGAGCCAAAAAGACGATTTGTTCGTGCACATTGCGCACCTTTGCTCGACGCTGAAACTCAGCTTTCGCCGGTCCTTCTCCGATGACAATCAAACCGACGTTCTTATTACGCAAAATATATTCGGCTGCATCAATCACTTGTGGCAATGTGCTGTCATGATTGAGCGGACCAACAAACAGCAATATGGTGGCATATTGCGGAAAAGCAGCGCGAACATCGACGGTCACGGGCTGGGTAGCAATATGTTCATACCCTTGCAAACGCGGTAAGGCAGAGAGGTCAACTAAATCATATTTATCACGCAATTCAGTCTCTAGATTATCAGTGGCAGTTCGCACACTTAAGAATCGAGGCACCGTGTAGTACGGAACAAACCGACGAATAAGGTTGGCCCGGTTAGATTTTAGAAAATCCAACGAGTGGTAATCCTCCATGATATGAAGTTGAGCTGGTCGCTCAAATTGCTTACTTATCTTGAGCGCTACGAGCGCAGACTCTACCGGGTCGCGGGCCACAATCAAATCCGGCCGAAAACCCGACGCGAAGGATAATTGGTCCTCAATCATTTTGAGTCCCGCAGCAGGAAGCTGCCACCAGTGTGGTGCGGCTGCGGTGTACATATAGACGTTGGGTGAGACGCGCAGAACGGGATTCTTTGGCGGAATGCCAGTGCGCAAGATGAGAATATGTACCTCCTCAAAGAGGTCCGCAATGTTGACGTAGCCGTCGAGCGTTTGGGTAGTTGGGTTGAGCAGTTCGCTGTTGGTTGAAATAAATAGTACCCGGGTAATGTCCCGAGTCACACTACGTGTGTAGACACGCTCTGATGTCATCGCCTCTTCAACCGACATCTTCGGGACGTTAATTTCTTTTTCTTTACGGTCGGACGTGAGTACGTATTCAAGATCGCTCGCTGCTTGCGACGAGACGTCTGTAGTTGAGAGGTTCTTACGAGCCATACGCTACAAGTATAACCCAGGGTCACTTCTGTTTTACATTAATGACTCACGCCACCCTACTGCGTACGTTTCAATAGTTGCACCTGGGAGGGTTGAAAAATTGATTTGTGCGATTGTTGCGCGTAGTTGATTATATAAACTAGTGTCCGTAATCAGTCGCTCCATCGCAGACGCAAACCCGGCTTCATCGCCCACCGGTACAACGAGGGCATGTTGATTATGTAACACCACTTCACCAACACAACCAACGTCTGTTGTCACAATTGGTAAGCCAGCAGTAAGTGCTTCAATAAGGACTCTGGCCCATCCCTCGTAGTTGGATGACAGCACATACGCATCTGCCGAAATAAGTTCTGAGAAAAGATCTTTGCTCCACGACGCAAACGTAACTGGACTGGCGATTGTTCCAAAGAGTTGGTGTGCTCGTGCTTTTAGAGCTAATTCTTTTGGGCCAGTACCAAAAATATGCAACCGTGTATATGGATATTTTTTATGCACAATTGCAAACGCCTCAAGCAAAAGGGTTAGATTTTTCTGAGGAACAAACCGAGCGGCAGTAATAAAAGTAAACGGCTGTTTAGTATCACTGATTATCCTTGGTTTCATCCGGGATGGTAACGCAATTGAAACTGGTAGGAGTCTAATATCTTTTTTTGCACCCAATAGTGCGCGCATTGTTTCGACACTGCGCTTTGATACCACACGGACCGTATCAGCCCGGTGCAAAAACCACATACCACACACGTAACGCACTTGATTGAGAAAAGATTCGCGTCGCCAGTACGGTACTGAAAACACATCGCCGTGCTCTTGTACATTGAAATGTGCCTTGATTGGTCGTGCGATACACCAGCCAACTAGCGCAGTTTCAAATGGGTCCTGAGCGCTCACTACAGCAATTTTTTTTCTGTCTTTAGCAATTCGCCACCCCAGCCGAATTGCTTTAAAAAGTGCTGAGATTCTAAATCGGCTAGCCGTTGCGTGGACCGTAAAGGTACTGGTGACTGGCATGGTTACATACGGTTCGCTCGAGCGGGTAAAAATAATCAGATCGAGTGATTCAACCGCCTCGGCACACCGGCGCATACGATCAAACTCCGCACTGGAGCGGTCGAACATTTTTTTATCGTATCCAATTGCTATCACCTTCATACCGTGTTTGAAAATAGCTGTACATACGATGTAATCGCCGACTCAGCTGAAAAATTATTGACCTTACTGGCGGCTGCGTCAGTTAGCTTCAAGCGGAGCGCATCGTCGGTGAGGATACGACGAATGGTAGCTTCGAGCGCTCCTCTATCATTGTATGGAATTAAAAGCGCTTCTACTTCGTCGGTAAGTAGCTCGCGATTACCACCGATGTCAGTCGTAATAATTGGCACCCTGAGCGCCATCACCTCAAGGAGCTGATGTGACAAACCCTCATACCCAGTATTAAGCACAAACGTGTCGGCACTAGCAACTGCAGTATGGAGCGTAACGGCATCTACCTTGCCACGAAGGTGCACAAAATCTTCTGCACCAAGCGTGGTAATTAATGATTCGAGCGTACTACGGTACTCACCGTCACCAAAAATATCAAGGGTTAGAGTATTGAAAGTCGCTCGTAGCGCCGCCACTGTTTCTATCAATACAATGAAGCCTTTCCACGGCACTAATCTGCCGGCCGATACTATATATGGTCGGGCTGAGGGTTCTGTTATTTCGTTTGGTACGCGCGGTGGACTGAATACACTATGAATAACCTGCACGGTGTCTGGTCGGAGTAGCCAGCGTACTACCATATCTTTTAGGTACTGACTGGGCACAATAACGCGAGCTGCACGTCGGCAAACAAAACTCTGGAGAGACGCTAGTGCTCGCACTGCCCGATGCTCTTTTGTGGCATCGAACTCATCGAGTGAGGCGGTCACGCCAAAACGAGCTCTTCCCTGTTCCCACGCGTAGTCTCCACCTAGTCGAACAATGAGTGGCTTGCGACGCAAGGAAGATACAATCAGGGCTGGTAATCCGACACTCACACCATCGAGTGCAAAAATGTGTGTGGCGTGGCGTGCCTGCCGCCAGAGACGGTAGGTGTAAACCACATGGCGAATCACTTTTGGTAATGAGCGAACGACATGAAATGGTATGACAGTAACCTGCACACCACGCTGTGGGAGCTCACGTTCAAGCAGTACTGCTAGCGTCGCTGGACCACCAATGTCTGGTGGGTACACGCCGGCGGCCATAAGTATGTGTGGAGTAGTTGCCATAGACGGTAGGTTCATTATACGAGAGACCAGAGGCACTGCGCGAGCTTATCACTATCGTGACGGATAAAGCTCCGGCGTACGACATCACCACTCTGCGTCACCACCTCGTCAGTAGCGAGAAAGTCGCCGCTGATTGCGCCCGGGATATCAGCCAGGTTGATCGCTACCGGATACTCATTTTCGAGGCCGTATTTGGCTACCAAGTCTGCCGGCAGTGGTGTGGAGTTATAGAGAATATACTCGGGCCGTCGACCAATGTAGCGAGTTATCTCATCCAAATGGTCGGAGGCGGTAAAGCCATGTGTTTGTCCTACACGGGTCATGAGATTGACGACGTAGACCAGTGGCGCGGCAGCGGCCCGCAGGGCCGCTGCCGCGCCATCCACCACACAGTTGGCGAGCACGCTGGTATATAAATCTCCAGGACCAAGCACAATCAGGTCAGCTTCAGAAATGGCGGTCGCCGCCCGTGGTGAGAGAATGGCGGTTGGGGTAATACTGAGTGCAGTGATTCGAGACTGAGCACGGTCACCTACTCCATCATCAATATGGTGTTCCCCAGTCACTTGTACGCCGTCGTCGTAGGTAGCAACCAGATTAATCGGTGTGGTGGTTATTGGAATCACCGTACCAGCAACCTGAAGTACCTCCGCGGCAGCGGCAATCGCAGCATCTTCCGAACCGAGAATATCTCGAAGTGCTACCAAGAGTAGGTTACCAAAACTATGTCCAGACAAACCTTCGCCCCGATTAAAGCGATACATGAATAATTTTCGTAGCAACTGTTCATGCTCACTTGATTCACGAGCCAGTGCGGTTAGCGCCATACGCACATCACCTACTGGCAAGGTACCAAACTCATCACGCAATCGACCCGTTGAACCACCAGAATCTGCCATAGTAACAATCGCCGACAATTGAACAGCGGGTTGGTACCGCTTCAGCCCCTGCAACACCGTATGTGTACCAGTCCCACCGCCAATAACAACTATCTTCTTTTCGGACATACCGGACTATAACAAAGCTTTACGATAATTCGTGACGCCTGAAGCAATTACTGCTTTTGCAATAAAGGTTTAAATACTTCAGTTTCCATCCGGCTAGCGATAAGCGACCAATCATAGGACGCACTTACCATGGCGATAGCATTGGCAGTGACTGTGCGTACCACATCTCCACCAAGACGAATGTCGTTGACAGCTACAGCAATATCAGACGGCACATCGACAGCAACTGCCCAACCAGTGGCCTTACTTTTATTCCCTTCTCCAACTGGTTCTAAAAAATCTGGAATACCGCCAACCATAGTGGCAATGACCGGCTTCCTTGCTGCCATCGCTTCAATAAATGAATTACCCATTCCTTCACTACGAGACGGACGAATAAAAATATCGGCCACATGAAGATAGCTAGGTAATTCTCTATGATCAACCTGACCAACAAACCGTACCCGGTCACTAACTTGAAGCGCATTCGCGAGAGCTTTGAGTTCTTCTTCCTGTGGTCCGGTACCGAGAATCAAGAATGTAACATCAGACGGCATGAGTGGAAGTGCTGCAATGACCGTATCGACACCATTCTTTGGTACCAACCGTGACGTGGTAATGAGGATGAGTGAGTCTGTAGGAATAGCATGCTTTTCTCGTAGTGCGACCAGTTCACTATGATTCGGCACAGTACTGAAGCGACTAACATCTACCGCATTAGGAATGAGGGTGGGTGTCCCTGCAAATCCTTGCTTGATCGCCCAAGCCCCAAGAAATGACGAGATAACTTGTATGCGATCTGAGGTCTTAAAGGCGGCACTAAAGCGCGGACCAAACCAGCGCATAGTGTGTTCAATTTGCTCCGGCGGATCTCCTTCCTGCAAGGTGAGGAGATACGGTACAGTAGGAAACTTCTGCTTAAAAGTGGCGGCTGGTATACCAGTCGCGTGTGCCATCATGGCCCAGATACCATCAAATTTCAGTTCTTTGTGTAGAGCCACCGCTTTCTGAAAAGCGAGGACTTGGTACCACAATTTGTTGAGGTGCAGCGGCAGTCGCTTCAAGTCAGCCATGGTTGGATTTGGTACCGCGTAGCCGATACGATGCACAGTGACGTTACCAATCTGTTCACGCTTTGGGAGGGTTGTGTCATAGCGATTACAAATCAAGTGCCACTCATAGTCACCAACAGGCAAGCGGTCGGTGATTTCTTTTATCGCCACCTCTGCCCCACCAATATGTTTTGGGTAGTATGCAAGTGAAAATATTAAAATATTTTTTTTCATATACTTTGCTTCAGTGCTGTAATGTAGTCTGGCAAATTATAGACTGGCTTCCAACCAAGCTCCAAAGTAGCTCGATGAACATCAATGCCAGACTGCATCCGATTACCCGGTCGTTCTTCAAGATACGTTATGGTACCACCGAATAATTGCGCTACTTCTTCGACCGAGTACGAGTCAGGGTGACCGAGTCCATACTCATCACCTTCACCTCGTTCTCCAACTAGTACAAGACCTTCGACAATATCAAGTACGTGGGTGAAGTTACGTCGCTGAGTACCTGGTCGACGCACTGTAAGTGGTTCTCCGCTGGCGTATTTCTCAGCAAAAATTGCAATCAATGTACCAGAGTGGCTATCACTCCGTTCGCGTGGACCGTATACGTTATAAAAATAGGTAATCGCATACTTGAGGCCATACCAATCACCGTAGCGCTGAACTAAACTAGTGTTGGTCGCCTTAGTCCAAGCATAAGGACTTTGGTCTTTACCGATTCCGGCATCAGCAAATTTAGTTGAAGAGCCAGCATATATGAGTTTTGCGCTCGTCACTCGAACAAATTCCAACACCGCAGAAGTACCAGTTTGATTAGCTGCGAGCACCCGAACAATGTCAGAAAAACTTTGTTCGACTCGGGCGTACTCACCGAGATGGTACACGCGGTCTGGTTTTTCGGTAATTAAAGCGGCAATATCTCTGGTGTGTCCACGTCGATAGGTCACACCATCGACATGATTCTGTTCACTACCAGTTGAGTAGTCATCAAGCGAGATGACCGTGTGTCCATCACGAACCAGTCGCTCGCATAAATGCGACCCGATAAACCCAGCACCACCGGTCACCACAATACATTCTTTAGTCATGTGTATTACTACTACCACGAGAACGTTTAGGTTGCACGAGCAGAAGCCCGGCTGCGCCGAGGATAAGTATACCGAGCCCAACGTACGGCCACCACGAGGGTGTTAAATTGTCGTTTTTTTGACGAGTAATCACCGGTGTATTCGTAGCTACTCGTGCCGGCTCTGTAGCATTGACTGGCTCGAGAGTAGTTGCAAAACCAAACCGTTGTTCTGACGGTGACGGAGTGTCTACTGACACATCAATCATCGGTGGTGACACGTACTCTACGGCGGGTACCGATATGAGCTTTGGAATAACTACTGGTTCTACCCGATGCCCGAGCACAGCGACCACGGCGTTTTCGGTGTCAGCGAGCGTAACCGTATGAGTCGCACCAAGACGCTCGGCCGGAATAGTGATGGTTTGCTGCGGCAACAGGTACGTCCGTGGTGAAAACGTAACCATCTGTTCCCCGCGTAACCGATACCCATCAAGTGGTATATCGTACTGGGCATCATTATTAATTTGCACATCACCAGATTGATTCAAGGTAAGTGATATCGACACTGGCAGTATCGTTACTTCATGTCTTGCTTCAGCATCATGTCTGGAAAAATTTCCATACACACTTACAACGTAGCGTCCCGGATGGGTGAATACATGATTGAGAGACTTTCCAGTTTTAGTGTTGGTTGTACCATCGCCAAGGTTCCAAGTGTACGTGACTGAATTGAGTAGTGTTTTTCCTATACCATCAGGGACGACTGAAAATTCGAGCGGTTGATGGACGTACCCAATTGTTGGACCGGACACCGCAAGACGCAACTCGGTATTTGGCAAAGTCATCGACTGTATCACCTCTGGTCGTGCAACTGGCGTTGCCAGCTTTGAGCCACCTGAATTATTACTCGTTGATACAGACGTAGTTACCGACTGTGTAGTACTCGGTGATGACACAGTCGACTGCGTCGCATTCTGCATGCCGGCCGTCGGAGCGGCAGTTATCCAACCGGTACTCGTGTACTGAGCAGTATGCTTAGTAGTGTTATCACCACCTAACTGACTCCAATCTGTACCGCCTGCCACTTGATCTTCAATACTATTGTCGGCTCGACGCAGAGTAAGAGTGGCACCAGTATTTGCGAGAGCGCCGGTGTACGTCAAAAACGCAGGTCCAGGTGCCGATTCATCGCTGGTACGCTCCAGTACAGCATATGCGTTAGCGTCGATAGTGCCGCCAAGCGAGATGGTTAAGTTAGTGCCGTCAGTGAGCGTCCAACCTGTCACATCAACAGCAGCGCCAGTGTTGTGGAGTTCAATCCACTCATGATTAGCTGACGTAACACTCCCCATCCACGCCACTTCATTGATGACCACGGCGGCCGTAGCCGGCAGTGGTGAAAGAAGAATAAGGATGGGTAGGAGCGGTTTCATATCTTATTGAAACGGGGAAGGTTCGTCTCCTCCGTCGCGTAGCATTTGCTTAATTTTTTTGAGGTCAATCTGTGAGCGAGATGGCGGAGCAGGTTGTGCTAATGCGGTCGGTATAGGTACCGCAACTGGTTGTGGTTCAGTTTTTATTATTCGCAGTGTCGGCGTTGGAGTAGATGTAGGAGCTGCTGTTGATGCCTGCGGCTGAGCGGGCACTGGAGTAGCCACTGGTTCGACCGGCGCATCTTTTAGAGCGGCAGCAAGCGCCGCGCGTAGTGGACTGACTGCTGGCTCAGCTTTGGCTGGTTGCGGTGCTTTCACCATTTTCTCAGCTGGTGCCATAACTGGTCGGGGGAATTTTTTTTCTGACTGTGGTGCTCGATTGTCTCGTGGGACATGGTTCGGTTTTGGTTCTGGAGTTTGAATTCGAGCTGAGGTTGCTGCAGGAGCTGCTTCTGGTATCGATGTAGTGACGGTAGTTTCAGCAGGTGTCTGTGGTGGGGTCGGCTGTGACACTGCTGTTTCGACTACCGCCGGGACTGCTACTGGTTCATCTTTCTTCACAACCGAGGCCAAAATTGAGCGGAGGTCTTCGGCGGTTTTTGGCACTGATTCATTCGGTGGTGTGCGTTGTTCGCGAACTGGAGATGAACCATTACCATTACTACTATTCCCTTTTGGCTTTCCGTTTCCATTTCCGTTGTTGCCATTATTATTTCCACCACCTTTCTTTTTACCATCATCACGATTCATTCGTTCGGCCGGATTATGAAGGTCGAGAACCTGCTTTTCAACGAAAACTCGTTCCTTGGCGTAATTTTTGCGACTGGCGGCAATCACCATATTTCGATATGACACTGATGGTCGCTGCACGGGCGGGAGGGTTTTTGCTGAGAATGGTTGCGAACCGATACCATCAATCATCAAGGTGAGATAGATTTGAGCAAAGCCAAGGTTAACCAAATCCGTTGCTAAGAACTGTGGCGTAAAGACTGTCTCGAGGACCTCAGCATCAAAGGGACCAACACGAAACGCAATCGTGGTACCAACGTTACCGAACACAGCGTTACGTACATCTTCTTCCATCTGTTCAATGTACTGGTGCGCAATGATGAGGTTGAGGTGATACTTACGTGCTTCAGACAGAATGTTCGCAAACGTAGAGTTCGCAAATGATTGGAATTCGTCGACATAGAAATAGAAGTTTGGCATCTTCTTCATCTCATCAACATGTAAGTCTGCGCGACTCATCGCATCAAGGTAAATGCGCGTCGTGAGCATCGAACCGAGCAGGTTGGCATTAGTCTCACCAATCAAACCTTTAGAGAGGTTCATGATGAGAATCTTCTTCTCATCCATCATTTTTCTGATATCAAAACTAGAATGCGGTTGCCCGATGATGTTTCGAATCAGCGGATTGCCAGTGAACTGACCGACTTTGTTTTGAATCGCCGGTAATGCTTCGGCAGCAAACCGTTCAGTGTAGCCGGCAAATTCTTCAGTCCAAAACGCTTTAACCGCTGGGTCCTTAATATAATCAACAACTTGGTTTCGGTACTGTTTATCAGCAAGCATTCGGTTCACCGAGAGTAGGGTCGTGTCTGGATACTCAATGAGTGCCAACAGAGTGTTGGTGAGAATGTACTCCATACGCGCACTCCACGCATCCACCCAAATTTTCTTGAAGGTAGACATGAGGCCGGATACTACCAAGTGGCGCTTTTCGGGCGCTACGTCTTCCATCACATTAAAAGAAATCGGATGCTCCATATCAAATGGAGCAAAGTAGACAACATCATTGATACGGTGCTCTGGCACGTAATCGAGCAGCACTTCAGCCGCCGAACCGTGCGGGTCAATAAAGGCGACACCTTCACCATTCAAAATATCTTGCGCTGCCATATTCTCGAGCAGCGTCGACTTCCCCATTCCCGTCTTGCCCACTACATACATGTGCCGTTGGCGGTCTTTGGCTTTTATACCAAAAGGAATATCCTGCCCGCGGGCGTCGGTTTTTGCAAAAAACGTGATCTTCTCAGGATCAAATGCAGCCATAGTTATATGGACAGTATAGCACCGCTAGTTGGAGCGGAAGCGGCTCTCGACGTAACTTAGTAATGAACGAACATCGTCGCTCCGGGCACTCGAACCAAGGAGTACTACCATAACCACTCGACGCTCTCCTTGAATTTGAACCTCATGGAGCGAAACAGATGTTTGGCCGGCAGCCTCAGTCTCACCCACTTTACCGCCAATAAAACTATCGATGTCTTCGATGCGATTGAAGTTTTGGAGGTCAGCAAACTCATCACCACTGTACTGGACGGGTACCTTCGCGCGGTTGGTAATTTCAAAAATAAATGAACGGTTGTCGTAGATGTAGCGAACTAATTTGTATAGATCACCAACGGTTGAAACGTTGCCAGCATCTAAACCAGACGGGTCAGTAAAGGTAGTGTTTACCATACCGAGTTGCCTCGCTTTGGTGTTCATATCAGCGATAAACGAGTCCCGTCCTGGGAGCGCAGCGATAACTTCAGCCGCTTCATTTGATGACTCGACGAGGAGGAGTTGCATGAGACTATAAACCGATACACTCGTACGGTCTGCCAACCGCGGTACCAGTGATGGAATAAAACTTGGCGCACTCGCCCGAACGCGCGTATCAAGGTCGATGGATTCGGCCGCCACAACCGCTGTCATGAGTTTGGTAATTGAAGCAATCGGCGCACCTGTGTCGAGTGTGCTGGCAGCGAGAATTGTACCGTTACTGACATCAGCAATCAGGTAGTGCGCAGCCCCAACCTCAGGCGCCACTGGTTCGTACACAAATGAGTCAGGGGTTACCGGAGGGACATGAACGAGTACTGGAATATCCATGTGAGCAGCTTGGTACAGCACCTCAGCGGCGGCATTTTCTAGTCGAATACCACCGACAGAAGTTTCCGACTGCAGCGGTTCACCACCAGGCAATGCAGGGGCACCATGGATGACATAGTTTCCGCCAAATCGTAGCTGGAACGGTAGATACACCTGCGCTAAGGTTGAGAATGGTTCACGTTCGAGTGACTCTACTTTGTAGACACCAGCTGGCACTGACCACCACGAACCTGGTTCTCCGACCGCCAACACTTCGGCACTTTGCAACAACACGCCGCGCTTGAAGTAGCGCAATTGCATGGCGCCGATATCAACTTCAATAAAGGTCAGGCCTTGATCAATGAAGGCGTCTCGTGTATCGACAAAGAATGACACTGCTCCGAGTGCCGGCTGTGGTCCATATGAAAGCGCTGTCGAATTTTTACCAAATGAATCGACAATGGTGATTGACGGTGCTGAGGCGAGGTTATTTGAAGCAACGAGTCCGTACCCAGCCGTCCCAAGCACCATCAACACTAAGGCAGCAAAACCAACCGCAAATGTACCGACAATCGGCCAGACTGGAACGGCATGGATTGGTACCAAGGCTTGTGGCGGACGATGTGCGGGCACCATCTTTGGTCGAGGAATAAGTGAGCCACGCTCTTCTGTTGCTTGGTCGTCATGAAAAGACACGATACGAAACGGCCGATTATCTGCGTCAAACATACGTTAATCATACCGTACGAACCGACAGCAAATAGGGCTAGCTCACAGGTGGGGATAGTGTGTTGCGCTTTTATGCAAAGGTGGTACTCTATAGGTAGAGAAGGTTAGTTTGTTCTACAAATCAACTCTGTTTGAATTAATTTTCAAACTTTCCTTCACCCCAGTTCCCTTCCACCCAATCCCATCCGACATGCTTCACATTTGTGACGCTGTTTTTTTATATTGGCATTAAAAAAGGGCCACCCTTTTGGTAAAAAGTGTGGCCCTTTAAAGGTAGTGGTTAGTGTTTGTAAGTACGAAACCAGTCCACAAATTTTTGTACTCCCTCTGCGACAGAGGTATGTGGATTGTAATTAAGAAGTGCCCGAGCTTTTGAAATATCAGCATTCGTCGCATAGACGTCACCTGACTGCATCGGCAGGAAGTTTTTTTCTGCTGTTACGCCAAGTGCGGCTTCAAGCGCGGTGACATAGTCTAGCAGCGGTGTTGGTTCACCACGGCCGAGATTGATGATTTCGTACCCTAGCGGTTTTTCTAGGGCAGCTACAACGCCACTGACCACATCATCAATATAGGTGAAATCGCGAGACAGCTCTCCACCGTTATAGATATCGATAGCCTTACCCTGAATCATGGCATAGGCAAATTTGAATAAAGCCATGTCAGGTCGACCCCACGGGCCGTACACCGTGAAGAAGCGAAGTGCGGTAACTGACAGCTTGTATTGTTGATGATAACTATGCAGCAGTAACTCTCCCGCTCGCTTGGTGGCGCCGTAGACCGACTCTGGAGCAGCGGCAGTTGCTGATTCGGTAAAGGGTGCAGGCGTATCATTTCCATATACCGAGCTGGTTGAAGCAAATACAATATGTGGCACACGGTACGTCTGTATCGTTTCCAGTAATGTCACCAAACCGTGTACGTTGGTATCAATATACTCATGCGGCTGTTCAACTGAGTAGCGGACTCCAGCCATCGCAGCAAGGTGACAAACTGCATCAAAGCTATGTGCAGCAAATAGTTCGTCGAGTGTCTGTCGGTTGCGAATATCGCCAGTCACAAGTGTGACGTCAAGTACCAGAGCCGCGACTCTCGCCTGCTTCAGTGACACATCGTAGTACGTATTGAAATTATCCAGGACGACGACGTCGTGTCCACCAGCAACCAAGGCACGAGCGGTCGCGCTACCAATGAATCCTGCTCCGCCAGTGACAAGTATTTTCATACACCAACGATAACCCTACTCAATTGGAGCAGGTTGCAAAGCCGCCTTTGTATACCGATTGCTGGGCGCCCAAATCATCCACGACCGCACACCAGCATCATAGCTAGCTTGAATTTGCGCCCTGACATCGACAGCATCATAGTCACCCCCATAGTCAAAATCCTGAATCCAGGTGCGGAACTTTTCTGGACCGTAGACGGGCTTGGTATAGACGGCTGGTGTTGAGGTACCAATGCGCTCATGCATAAATCCAGACATTGGTGTGGTACTCGCTTTCATTCTATCCACGCCTGTTTTCATAGCATGAAAGACAATTTCGTATGGGTGGTCATTCGGGTCACCAAGCCCAAGGTAGTTACTCGGGTAGTGCGATGGATACACCATCGGAGCAATGAAATCAAAATATGGTGCTGCCCTATCTTGCACTTGGCCAATCGATAAATCATCGTAGTTGGTTGTGGTCATGCCAAACAAGTCCGCGGACGTCCAGGGGACATTTTTTGCACGACCAGTATTTTCATGACGGAAGGCGGCAAAGCGTGATTCATCATCTAGTGCTGTTTTGAGGTACGCGAAGAACGCTTCTAGGTTAGCTTGCTTATCCATACCATACTCACCAGCGACACTCTGCGGGAAATGAATATCCTGCATATTACCGTCACTTGGGTAACGAACATAGTCAAAATTCAACTCGTCAAAACCAAGGTTATAGGACTCGACAGCAAGCTCTATCATGTGATCCCAGTAAGGCTTGGCGGCAACATCGATAAACGAGAGGCCTTTATGGTCTTTCCAGACTGTTGTTTGGTCGCTGCGCAGCACTGCGAGCTCTGGATGCTGTGGTGCATAAAATGGATCTTGGAATACGGTAATGCGCGCAATGACAAAAATATTATTATCATGCAACATCTCAATCAGCTCACGCATGTCGCGTGTACCGCAGCGGGCATTTTCCCACGCTGGCTTCCACGCTGGACTTTCAGGTGGAAATGAAATAGTTCCAGAATAATCTTTAACATCAATGATGATGCTATTTACCTCAGTCTCTTGCGCTAGCTTCACCAAGTCCGCGCGAAACGTCGGCGTCCCTGCAACACACGAGGTCATATAGATGTTCTTTAATTCTGGCGGTAGTGGAACGTGTCGTACGACTGGCCTCGTATCAACTGGTGGTGGGAGTTCGACGATTTCATTTGGCTCCCCAGCAGTGCTGCTCGCCAAATCACTTCCTGGTCGTTCGTAGGTAACATCAAATACTGCCAACGGAAAAAATGTTACCGCAGTGATGAGCCCTGCCAAAAGTGTGAGTCCTGCAGCAATAATCGGCATACCTCATTTTACTGCATTTGTTGCAGAAGACCACCGCTTCTTGCGGTGGATGAATACAACATAGAAACATGCGTCGCCCTATGGAGGACACTTCTGCAGCAAAGAACACCTGGTTCGCCCATTGGGAGATGGTTCTTTGCCCTATAGGAAACTACTCAAAGAGTGGCTCAGTGGTTTCGACGAAGGAGTCAGTGCCTCGTTCACCGTTACCCTTATCAATACGAGCAAGGAAGGCTCGGCGGCGCAGTGCGTAGCCAACAAGAATAAGAATAACCCCGACGCCGAAAATTATGTACTGTCGCCACAGGAGCGGGATACCGAGGAATGGAATGATGGTGAGCAAGATGCCAAATACAAAAACAGTGGTTTCTTTCATGAGTACGATTTTACCGTGCATCGACGATAACGACAAATTCTCCCTTCTGTTTAACCGGGGTAGCTGTCAGAATCGCGAGCAGTTCGGCTGGCGTTCCGACCAACAACTCCTCATGAAGCTTGGTAAGTTCACGACCAAGTGAGACTGGAGCGTTAGGGGTGACTTTATGGAGAAGCTCAAGTGTTTTCAGAATCCGGTGCGTCGACTCAAAAAATATGGTCGGTAACGGTGCCGTCGCGAGACCTTTGAAAAAGGTCTCGCGACCTTTCTTATGCGGAGCAAAACCGAGAAATTGAAATTGATTCCCGGCAATACCAGCGAGCGACACGGCTGCCGTGACAGCTGACGGCCCTGGAATCACTTCAATTGTTGCGCCAGCAGCGCGAGCTCGCTGTATGAGCAACACACCCGGGTCACTCACCCCTGGTGTACCAGCATCAGATACTAGTACCACATGCTTACCGGCTTCCAAATCAGTCAAAATCTCTTCGTGAGTTTTTTCGCTCGCATGTGCATCATACCGAACGAGTGGCTTTTTAATTTCGTAATGGTGTAGCAGCTTTCCGGTCACTCGCGTATCTTCACACAATACGTAATCACACTCCTTGAGCGTACGCAGAGCACGCAAAGTAATATCTTCTAAATTCCCAATCGGAGTTGCCACAATAGATAGTCTGCCAGTCTCAGTCATATGGGTTACAATACAACTAATAGCGCTGATTACAAAATAATGTCCGCTCATGCTCAATAGTCTTCGCGTTATTTACCTCGCGCTCCTCGCTCCATTCACCTGGCTGTTTAGCGAGGGCTTTGGGTTTTGATCTTTTCTGCTGCCGAGTATCTTGATGGGGCTTGGTATCGCGATTGATGTGTTTATTAGCACGACGGCAAAATTCCAAGATCGTCGCCTATCCTGGAAATCATGGACCTTGCCTGTCACCTTCACTCATATCGCCTTCCCAGCGTTTGGCTATTATGGCCGAGTTAGCCTTATTAGTTGCGAGTCGGTTGCGTCGTCAACAATTCACCAACGCTGTTGTGCTAGCTAACTGGAATACGTTTGGAAAATATATTGAACTGATAGTGATTGGGGGCTTTGGTGTACTGTCACTCTGGCACGCTTTTAGTGACGAAGCTAGTCTCTATGTTTCAATCATCATCACCGGTATCATTCTCAGCTTAACGTTTTACCTCTTTCGCAAACACCTTTCACACACCCAATTAAGGGAAGCGCAGACAGCCATAGAGAGCAAATGAGGGAACGTGTCATTTCCAGGCTTATAAAATGTCAATTTCTCTATTTGATTTTATACACATTTGTGATATAATATAGTAAGTTTGAGTCTCCATTACGGAGAGTCTGGTTTGTTCGTTGAAAGGACTATCTATGAAAAAAACCATTAAAGAAACCCCGGCGATCATCGCAGAGATGCTTAATGTCCGCACATGGGCAATTCGCATCTTTTGTATTCCGTTTTCGATTACTATGATCAGCCTCATTCTACTCGCTGAAACAATCGCGAATGCTGGTGTGTCTCAGTACCTCGTAGTGGCTCTTGCATGCTATGCAGCAATCCTGCTTTGTCCTGTGCAACTGGCCACAATCGCGACGACCTACAATGAGTCATTGGAGTATGATTATCGTCACGCCGAGCGATACAGCAACGCCCCTCGGCAATACCTCTGGACTGAAGTTTCCGAGATTAGCAAGCAAATGTTCAAAGGTTCAATTATGTTTCTGGTTGTCGGCTCTTTGGCATTCCCTTATATCATTTCAGGCGTTGCAAGCTTAGCTATGGAAGGTTTGGTGCACAGTCTGCGATTTGCCATTCCAAAACATCAGCGCCCTGCATTCGGCTTCTTGCTAGGACGAGTCGCCGAAGCATTCGTATCTATCGCGATGTGGTTAGCATCCAAACTACCAGAGACTGGTGACGAAGAAGGTGGTTTGACAACAACATTGCCAAACACAGTTCAATCATGGCTGCGTGGAGAAACACACCAGTTCAGAACCTTTGCGGCATAACAGCCGTAACGACCATACTGAGGCTGGGAACACAAGTGTTCCCAGCCTCTTTTTTTATATGTAAAGTAGAGCTCATTTATTGACTTTTTTCGCTTTTCAGTGCTTTATTGTAAAAAAGTTCCCTGTTCTCAAACAAAGGAGGTCCGACGTGGAAATTACCACAACGGTATTCTATACATTCGTACTTGTGTTCGTTGGTGAAATGGGTGATAAGACCCAAATCGCTGCCGGCACAGGTGCCCTCGCCAATCGTGGTCGTACCCGTACTATCTTTCTCAGTTCTGCACTCGCTCTCACGACAGTTGCTGGACTCACTGTCTTCTTTGCTGGATTCATTCCTGCAAACTGGATACCAGTGATACAAAAGATTGGTGGCGTGCTCTTGGTTGGGTACGCTGTCTACTTATTTAAGAAAGCTGGTGTCGAAGCTGAGTCTGAGGAATCAACTGACAGTGTAGGGTGGAAATTGTTTATTACTCACTTTGTAGTGGTATTCATAGCTGAACTTGGTGACAAGACCCAGATTGCTACTCTCGCGGTGGCTGTCGATAACCAAACACAGCTTCTACCGGTTTTCTTTGCATCAGCCGGCGCGCTGGTAACCGTTACCGCACTCACTGTTTGGGGAGTCACCAAGTTGCCAGCACGTTGGATTGTCACTATCCAACGTATCGGAGCCATTTTGATGGCGGTGTACGGTATCTACATGTTCTTTTAACCTCATCAGGTTATCTCCGAAGGTCGCCCTTCGCAAACAAAAAGGCCGGTGCTCACGCACTGGCCTTTTCTTATTTACAAAGGAAAAATTTAGAGTATTATTTTTTCGAAAGGAGTTCCTCATGAATAGAACCAAGTTTACACCCTGTGTAACCATCGATACAAGTGAGCCACTTAGTGGTGAATTTGCACTCCCAATCAAATACGTTGATCGTGGTGACAAAAAAATACACCAGGCACTTTTTTATCGCGATCCGCGCCAGCAGTATCTCATTCGTAAGAAGCGAGGGCTGGTGCTGGTGCGACTAGAAGACTTATTTGTTGATGCTCAAACACATGCTCCCACCACCGAAGAAATTTATGACCGAGCGACTCTCAAAAGATTGAGAAATCCTCCATCATATGCGGGGGCATATTTTCTCGTTCAGCATCACTACTGGCTTCGAAGCAACAAAATAACGTCATGCTTAATAGGAGCAAATGCGTTCTTGGGTTCTGACGGAAAAAGATATATTCCTGAAGTGTCAGATTTAAACTCTGTCTCCCATGTGAATGCGCTACAACTCAGAGCTAGACGTGCCGATAATGATGTCAGGTGGAGTACGAGTGAAAGCTGGTTGTTCGAAGTAAGTGTCTAGCTTTACGGCTTTACAAAATTCTAAAAAGGGCCGTCGCGCAAGCACCGGCCCTTTTTCTTAACTTATTTTACAATGTCAAACCTACCTATCCAGCCCTAGGCCTTGCCTAGGGCTGGAACTATTCTGCACAGGCAAGACCTGTGCTAATTTTTAATTTTACTTCCAAGTAAACCCGCGGCCGAAGTGACCCCATGAAGCGGTATCTTTATAAATCGGGGCTTCGAGTTGAAGGAAGGATTTTATTCCTCTTGGAGTGAGGTCATATCCCGTCACTTCCTCAGGTACCCCATCAACAATCGCAACTGCCATCAACGCTTCCGGATGACCAATCGCGTAAGCGAGTTTCACTAAGACGGTTTGGGCTTCTGGATATTTTTCTAAATAATCGACCGCTACTCTACGCGCCATGTACGCACCTGAGCGATCTACCTTACTCGGATCTTTACCCGAAAAAGCTCCGCCACCAACCGCAACTTCTGGACCGTAGTTGTCTACGATTATTTTTCGACCAGTCAGTCCCGCATCGGCATCAAAGCCTCCCTGCGACCAATCACCAGCTGGATTGATGTGGTATTCCTTGGCTCCACCAATCACACTTTCTACAAGCGTCGCCAGTTCTACTTTCGGCGCATTTTGAAAACTACATACAACTGACTGTACTTCACCGTCAGCATTTACTGTCACCTGCGTCTTTCCATCATAGGGATATTTTTCGTATACCGCTTGGCAGAGCTGACGCGCTAGTTCATATTCTTTTGGCATGAACGTATCAGTTTCTCTAGTGGCGTACCCCGTCATAATTCCCTGGTCACCGGCGCCGCCAGTATCCACTCCTTGAGCGATTTCCGGACTTTGCGCCACGATGTGAATATCAAGTGCGTATCCTGGTCCAGCAATCTCGGTCACAATGGCTGGAATATCAATCTCTTTTGCAGTAGTCGTCACTTCACCGGTTACAAAAATTCGTCCATGTGAACCGACTGTCTCAACTGCCACTCGGCTTTGGGGATCTTCAGTTAGGTACGCATCTAAAATCGCGTCAGAGATTCGGTCGCATAATTTATCTGGATGACGTGGTGATACACATTCGGCTGTCTTCAACATACTGATTATTCTGTACTGAATTATAAATAAAACGCGTTCATGAGTGACGCGCCAGGGTTGGTATCTGTCTCGATAATTCGAGTTGAAGGTCGCACCGTTTCTTTCGAATGGTTGCGGACGGATTCTCAAGCAGTGTGCTCAACGGGTCAATTCCCTAATCCGTTCTCTGGATACGTCATATGAAGTTGTTTCAGAGAGTATAACAGACGGTACACGCAAAAGGTAACAGTAACAAACTGTGACTATCCTTTGACAAGAGCGTCACTGAGCTTGGTGACCGTGCCAGCTCCCATCACGATTACGACATCGTCCTTGGTAATCTCATTCCGTAAGATTGATTCGGCGGCCTCAAGCGACTCTACATATTTTGTCTGAGGGGCATATTCAAGCGCCTGTACTGATAGTTCACGACTCGTTACTCCGGTCACATTTTCTTCACGCGCGGCATAAATCGGGACCAGGTACATGACATCAGCGGCCGCAAAAGATTTAGCAAAATCCTTGAAGAGTACGGCGGTACGAGTAAAAGTGTGTGGTTCAAACACGCCAACAATCCGCTTCTCTGGATACGCTTCTCGCGCGGCTTGCAGCGTGACAGAAATAGCCGTTGGGTGATGGGCGTAATCGTCATATACCGGCGCGCTGTTGAGAAGACCCTTGTATTCAAACCGTCGCCACGTACCAGTAAATTGTGTAAGCGCTTGCTTAGCTTCATCGAGAGATAATTTCTCATGCCGTGCTACCGCCAACGCAGCAGCTGCATTTTGCTTATTGTGTAAACCTGGCAATTTCAATGCCAACTGAAGGTCTAGATACTGAGTATAATCAACGACCTCGACCGGACAATCTGTAAGGATAGGGATGATATGTGGGTGTTTGGTGTCAGCTATGACAACTCCTCCCTCGTTCACATTCATAATGAGTTCGCGGAACGCTGTCTGAACATCGGCGAGCGTTTTGTAGTAGTCGACATGGTCATGTTCCACATTCGTAATCACAAGCACATCAGGCTTGAGGTGTAGGAAATCACGCTTGTATTCACACGCTTCAACAATTGCGTACTTACTTTTCCCTGCTCGGTAATTGCTCTTGGTCTTAGCGCGCAGCGAACCGACAACTGCCGTAGGGTCTTTACCCAGCGTCTCGAAAATATCAGTCGTCATTGCAGTCGTAGTGGTCTTGCCGTGTGTACCGGCCACAGCAATTAAGTAGTACGGGTTCATCGCCATACCAAGCGCCTCAAAGTAATTTACCATCGGGACGCCAAGGGCGCGGGCAGCTATCATTTCTTCGTGGTCTGCTGCCATCGCTTCGGTATAGACGATTAAGTCTATGTCGCTGGCGATATTGGCGGCGACCTGCTCACCAAAAACTTGAATACCTTCGCTAGCGAGTGCTTTCGTAATATCACTCAGACTGCGATCGGAGCCACTTACTGCTTTTTTTTCTAGCTTGAAATGCCTGGCTAACCCAGACATACCAATTCCTCCGATTCCTATGAAATGTATTTTAGTAATGTTTTCCATTGTTCCAATTATTATACAAAGTGATTTCTTCATCGACACGCTCAGTCCGGTCTTTGGGTAGCTGGTCAAGTGAAAACCAGCCCGCATCGATAATTTCTTGGTCGTCAATACTGAGAGCTCTAGAGTCAGTTGTGGCGTAAAAGTACTGAGTTGTGACAGTGCCGTATTTTCTTTGCCAAACTTTTTCTCCAATACGCTCTACTCTATCTACCATACAACCAGACTCTTCAAACAACTCACGCTTTGCTGCCGTCGCCGGGTCTTCACCTTTATCAATTGCGCCGCCAGGGAATACCCATTTCTTGTGCGCGTACCCAATTTTAACCATCAGCACGTACCCATCATTAAATAACAGCGTCTTTACTCCTTTATTGTGCGGCCTCACTATCATTCGATACAACGCTACAAACGGGTTGTAAGAGGCGAAGTATAGACTACGGCAGTGGTAGTGCACAAATGGGCGTGGGGTATGAGTTAGCACACCGTAAATATAGCATATGCGCTATGCTCGCAACAGCACACTATGTTACTCTGCACTGAGCTTATGAACTGCGTCTACAAATTGGTCATTCCGGTCGTATTCGTTTTGGAAGACTCCAAATGATGCGTAGCCTGGACTAAAGAGAATAGTATCCCCAGGCACACCGTGCGTAAAGGCGCTCGTTACCGCGCCATAAAGGCTCGCCACCTGCTCGATATGAATGGCCTCAGATAGTGTGGTGAGTTGTGGAGTAAGCACGTCTGTGCCAGTTCCAGGGAGTAAAAATACAGCTTTGCAATATGTTGCAATACGTTCAACTAATCCATCTGTGGCAAGACCTTTATCAGCACCGCCGACAATTAAAATGACATTTTTATCATCCTTATTCCCGACAGCTTCTAACCCTACGATTGTTGCCTGTGGTGTCGTTGCGTTATTGTCGTTGTACACTTTAAGATCATTTCGCTCACCTAAGTATTCCAATCGTCCTGGTACTCCAGGAAACGTGGCGAAGCCGTGAAAGATTTCTTCATCAGTGAGTGAGGTCGCGCGCAGTGCCGCGAGCGCCAAGGCGTAGTTCAGTCGATTATGTGCTCCAGGCATAGTTAGCACAGCGTCACTTGGTATCACCGAATCATCAACCAACACTACTTCTTGACCGAGTGTAAGATTAAGCTTCTTGGCATACTCAAATACTTCAGGAGTGAGGATGAGTGCGTCACGTTCTTCTTGGTATCGAAAGATATTCGCCTTATCAGAAAAGTACACGTCCATATCATCGTGATAATAATTCATGTGGTCGCGCATGAAGTTAGTGAACACGGCGATATGTGGTGAGCGCTTCGCCCACCCGAACCCCTGTAACTGCCACGAATCAAGCTCCATGACGCACAGCGCCTCGTCGTTTACTTCATTCAGAAGTTGAAGGTTTGAAACACCTCTGATGTTTCCACCAAGCAGTACCGTACCTTCAGTTACGGTAGTCAGTACATGATGTATCAGGTGTGACACGGTACTTTTGCCGCGAGTTCCGGTGATACCGATAATCGGCATGTCGGTTAGTTCCGCTACCAAGGCAGCACTTTGCTTGAGTGGGACACCGGCGGCACGCGCTGTCTCAAGATATGGTGAATCCATCGGGACACCGGCAGCCACCAAAATAAAATCACGGTCTTTAAAATCTTCGTGACGATGCTCGCCGAGCACGAATGTAATGTTGCTGTAGTCCTTGAGTAGTTCAACTGACGACGCGAGCTCAGTCGCAGTCTTCTTGTCAGTCACTATCACTTCAGCTGCTCCGGCCGCAGCAATGTAGGCCGCATCGCCAACGCCACGCCCCAGTAGCCCGAGCCCCATGACAGTTACCTTTTTCCCTTTGAAATAGTCTTTGAATGAGTTCATAGTTTTGAATTTAGGTAAATCTGGCTCGGGCAAAAGAAGGGGTCGGGGAACCATATGGTTCCCCGTGGCGGAAGGCAGTGAGTGAAGTATGAGCGAGCGTCGGAAAACCGAGGGGTTTTTGAGTTGCCCTATGCCCCATGACAGTTACCTTTTTCCCTTTGAAATAGTCTTGAAATGACATGAGCTACATAATAGGGTAAAAACATCCGCCTCGCTATACCCGTAGCTAAAGCCACGACGCATCACGCGGGCAGAAGCAGGGTGTTTTTGCAAACAAATGATCGTAATGCTAGCACTGCTAATCAACGTTCAGATGACTCTACTATGCAACAGAATGGTATACTAACTCACAATGAAGCTAAAACATCAATCAGACCGTACCCTTGAATCATTCAAAGTTTTTCCCTACGTCGTCTGGGGCGTCACAATAGTTTTTGCGGTCTTTGTATACAATATTGCTGTCGAACTGAAGGAAACAGCAGACAAGCTACAAGCGCAGGCAGAATTTCTCCAAACTCAGACGAGGCAGGTTGACAACTTAGACCTTGAGCGATACTAATCCTCTTAATTATGTCGATTGCGATTATTCCTCCTTTTTTCCGTCGCTTTGTGTTGTATTCGATGGTGGGTGTTGGCACCTACTTATTCGATCTCTTATTGATTTATCTTTTTAAGACGTACTTGTCTTTTCCTGACGCACTCGCTGTTGGACTCGGCTTTTTGATTGCTGTTTCGTGTAATTTCATCATTAGCTACCTTTGGGTTTTTAAGGGTACCAGACAAACAAAAGCGAAAGGGTATCTCTACTTCCTAGGAATCGCTACCATTGGTCTAACTATTATCGTTGTCGGTACATTAAGCGTACAGTCACTCTTTGATCTTGAACTGTATGTCGCACGCACGATTGTTGCAGGTCTTGTAGGTACACTAAACTACACACTAAACTCTATCTTTAATTTTAAGATGATTGATTAGTTCGTCCCTGAAGTTCTGGAGGTAACGGTCGAGACTGTTCAAATAAGACATCTA
>Ga0163144_10001157_pt1 | contig 62332 bp, 45 predicted proteins | sample OliLak19BULKMAT1_FD_123175 | JGI IMG/M metagenome (GOLD analysis project Ga0163144, IMG submission 123175) | Freshwater microbial mat bacterial communities from Lake Vanda, McMurdo Dry Valleys, Antarctica - Oligotrophic Lake LV.19.BULKMAT1 | ecosystem: Environmental > Aquatic > Freshwater >...
CCGCTCGAGATCTGCGTGCCGCCGCTGTCGCCGAGCGGGAACGTCTCGAAATGCGCCGGCTCGTTGTTGAGGCCCTCTTGGGCCGTCTTGTCGAGGTTGCGCAAGAAGCCGGGGGCGCTGCCGGAGCCCACCAGCGACGTCGCGCCGCTCAGCATGAAGCGCAGCTCGCCCCATCGAATTTCGTCCTGTGAAGCGCCGCCCGCGGCGGGGATCTGCGTGTGGCCGTTCTGACCTTTGCGCCACTCGTGGCGGTGCTCGTAGCGCTCACCCGTGTCGGTGTACGGGCTGTTCTGCGCATAGGTGATGTGCTCGTGTGTGTTGATGAGGCCGGGCGAGACGACAGCTTCCGGGCACTCGATGCGTGTCGCGCCGTTTGCTGTGGCTTCGCAATCGCAGCCCACACAGGTGATCAAACCGGCCGGGTCGACTACCACCTGGCCGCCGCGGAAGATGGTGTACGGGCTTAGGACGTCGCCGAGGATGATGCGCGTCGCGTTGCCTGCAGTAACGCTGCACGTGCCGCTCGGTAGAGGAGTCAACGTTGCACACTCCACCTCCTCGGGTGACGTGGTGCAGTCGACTTCGCAGCCATCGAATGCGATGTCGTTTCCGTCATCGCAGTCTTCGTCCGTCTCCGGGATGCCGTTGCCGCATTGGGCGGGGATGGTTTCATCCTGGCAGGTGGCCGAGCAGCCATCGCCGCTGAGCTCGTTGCCGTCGTCGCATTCTTCGCCGGCCTGCGTGTTGCCGTCGCCGCAGCTCAGCGCGGTCTCGTCGGTGCAGCCGGCGGAGCAGCCGTCGCCGGCCTGCGTGTTGCCGTCGTCGCATTCCTCGTTGGCATCGACTTCGCCGTTGCCGCACTCGCCGCCTTCGGTGGTGCAGCTGGCGGAGCAGCCGTCGCCCCCAGCCCTGTTGCCGTCGTCGCAGCTCTCACCGGAGTCGACTTTGCCGTTGCCACACAGCGGATCTGGTGTGGGTGTCGTCGAGTCGTCGCCGCAGCCGCTGAGGGAGCCGCCAAGCAGAGTCGAAAGCAGGAGAAAACTGGCAAAAGCGGAAAAGGAAGAGGAACTGCGGCGCTTCATCCCTCGGCTATACTCGAGCCCTCTCTTCCGCCAAAGGCAGATCCCGGGCGCCTGCAAAGCGTCCCGTGCCTGTCTCGGCTCCGTCACCCCATACGGCCAGCGTGATCGCCCCACCTTGCAGGCCTGCACAACTGCTGTTTCGCTTTAGAACAGCGTGCGCCGGGGCAGGTTTCCGTTCCGACCAAAAGCGCAGCAGTCAGCGAGAAAGGCATTCGATGGCCGGCGACTGGCGCGTTTGGCACGCGACTTGTAATATGGATGCTCGAAGCGCCTGTGACGGTAATCCCCCCCCACCGTTGAGCGGGCGCTTCGTTTTTTTCTCCTCTCCTGTGGGCGAACGCCCGCAACGAGGGAGGATGCCGCTATATTGAGGTGCGAGTGTCGGAGCATCTCGCTCACCGCATCATCGGCAGATACGCGCTGTTCGATGTGCTGGCTGCTGGTGGCATGGCGACTGTCCACATCGGGCGCCTGCTAGGGCCGGTCGGTTTTGCACGCACGGTGGCGATAAAGCGCCTGCACCCACAGTTTGCAGCCGACCCCGAGTTCGTCTCGATGTTTCTGGACGAAGCGCGGATGTGCGCGCGGATCCGTCACCCCAATGTGGTGCCGACGCTGGATGTCGTCGCCGCCAAGGGCGAGCTGTTCTTGGTGATGGAGTACATCGCTGGAGAGTCGCTCGGGTCGCTCCTGCGTGGCCTCGCCAAACGTGGCGAAGCCATCCCTTGGCGGGTGGCTGTGAGCATCATGGCGGGCACGCTGCAGGGGCTGCACGCCGCGCACGAAGCAAAGGACGAACAAGGATTTCCGCTGGGCTTGGTGCACCGCGATGTGTCCCCGCAGAATATTTTGGTCGGTAGCGATGGGCTCGCGCGCGTGGTCGACTTCGGCATCGCAAAAGCGTCCGGGAGACTGCACGTGACGCGTGAAGGCGCGGTCAAAGGCAAGGTCGGCTACATGGCGCCAGAGCAAATGGCCGCCGAGACGATCTCGCGACGGGCTGACGTCTATGCGGCCTCTGCCGTCCTCTGGGAGGCACTCACAGGAAGACGGCTGTTCGACGGTGAGACCGAGGCGGTCATCCTCGCGCGGGTGCTCACGGCCGAGATCGTCCCGCCGAGCACCTTGCGGCCGGACATCCCGCGCGAGCTCGACGACATCGTGATGAAGGCGCTCTCTCGCAAGGTCGAAGGGCGTTACGCAACCGCGCGCGAGATGGCGCAAGCGCTCGAGAAGATGGGCCCTGCCGCGCTGGGTGAGGTCAGCGACTGGCTGGAAACCAGCGCTGGTGCGGCGATTGATGAGCGCGCCCGGCGCGTTTCACTGGTCGAAACGGGGGTGACAGTCCTGCCTGCCGAGTCCGGGGCTCTACAAAGCAACGCCGCCGCACCAGCCCCCGAGTCGATTCGCCCGACGGCGCACAGCGACATCTCCGGCTCCGAGCCGCTGCTCTCACGCAAGCCGGCGTTCATGTCGCGCTGGAAAGCCGGCGCACTGGTCGCCGCCGTCGGCGGGGTCGTGGTGGGGGCGTGGGCGGTGTTGCCGGCGCAGAGTCGCGGACCGGCCGAGGGGGACACCTCGCGCGCGCAGCCGGCGCTCGCCACACCCGCTGTGCTCTCGGCGACGGCCAGCGCGCCACCGACGCAGCCGGCCACCGCGGCAGCCGCCGATGTCTCTGGCTCGGCAGCGGTCAGCGCCCAAGCAGAGCCCTCAGCGACCAGCACCCCGCTGAAAACGGCGCGGCCGAGCGGCGGCAAAGCCCCGGCGAAGGACCCATTCAACCTGGGGGGTCGCAAGTAGCAGCCAGAGCGGGCTAACCTCCCGACCGGATGCGCTTTCTGACCTGGCTTGCGGCGGCCTCCACGCTCTTCTCGACCGCCGCGGCATGGGCCGCGCCGACGCCTGAAGATCGCGTTGCGGCCGAGGCGCTGTTTCTCGAAGGAAAGGAGCGCGTTGAAAAGAACGATCTGGAGCCGGCGTGCGAGCGCTTCGCGCAGAGCCAAAAGCTCGATCCGCAGATCGGCACGCTGCTCTACCTGGCCACCTGTCATGAGCAGACTGGCAAGACAGCCACTGCCTGGATCGAGTTCAAAGACGCGCTCGTCCTGGCCGAGGAAGGCAACAAGGCCGACAGAGCGCAGCAGGCGAAAGAGGGGGTCGATCGCGTGGGTGCGTTGCTCTCGCGCGCGACGATCAAAGTCAGCGAACAAGCGCCTGGACAGATCGTGCGCGTGAATGGTCGAGAGCAGAAGGTCTTCGACCTCGCGCTGCCTTTCGATCCGGGCAAGCTGCAAGTCACCGCGGAGGCGCCCGGTCGCAAGGCGGTCAGCCTCGAGATCGAGCTCGGCAAAGGGCCTGTCGCGATCTATATTCTGGTGCCTCGCCTGGCGCCAGAAGCCAAAGCGTCGACTCCGCTGCGGGTCGAGCCAGAGTCTGATCACACTGTGGCGTTCATCGTGGGCGGTGCTGGCGTCGGCTTCGGCCTGCTGGGCTTCGCGCTCGGTGGTGCGGCGTGGGCGACGAGCGACAGCGCTGACGAGCACTGCGACCAGGGCTTCTGCACGCAAGAGGGGCTCGATGGGCATGACACTGCGAATGCGTTGGCTTGGGCCTCGAACGTGACTTTGGTCACGGGTGCGGCTGCGCTCGCCGCAGGTGTTATTTTGTTTTTTGTGTACGAGCCGGCCGCTCCAGCGGCTCGCTCCGCTCTCGCGCCGTGGGTCGACCCAGCTTTGGGCAGCGGGGGCTTGTCTTGGGTGGGCGTATACTGATGTCGACGAGAGGCTCGGGGGGGTCGCGTCTCGGGTGCGCTGGCGATCACGCTGTTGTGCGGCGGCTGCCAGTTGCTGCTCGGCTTCGAGGACCACGAGCTGTTCCGAACGCGGCTGGCGGTCCCGTCGGCCGCATCGTGCGCATCCCCCGAGAATGACGCAGGGCGTTTGACGCCAGGCGCGCGCATGGGCATACGCGCGCTCATGGCGCTCGAAGTCGGCATCGTCGGCCTACCCAACGTAGGCAAGAGCACGCTCTTCAACGCGCTGACAGCAGTCGGCGCCGCCGCAGAGAACTACCCGTTCTGCACCATCGAGCCGAACATCGGCGCTGTAGCGGTGCCCGATCCGAACCTCGACACGCTCGCGTCGCTCATCAAGAGCGAGAAGATCATCCCGGCGATGGTGCGCATCGTCGATATCGCCGGCATCGTCAAAGGGGCAAGCACCGGCGAAGGGCTTGGCAACAAGTTCCTCAGCCACATCCGCGACGTCGACGCGATCTTGCACGTCGTGCGCTGCTTCGAGGACGGCGATGTGGTGCACGTCGATGGCAGCGTCCACCCGCTGCGCGATATTTCCACCATCGAGACCGAGCTCTTGTTGGCGGATCTCGATTCGGTATCGGGCTCGTACGAGCGCACCAAGAAGCAAGCGACCCACCAGAAAGACCTGGTGCCCACCGTCGATGTGCTGGCGAAATGCCTCGATGCACTAAAGACAGGCAAGCCGGTCCGCGCGCTCGAGATCAGTGACCCTGAAGAGCTAAAAATTCTGAAGGGCTTTGGTCTGATCACCGCGAAGAAGGTGCTCTACGTCGCCAACGTCTCGGAGGCCGACCCGCACGGCAAAGGCGAGCTTGCCACGCGCGTTCGCGAGCACGCTGCAAAAGAGGGCAGCGGTATGGTGCCTGTCTGCAGCAAGCTCGAGGCAGAGCTGTCCGAGCTCGGCACCGATGATCGCAAAGAGATGCTGGAGAGCCTGGGCATGAGCGAGCCGGCGCTGGCGTCGCTCGCGCGCGAGGCTTACCGGCTGCTCGGTATGACCGTCTATTACACCGCGGGCCCGAAAGAGATCCGCGCCTGGCAAATTCCAGTGGGCTGCCTGGCACCCAAGGCGGCCAGCGTGATCCACACCGACTTCGAGAAGGGCTTCATTCGCGCCGAGATTTACAACGTGCAAGATCTCGTGAAGCTCAAGACAGAGGCGGCCATTCGTTCGGCTGGCAAGCTCCGCGTCGAAGGCAAAACCTACATCTTCCAAGAGGGCGACGTCGCCCACTTCTTGTTCAACGTGTGAGCTCTGTCGGCGTCACCAACCTCGAGAAATCGTACGGCGCACGCGTCCTCTTCGAAGAGGTCAGCCTGCTCCTCAACGAAGGCTCGCGTTACGGTCTGGTCGGCGCCAATGGCTCCGGCAAGAGCACGTTCATGCGCATTCTCGCCAGCGATGAGACGCAGTCCGACGGACTGATTCACATCGGGAAAGACGCGCGCGTCGGCGTCTTGCGCCAAGACCGCTTCTTGGTCGAAGAACGCAACGTCGTCGACTTGGCGATGGAGGGCGACGAAGAGGTCACCAAGACCCGTGCCCTGCGTGACGCAGCCGAAGCCAGCGGTGACACCGAGCGCGCGACCGAGATTGGCGAGCGCCTGAGGCTACTTGGTGAAGGCTCGCTGCGCGCACGTGCGTCTGGCGTGCTCGAGGGCCTCGGCATCGAGAGCAAGCAACATGACAAGCCCCTGGCCGAGCTCTCTGGCGGCATGAAGCTCCGCGTGCTGCTGGCGCAAGTGCTGGTCGGCCGGCCCGACGTGCTGCTGCTCGACGAGCCCACCAACCATCTCGATATCCTCTCCATCCGTTGGCTCGAGCGCTTCTTGATGGGGTTCGAAGGTTGCTGCGTCGTCATCTCGCATGATCAGCGCTTCCTCGACAACGTCACCACTCACATTCTGGACGTCGATTTCGAGACGATCACCATCTACAAGGGCAACTACACGCAGTTCGAGCGCGACAAGGTCGCCATGCTCGAACGCAAAGAGGCCGAGCACGCCCGCGTGCAGGGCATCATCGCGGAGAAAAAGGCGTTCGTAGAACGCTTCAGAGCCAAGGCGACCAAAGCGCGCCAGGCCCAGAGCCGCCTGAAGCAGCTCGAGAAGATCGAGGTCGTCGAGATCAAGTCGAGCAGTCGGCGCGCGCCTCGCATCCGCATCATCCCGGAGCGGCCGAGCGGTCGCGACGCGCTGGAGGTCAAGGGCATCGACAAGGCGTACGGCGCGAAGCAGGTGCTCAGCGACGTCAACGTCAATGTTCGTCGCGGCGAAAAGGTCGCCATCATCGGCGCCAACGGTCTCGGCAAGTCGACCCTGCTGCGCATTCTCGCTGGCCGCTTGGAGAAGAGCGCGGGCGAGGTGAAGTGGGGCCACGAAGTTCGCATCGGCTACTTCCCGCAAGACCACCACGAGCTGTTCGACAACCCGAAGCAGACAGTGCTCGACTACTTGTGGTCGTTCTGCCCGCGCGAAGGCACCGCCAAGGTCCGCGGTGAGCTCGGCGCCGTGCTCTTCTCTGGCGACGACGTCGACAAGAAGATTCAGAATTTGTCCGGTGGCGAGGCGGCGCGTCTCATCATGGCCAAGCTCGCCATCGAGAAGCCGAACACGTTGCTATTGGACGAGCCCACCAACCATCTCGACGTCGAGTCGATTCAGGCGCTCGCCCAGGCCTTGAAGGCGTTCGAGGGCACCGTGCTGTTCGTGTCGCACAATCGCTGGTTCGTCTCCGAGCTTGCGACGCGCGTGCTCGAAGTGAAGGCGCAAGGCCTCACCGACTTCCCCGGCACGTACGAAGACTACCTCGCGCGCTGCGGCGATGACCACCTCGATCAGAGCGCCGTCTTGCTCAAGAAAAAGGCCGAAGCACAGGCGCAGAGCCAGGTGCAGAGCACGCAGAAGCGGCAGAGCCAGCCGCCGCTACCGAGATACGAAACCAAGCCGGCGCCCAAGCAAGATGGCAGCTGGGAAGATCAGAAGAAGCGTCGCAATCGCCTGAAGGTCTTGAAAGACAAGAGCGAGAAGGTCACCGCCGATATCGAGGGCGCAGAAGACGCGCTCTCGGCGATTCGCACCCGCTTCGCGCAGGAGGGCTTCTATCAGCTGACAGCGCCTGCCGACGTCGAGCGCCTGCATGCGGACGAGAAAGAAATCGCCGCCAAGGTCGAGGCGCTGATTCAAGAGTGGGAGGTCACCGAGCTCGAGCTCACCGAAGTGAAGGCCGCGCTCGGCGAGATCTGAGGTCGCGGTGGCCGAGGCGCTCAAACACTTCTTCTCCAAGGCGTTGGTCGCCAAGCTGAGTCGCTCGCTCGCCGATGTATGTGCGGGCTTCGACGAAAGAGCATTTCAGAAGCGGGCCACTAGGGGCCTCGATGATCTCGAGCTTTTGGCGCGAGGCCGGCACCTGATGGAGGCCATGCACGCCCACCTGCCTGGGCGATACGAAGAGCAGCTGTCGCTGATCTTGCGGTCGCTCGGCGCTGCAAACACGACCGACGAAAATCAAGGCGGCGGGATGACGCCGTTCTTTTACTTGCCGCACGTGAGCTTCGTCGCGACTTACGGCGTCGACGACTTCGATCGCTCGATGGCTGCCCAAGTCGCGCTGACCAAGCGCTTCACCTGCGAGTGGAGCGTGCGACCGTTTCTCGAGCGCTACCCGGAGCGGTCTTTCGAGATGTTGAAGTCGTGGACAGCGCACGAAGATCCGCATGTTCGGCGCCTGGTCAGCGAAGGCACACGCATCCGTTTGCCATGGGCTTCACGCATCCCGGACTGGGAGCGCGATCTCGACAAGATCGTGCAGCTACTCGAGCGCTTGAAGGACGACTCGTCCTCGATGGTGCGTCGCAGCGTCGCCAACAACCTCAACGACATCGCCAAGGTCGACCCTGCGCGCGTGGTGGTCATCGTAAAACGTTGGCTCGGCGGTGCTTCGGCAGAGCGGCGCGCGCTGGTCGAGCACGCCCTGCGCACGCTAGTGAAGCGCGGCGACAAGTCGGCGCTGGCCTTGCTCGGCTTCGGCGGCTCGCCGATCGTGGCAATCGAGCGTGTCCGTTTCGAGCCCAAACGTGTGCTGATCGGTGAGAGTGTGCGCGTTTCGTTCGACGTCGTGAGCCGGAGCAAGCTGCGCCAGTCACTGCTGGTCGACCTTGTCGTCCACTTCGCGAAGGCGAACGGCAACAGCCGCAAGGTCTTCAAGCTGAAGCGTGTCGAGCTTGCGCTCGGTGAGACCGCGTCGTTCTCCAAGCTCGTGTCTCTGGCCGTATACACGACGCGCAAACCGTACGCCGGCAGACACGAAGTCGAGCTGCTCTTGAATGGATATCCGGCAGCGCTCGGAGACTTCACCGTGGTCACTGCCTCCAGCTCACGCCGGCCGTCCTGAAGCGAAAGCGCCACGGCTTGCTCGAGCCGATCCGCTTTACGCAATCGGCTGCGCAGCGCCGGCAGCGCAGCGGTTGCATGCAACTCTCTCTGGCTGTCGCGCCTGCGCTCAACGAGTCACATTTCTCGTGTAACTGTCGAATTTTTGCCACCATTATGGCGAACACGACGCTGACCAGCGCCGGCCCGTGAGGAGAGCGTGACAGGTGCGAACGCTCAGTCGCTTTGGCCGCCCATCGCGACGTCGATCTTTCGCACCTCGATCACGCTGTCGACGGTCAGCAGGTCGCCTCGTCGCGCAAGCTGGAGACGGGCTATTCGAACAGCGAGAGCCGGGCTGGCTTTGCTGGTTTCGCCTCGCTGCGCTGCCAGCGCGGCCGCACCGTTTTGGCGCCGCTCCGCGGTGCGCATCCACACGCGAATCACCGCAGGCGTGTCTTCTTCGCGCACGTAGAGACCGTGAAGCTCGCGGGCGTCGTCTTTAGGCCGTCTCGCCAGCACTCGGATTTCGACGCGGGGGACCTGTCGATCTGCGCAGATGGCGTTGGCCAGCGCCTGCGACGCCTTTCCAACGGCGCGTTTGTCGCCCTCGGCCAGCCCCGCCTGAATCGCCGTGCAAGCCACCTCGGCGGGCGCCCGAACGCCGAGCTCGATGCGCACAACCGCGTCGCTCGCGTCGTAAATGCGGCGCGCTTGCTTCGATAGCCGCTGGTAGTAGGCGAACGGCACGCTGGGTGGGCTTCGAGCGTAGCGAGCACTTGACCGAGCGCCATGCCAGACTGACGATCAAGCACATGGCACGCGGCTTTCGACTCATCAGACCGCGCTTCTCGGAGGGGTGGCTGCACATCGGCTTCCTCAGCAATGCCCCGATCCGCCTGCACTGGTCGGCGCCGCTCGGCGCCTTCTTCTTCGGCGGGTTTCGGTTCGCACCCGGCTTCTGGCTCGGGTTCGTGATCGTGATCTTGATCCACGAGCTGGGCCACGCATTCGTCGTGCGCAAGGCGCGTCAGACGGTGTTGTCGGTCGACGTGAGTGGCCTCGGTGGCGTCTGCCAGTGGGTGGGTAACGCCTCGCCGATCGAGCGCGCGTGTATCTCCTGGGGCGGTGTTTGGGGCCAGATGGCGCTGCTCGCGATCGCGTTCCCGCTGTCGCTGCTGCTGCCGATGGTCCACCCGATTCAAGCCGAATTTTTCGATGCGCTCATCCGCGGCAACCTGTTCCTGGCGGCGCTGAACCTGCTGCCGATGCCCCCGCTGGACGGCGCCGAAGCGTGGAAGCTCCCGAAGCTCCTGTGGAATCGCCGTAAAATGAAGGCAGCGCGCAAGGCCGTGCGCGAGCCGGCGAGCGGCAAGCTGCCCTCCGCCCGCAGCTACCTGCGCGTGGTCCCCAACGAGGTCGACGACGACGCCCCCCTCAACGAGAGCGCCCGCAAAGCCATCGAGCGCGCCAAAGAGATCTCGCGCAAGAAATACTTGAACTGACGAGCTGGGGTCAGGGCGCCGGGGCAGGCGTGCTGTGCGCCACCAGACGGCACATCCCATGAGCGACTGGACTCCAGCCCGCCCGCTCTGTTGGGCGACAACGCGATGAGATGCGGCGTCGGCCCGAGGAGCTCGACCAGCAGCTCGAGCTCGCGATCCGTGTCGATCGCGCCCCAGCGGCCCAAGCTGCACACGGGTAGCTCTTTGCCGTTGACGAAGAGCTTCGTCCCGCGCGTCTCCACGTGATCTCCCGCCACGCCGATGACGCGATGAACGAAGTCCTGCCGTCGATTCTCGGGAGACCGATAAACGACCCGCAGAACCGCGCTCGACGTCGTCGAGCTTGCTGACGAAGAAATGGTCCCCCACGAGGAGTGAAGGCATCATCGAACCTGACGGCACCTTGAAGGCCGCCAAGAGGCTGATCCGGATGCCCAGGGCGATGGCGACGCCGAGGGCGATGCTCGCAAGCCAGAACACGACAAGGCCGATGCCAGAAGGCCGTAGCAGCCGCGCGCGCGAAATGATCGAGAGGCCCGATGGAAGTCACGTAGGCGGCCACAGCGACAAGCACGATGCCCACCCATGGTACCGACGCCGGAGCGGCGGCGATTGCGGCTGCGTAGCCGACGCCCAGCAGTGCGAATGACAACCAGATGAAGATGGCGCGCCGCGGGAGCCCGGCGAGCGCATGACCCGCGCCCGGACCCAGCGCGCACGCAACGAGCACCGCCGGCCACGGGCTCACTGCCGGTGCTGAAGCGGCTGCTGGACGCTCGCGACGGTTCGCTGCCATGGCTTTCGTCTCTTACTCGATCGTGAGCTTGTAGGGGTTCGACTCGGAGGGCGAGTCTTCGTAGCCGTGGGTCATCACGAAGATCTTCGCGGGGGCGCTGAGCGTCACCAGCACGTCTTCGTTGGAGCCGACGAGGTAGGGGCGAAAGTCGTACTGCTCGAGCGTGGGGGCGTAGCCGAGGCCGACGTACAGATCGACGTCGCCATCGGCGCTGCCGTTCTTGCGTAGCTTCACGCTGTATTTGCCGGCGGGCAGCATCGGCGTTTCGAAGGCGTGCGACTGGCCCTTCTCGAGCACGTTCTCGATGGAGATGCCGTCGAAGCTTTCAGCAGCGGGGATGAACGTGTTGTCCTCTTCGCCGGTAGCAATCACCACTTGGTGTTTGTCGATCTGGGCAAAGATCGCCTCGAACGTCTTGGGGCTGTCTGGGTCGCCGAGCGCGTCGATCAGCGCCATCGACGCCTCTGGCATCTCGTTGAAGTAGGAAGGCATCGCGTTGACGAGGGTGTCGAGGTACTTGGTGCCGTTCGGGTCGTCGCTGTTCTTCGCGGCGACGCGCTGGCTCATCTTGTTGTCCAGGTACGCGAGGGTGTCGCAGCCGTTCACGAAGAAGACGCGGTACTGCCCGGTGATGAACTGGCCGCGCGTGGCCAACGCTTGCACGTTGGCGCCGAGGCCTGCGTGGCCGTTGTACATGATGAGGTCGGCCTTCTGCGTGAGCTCTCCGTAGCGCGCATCGAAGGCAGCGGTCGCAATCTTGGGGCTGTTGATGAGCAGCGCGGTGATCTTCACCTGGCGGCCGTCGACGGTGCCGCTGAAGGTGACGTCCGGCGCGCCGGTGCCGGGGTCGGTCGGGAGAGCAGCGGGTACTGTCGCGAGGCCGCTGCCGATACCGCTGCGAACGGCGGCGACGAACTCGTTGTAGGCGCGAATGCCAGCGTCGCTCGGTTCGGTCGAGTAGTCGGCGTACTTGCCGAACACGGCGACGACATTTAGCGCACCGTCTTGCCAGACCTTGTCGTACTCCGGGTACTTGCCGGAGGTGTTGGCGGCGCTCACTGCTACGTCGGCGGTGGCTGTCGAAGCGTCGAGCGCTGCGAAGCTGCAGCTCGCGGCTTCCGGACGAAAGTGGTACCAAAAGTTGTCGCGATTGATCTCGTGACCGCCGTCACTGCAGCTCGCGCTGTAGGCGTTCGTGAAATTGGTGAGGCTTTGCGGACCAATTCGGCGCGGCATGCTGATGGCAAAGTCCTCCGGCATCTCCGTCTTGCTGCCCCATGCGACAGGTACCTCCACCGTGTAGCTGACCTTCATCCAGCCGTTCTCGGCGTCGCTCGTCGTGACGCTGCTGATCACAGCGCGATCGAGGCGCGCGACCGAGTCGTGCTGATTCAGCTGGCCGACGAGATAGAGGAGCTGCGTCTTGATCAGCTTGGTCTTGTTCGATTGCCACGGCGCAATCAGCTCTCCGTCGAAGGAGAAAGTGAGCAGCGTCGCGTGCGCGCTAGTGAAGGCTTTGTCGTCGCCGTCGGTGCGCTCCAGATCGTCGACCTCGTTGCCCGAAGGCGCACAGGCCGCGAGAAGAGACAGAGCGACTAAAGATCCGATCCCGGTCGAGCGGCGCATGGTGGCTCCTTTTCGAGAGCCGGCCAAAGCATGATGTAGGCCAGATGCCTACCCAGGTTCTGCCGGAATAGATCGCGCAAAAGTGGGAGGGGTTCCGCTCGCACTAAAATAACTGATGGATCGCTGATCCACCCTGAGCACGCACAATCCCTGACAGAAATCCGTCGCCTGTCGGGCGTCCGTCACTTCCTCGGGGCTCAGCGCGCCCTCTGGCGAGCCAAGACGCCGTCTGATAGCAAGGCTGTCATGCGCCTCGCTCGCTCGCTCTTGCTGCTCCTCGCGCTTGCCGTCGCCGCTCCCATAGTGGGCTGTGACAAGGGCAAAGACTCGAAGTCGAAGAAGGACAAGGACAAGGACAAGGACGACGACGACGACGACAAGAAATCCAAGAAGTCCAGCAAGGACAAAGACGACGAGGACGAGGCCGATGACAAGAAGAAGGCGGACAAGAAGCCAGTAGGGGTCGAGGTGCCAGGCGTCGCAGGCTTCGTGGTCCCGCCGGGCGGTGTGCACAAACACATCGACATGCCGATCGGGGACAAGACCCTCTCGTTCGAGAACTACACCTACCCGGTGAAGGACTTTCCGCGCGACAAGCTGCGCGAGTCATTTCAGAAGACGCTCACCGACGCAGGCTGGAAGGTCGCGGCCAACGGGGCGGTCGAATACCTCGCCACCAAGGGGAGCCTGCAGGTCAAGACGATGTTCGGCGAAGCAGAGCCGAACGAGACGAAGATCAACGTGTTTCCCGCCGAAGGGGCGGCACCTGGAGCGAGCACCGGGACCCCGACCCCGGTTGCAGGCGACACGCCTCTCTACGCCGGCTCGTACACGAGCGCGTGGGGCACTGTGACCTTGGAGCAAGCCAGCGCGACTCCGACGACCGTCACGGGGAGGTATTCGCGCGGCGTGCTCAAATGCACGACGAATGGCGCGAAGCTCGACTGCAGCTGGGCCGAGTCGAGCAGCAGCGGCCGAGCAGCCTTCACGCGAGACGCAGAAGGCAACGTCAACGGCACATGGGGTTCTGGCGGCAGCGCGACGTCGGGCGGCCCATGGAACCTGAAGCTCAAGACCGCCGGCCAGCTGAAGTGACGGGCGAGCGCGTCACTTCCTCGGTGTGGCGCAGCTCTGAATCTCGGCGACAGTCTTCGAGCCGAAGATGCACTCGACCTCGCGTGTGTCGACGGTGCGACCCTCGAGCTCGCGGCGGCACTGCGAGAGCCAGTCAGCCTCCATCTTGTCGCCTTCGCTCTTGATCGCGTTCTTGGCGCGCTCACTGGCGACGACACCTTCGGTGGGTGACGCCGCCGTCGCCTCCGCGTCCCAGACTCCGCGCAGGTGGGCGCCAACCCGCTTGCACTCGGCCTCGGTCATCGTTTTGCCGCAACCGCTCGCCGCAGTTACGGCGAGCAGGATGAGCAGAGGTCCAATCCGCAGCGCCGCGTTTTGGATCGACGCGTTTTGGATCGACGCGTTTTGGATCGACACGGAGCGCTCCGCTTCAGTTGTCGATGAAGGACTTGAGCTGCTTGGAGCGGCTCGGGTGACGCAGCTTGCGCAGCGCCTTGGCCTCGATCTGACGAATGCGTTCGCGGGTGACCTCGAAGTCTTGACCCACCTCTTCCAAGGTGTGGTCGCTCTTCTCGCCGATACCGAAGCGCATGCGCAGGACCTTCTCCTCGCGTGGGGTGAGCGTCTTCAACACCTTGCGCGTTTGCTCCGCGAGGTTGTTGTTGATCACCGCCTCTTGCGGCGAGACGACGCTCTTGTCTTCGATGAAGTCGCCGAGATGTGAGTCTTCTTCTTCACCGATCGGTGTTTCGAGGCTGATGGGCTCTTTCGCGATCTTCAGGACCTTGCGGACCTTGTCGAGCGGAAGCTCCATCTTCTCGGCGATCTCTTCTGGCGTCGGCTCGCGACCGTACTCTTGCACCAAGTAGCGTGAGGTACGGATGAGCTTGTTGATGGTCTCGATCATGTGCACCGGGATGCGGATGGTGCGGGCTTGATCGGCGATCGCGCGGGTTATCGCCTGACGGATCCACCAGGTGGCGTAGGTCGAGAACTTGTAGCCGCGCTTGTACTCGAACTTGTCGACGGCCTTCATCAGGCCGATGTTGCCCTCCTGGATCAAGTCCAGGAACTGCAAGCCGCGGTTCGTGTACTTCTTCGCGATGGAGACGACGAGGCGAAGGTTCGCCTCGACCAGCTCGGCTTTTGCCTTCTCGGCCATGCGCTCGCCTGAACGAATCGCTTCGTAGGTCGCGCGGATCGCGTCGACGTCGATCTGCAGCTCTTCTTCGACCTTCTTGACGCCCTTTTGGGCGTTCTTCAGGATCTGCTCGAAGGCTTCGAGATCGTCGCGGCCGACACCGAGCCGCTTGGCCAAGCGAGCCTCGAGCGGTCGGTTGCCGCGGACTTTGTTGAGCTCGCGCTTCAGATCTTCTTTGGAAGAACCCGTCTTGCGCTCGAGCTCGGTCGCGCCGCCTTCTGCGCGCTCGACCTTCAAGATGATGCTCTTCAGCTTCTGGACGATCTTGTCGATCGTCTTCTTGTTGAGGCGCATCTCCTCGAGCGTCGTCACCATCTCGCCGGTGGTGTTGATCAAGTCGGCGTCGATCGCCTTCTTGCGCACGTCCTTGGCGATCTTGCGCTCTTCGCCGAGGTCTTGCTTCTTCTTGTCGAGGCGCTTGACCTTGTCGATCAGACGAATGATGCGGCGGTCTGCCTCTTCTTCGTCGAACTCTTGATCGTCTGCTTCAGCGTCTTTGATCAGGTCTTTGACCCTGATCTTGTGTTTGCGGAGCTTCTCGCCGAGATCGATGATCTCGCGCACCGCGATCGGCGAGTCGAGGATGGCCGCGTTGACGCGCAGCTCACCGGACTCGATGCGCTTCGCGATCTCGACCTCGCCCTCGCGCGTGAGCAAGGAGACGCTGCCCATCTTGCGCAGGTACATGCGCACGGGGTCGTTCGACTTCGAGTAGTAGTCGTAGTCTTCTTCTTCGCGCTCGGCGGTGATGGAGATCTTCTTGTCGCCGGCCTCTTCGTCGGCGATGCGCTTCGGCGCGATCTTCACCTGCGTGGCGCCGTCGACGATCTCGATGTCTTCGTCGCCCAGAGCGCCGACGACGTCATCGATCTGATCAGCCGCTGCCTCCGCCGGCAGCGCGCCTTCGACCTCGTCGTAGGTCAAGAAGCCCTTGCTCTTGCCTGTCTCGACGAGCTTCTCGAGGCCGCCCTTTTGGCTACCACGCGCGGGGGGGGCGTCTTCGAAGTCGCCGAACTCTTCGGTCGGAGGCTCCGAGCCGGAGCTGTCGCGGCCGCGCCCGCGCGACTTCGCCGCCGGTGGTGCGCTACCCTTGCCAGCGGGACGCTTGGCGGAATGCGACACCCCGTTGACGGCCGTTGACGGCTTGTCTGAGGCTGCCTTCGTCGCCAGACCTGCCTTCTTGCTGGCCGCGGCAGCGGGAGTCTTTTTCTCCGCCGTCTTGGCTGCGGGCTTCGGTCCAGTCGCAGCAGCTTGCTTGGGCTTCGTAGCCATCCGTCCTTACTCCGCCTGCGGCCCGTGGCCGCGATGACTCATGCTGAAATCGCAGCACACGTGCACGTGCGCTGGTCTGTAACAGAAGTTCGATCGACCGGCCCAGCTCGAGCCGTAAGAAGAAGAAGAAATTGTGTCGCTCGGGGTGAGCGGCGAAGCTAGCTCACGTAGCTTCCCCCGACTTTCGGGCCGCGCAAGCATCCTTCGGAGCCCCATCGTGCTCGGCAGGGAAAGTCTGCCTACCCCGCAGACGGGAAGGCAGACGCTCAATCACCGAGGCCTCGCTTCGTTCTGGCCCGCTGCTCGATCTCGCGCAGCAGGTCGTTTTCCGCGTCGAGGGACGACGGCTTCTCGAGAGCACCGCGAGCAACGCTGTCTTGGCGCTGGAACCCGCGATCCCGAAGTTTGTCTGCATTTTCCAATAATTCAGTCTTTGCTTCCGCAATATCTTCGAAGTTAGGACAAGCCAGGCGGCCAGCCGCGAAGCTTTGGATCGGACTCGGCAGCGTCGCAAGGAAATCTGCGAGGTCCGTGCGAGAATCAGCGCGCCCGAGCAGCCCCTGGCGCACTGCCACGATGCTCAGGGCGATGTCTCCCTCGACCGCAGAGAGCTTCTCGAGCACGTCTTGGTCTCGCAAGAGGTCGGGGAAATCGAGCAAGGCGCCCAAAACCTTGAGCGCGATGGCCTGATCCGGCGATATCGGCTTGGCTCGAGCCTGCGCTGGCCCTGCGGGGCGGGCCAGCGCCTGGCCGACCATCCGCTCGAGCTCGTTCAGATCGTTGGCCGGTGCGTTCCCCACGATCAACTTGGTGGAGAGCTGGTCGGCGAAGCGCTTGCCCATCAGGCGAACGTTGGGGTCGGGCTCTTCAGTGAGCAGCTTGGTCACGGCGCGTACTCGGGCCACGCGTTCGCTCAGTGCGGCGCCTCCGAACCGTTCGCCGTCGAGCGCCTCGTGGATCAAGTACTCGAGCATGCCGTGCGCGCCCTTCAAGCGATCGACCAACGCGTCGGCGCCGTTCGCGCGTACGAAGTCGTCCGGATCCATCCCGTCAGGCAGCGTCGCCACGCGCGCTTCGAGACCACCGTCGTTACACGGCACGCGCGATGCGCGCGTCGCCTTTTTACCGGCGGCGTCGCCATCGAACAGCACGGTCACGCGGGGCGCGAACCGCTTCAAGAGCTTGGCCTGCTCGCTGGTGAAGGCCGTGCCGAGCGGCGCGACAGCGTGATCGACGCCGCGCGCGTGCAGCGTGACGACGTCGAAATTACCTTCGACCAAGAGGGCTTCGCTGCGCTGCCGGATGCCCTGTTTAGCTTGAAACAATCCGAACAGCTGCTCGCCCTTCTTGTAGATCGGGCTCTCCGGGCTGTTGATGTATTTGGCAGGTGCTTCGCCGTCGTAGCTCGGCATGTCGCGCGTGAGCTCGGATTTTTCCGGTGCGGGTAATGCGCGACCGCTGAACGCGATCACCCGACCGAGTGAGTCCACAACGGCGAACATCAAGCGATGGCGAAAGCGATCGTAGTGTCCGCGTTGCCCCGGCACGAGCAGGCCAGCGCGCTCGCCGATCATCGTCGAGATGCCCTGTTGGTTCAGGAAGTCCGAGAGCGCGTTCCACTCGGCGGGCGCGTACCCCATGCGAAATGCAGCGATCGCGTGAGCCCAGCGAGCGGCGCTCTCTTCATCGCCGCCCGGCGCTGGGCAGCCGCGCTTTTCGATCTCGCTGACTGCATAGTGAGCGAGCTTGTGGCGGGCCTTTTTGCCGTCCCCAACGCCCATACAGTCGGCGTAGAAACTGGCCGCCAGTGACATCACTGCGTAGAGCTCGTCGCGCTCGCTCTTCTGAACGCGCCCTTTGTCCGCGCGAACCTCTTCTATCTGGATACCCGCGCGGTCAGCGAGCAACTTCACGGCTTCGATGAATTCGAGGCCGTTCGACTTCATCGCGAAGTCGATCGCGCTACCGCTCTCTTGGCAGCCGAAACAATGAAAGAAGCCCCGCTCTCCATGAACATGGAAGCTGGGGCTCTTCTCTTTGTGAAACGGGCAGAGGCCTACATGGCTGCGCCCGCGGCGGATCAGCCGAACGGTCTCGCCGACGAGCGCCACGATGTCGGTGCGCTCTTTGATCTGAGCGAGAACTTCAGGGGGTATCAAACGCAGGGGGAATCAAGGGCGGGGCGGATCACTCGACGCGGCTACTGGCCGGTCTTGGGTTGATCCGACTCGGCTTCGGCTCTGTCGCTCAGAACATCAGGGGTCTGCGCTTCGATGATGACGTTGGCGTCTTTGACCTGGAAGCGGGTCAGCTCGCGCATCGTGGGCGCGGGCGGGTCACCGATGAGCTCGAGCTGGGCGGCGAGCCATTGCTCTTCTTCGATCAGCTCGATGCGCTTGGGGTCGTTGATCTCGCCGTCCCATGCATTGAGCTCTTCGTCGACGTCCCTCAGGCGGGCGCGCGTCTTGACGACGTCGACGTCCTCTTTCTTGATGAACTTTTCGGTGAGCAAGAGGGCCTTTTCACCAGTGACCTCGAGCACACCGTGCGCGACGACGAAACGGACCGGGTCATCAGTGGCGGTGGGCTTGAGCGTGACGAGCCCTGTACGGACCGCAGCCAGCAGCGGCACGTGACCCGGCAAGATGCCGATTTCACCGCCCAAGGTGGGCACGTCTAGCTCGACCGCGTCGCGCGAAACGGCGAGGCCGGTGGGCGTGACGATCTCGACTTTCAGGACGTCGGCCATCGATCAGGCCTTCTTCCCGGCCTTTTTCTCGCCGGCAGCATGGCTCTGCTTCACTTCGTCGATGTTGCCGACCATGTAGAAGTCCTGCTCGGAGATGTGGTCGAGCTTGCCTGCCACGATCTCCTCGAAGCCTGCGATCGTCTCTGCCAGCGAGACGAACTTGCCCTCGCGACCCGTGAACTGGGCAGCCACGAAGAACGGCTGCGACAAGAAGCGCTGAATCTTGCGAGCACGCGACACGATCTGGCGATCGTCTTCGCTGAGCTCGTCCATACCGAGGATGGCGATGATGTCTTGCAGATCTTTGTACTTCTGCAGCGTCTGCTGGACGTCGCGGGCGACGGCGTAGTGTTTGTCGCCGATGATCTGCGGATCGAGCATCGTCGAGGACGAGTCGAGCGGATCGACCGCCGGGTAGATGCCGAGCTCGCTGATTGCGCGCGAGAGCACGGTGGTGGCATCGAGATGGGCGAAGGTCGTCGCCGGGGCGGGGTCGGTGAGATCGTCGGCGGGCACGTAGATGGCTTGCACGCTGGTGACCGAGCCCTTGTTGGTCGACGTGATGCGCTCTTGCAGAGTGCCCATCTCGGTCGACAGCGTGGGCTGGTAACCAACGGCGCTGGGGATGCGGCCGAGGAGCGCCGACACTTCCGAGCCCGCTTGCGTGAAGCGGAACACGTTGTCGACGAAGAGCATGACGTCTTGGCCTTCTACGTCGCGGAAGTACTCGGCGACCGTGAGCGCAGAAAGCGCGACACGCTGACGAGCGCCGGGGGGCTCGTTCATCTGGCCGAAGATGAGCGCGCATTTCGAGATGACGGACTCGCCCGTCTCCAGCTTGCCCTCGGTCATCTCCAGAAAGAGATCGTTGCCTTCACGGGTGCGCTCGCCCACGCCCGCGAACACCGAAACGCCGCCGTGCTTCTTGGCGACGTTGTTGATGAGCTCGAGGATGAACACCGTCTTGCCGACGCCGGCGCCGCCGAACAGGCCAATTTTGCCGCCCTTTCGGTAGGGGGCGAGCAAGTCGACGACTTTGATGCCGGTCTCGAACACTTCGACCTTGGTCGACTGCTCGGTGAACTTCGGCGGGTCGCGGTGAATCGGCAGGCTGAGCTTGGCGTTGACTGGGCCCGCTTCGTCGACCGGCTTGCCGATGACGTTGAGGATGCGGCCGAGGCACTCGGGGCCGACCGGCATCATGATCGGGCTGCCCGTGTCCTTCGCCTCCATGCCGCGGACGAGGCCGTCGGTCGAATCCATCGCGACGGTGCGGACCGTCGACTCGCCGAGATGCTGGGCGACTTCGAGAACCAGGTTCTCCTTTTCGCTGCCCAGGCTCGGGTTCGAGACGGTCAGCGCGTTCAGGATGCGCGGCAGTTTGCCGGGCGGGAAGTCAACGTCAACAACGGGGCCGATCACCTGGCTGACTTTTCCGACGGTCATGACGCGCAATTCTCCTCGGTTCGATGCTGCAAGTGCGGGCGCATCTAACACGATGGCTGGGACATGACTAGCAGGGTGTTCAGATCCCTGCGCCCGCGTCCTCGCCGAGTGACGGGACAGGCCGCGCGCCGACTTCGGCGCGATCTCGGAGACACCGCAAGGGCTGTACATCGGCAACGTCTTTCACAGCGCATTCGTGCGAGTGGACGAGAAAGGAACGGAGGCGGCTGCCGCAAGCGCGGTGGAGTTGAAGTTGCGCTGCGCGCCGCCAGCAGAGGAGGCGGAGTTCATCGCCGACCATCCCTTCCTGTTCCTGTTCCTGTTCCTGTTCCTGCTTCGCGACAGCGCCTCGGAGCTCATTTTGTTCGCCGGGCGCGTCACCAACCCAGCAGGGCGAAGCCGTGCCACGGCTCGCCCTCGCAGCCAGTCAGGGCTTCTTTTCCGCCTGGCCGTCTTGCTCAGCCATGACGAGCGTCACCCGGTCGCTCATGGCAGCGAACTCGGCCACGCTCAGCGTCTCGCCGCGGCGTCCGAGGTCGATGTTGCAAGTCTGCGCCGCAGCATCGAACGCCTCCGGGGGGAGATCGAGCACGCCCTTCCACGCGTTGCGTAGGGTCTTGCGGCGCATGCCGAAGGCGCCGCGGACGAGGGCGCGGAAGGTGTCCGTCTCGGGCACGCGCAGAGCGCGAGGAGAGAGCACGACGACGGCGGAGTCGACTTCGGGGCGCGGGTGAAATGCGCCGGCTCTGGCAATCAACAGACGCGTGACGTCGAACTGCGCGCGCACGAACACGGTCAGCGCGCCGTAGGCTTTGGTCGACGGCGCGGCCAACATGCGCTCCGCGACCTCGAGCTGCACCATGAACAAGGCGCGATCGATCTTGGCGGCGTGAACGGTGGCGAGCTCCAGAAAGCGACCCGTCACGAGGTAGGGGAGGTTGCCAGCGACGACGTGCGGCCGGGGACCGTCTGCGAACAGCGCCGGCCAGTCGATGGCGAGACCGTCCGCCGTGAGCAGCGTGAGCTTGCCGCTCTCGATAGGCCCCGCCAGATCTTCTTCCAGGAAGGCGATCATGTCGCGGTCGCGGTCGACAGCGACGACGCGGCTTGCGCGCTCGAGGATGGCGCGCGTGAGGGCGCCGAGACCAGGACCGATCTCCAGCACGGTGCCGCCTTCGGGGGTCGTCGCGCCCTCTGCAATGCGGCGACACAGGTTCGGATCGAGCAGAAAATTCTGGCCGAAGCCTTTTTTTGGCGAGAGACCCCGCTCGCGCAAGATCGCGATCGGCCCCATGCCGGTCCGACTGTGACTCACTCTGCCGACTCTGGCAGCACCACAGGCCGTGCGTCTTCGTCGTTGTCGCTGCGGCCTTCACGGGTTCCGGGCAACGGCGAAGCGCCAGGCTCGGTGTGCTGCGTGCGAAAGCCAGGTCGTAGGTGCCCAACGCGGACGCCCATCTTCATCAGGGCGGCTTCGCTGCGTCGCTGTGCGACAGTTGCGCGGAAACGCACGGCATCAGCTGCTTGGGGCGCCAGCGGGTCGAGCTCGGTAGCGTCGATAGGCGCGGGCCCCTCTTCGTCGTCGGGCGGCTTTTCAGTGATCCAAGGAGGAGTGAGCCCCGGGTCGAACAGCGGCATGGCCCATGAGACCACCGTCCCGACACGACGGATCTTGCCGATCGCTTGCGCAAGCCCAGGCATGAACGCTTGCTCGGGCGGCCCGGCGAGCACGTGAACGAGACTCGGCCGGGGCCTGCCTTTGGCGATGCCGGCGAGAGTGCGGATCAGCGTGTCGCTCACGAGAGCGCGATCGCTCGAGCTCTTCGGCGGGGAGTCGATGCCGAAACAAGCGAGGTAGCGGCGCAGCGTCGCGTCGCGTTCGCTGCGCCCCTCGGGCGCCTTCGCGCGAAACGGGGCCCGATGCCGCATCGAGTCTGCGCGCTGCGCGAGCCTGTCGAGATCGCCGCGGCGAACGTCGGCGAGGCCACGATCGTCGAGCGGGCGCAAATGCTCGATCACCCGCACCGCAACGTCGAGCTCGTCGAGGTCGCTGCGCGAAGCGTCGAGCGTGCTGCCTGCGGTGAGCAGCGCGTGGAGAATCTTTTGACCCTGCGCCGAGCCGCTGTCGGGCGACAGGATGAAGCGGGGTGTGGCGGCGAACACCGCCAAGCCCACGCGATCGCCGCGGGTGAGGTGACGCGCCACGAGCGCGGCACACTCGTCGATCAACAGATCGAGCGGTGCGCGCCCGACTGGCCCGGACCAGAGCTCGGCCGAGACGTCGAGTAAAATCCACACGACGTCGCGCTCTTCGCGTTCGAACTCGCGCACCATCAAGCGGCCTCGCCGGGCGCTGGCACGCCAAGCGATGCGTCGGAACGGATCGCCTGGTTGGTGCTCGCGCAACTCGCGCAGACTCGTGCCGTCGCCGCGTTGGCGCCCCGCTCGACCGCTCGGCGCCATTAACAAGCTGGGGCCTCCGCGGCCGACCTGCAGGTACGCGCTCATCGGCCTGGGCGCGACTTCGATACCGTACGGGTTCGCGAACGTGAGCGGCACCTCGAACATGCCGGGGGCGCCACGCACTTCGAGCGCCAGGCCGTACACGCCGTGCTGCCCAACGCGCGGGGTCTTCACCTTTACTTTGACCTTCAGCTTGCCGCATGCGGCGACCTCACCGGCGGGCGGGTCGAGCCGCACATCGAGGTTCGGCGATGCCAGCGCGCGCAGCTTCACGTAGCGCGCTGCGAGCGTGTCGCGGTTGCGCACCTCGGCTTCGATCTCGATTTCCGAGCCGCGGATGGTGCGAATCATGCGTCGCGTGTGGCTCCACAACATCTCGAAGCCGGCGGCGCGAATGCGCGCGACGGAGACGAGCGTGACAGCGCGCGCGATTGCCACTGCCAGCAGCAGCGAGCCACCCCAGCCGAGGATGAGCGGTTGGCCTGCGAGCACTCCCACCGCCGCGACCACCACCGAAGTGATGGCGAGGTGAGCGGCTGGCCGGGTGGGGTAGAGCTGCATCGCGATGGGAGATCAGGCAGGGCGCGCCGCGCGGCGATAGCCGATGCGCTGAAGCGCCTCGTCGATCAGGCCGTCACGCGCCTTGGGGTCACCCTCCATCTCGGGGGTGAGCACCAAGCGATGCCCGAGGACGCTGTGCGCCACCCCGCGAATATCGTCTGGTGTCACGAAGGCGCGGCCTGCGAGCAGCGCTGCGCTCTTCGCGGCTTGGATGATGCCGAGCGTCGCGCGCGGAGAAGCACCGAGCACGATCCGCGGATGGGAGCGCGTGAAAGCCGTGAGTGACACAGCGTACTCGTAGAGGTCGTCGTCCAGGTGGATGCGCCGAGCGAGGGCCTGCAGCGCGTGGACGTCTTGCAGTGAGATGACGGTCTGAGATTTGGGCGCGATCGCATTGTGCGCCCGCACCATGAGCACCTCGTCTTTGTGCGACGGGTAACCGATCACGATGCGAACCAGGAAGCGATCGATCTGTGCCTCTGGCAGGGGATAGGTGCCTTCGAGATCGACCGGGTTTTGCGTCGCGAGCACCATGAAGGGAGCCGGTAGCTCGAAGCGATCACCTTCGATCGTCACCTGGCGCTCTTGCATGGCTTCGAGCAGCGCAGACTGCGTTTTGGCAGGCGCGCGGTTGATCTCGTCGGCCAGCACCACGTTTGCGAAGATGGGGCCCGGGCGCAGCGTGAACGACTGGTCCTTGGGTGCCAGCACGTAGGTGCCCGTGATGTCGGCAGGCAAGAGGTCGGGCGTGAATTGAATGCGCCTCACGCTCGCGCCGAGGGTCGTCGAAAAAGCCTTTACCAGTGTGGTTTTAGCGACGCCCGGCACACCCTCGAGCAGGGCGTGGCCTTGGGCCAGCAGCGTCGTCAGCAGCAGATCGACAACCCGCGGGTTCCCGATGTAGATGCGCATGACATCGCGGCGGACAAGCTCCAGGCGTTCTCGGGCGTGAGCGATCTCGTCGATGCTCGCGGCTTGCGTCATCCGTGCGGGCTCCTCAGGTTCCAGAAAGGTTCTCGGATCGGCGGACCGTAACCGAACGGCGCTCGCCACGGAAGGACGCTCGGCGATCTCGGGCTCGCCCTGCTCATGATGTAGCCGGTTCGTCGGTTGCCAAATGATCGTGAGGCGCAAAACGATCGTGAGGCGGGCCGTCGGCCGTGGGCGCATGCCTGCTACTGGTGCGCGGCGAATCCAGCACGCCGATCGCCTCGATTACGGCTTGGGTGACCGCGTGCGCTTCGATCACGACGTCGCGCTGAATGCGCGCGCCCGAGCCGCCTGCGAGGACGACCGCCTCGGTTTGGTCCATCCGTTTGACGACCGCCTGGATGCGACGGAAGAGCCCTTCGTCGATGGCTGGGTGCGCCCGGAGCGCGCCCAGCACGGCCGCGGACCCCGGGTTCGACTCGAGCTCCATCTTGGCCGCAACCCCCTCGAAGAGGGCGCTCTTCAGCTCTAGGAGCACCAGGCTCTTCGGTGAAGACGGCGCTGCCAACATCGCGAAGCGACCAGCTACGCCGCCGCGTGCCACGAGCGGGGTCGCTCGCGCGTAACGGGGCAGCGGGCTCTTGTACGGCTTGCCCGAGGCGCGCCCGACCCAGATGCCCATCGCCGCAACCGCGACGGCTGCCGATATCGCCAGGAGCCATGAGGGCAGACCTGTCTTGCGCACGTCGGCGAGGCTGTCGGCGAATTGCCGCAGCGCGGCTTCGGCGTCTTGAACCATCGATCGGTCGCCTCCGACGCTGCCTTCTTGTTTGTAGCGGTTGGCCACCAAAAACAGGCGGCCTTGGCCGCGTTCTGCGTCGTTGGCCAGGTAGCGAACGAGGCCAGCCGCGAACGCCCGATTCCCCGGGTAGCGCAACATCGAGTTGATCAGGGCAGACGGGTCGCTCATCGCGAACAAGCGGCCTTTGTCGACTTGGCCTGCGACGGCAACAATCGCGTCGCCGTCCGTCCCGGAGAGGCGCACCTTGAGCACAGGCGACAAGTCGGGGTGAACCAGCGCCATCGGGTGGTTCAAGACCATCCGCTTCACGTTGGCGACGACAGGGTGGGGCGAGCCGATTTGGCCCCGAGAGATCTCGAGCCACGGCTCGGCGATGGGCAGCTCCGGGTTGGAACGCAGCGCCGCAACAGGCCTGCCCGGCAAACGCACCCGCTGAATCTTGAAGCGCTTCAGCAGATCGTCGCCGCGCCCAAAGTCGTCGATCACCGCCACTCGGCCACCGAGCTTCATGAACTCGCTGGCTTCTTGCGCTTCTATCGGCTCGGTCGGATGCAGAAAGAGCACGCCGTCATCGGCTCGAACGGCGGACCAATCGAGCGTCGCCACCGGCTTGATACGGTCGGGACCGAGCTCTTTTTTGGCGATTTCGTAGAACTGGGACAGGCCCTCCCACTGTGTGTCCGCGATGTCGAACGGCGTTGCGTCGGCGTTGCGGGCAACCGCGAGCGCAGCGCCACCGATGCACGCAAACAGGGCGCGCCGCGTTAAGTCCGAAGGAGCTTGGGCTGTCTTAGCCATTGGTAGATCAGCTGTCGGAAGCCGGCGGAGCAATTCCTTGCGCAGCCAAAACAGCCGGCGGAGCATAGCAACGGATGAACGTCGGGTGGGGTGCTGGACTTGTTCTCACGGCGTTGCTACGTTCCGATCTAGTCCGGCAGCGACCTCAGTTGGAGGCCTCGGTGCTACCGCCTTTCATAATCGAGCAAATCAGACAACGAGAAGAGCGTGAGCGTGCCCGCCATGTCGCGGAGCAGCCTCGTCTCGAGTTGCCTCTTGATGGGCCCCCCCCGGGCGCCCATCCCAGAGGCACAAAACACTCGGACGATCCAGACGCCGACGAGCCGAACCCGGATCGCGGCGTGGTCGTCCTCGATATCATCTGATTGCCCGCATCTTTGTGGCCATCCGCTGTTGACCCAGCGGAGCCATCCGCTGTTGACCCAGCGGAGCCATCCGTGTTGACCAAGCCTCGGTTTTGACCTAGGGTCCCGCGCCCTTGCCCCATGTCGTGGGGCACGCCAGGGCTTCTTCCGCGACGAAGAGCCGAACCCAAAGGTTACAATCGATCATGGCCGTTCACATTCGCCTTGCCCGTATGGGTACCAACAAGGCGCCGTTCTATCGCATCGTCGTTGCTGATCAGCGCAGCCCCCGCGGCGGCCGGTTCATCGAGCGTATCGGCACGTTCGACCCGCTTCGCTCCGAGCTCCGCGTCGAAGGCGCGCGTGTCAAGCACTGGCTCGATCGCGGTGCACAGCCCTCCGCTACGGTCACCGTTCTGCTCAAGAACGCAAAGGTGATCGGCGCCAGCGCCGGCACCGAACCGGCCGCGACACTGGCTGACACGAAGAAGGCCTGAGCCATGGCTCCCCGGCCTTCGTCACTTCGCGACTCCCCCGTGCGCGACGAGCCTTCGCCGCTCGGCAAGCTCGTCGGTTTGATCGCCCGCGCCCTCGTCGACCGCCCGGAAGACGTCGTTGTCCGCGAGAGCGACAACGAAAACCCGCGCATCGAGCTGTCTGTCGCCCAAGACGACATCGGTAAAGTCATCGGCAAAGACGGTCGCACCGCGCAGAGCATTCGCACGTTGCTCGCGGCTGCAGCGATGCGCGCTGGCAAGCGTGCGCACCTCGACATCGTCGACTGACGCTGGTTTACCAAGAACGAACGGGGAGCCGGGCGTTGGCCAGCTCCCCGTTGCTCGTTTGTGTTCTCGCCCCGCGTTGTGACGCCGTTAGAACTGGTGCGCTTCAGTCGACTCGGTCAGCGCCAGCGTCGAAGCTTCACCGCCGCTGATGACCTGCGAGACTTGATCGAAATAGCCAGTGCCGACTTCGCGCTGGTGTCGAGTCGCGGTGTAGCCGGCTGGCTCGGAGCCGAACTCGGCCTGTTGAAGGCGCGAGTAGGCGGACATGCCCTCTGCTTTGTAGCCCTTTGCCAGCTCGAACATCGAGTGGTTCAGGCTGTGAAAACCAGCCAGCGTCACGAACTGGAATTTGTAGCCCATGTGGCCGAGCTCTCGCTGAAACCTGGCGATGGTCGCTTCGTCCAGGTGCTTCTTCCAATTGAAAGAAGGCGAGCAGTTGTACGCCAAGAGCTTGCCGGGGAAGTGACGATGCACGCCCTCTGCGAAGCGCCGCGCCTCGGCTAGATCAGGCGTCTGCGTCTCGCACCAGATCATGTCGGCAAACGGCGCGTACGCGACAGCGCGGGCAATCGCCGCGTCGACGCTGCCCTTCATCCGATAAAACCCCTCTGGGGTGCGCTCGTTCGTCAGGAACGGTCGATCACGCGGATCGACGTCGCTGGTGATGAGCTTCGCGCTCTCGGCGTCGGTACGCGCGATCACGAGGGTCGGCACGCCCATCACGTCGGCAGCCAAGCGCGCGGCCACCAGCGTGCGAATGAACTGACTGGTGGGCAGCAGCACCTTGCCGCCCATGTGGCCGCACTTCTTCTCGCTGGCGAGCTGGTCTTCGAAGTGAACGCCGGCAGCGCCTGACTCGATCATCGACTTCATCAGCTCGAACGCATTGAGTGGCCCCCCGAAGCCAGCCTCCGCGTCTGCCACGATCGGCGCGAGCCAGTTTCGCTGTGCGCGCCCTTCTGCATGCTCGATCTGATCGGCACGCATGAGGGCTTGGTTGATCTTCTTCACCACCGCCGGGACGCTGTTGGCGGGGTAGAGGCTCTGGTCGGGGTACATCGCACCGGACAGGTTCGCGTCTGCTGCGACCTGCCAACCGGAGAGGTAGATTGCCTGCAAACCGGCGCGCACTTGCTGCATCGCCTGGTTGCCGGTCATGGCGCCGAGCGCGGCCACGTAGTCTTCGGTGTGGAGCAGCTCCCACAAGCGCGCGGCACCTAGCTCTGCGAGCGTGTGTTTGATCATGACGCTGCCGCGGAGCTTCTCGACGTCGGCGTGCGCATACGGGCGCACGACACCAGCGAAACGTTCCGGAACATCGGTCGGCACGAAGCTCAATGCAGCGCTCATGGGGTCTCCAATCGGGTGGCGCGGTTTACGAGGGAAGCGGTACGACGAGGCTCGGGTAGGCCTCGAGCGTCAGAAAATCTGCGAGCGTGTCGGCGGTCGATATCGCTTCGAACAGGCGCGCGGCTTCGGGGTGTCTCCCCTCCAAGAAACGAGCACTCCCGAGGGCTGTTTCGAGACTTTGCATCTCCTCGGCGAGCACGGCGATGAAGCGTTCGCGCGTGAGCGGTGTGCCATCGACCTCAGCGTTGTGATGCAGCCACTGCCACACCTGACTGCGGCTGATCTCGGCCGTCGCTGCATCTTCCATCAGGTGATAGAGAGGCACGCAGCCGAGGCCGCACAACCACGCCGCGATGTATTGCACGCCGACGCGGACATTTTGGCGAAGCCCCGCGATGGTGCGCGGGCCAGTCGGTGCAATCAGCAGATCTTTGGCTTCGACCTGGACGTCGTCGCGTGTGACGTGAAGCTGGTTCTTTCCAGGCATGTGCTCGTCGAAGATCGCCTTGGCAATGGCTACCAGCGCCGGGTGGGCGACCCAGGTGCCGTCGTGCCCGTCTTTCACTTCACGAAGCTTGTCGGCGCGCACCTTCGCGAGTGCCTGCTCGTTTGCTGCCGCGTCGTTCTTGATCGGGATCTGCGCGGCCATGCCGCCCATCGCAAACGCCCCGCGCCGATGACACGTCTTCACCAAGAGCTGCGTGTACGCCCGCATCATCGGCTGCTCCATCGAGACTTGCGAGCGATCTGGCAACACGAAGCCGGCGTGCTCGCGCAGCGTCTTGATCGAGCTGAAGATGTAGTCCCAGCGGCCGCAGTTGAGCCCGGCCATATGGTCTTTCAGCTCGAACAGGATCTCGTCCATCTGAAACGCGGCGGGCAACGTCTCGATCAGCACAGTCGCTTTGATCGAGCCATTCGGCACGCCGAGCACCGCTTGCGCAGCAACGAACACGTCGTTCCACAGGCCCGCTTCGCTGAAGTGCTGGAGCTTCGGCAGGTAGAAATAAGGTCCGCTGCCGCGCTCGAGCAGCGACTTGGCGTTGTGGAAGAAGTAGAGCCCGAAGTCGACCAGCGAGCCGGGCGAAGCTTCGCCGTCGACGACGAAGTGCGCCTCGGGCATGTGCAGCCCACGCGGGCGCACCAGCAACGTCGCTGTCTTTTCTGCGAGGGCGTAGCGCTTCTTCGAGCTCGGGTCCTCGAACGTGATCGAACGTCGAACGGCGTCGAACAGGTTTTGCTGTCCGTCGATCAAGTTGTGCCAGGTTGGTGAGGTAGCGTCCTCGAAGTCCGCCATGAACACGTTGGCGCCCGAGTTGAGCGCGTTGATCACCATCTTGCGGTCGACCGGACCGGTGATCTCCACCCGGCGATCGAGCAAGTCAGCGGGTAGGGCGGCGACTGCCCAGTCTCCGCTGCGAATCGCCGCGGTCTGGCTGTCGAAGTCAGGCGATTCACCCGCGTCGAAGCGACGCTGGAGCCGCGCTCGTGCGGCGAGCAGCTCTCGGATACGCGGACGGAAGAGCGTGACCAACTCGGCGACGAAAGCGACTGCCGGTGCGCTCAGAACGCCCTCGGCCCCAGGCGGGGCAGGTAAGGTTCTGACGCTGTGCGCTGTCATAGGGCTCACTGTAATGGTTCTTTCTTTTGTGGCAATAACAATAGTGATTTTAAATAGTTAAGATGTAATATCTTGTCATGTGACTTGTTGTAACAATGTCACAGGCTGTAAAGTACAAGGCATGGATGACGCGGCGCTATTGGGCGGGAAGATCAAGGCTTTACGCAAGCGCGAGGCGCTCTCCCAGGTCGAGCTGGCGCTGCGGCTCGGTATCTCTCCGAGCTACCTCAACCTGATCGAGTCCAACAAGCGGCCCGTGACCGCGGGCGTGCTGTTGCGTCTTGCCACGACCCTTCGCGTCGATCTCGCTTCGTTCGTCGGCAGCAGCGACGCACAGCTCGGCGCCGATGTCGCGGAGGTGATGCACGACCCGATCTTCGAGGGGCTTGGCCTTGCGGAGCAAGACGCGCGCGAGCTGTGCGCGGACAAGCCGCCGATCGGTCGTGCCTTGCTGACCCTTTATCGAGCGTACGTCAGCGAGAAGAGCAATGCGCAGGCGCTGGCCGAGCGAGTGGGTCAAGACGGTGCGGGCGCCGCGACAGCTGGCCTGCCGAGCGAAGAGGTATCCGACTTCATCCAGCGGAACCGGAACCACTACCCGGCGCTCGAGGCCGCCGCCGAACGCATCTATCGCGAAGCCGAGATCGACCCGGACGATATTTACGCAGGTTTGGTGCGCTACTTGGGAAAGCGCTTCGGTGTGACAGTGCGCCTGTTGAGGGTCGCTGACGAGCGCAAGGCGATGCGCCGCTTCGACGCCGAGCGCAAAGTGCTCTCCATCAGCGAAGTGTTGCCGCCGCGGTCCCGCCGCTTTCAGATCGCGCATCAGCTGGGCCTGTTGGCTGCTGGCGAGGAGCTGAAAGAGACGCTGCAAGGCGCGTCGGAGCTCACCACCAAAGAGGCGCATGCGCTCGCTCGCGTCGCGCTAGCCAACTACTTCGCAGCGGCGGTACTGATGCCTTACGAGCCGTTCTTGGAAGCGGCGCGGGCCGAACGCTACGACATCGAGCTCTTGGGGCATCGCTTCGGCACGAGCTTCGAGCAGGTGTGTCATCGCTTGACCAGCCTGGCGAGACCCGGACGCGAAGGCGTGCCGTTTCACCTGATGCGCATCGACATCGCCGGCAACATCTCCAAACGCTTCAGCGCTTCAGGCATCCGGATCGCGCGCTTCAGCGGCGCGTGTCCGCGCTGGAACATCCACACCTCGTTCATGACGCCAGGGCTCTTGCGCGTACAAGTCTCGCGCATGCCCGATGGCGCCGTGTACTTCTGCATCGCGCGAACGCTGCGCAGTGATCGAGGGGGCTACAACGTGCCGCACACGGTGCAAGCCATCGGCATGGGCTGCGATGTTCGGAGAGCCCGCGAGCTGGTCTATTCCGATGGCGTCGACGTCGAGCATCTCGATGCCGCCGTCCCGGTCGGCGTGACCTGCCGAACCTGTGAGCACCTCGACTGCGCGCAGAGGGCGTTTGCGCCGCTGCTCTATCCGCTGAAGATCGATGAGAACGTGCGGGGCGTGTCCTTCTACTCGCCGGTCGGCTCGGAAGGCAGGACGCGTTGATGGGCCTTGAAAAGGTGCCATCGATCCGCTGACGCCAGAAACGTGCAGTGACACTTACTTGTAATCTTTTGTCCTACCGGTCGGCCTCGCTTTTCCTGTAAAAGAAGAACCCATGGCGCTGCGCTCGCTTCACGTGGCTTTGTTGTTCGGCTTTCTCACGACAGGCTGCCTTGCGCGTGGGGGCGCAGCAGGTGCCTCGGCGCCCGACCAAGAGGTCGATGAAGACGACGCCGGGCCGGTGCCGGTGACCGCAATGGCCAACACCCAGGTTGGCCCCGGGCAGCAAGAAGTGGCGTGGGAAGACAATGGTGTGCCGATTCGGCAGCTCACCGGGCCTGGCAAACCGCAGGAGATGAAGGTGCCGGAGAACCACCCCAAGCTCGTCGACCTGAAGAAGAAGCCAGCAGCACCGCAAAAGTAGTCGACCCAGCGAAGCGGCCCGCCGGTTCTGCAGTACTTCCTGAAGAAGGGGGGCGTTTTCTGGCCGGCAGAGGCCGACGTGTTGCCCCTTCGGGTGACAAGGGTACGCTGAAGATCTTCTTTTGATGCGGTGCCAGACTTGTAAGGAGCTCCTCGACCCGACGGGCGGCAAGTTTTGCCCTTCGTGCGGTAGCACTGTCGACGCGTGGCAAGCCGACCCGCTCGTGGGTCAGATGCTGGCAGGTCGCTATCGCGTGACGCATCTGGTCGCCGAAGGCGGCATGGGCCGCGTCTATGCGGCCGAGCAGCTGATGGGTCAGACACAGCGTAAAGTCGCGATCAAGGTATTGCTCGCCGAGTATTCGGGGCGAGACCAGGACATGCAGCGCTTCTCGCGCGAGTGCAGCACGGTCACCGAGCTCGAGCATCCGAACACAATCAAGTTCTACGACTACGGCGACACCGCGCAGGGCGATCTGTTCATCGCGATGGAGTTTCTGAGCGGTGATTCGCTCGCGCAGATCGTGAAGCTCGGTCCGCTTCCGCCGGACCGCGTCGATCTGATCATCGGCCAGATTTGCGGCAGCCTGCAGGAGGCGCACGACCACGGCATCGTTCATCGCGATCTGAAGCCGGACAACATCATCTTGACGTCGCCTGGAGGCGCGCCCGATTTCGTGAAGGTGCTCGACTTCGGCATCGCCAAGCGCACCAACAGCCGCGACCCCAAGCTCACGCCGCTCGGCGTTGTGCTCGGTAGCCCGCCGTACATGAGCCCGGAACAGTTCACGATGCAGGAGGTCGACCCGCGCAGCGACATCTATTCGCTGGGCGTGGTCGCGTATCAAATGTTGACCGGCAAGCTGCCGTTCTCCGCGACGGATCCGCTCGAGTGGGCGGCGCTTCATATGGGCGTCGCGCCAGCACCAGTCGATTCACACGGCATGGTGGTGCCCTTCGAGATGCGCTGTGCGATTCACCGCGCGCTCGCCAAAGAGACGTCGCAGCGCCCGCAGACGATGCGCGAATTTTTCAGCGAGTTCACCATCGGCTCAGGCACGCTTGCTCCAGGGCGCGCGTCGTCGATGTTGCCTACGCCTGCTTCGATGATGCCGTTTCCGCCACCGCCTCGGGCGCCATCGCAGCTTGCCCCAGCGCCACCCGCCTTCGTCAGTGAGCTGCCGCCCAGGCCGAGCTCGCTCGCGAGGTCGGTGCCTCCGTTTGCCGCTTCGGCTGCGCACGGATTTGCTCCGCCGCCGAGGACGCTGGACGCGAACGGCGTTTTCTCGAACGAGCACACACTCGACGAAGACGGCGAGCCGCTCACGCGCAGCAAGTCCGACGAGTCCGATCAACCGACGCGGGTGAAGCCGGAAGCCGAGCTGGCTGCGGCAGCCGGCCTCGAGCTCCGAAGCGACGTGTCGACGCGAGCCCAAGCAACCTTTGTCCTCGACGGAGCGCCATCGCCCAGCACGCCCGGCCCCAACGAGCCGGCGACCCTCCGCGACCCAGTGAGCCAGCCGGAGATCTCGTTTCACGAGATGAGCGCGTCAGACCTTTCGCTGCCTCCCAGCGACAGCGCAGCGCTAGCCAATCAGACCGCCACGTCGCTGAAGTCGAGCAAGGGCACCATCGTGATGGCGGCGTCGGAGCCACCTCCGAGGGCTCGGCTCACGATGCCGGATCTATTGCCGCCGACGATCCGCGACGCACAAGAACTCGCGAACGCCGGCAAACCTCGCGGGCGGCTTTGGTTGATCGCGGTAGTGCTGATCGCGATCGGCGCCATCGCGAGCGGGCTCGGTTGGTTCTTCTTCTTGCGCGCGCCAGGCACACAGAGCTCGAAATCGAAGCCACAGTCGAGCGCCATCAGCGCGACAAGCCTGCCTGCTGCGACCACCGCGCCGCCCGTCAGTAGCAGCGCGCCGCCGGCGATGATCAGCGCCGCGCCGCCTTCGCCCAGCTCGAAAGAGCCCGTCGAGCCTGACAAGGTGGAGCCCAAGGAGAAGCTCTCGCCGTGTCAGACGGTGATCTTCTCCGCGGTCAGCGGAAAGTGTGATCTGGCCAAACGCGCATATGCGCGCTGCCCGGAAGACAGCCCGTATCGCGCGAGCGCGACACGGGCGACTGCGCTCTGCCCCTAGACCTCGCTGCGGGTGAGCCGTCGTCGCGCAACGAGCGCGAGAGCGCCGAGCGTGAAGAGCGCGAACCAGCTCGGTCGGGCAGGTGCTCCTGGCACGTTGCAACCGCAGCCATCGTCACGCAAGTTGTTGCCGTCTTCTTCGTCGATCGGAAGCCCGCCGCCTGCGCCGCTGCCGCCGCCACCCTCACCACACTCGGCACCTTCGCAGGGGAGGTCGACCGGTGCGTCGAACGCAACGACGCAGAAGTCGTCGATCGTCCAGCCGCCCATCTCGAGGCCACCGTCGCTCGCGAGCTTGTAAGTGACGTCGACGGTGCCGTCTTCGGCGATGACACCAGACAAGTCGACGTCGTGGAAGCGCCACTCGCGATCTTGGTGGTGCGTCTTGCTGGTGTCGCCTTGGTCGCTGTCCAAATTCTCCCAGAGGACCTCGCCGTTCGCAAGGATCGAGGCTCTGTCGAAGTGAGCGTCTTCGACGTTTAGCCAGCGCCGGTATTGAAGCCTCACGTGCTTGTGGCCCTGCGTATCGACCGACGGCGAGCGCAGGAAGTTCACTTTGTCCGGCTGGTAGAGCCCGTTGAAGTTGGTGCCAGGCTCAGCGAGGTCGTTGCCGAAGACCTTTTCACCGGAGAAGGCTGTGACAGGGTCGCCATTCTTGGGAGTGCCGTTTGCCTCTCCCCACGTCCAGTCGTCGGCGCCCTCCGTATCTTCGCCCGACTCGAGGCCATGCTCCCAGTCTTCGTCTCCTGGATCGGACTCGAAGTCGGTGCAATAGAGCGGCGTTACGTCTCCGATGAAGAACTCGTATTCGTCGTCGGCGGCGTTCACCGGTAAGGTCATCGTCGTGCCATCCAAGTCGACGTTGAGCTGGTAGCGAATGACGGTGCCTGCCTTTTGCGGCGGAATGGTGGCCTTCAGCTTGTTGCCATCGACCACCAAAGGAATCTCGTCGACCAGACCCGGGTCGCTGCGATCACGCCAGCGGAGCGTACCGCCTTGAATGTTCTCGCCCGGGCACTGCGGGTAGAGGCCCGTGATTTCGGCCTCTATCTCGTAACCGTCTTGTTTGACGGGCGAGACGCCGAGCGACGAGCTGGTCGTCCCGAGCGTGCGTAAACCGTGCAGATCGAAGGCGCGGTTGATCTCGCAGACGTTGGGAGTGCCGTTGGTCAAATCGCCGTCGTCGTCGTCCGCCGCCAGGATCTCGGTGTACATCGTCGGCATGTCGACGGCCCTGCGCAGGCCTTGGTAGTAGAGCTCATTGGCGGTCAAGACGCCTTCTGCTTCACCGAGCGACTCGACCAGCTCTTTGCGCATGTCCCACAACGCCTGCCCGATGATGAGCCCGTCGTAGTGAACCTCGCCCACGAGATCTTCAGGCCAGCGGTTCTCACTGTTGAAGGGATCGATGTCGCGCAGCGGCTCTGCATCCATGAAGAAGCCGCGCGCCGTTCCCGGGTCGCCGGTGATGGTCGCAGCCAGGTAGTCGCTGGCGCCCTCCGACAAGGCCCCGTCGAAGTCGCCGACGCCTTCGATGATCGCGTGGGCGTGCAGCGAGTGACCGTACTCGTGGTAGACGACGTCGGCGATGCGGCCCGTGTTCTCGCAGCCCTGACCAGCGGCGTAGAAGTTGATGGTGGTGCCGTCGGAGTAGGCATTGCACACGTCGGCGATGTTCACCGTGGCTTGCACTTGCTGGTTCAAGAAGGATTGTTGCGGGGCGAAGGTGCGCGCAAACTCCCGCACCTTCTCGGCGTGAACGAAGGCCGCCAACTGTGCGTCGACGGCTTCTTCGGTGCTGGCGTTCCACACCAGCGGCAGCGCGTCGCTGATGGGCACTGACAGGCTCGCTTCGAGGCCAGCGTCGTTCAACACCTTGACGCGGCTGCCGGTGAGGAAGACCTCGATGGGCGTGGGGTCGATACCCGTCCAGGACACCCCACCCAGCGTACTAGTCGAAGCGGCGGCGCCCTCGATGTTGAGATTGGCGAGCACAGCGGGGGCGTCGATGCGCGGCCCGTAGGCAGGCGCTCGCAGGGGTACGTTCAAGATCACAGACGAGCTGGCGAAGTGGAGCAGCTGCTCGCGCGCGACGGGACGCCCACTCGCGACGTCGACGAACACGTCGAAACGGCCTGCCGTGTCGAGGGTGTCGATGCGGATCGGCAGCGCAGCAGCGAAGGTGATGCGCCCGGAGGAGCCCAAGAACGGCACCACCACCAGCGAGCCGACCGAGCTTTTCTGGGCGTTGCCGAAGTCTGCCTCGACCCAGGCGAGAGCGGCCTTCGAAGCGGCGACTTCGTCGATCGCCGGGAGCGTGTCGAAGCTCGGGACATGGGGCAGCGACTCCGAGCCGATCATTTGCAGGCGATCATTCTTGAAACGAAAGCTGAGCTGCCCGCCTCGGACCGGCAGACCAGAGGCTGTCTGCACGTACGCGACCGTGCGCGTGCCGCTGTCGAGATCGTTGGCCACCAGCACGAAATCCGAGGCCTTGCTGCCGGGCGCGAGCAAACGAACGTGGTCGCTCAGCAGATCGTAGGCGAACGCCTCGGCGAGCGCGGGGTCGGCGACGCACCCGGCTGCATCGACACCGCCGCCGTAGATACGTGACGGCACGCCGGAGCGTGCGTCGAAGCTCGCGCGGAAGTCGTGCCCGCCGCGTGCTGCCATGTCGGCGATGAATTTGCCGTAAGCAGCGCTGGTCAGGCGCGGCGCGCGGTCCCACACGCGTGAGCCGCGAACCTGTGCGTCCGCCGCGCGCGCCCCGGACAGCCCGTCGAAGCGCTCGAACGAGGGCCGCCCAGCGAACGCCGGAGGCGCCTCCAGAGCGGACGATACGTGCGGGACGAAGGTTGCTGCAGATGCGAGAAGAAGGGCGGAAATTAGGCGGATTCTTCGCATGCGGGTGCAAGCATGTCGCACCGAACAGAGCGGGCTTCAAGCGGAGGTGTGAGCCTACTGGACGATCCTTGAGTCTCTTTGAGGGAAGACTCAGCGCGTCAACACTCAGCGCGTCAACACCCAGCGGGTCACCGCTCAGTGGGTCAACGCGGCTGCTTCGATTCCTGGAAGGTCACGTCCACGTCGGCCTTCTTGCCGTCGCGCATGACAGTGGCCTTCACCTTTTGCCCCGGCTTCACTTCACCGAGCACGAACATCAAATCTTCGACGCTGGAGATCTGGTGTTTGCCGAGCTTGATCAGGACATCGCCGCGCTTCATGCCGCCCTTCTCGGCGGCGCCGCCGGGTCGAACACCGGCAAGCAGCACGCCCTTTTGACCCGGGGCGCCGGCATAGTCGGGCACCGTTCCGAGTGACGCGCCGAACGAACGGGAGTCGCCACGCGGGGGTGGGGAAGGAACTGCCTTCAACGTGAGCTTACCCTTGGCAGCGGAGAGCTTCTCGGTCGCGTCGGCGACGAGCTCTGCTGTGCGCCACATGCCGCCGGAATTCAGCTTGTCTGCCGTGTCGGACGGCTTGTGGTAGTCGAGGTGTGTTCCCGAGAAGAGGAACAATACAGGCACGCCGGCCGCGTAGAACGGGGCGTGGTCGCTCGGCCCGTAGCCGCCGCCAACACCTAGGTTGCAGTCGAGCCGAGCCGCGCCGCATGAGGCCTTCAAGATTTCTGGAAACTCGGTTGCCGTGTCGTGCCCGAGGATCTCGAGGCGATTGTTGCGAACGCGGCCGACCATATCCAGGTTGATCATCGCGATGATGTCGCTGGGCGCGACGCCAGGCGGCGGATTTTTGGTGAAGTAGTTGGAGCCGAGCACGCCGCGCTCTTCACCCGAGAACGCGACGAACACGACGTCGCGGTTGAGCTTCTTCGCCTTCAACAAGCGCGCGGCCTCCAGGATGGTGGCGGTGCCGGACGCGTTGTCGTCAGCGCCGTGGTGGATGGCCTCTTCACCGGGCGCGAGTGAGCCATGGCCGCCCATGCCCAGGTGGTCGTAGTGCGCGCCGATCACGATCACACCGGGCAGCTTTGCGGCGCCGGCTTCTGACGCGAGCTTGGCGACGACGTTGAAGGCAGGCTTCGACTCGGGCTTGAGCGAAACCGTGACTTTGCCGACGACCTTCTCCTTTTTCTTGAGCTTGTCGACGATCGCCGTCATCGAGGCGCGCGTGGCGATCACCGCGGGCATTCCTGCGTCGCTGCCTTCGGCGCTGAGCGCGGGCATCTTCGCTTCTTCCGGGGGTTTTGCGCCCTCCGGCAGGTCGACCACGATCAGCGCGATGGCGCCCTTTTCTTTCGCGAGCCACGCCTTGCGACGAAGGTCGCCGTGGCGCGTCTTCGGGTCTTTCTTGTCGAAGGCCGGTGTGTCGGGCACGAAGCGTCGCACCACTACGACTTTGCCCTTCACGTCGAGGCCCTTGTAGTCGCTCCGCCCTTCGCCTTCGATTCCGTAGCCAGCGAGCACGAGCTCGGCTTCGACCGTGCCGCTGGTCGAGAACGAGAGCGGCTTCGGGCCTTCGACTGAAGTCTTGTCGAGCTCGATCTTGGCATCGCCCGTCAACGTCACAGCGACGTCGAACGGCTGGCGGAAGCCCTTCGAGCCCGCGCCGACGAGGCCCAATGTCTTGAAGCGCTCTTCGATGAATGCGCCTGCGTCGTCGAGCCCTTTGGAGCCGACACCGCGGCCCTGGCGCGCCGGATCCGAAAGCCAAGTCGCGTCTGCTTTGATGCGATCAGCGCCCGTCTCTTCGGACTTGATGGGCGTATCTGCCCACTTGGCGAGGAACATGTTGGTGTCTTGTTTGCCCTCGGCGGTCGCGCGATTCGACGCGAAGACGAAGTCTTTGCCGTTCGGGGCGAACATCGGGAAGCCATCGAAGCCGGTCGCCTTCGTGATGCGCTCGAGCTCTGTGCCGTCGACGTTGATCGCCCACAAGTCGAACTCGCGGCCTTTGGGGTCGCCGACGTTCGAGCTGAAGATGATGCGCTTCTTGTCGGGGAACAGATATGGCCCGAACGACGCCGAGTTCAGGTAGGTGACCTGCACCGCATCGCTACCATCGGCGTTGGCGACGAAGAGCTCGAGCTTGGACGGCCGCACCAAGCCCTCTTTCAAGAGCGAGTTGAATTCGTCCAGCTCCTTGCCCGGCTTGGGTCTGGAGGCGCGCCAAACGATCTTCGTGCAGTCGTCACTGAAGAACGCGCCGCCGTCGTAGCCGGGCGCGTTGGTCAAGCGCTTCACGTTCTTGCCGTCCGCATCCATGCGGTAGAGCTCGATGTCGTTGTCGCGCGTGGACGTGAAGATGATCGATCCGTCTTTGCGACACACGGTGCCTTCTGCGTCGTACCCCTTCCTCTCCGTCAGACGCGTGACGCCGGTGCCGTCGGCCTTGGCGCGGAAGATGTCGTAACTGTCGTACAGAGCCCAAACGTAGCCTTTGGACATGTCTGGCTTGGGCGGGCAGGCGTCGCCACCGAGATGCGTGGACGCGTAGATGACCTCTTTGTCGCCCGGCAAGAAGTACGAACAAGTCGTCGCGCCTTTGCCGTTGGAGATCGGCGTGATCTTCTTCGGGTCGGAGATCTCCAAGCTGTAGATCTGGTCGCACTTCATCTCGCCGGTGCGCGCCTGAAAGATCAGCTGGTCACCGGCAGTCGACCAATAGGCTTCGGCGTTTTCGCCGCCGAAAGTGATCTGCTGCACGCTCGTCAGATGCGGTTCGGGTACGTCCGGCGCGGGCGGCTCGGCGGATGCAGAGACCGTTGCAGTCGGCTGCGGCGCAACCTTGATGTCGGGAGGCGTATCGCAGCCGGCGAGGACCAAGAACAACGCAAAGGAGACCAGCGTGGGGCGCATCACGGTGGCGAGCCTAATACAGCTTCTGTTTGCTGAGCTCATCGAATTGAAAATGAAAGTCATCCCGCATTGCCGATCAGCCACTCGAGCCCGCGGAGCATCGTCGGGCCGGCTTCCGAGCCGTATTCGCCGTGCCGCGCGCCCTTGAGCTCGAGGTAGCGCACGCGGCCTCCGCGCTTCTCGATCTTCTCCGCGGCTTCGCGCAGGTGTTCTCGTTGGTCGTGGTCACCCACCATGATCAGCACGGCTTCGCTGTCTCTCAGGCTCGTCTCGCGCGGCCCGCGAGGGCCCCCAATCAGCACTGCGCGGGGGTATCGCTCGGGGTACTTCGTCGCCAACGCTTCTGCCCGCAGTGATCCCTGCGAGTAGCCGATCACGATGCGACGCTTCGGATCGATCTCGATACCGAGCGTCTCGTGAACGGCTTCGATCGCGCGCGTGACACGCCGGTCGAGCCCAGCCGTATCGAGCCCCCATTGTGTGCGCGTGCCGTGTTTGCACTTCGCATCGCCGGTGAAAGAGATGATCGTGCCGTACCTTTTTCCCACGCGGGCCCATGCGCCGAACGCAGTCGGGTCACCGCAGCGGCCGTGCAGATAAATGATCGGAACGGGCGTGTCGCCGGGAACCACGAGCACAGGTTTGTCGAGCTTGACCTTCACCTTGATCGGCTCGATCGGCGCATCGATCACGACAGGGGGCGCAGCGATCTCTTCCGGAGTCGGCGCCGTCATCGGGGCAGGTAGCGGCTCGCTGGGCACCGGCCGCGCGGCGGTGACTCGCGGAGGCGCCGGCGGCCGCGGCTCGGCGTGATGCGGCGCGGCGCATGCGGCCAACAGCGCTGCAGCGAACGCGAAGCCAAGGGCAGGGAGGCTCATCCGATGTGCTCGTGTGGATCGTGACACCGCGAGGTGTCGGTATGTTACCGCAGGCGACATCACCGCGAACAGGATGCTCATGCAACGTCAGACTCGAGTGAGACGCTGTAGCCTGTCGGGGTGGTGATCACGGCGACAGGAAAGCTCGCGCTCGCGATGAGCGAGCGCAGCCTGGCGATGGCGACCTGAATTCGCTTGTCGTCGCGATCAGGTCGGTAGCTCGGAACCGACCACACTTCGCGTGCCAGTCGCTCTTTCGTGGCCCCTTTGGGGGTCTTCACGAGCGTCTCCAGGATGCGGTAGAGCAGCCGATGGTTGCCAAGCACGAGCAGATGGCCTCCCGCTGCTCCCACCGTGAACAGCTCGGCGTCCAGCACGAGCGCTGAGCTGTCAGCGGAGGTGCCGCTCGGCCAGCGGCGACTCATGCAGTCGACAGCGTCTCTGTCGCTCTTCCAGACGACCTCATGCTCGCCAAGCAGCGTCCTCGCAATCCGTGCGATCAGCGCGGGACCGTCGGCGACGCCTCGCAGCGCGCCGTCCGTGGGGCGCGTGGGCTCGATCAGCAGTCTCATGCCGACCGCCATCAGGCGCAGTTCGGTGAGCCCGTGTGCCTCCGCGAAATCGAAGAGCTGCGAGGCGATTGCCCGGGCCCGCGCGCTGTCGAGAGATGGCCATCGCAAGACGAGCTGTGCTTGGGCCGCCCGAAGATCTGCCTCCTCGAGCACGGCGCTGCGGCGCTGTGCATCGACGATCGAGACATCGAGCAGAGCCTTCGCTGACTCGGCGTCGCCGCTTGCCCATAGCCGTTCTGCGCACAGCACTGCCTGCCAGGCGCCGTTGTCGAATTGCGCCTTCGCGCCCGGGTCGTGCCCGTCCATTCGCAGTCGGACCAGAGAAACCAGCGTGTCGTGCACCGCGTCGTCGACCACTGGCTGCTCGCGCGGCGGAGTCGCGAGATAGAGGGTCAGCTCGAGCTCATAGAGTCGACAGTCAGCCAGAAAGCGTGCGTCGCCGAGCGCCTCTGCCATGGTCCTCATCCGAAGCAGCTCATTCCAGGCCAACGAAACGTCGACGTGCTCCGTGTGCCGCTCGTTCAGATAGGCGACCAGGAACTCGTAGCGCATCGAGCCCGAGGCAACCTGTTCGAGCCGCCCGAGCTGCTCGATCCGAGCTGCGTCGTTGCATGTCTCCACCGCAACCACGGCGCCAAGATACGCCCATCGTGGTGACAGGTGCCGAGTCAGTCCCTCCTCGTCTGCCAGCCGTCGCGCTTCGGAAAAAATCGAGAGATAGACCAGCACTTGGTAGAGCTCTCGACAGCTCGATGCACGGTTGCTTCCCAGCAGGTGGCGCCGCGCAAACACCGTGCGGATGATGGTTTGCCCGACGCGACGGTCCCCCGCACGATAGCGCGCGTAAGCGAGCCAGATGTCTCTTCGCAGCTGATCGCTCTCGCGCGGGAGGTCGAGCGCCGCCAGTTGCCGCTGCAAGTCTGGCAGAGACTGTTCGTCCGCGCCCTTCAGTAGGCAAATGAGCGCTTCGATCTGCATATGCGCGTCCACGGTCTGCGACGGAAGCTGGCGCAAGACCGTCTCGGCGCGGCCGATCTCGTTGGCGGCGAAGAGGGCCAGCGAGTAAGCGAGCTTGGACGGGGCGCAGGCTGGAACCGACAGCCCGCCGAGCCACGCGAGGCCCTGCTGCCAAGGACTGCTGTACACGCAGAGCAGTCGCATTCTCAGTGCCTCTTCGGAGCTCACGCCGGCAAGGGCCGCGAACAACCGCTGACTGCCGACCACGTCGGCGAAACCTTCGTCGACGTCCGACAGTAGCTGATCGACGAGGTCCGTTCGCGCCGCCACGCGCGCGAGCAGCAGAGCAGGCCAGCGCCACTCGCGAATGTCGACGGCGATTAGGCTCGAAGCGACGACGCCAGCCAGCTCGCCCACGCCGGCGAGGCCCTGCGGAGACACCCGATGCGCATCGGCGACCCAGACCAAATCACGCTCTTGCTCGATCAGGCGGCGCGCGCTCAACAGCAGACGAGTCTCGGCGAGTGGTCCGCCGATCGCCGACACGGGCAACCGATCGACACACGAAATGACCGCCGCGAGTGCGAGAGCGGCCGCTGGCAAGTCGGCCAGCTGCGCTGGCGTCGCGCCGGAGGAGCCGTCCAGAAGTCTGCGCGCTTCGAGCGGGCTGCCATGAGCCAGGCCGGCGAGCGCACGTATCCGGCTTCCGAGCTCGCCCGGGGCGCAGCCGTGCATCAGCTCTTCCACTTGACCGTCAGGCAGGGGCGGTAGCCACAGCGATTGTTCTGCTACCTCGGGGGCCGCAACGCGAACCCGGCTCAGCACGACCAGGCGAGCCGGACCCGTGTGCCACTTCGCGAATGCAGTCACCAACCGAACGAGCTCGTCACTCGCGACGAAGCCGTGTGCGTCCTCGATGATCAAGTGGTGGGCATGGCGCTCCATTCCCTCGATGATCCCGAAGGCGCAGCCTTCGACGTCGGCTGGATCCGTGCTCTCTCCCCAGATCGCACAGAGCTGTGCGTAGACGGACCGAATGCCCTCCGCGCGCAGGCAGACCGCGCTGTCGATGCCGGCCCGAGCGCACCACGCGGCCACGAGCGCGCTCTTTCCGATCCCCGCCCACCCAGCGATTAGTGCGACGTTGCTGCGCGAGAGCGCGGCGTCCAACCACGCCAACTCCTCTTCGCGGCCCACGAAGATGGGAGGCGGACGGGGCACCCGACAATGAAGCGGGGTGGGCATGGCGCGAGGCTAATCGAGGCCATCTCTTCGCTGAAGCCGATTTCGTTGAGCCGCTTCTCCGCTTCCGGGATTTGCGGCGCGTCCGAGACGTGCTCCGCCGGCTGGCCCTTGCCCCTGTCCTTGATCCAGTCCGACGCCCGTGACCTGGCTAGGTGTGGCGGGCGATTCGGCGGCGGCGGCTCGCGAGGAGCATCAACGCGAACAGGACCGATGCGCCACTGCCCGGGAGCGGCTCGGGCGTCGCGGAGCATCCTACAGACGGGGCGGTGCTCTGCCGTTCGGTCTGGGGCTCGGCGGATGCTGTTGTCGGGGGGGTGCTGGCGGTCGGGGGCGCTGCGCTGTCTTCGGTGAGGCTGCAGCGTCCTGCCGAAAACTTTACAGCGACGCATCGCCCGGGGCGGCCGAAGGCGTCAAAGCAGCGGTCGCCATGGGCGCGCTCCGCGCATGCTTCAGGCGACGAGGGCGCCACGTCCGCGCGAGCCGAGTGGGTCGCCGTGACGACGGTAATGGCGATAACGGTCGTCCACCAAGGCTTCATCTTCTTCCTCACGGGCTTCCCTTCGGCGGCTCGATCCATTTGCGAAGGCGGGAGCATGCTGTCGGGTGCTTTGGCGCTGGTTTCGGAGGCGGCATCGGCCCGCGCCCCGCGCGCGACCTACTCTCCGCGCGGGATTGAATTTCCTCCAAGTAGCCTTCATCGGCGCAGCCTGCCGCGTAGAGATCGAGCGCGCGCGACAGGCTCTTTGGCAGGCCGATTCCGTCCTCGTACATCGTGCCGAGGGCGGCACATGCCTCGCCATCCAGCACATATCGTTGTTGTTTGCAGCCCTTCTGGAGCAAGATCGCGGCGCGCGTCAGATCGCGAGGCGCTCCGACGCCGTCTTTGTACATCAGGCCCGCCCGTCGGCACGCTGATCGGGACGTCGATTTGCGCCCTTGCGGCGTCACGACCGGGCAAGCGCGCTCCAGGTACTGGAGCTCTGCCCCGCGATCTCCCGACGCTTGCGCGCGCTCAGCCAGCTTCGAGCAGCTCAGGGCAAGCCCGAGATCGCATCCAGCAATTAGCACTTTCTCGGACGGGACCGTGGCCACGAGCCTGCCTGCCGACAAGATCTCGCACGCGCCAGCGGCGCCCGCGAGGCACCCGGGTTCGAGCCAGGTTGTGCCGCTCTGGACTTGTTGCGGAGTCGGCGGCGCGCGTCGCCAATTTCTCGTTAGCGAATCGCAGTAGCCGTCCGACCCCGCGGCGCAACGCTGACCCATCCAGTCATCGAGGTCGGTCTTGGCGGTATTCGTGCCGGAGGTGCACGCCTCCGGCTCCTCCTCGCAAAGGTCCTTGTAAGGGTCGGTCCGCTCGTGCCGCTCCAGTCGGGCACATGCGTCGGGAGACCCCAACGTGCACGCACGCTGGGTCAGCTCGAGCTGCTTGGCCTCATTCTTCGCAGGGGTCGCGAGGTAGAACCACTGTCCACTGTGAGCGTACGCCCAGCCGAGCTCCAAACAGGCCGCGGCGTCGTCATCGGCGCACGCCTTCGTCGCGAATTGGAAGGCCCGCTCCACGATTTGTCTCGCCTCGTCATCGCTGCCTTTATCTCGCATCACGATGTCGAGACAGGCCATGTACGCGCCGCCGTCGCATGCGCGCTGAATGAGGCGCTTGCCTGCGACGACATCCTCGACGACGAGCTCTCCTTCGAGCGTTAGCGCGCCGAGACGAAAGCAAGCCGTGTGCTCGCCTTCCGTACAGAGCGTCTGGAAGATCTGCTCTGCGCAGATCGGATCGAAGCGCACACCCGAGCCGAGCCTCGACTCTGCCAACATGCGGCAAGCTTGCGAATTGGCACGCGCGCACGCTCGCGTCGCGATGTTGTCGCTCAGCACTTCGTCCCTTGGGGCGTCGTGCAATAGCTCCGACAACATCAGGCACCCCCGAACATCCGGCCCCCCCGCCTCGAGCTCCGTCTTGCACTTGGCGTAGGCGTCCGCGGTGCGCTTCGGAATGTTTCGCAGCTTCAGACCTCGAGCGCTCAGCGTCGCACAAGCGAATTTCGCCGGCAGAGCCTCGACCGTGGCCACGATTGGGTCCACCGCGGTTGGCAAGTCCGGGGCACGTGTGTCGAGGAGCAGCGGGGGGATCGCGTCATCCACCACGGGCGGCAGGGGCCTGGGCGCGGAGCCCGAAGGCGCCGCGCTCGCGACCTCCAGCGAGGGCGCGGGTGCCTCGGACGCGCAGCCCCAATGCGCTACTGAAAGCGCTCCGCACCCGAGCCAAGCCCAACGTCGCGCCAACCAGCCCACTGCTCGAAGCTCGCAGGCGGCGTTCGCCGGGTCAATTCGTTTCGCGCCGTGTAAACGGCACGCTATCGCGCGACCGACCGCAAAGTGACGTCAGCTGCACACTTCGCAGTCGTCCTCGCAGTCGTCTTCCTCACACGACTGACCTTCCTTCGACTCGGTGGTGCATTCGCACACGCCGTTGATGCACTCGTGAAACGACTCGCAAGATTGTTGCGAGCTGCCGTTGCCGCTGCCGCCCGTGCCGCTGTCACCGCAGCCGAGCGGGCCACTGAAGACGGAGGTGAGGATTCCGAGAACCAAGAATGCAGAGACCTTCATTTGACCGACCATTGCTCGTGTCTAGCGCATGCCGTTGCGATGGGCGGCAACCAGGCGGCTACATGGCGGTGTCACACAGCGCTTCAGCACGCAGCCGCCCAACCCCAATGAGGTGAGGTTTGTAGGCAGCGGCGCCCGCGCCACCCGTGATAGAACGTCCCCGCCATGAGCGACCCCAAGTCAGCTGACGTATTTCGTGCCGAGATGGAGGCTGAGAAGGCCCAACAGCGGCTCGCCGAAGAAGGGCAAGCCGGCCTCGAGAACCGCTGCCCGGAGTGCGGCTCGCTCGGCAGCTTGCAAGAGCACGACGACGGCGAGACGCGCTGCGTCGACTGTGATGTCGTCGTCGCGCGTACCCGTTCGCTCGGTGGGCTGGGTCGCAAGTAGTCCGCTCGATGGGCCTCAAGATCGCGCAAGTCGTCTCCAGTCTGCACACTGGCGGCGCCGAGCGAATCGCGCTCTTGATCGCCGAGCGTCTGATCCGTCGCGGACATCGAGTCGTCGTCATTTCACTCGAAGAGCCCCGTAGCGGGGGCCTCGCAGAAGAGTACGAGGCTTGTGGCGCCCGTATCGTGCGCATGGACAAAACATTGAACGTGCTCGATCGCACGTTGGCGATGCGGCTCTACTCACTGTTTCGCAAAGAACGCTTCGACGTCGTGCACACGCACAATCCGTTGCCGCTCATTTACGCGGCACTGGCGGGGCGCGCGTCGGGGGCGCGTGCAGTTCACACCAAACACGGGCCCCACGCCGACTCCCAGCTGCGCTTGATGTTGCGCCGCATCGGCGCGGCGGCGACGCATCATTTCGTGGCAGTCAGCGATGCGACGGCGGCGTTTTCGCAGACCCTGTACGAGGTGGTGCCGTGGAAGCTGAAGGTGATCCAGAACGGCACTGATTTGGCGCGTTTTCAGCCTGACGCTGAAGCGCGTGCGAGGACGCGCAGAGCGATCGGTATTCCGCCGGACGCCTTCGTGTTTGGGACGGTCGCCCGTATGGCGGCGGTGAAAAACCAGGCGCTGCTCGTGCGGGCCGCGGCGCCGCTCTTGGGGCCCCGCGTGCGGCTGGTACTGGTTGGAGACGGCGCGGAGCGCGAACGAACCGAGGCCTTGGCGCGCGATTGCTCGGTCAGCGCGTTCGTACATTTCACCGGCGAGACGCGAGAGGTGCCGCGTTACTTGGCGGCGTTCGACGTGTTCGCGCTGAGTAGTGACTCGGAGGGGCTGCCGCTTTCACTGGCTGAAGCGATGAGCGTCGGCTTGCCGATGGTGTCGACAGCCGTTGGTGGCGTGCCGCTGGTCGTCGACGAGGGGGAGACGGGGCTGCTCTCGCCGAAAGGTGACGAGGGCGCGCTCCGGGCTTCGCTCGCGCGAATGGAAGCGGATCGCGAGATGGTCCGCTTGATGGGGATACGCGCGCGTGAAGTCGCGAATGCGCGCTACTCGGCAGACAGAATGGTCGACGAGTACCTCGCGCTGTACGGCCGCGGCCGTCAGTAGACGCGCGCGGGGAGGGCGGCTCAAGCGCGCTTGACCGTCTTGCCCGCTCGCTCGATGACCGCGAGCAGGCTCGATAGCGCGAAAGGCTTGGCGATGATCTCGAGGACATCGAGCGAGCGCGCGCGCCGCTCGGTGGCTTCGTCGCCGAGGCCTGTCATCAGCACACACGCGAGTGACGGGCGAAGCGCGCGCAGCTCGGAGATCAACGATGTGCCGGTCATGTTCGGCATCGACTGATGAGTGAGCACGACGTCGAACGAGTCGGGAGACCTGGCGAAAATCTCCAAGGCGGCGGACGCGGAAAGTGCAGTTGTCACCGCGTGGCCAGCGTTGGTGAGCGCCTGACGTGTCACCGCCACGATGGCGGGCTCGTCGTCGACCAAGAGCACGCGAACGGCGGCAGCGCCGAGAGGCCGCGCTCGGAGAGCCTCCGCGGGGGCGGGGTTGTCCGCGGTCGTCGGCAGCAGCACGCTGAACGCGGCGCCTTCACCTGGGGCGCTCTTGACTACGATCTCGCCGCCGTGCTCGCGCACGATGCTGTCCACGATCGACAATCCGAGGCCGGTGCCTGCTCCCATGGGCTTCGTCGTGAAGAAGGGCTCGAAGATGCGTCGTGACGTCTCGGCGTCCATGCCGACACCCGAGTCGATCACTTTGATCGTGGCGTTCTGTTCGCCGGGCCCACGGGCGAGCGAGATGGTCAGCGTGCCGCCGCCCGTTTGCATCGAGTGAAGCGCATTCGTCGCGAGGTTGGTGAGCACTTGGCCGAGCTGGACGCGATCGGCAGAGACGTAGATGGGTGCTTCGGGCAGCTCGATGGAAAGCTCGATGTCGACGGGAAGCGTCACCCTGAGCATGGCGATGTCCTCTTCTACGCTTCTGCGCAGATCGAACGTCAGCTTCTGCGGCTCCTGCTTGCGGCTGAACAGCAAGATGCGCTGGACGAGGTCACGCGCGCGCTGACTCGCGATGTTGATGCCCTCCAGGAATTCTTGCGCTTCGTGACTGGACGGTAGGCTGCGCTGGGCGAGATCGGAGTAGGCCAGAATGGGAGTCAGGATGTTGTTGATGTCGTGCGCGATCCCTCCGGCGAGGGTCCCGATGGTCTCCATCTTGTGAGATTCGCGCTGACGCTGCGCCGAGCTCTGAAGCGCCTCTTCTGCGCGCTTCTGCGAGGTGATGTCACGGGTCAGAATCGAAATCGCGTTGACCTGTCCGTGCTCGGTGACCGCCCCCACGATGCTCGAATACCAGGTGTCGAGCTGTGGAACGTACACGTCGTAGCTGGTTGCCCGTCCGGTCTCGAAGGTCGTCTCGAACGAGGCGCGCATCACGTCGTGGTAGCGCGCGTCGACGAAGTCGAACGGAGTGGCTCTTCCGATCAGTGATTCGCGTGAAATGCCGGGCGCGGTGTGATTCACGTAGGTGTAGTGATAGGCGCGATCGATGACGACCACGAAATCGAACGGATTCTCGGCGATGGATCGCCACCGTTGCTCCGAAGCCAACAGCGATCGTTCGAGCTTCTTCTGCGCGCTGATGTCCTTGATCGTGGCGAAGCAAGCCAGCACCGCGCCGCTTTCGTCCAGCACCATCGAGGGCGCCACGATCACTTCGACGCGCGTCCCGTCTTTGCGCGCGAAGACCAGCTCGAAGCTCGCGACACCACCTGTCACCGTGCGCTCGAGGGCCGCACTGAGCGCCGGCACCTCCTCGCTCGGCCAGTAAGGGTATGGTGGCCGCTGCCCGATCAGCTCCTCACGCGTGAAGCCGAGCATTTCGCAGAGCGCATCGTTGACGAAGATCTGGATCTGCTGGGCATCGATGATGGACAGCCCGTCCTGCATGCCGGCAAGCAGCGTCGACACAAGCTCTGGTCGCTGAAACAAATCGCCCAAACTATGCCCCGCTCGTTCGGGAGCATACAGCGGCTACCACCACCGCCCGCACAGGAATGAGTCGATCAGTCGGTGTGATCGTCGAGATCGGCGTCGCGCAGGGCGCGGGGCAGCTTGCGGTACAGGAATGCAAAGTACGACATCGCCAGCAGAACGCCAGGGATCCACCAGTAGAGCCCGACAGAGAGGCCGTATTCGCCTGCCTTTGCGGCGCTCGCGCTGATGCTTCGCTCGCCGATGCGGGCGACGATCACGTTGGGATAAATCGTGGCCGCCGCGGTGAGCACCATCGCCGCCAAGAAGGTGGCGGAGCCCAGGAATGCGCGTCGATAGTCGCCGCGTCGAGCCAAGCCGAGCGCCGCGCCGAGGCCCACTAGCGCGAGCGCGGGCAGCAGAAAGACGAGTGGGCGTAGAGCAAGGCTCGCCGGCAGATCTGGACGAACCACGACGAGGCCCGCGCTGGTGAGCAGCAAGCTCAGCAACGTGACGATGGCGAGCGGCGCCACCAGCTTGCGAGCGCGCGTCTCGACCGGGCCCTCGACGCGGTGCGCGAGCCAGATGGCCCCATGCAGCGCGACACTTGCGGTGGCGGTCAGGCCGACGAGCAGCGTGAACCAATCCAAAATACCGACCTCTTCTCCGACCGCGAAGTTGGTCCACAGCGGCGCGAAAAACTTTCCAGAGGCGTCGATCGACACGCCGCGCACGAGGTTGCCGAGGGCAACGCCGAGAAACAGCGTAATCAGCGTGCTGGCGCCGAAAAACGCGACGTCCCAGATCTCGTCCCACAGCGGATGATGCAAGTGGTGCTTCATCTCGATGCCGAGCGCTCGAAACGCCAACAGCCAGATCAAGATCGTGACCGGCAGATAGAAGCCCGAGATGGCGGTCGCGTACAGCTTGGGAAAGGCGAGGTAGAGCGTTGCGGCGGCGGCGAGCAGCCAAACCTCGTTGCCGTCCCACACAGGGCCGATCGACTTCATCGACAACGCGCGCTCACGCGCAGTCGCAGGCGCCACGAAATGCAAGATGCCAGTGCCCAGATCGAAGCCGTCGAGCACCACGTAGGCTGCCAGCGAAAGTGCGCCGAGACAAAACCAGACAAGCTCGAGGCTCATGTCGCTGCCTCGGCGGCCACAGGCGTGACGCTCGGACCTTTGCCCACGATGCGCACGAACAGGAAGAAGAACAGCATCGAGAGCAGCGCATAGAGCCCCATGTAGCCGAGCAGCGCGAACAGGATGTTTCCAGTCGACACCACCGTGCTCGAGCCGTCGCGCGTGCGCATCAGTCCGTAAATGAGCCAAGGCTGGCGCCCGAGCTCCGCCGTGAGCCAACCAGCCGTGTTGGCGATGTACGGAAAGGGCAATGCCAACATCAGTGCCCACAGAAGCGGCTTGGTCCGACCGAGTCGCTTACGCCAAAGCGCCAGCGCCGAGACCGCCATCAGCCCGATCAGCAAGGTGCCGATGCCGACCATCAGGTGGTACGCGTAGTAGAGCAGCGGCACGTTGTCGGGCCACTCTTCACGTGGAAACGACGTCAGCCCTTCGATGCGGGCATCGAAACGCTGATAGGTCATGAACGACAGCGCGCTCGGCACGACGATTGGGTTGTCGAGCGTCATCGTTTCCATGTTCGGCTGGCCGATCAGCGCGAGACCGGCACTGTCTTCCGTGTGAAAGTGCCCTTCCATCGCCGCGAACGCGATCGGTTGATGTTTGATCACGAGCCGGGCTTGCAGATCGCCAGTCGGCATCGCCATCGAGATGGCCGCGACGAGGCCGCCGATCACGCCCACCTTCAAGAGCTTCGCAGCGTGGGCCTGGTGTGAGCCCATCAGGGTGTAGAAGGCGCCGAGCGACGCCGTCACGACGAACGCGGTGAGGCAGCTGCCCGCGATGGTGTGCGCGAATTGAACGGGGGCCCAAGGGTTGAGTAGGTACGCCGACAGACTGGTAAGCTCGATGCTGCCGTCGGCGAGGACCTCGTGGCCGACGGGGTGTTGCATCCACGCGTTGGTCACGATGATGAAGTAGGCGCTGGCCCACGATCCTGTCATCACCGCCACGGCGGAGGCGAAGTGTGCCCGCGGCGAGAGCTTCTTCTCACCGAAGATCAGCAAATACAGAAACGACGATTCCAGGAAGAAGGCGAACACGCCCTCCATGGCGAGCGTCTGACCGATCACGCCGCCCGCGGCTTCGGCGAAACGAGACCAGCCCGCCCCGAACTGGAACTCCATCGGGATGCCCGTGACGACGCCCATCACGAAGTTCAACGCGAAGAGCTTCGCCAAGAAGCGAGCGCACTCGGCTGCGACCACGTCGCCCTTGAACGTGGCGCGGTACTTCAAGATCACGATCACCAGCCCGAGCCCCATGGTGAGCTGCGGGAACAGGTAGTGGTAGGTGATGGTGAAGGCGAACTGCAGCCTGTGCAGAAACGTCGCGTCCATGAGGCGGCGAGCTTACTCGCCACGCTGCTGCTTGAGGCGCCGGTCTGGCGCTTTACTCGGCGGCGATCGAGAAGGTGACCGGGGTGCCCTCCCAGGGGCCGCCCTCTGGCAGCACGCGGTTCGTCTCGAAGTCGGCCCAGATGACCTTGGCGGTCATGGGTGCCTTGACGGCCTTCATCTTTTCCCAATCTGGATCGTTGATCTTGTAGTCGAAGATGTTGGTGAAGACGCGCACGAGGTTTGGCTCCGATTCACTCGAGATCACGAGAAAATATCCCGGGCCGTTGACCGGCGTGCCGTGCGCGTGCGCGGCGGGCACGCCGCTCAACATCGAGCCCAGCAACGACCTCGACGCCACGTCGAAGGCAGACGGCTCGACGACGGAGGGCTCGAAATGCAAGCCCAGCCGGCTATCGGACTTGGGCTGCGAGCGTTGGGCGACCGGCCCGACGTGCCAGCAAAACTCGAACGGCTCTGTGGGGCTGATCTGCGCGTCCGGCTCCGGCCAGGTGAAGGCTGCCGTCTTCTCGACGTCCGTCTTCAGTGGCGCCTCCAAGAGCGCCTCGAGCGCCTCGTCAGTCATGCCCCCTTCGTAGATGACCCCTTCGATCTCGGAGGCTTGAGCGCCTCCGACGCCGTCGGTGGTGTCGTCTTGGCAGCCAGCAAAGAGCCCAAAGCCCAGAGCCGTTGCACCGGCGAGCGAGGCCACTGCGATTCGAAGAGGAAGCATGGTTTCGACTTTAGCTCGCGTGGGTGGGGGACGCCGCGTTGGATGGGCGTCCGACCCTATGCGCGGGCCGAAGACGCGATTTCGAGCCTAGCCTAGCCAAAATCGTCCGCAAGGCCGCTGCGGTGAGTTGTCGTAGTAGGTGAGCGCCGGCGACCCTTCCGTTTGCGCGGCTAATTGACGGGACTTGGGGCTCTCGCTATTGCCTCCGGATGCGAAGCCGCGCCGTACTCGCCCTTGTCGCCAGCCTGATGCTTCCCGCAGCGTTTGCGTACGCCCAACCGACTGCGCCGGTGGCCGCACCCGCGCAAGCCGCGCCGCTGAAGGTCGCTGTCTTGGATACGCAGAAGGTGCTGCGCGACAGCGAAGAGGGGCTCCGCATCGAAGCGAATTTGCGCAAGCTGTTCGACGCCAAACAGGCAGATCTGCTCACGCGCGAAAAGACGCTGACCCAGGAGTACGACGCGCTCGCTCAAGAAGAGAAGAGCAAGGGCAAAACCGACGCTGCGCTCGAGAAGAAGAAGAACGAGTTCAAGCAACGCTACGCCGTCTACCAGCAAGCTGCGATGGAGTTTCAGCGCGACTTCAACAAGAAGCAAAACGACATGTATAACCCCATGCTGGCGAAAATCGGCACGGTGGTGATGGGCATCGCCCAGAAAGAAGGCTTCGACGTGGTGGTCGAGAAGCAGGCTGCGGTCTACTTCCGCAAAGATCTCGAGATCACCGAGCGGGTCATCGCGGCGTACAACGCAGGGGACCCCGCAGCGAGCAAAGAAGACAAGAAGCCGAAGGCACCCGCCAAGGCGCCCGCGAAGGCGCCTGCCAAGAAATAACGCCGTCCGCCCTCCTGAACCCGCCGGGCAGCTCAGTCGCCCGGCGAGGTCAGTCCCCGGGAGGCGGCTTGGTGGTCCGGCTGCTCGCGGGCGGGTCGCTGCTGGTCGATGCGCCCGCGTTCGGGGCCGCTGCCTCGGTCGGCACAGCGGGCGGCGCCGCAGGCTTCGGAGGTCTTTTCAGCGGCAGGGCCGCGAAGAAGGGCAGGCTCTTGCCGAGCCGCTCGCGTGCGAGATCGACGATGCGGCTCACCTCCGGGATGCGCTCGAGATACGCGTGTCGGTGCTCTGCGCGGCTGATCTTGCGGGCTCGATCGCAAATTCTGGAGAACGCGACTTCGAGCGCCTTGTTGGCCTCTGTCTCTTGATCGGCGGCCAACAAAGTCTCGATCAGGGTGAGGTGGGTGAGCTCTTCCCATTCTTCGATCGGTTGCTCGTTCAGCAGCCGCACTGCTTCGGTGGCCGCGACCAGCGCCTCTTCGATGGCGCCGCGTGAATACGCGACTGCCGCAGAGATGAAGCGGGCAGTCGGGAGTAGAACAGGGACGCTGCGAACCTCGGCTTCGACGAAGGCGGCGAGGCCCTCGGCCGCCGCGAGATCGCTGGCGTCGTGCGTGTCGTGACCGTCGGCGCGCGCCTGCGCGATCCGCCAGAGGAGCAGCAGCGCCTCATACACGCGCGCGTGGATCCGCAGGCGAGCCGCACCGGTGTCGTCTGCGGCGCGGCCTGCTTCGCGTTGCATCTCGATGCCTCGATCGACCAAGCCGAGGCGTGCCTCGGTGAGGCCGAGGTTGTTCAACGCGAAACCCTCCAAGATACGCATGCGACGATCGCGCGAATCGCCGAGCGCGCGATCGAGCAGCCAGCGAGCCTCTTCGAACAGACCCAGCAAGTTCATGGAGGAGGCGGTGTTGAGACGCGCCCGCGTCGCCAGCACGACCTCGCCAGCGGTCTCGGCGATGTCGATCACGCTGGGGCCGTTGGCGACGACCTCCGAGGGGTCGGCCAGCTGCATCAGCGCGAACAGACGCGCGTCGAGCACGCGCACCAGTGCTTCTGTCGAGCCTGACTCGCGCGCCAAGAGCAGCGCTTCGTCGGCGAGCTTGAGCGCCTCTTTCGGCCGCCCGAGATCGACCCACCCGCGAACGCGCGCAGCCATCAGCTTCACGCGCGTCACGGGCGATACGCTATGCGTAGCAGTGGGAGAGAGCGCCAACGTGACGCGCTCGTCGCCTTCGGCGGAGCGACCGCTTTCGATCAGCGCAGTCGCCGCCAAACACTGGGCCTCGGCCCACATATCGCTGGCAGCGTCGGCGAGCTCGCCGGCCTCGGTGGCCGCGCGGACGCCGTCCTCCAAGCGGCCGAGCGGAATTCGAGCCTTCGCGACTGCCAGGAGCAGCTCGGCGCGAAGGTCGTCTTGCGGACCGCAGCCGAGACCACGCTGCGCGAGATCGAGGGCTGTCTCGAGGTGGGCACCGGACGTTAGCGCTTGACGCGTGGCCTTTGCGTAGAGGCGCGCTGCACGCTCGAAGTCTTCACCCGCATCGGCGTGTTTCGCGATCAGGCCGACGTCGGCGTCGCCCTTCGATTCGAGCCACGTCGCCGCGGCCCTGTGCATCTCGGTGCGGTCTTCTTCCAAGATGGACGCGTATGCGGCATCGCGCAAGAGCGGGTGCCGGAACGACCACTCCGTCTCACCGGCGATGCGGCTCACCGCGAGGCGGTTGATGACCTCGCTCTGTTCGAGCTCTTCCAGCTCTGTTCGCACGTCCGCTTCGGCGAGCAAGGCAACGGCGCCGGTCCAGAAGATGGGCCCCATGATGCTGGCTGCGCGCACCGCTTCGCGTGTGGGTCTGGCCATGCGATCGAGGCGCGTCTGGAGCAGAGCGTGAACGGTGAGAGGCAGCTCGTCGTGTCCTGCGGCTGCCGCGCGCACGAGCTCTTCCAAGAACAAGGCGTTGCCCCCAGCGCGCTCCACGATACTGGTGCGCTGCTTCGCCTCCAAGGCAGGTAGCGCCACGCGAACCAGCTTGTCCGCTGCCTTCTGCGAAAGCGGCGGCAGTGTGAGCCGAGTGGTGTTCTTGTTGGCCCACAACGTCGGAAAGCGCGCCTCGATTTCCGGGCGAGCAAAGGCAAACACGGCGAACTTCAGATCCGGACAGCCGAGCAGCCAGTCCAGTAGATCCATCGTCGTTTCGTCGGCCCAATGGGCGTCGTCGATGAAGACGAGCTGCGGCATCAAGTCGGCTTGGGATCGAATCAGCGCCTCGAGCGCCATGCGCGTACGCGACTGCATCAGCTGCGAGCTCTTGCGGGCTGCACGCAGCGGCTCGTCTTGGTCGTCGGGGAAGGGGACGCCCAGGAGCTCGCTGAGGAAGCCGGTGAGAAAGCGCAGCGCCTTCGGTAGGCGGAAGTGAAGGTGCGACCGCACTTTGCGGATCTGCTCGTCGAGCGGCTCACCGTCGTGCACGCCGATCACCGCGCGGAGCGCGCGCCCGAGGCACGAAAGGCTCGAACCCTGGCTCATCGGGTCGCCGCGCACGACCAGCACCTCAGGCGGCAAGCCACTGGTCTCGAGACGTGAGAGCAGCTCTTGGCGCACGCGCGACTTCCCGACGCCGGGCGGGCCGGTCACCAAGGCTGCGCGCGGCGTGCCTTCATCCAACAGCTCTTGATAGGCGCTGACGAGCAGCGCGAGCTCTTTGTCGCGTCCGACAGTCGGAGTCGGGCGCCCGAGCAACAGCCGCGAACCAAAGCCGGTCGGATCTTCGCGAACCAGGATCGCGCCTGCAGGGTGGTCTTGAATGACGAAGCGGCCAGCCAATGCAGCCACGACGCCTGGGTCGACGCGAGCCGTGCCGGGCCCGACGGTCTCGAGCTCAACCGCGGCTCGTTCCAGCGCTTGCGCCGCGAGGCTCGACGGACGCGTGCGCGAGCTCTGCGGCGAAGCGATAGCGTGGCCGACCGCGACGACGGCCTTTGCGTCCGGGATCGCTTTCGTCACCAAGAGCGCTGCGCGGGCAGCGCGAATCGGCTCATCGCCTTCGGATTGGCTGAGGCCGAGCATCGTCACCACGCGCCCACCGAGCAGCGTCTCGAGGCGCGCGCTTTCGCCGATGATGTCCCACAGCTCCGCCATCAGCGGCGGGTCGATCGTGGCCGAGCCGAGATCGAACAGCACTGCCGCGACCACTCGGCGTTCGGCCGACTCTTTGCGTGGCCTCTCGACGTCCAACGCGCCCTCGCCAGGGCGTGGCAGCATCATCGGCGCCTTGCGGATCGCCGAAGCGGAGCGATCCGTCGAAGGCGGGTCGTTGTTCAGCTCGCCGACGCGGGCCAGCGCACGCGCTAGCTCGCCCGCGTTCTCGAAACGCTCGGAGGGGCGCCGGGCGATGGCTTGCAGCACCACCTTGTCGAGCGTCTCGGGAATATCGAAGCGCACCGACATCGGGCTCGGTGGATCTTCGATCACGAGCCGACCTAGCAGCGCCACGATGTGCTCCGTCTCGAACACGTTGCGGCCGGTGAGCAGCTTGAACAGCGCTGCGCCCAGCGAATAGACGTCAGCGCGCGCATCGACACCTTCACCGCGCGCCTGCTCAGGCGCCATGAAGTGAGGCGTACCCAAGATTGCGCCTTTGTCTTCCGCGAGGTCTTCGCCCGGCATGCGCACCACGCCGAAGTCGATGAGCTTCACGTTGGTGCCCTTGCCGCGGATCAAATAGATGTTGCCGAGCTTGAGATCGCGGTGGACGACGCCGCGCGCGTGCACGGCGGCCATCGCCTGCGCCGAGCGACGGATCACCTCGACCGCGTCCTTCATGCCGAGCGGCGCGTGCCGTTGGCGATGAACGAGGTCTTCGCCCTCGAGGTACTCCATCGCGAAGAAGGGTCGACCGTCCGGCAGCGACCCGTGCGTGATGTACTCGACGATGTTCGGGTGTCGCAAATCGGCGATCACCGCGATCTCGCGCTGGAATCTCTTGCGCTCGATGACGGCAGCGGTGCCGCGCAGCACCTTCACGGCGACGATCGTGCCGGTCTCGCGGTCGGTCGCGCGATACACGTCTCCCATGCCGCCCCCGCCGGCGCGGCCTTCAAGGACAAAGCGATCGCTCCTGCGATCGAGCTCGGGGAGAGCCACGACGACTCCAGCCTACCCCAAGTCACGGAGCACGTCGCTGTAGTCAGGGGCCATGGATCTAGGCTCACCCGACAGACTTTGACGCAGCGCATGAAAGTGCGACCCGATCTCAATCGTCCCGCTTCCCTTGGCGCGTCACCTACCATCGCAGCGGTGAGCAATCCGAGCCGATGCCTGCTTGCAGCGTTCGTGCTGCTTTCGTGTGATGACGTCGAACGCGAATGTTTGCCAGGCGACTATGCGCCGTGCAGCTGCGACGACGGTGAGGCCGGCTATGCGCTATGCGACGACGCTGGCGCCGCATACGGCACATGTGGGTATTGTGGATCGTCACCGGACGCGGACGGCGGCGGCGGCGCTGGTGAAGGCGGCGCGGGCGGAGCCGCGCTGCTTCCGTTCATGTCCGAATGTGACGAGGACGCACAATGCGACACGGGCATCTGTCATCCCTTCAACGCCAAGGGCCCGCACTGCTCGCACGCGTGTGAGCTTGCTGAGGACTGCGAGCCGCCGTCGCCCGGCTGCAACGGGATGGGCATCTGCAAGGTGCCATGAAGGTCGCTATCGCGATCGCGGCTCTCGGGCTCGCCCCACTGAATGCGCAGGCACAAGACGTCGCTGCCGAGCCGTCGACCGAAGCGGACACCGAAGCGGCTCTTTTGGACGAGCCGATCGAGGTCGAGGTCGTCGGCGATCGCGCTGAGCGCATCCAGAAGACGCCGGGCTCGTTCACGGTGATCGGCAGCGAGGAGATCGAGCGCGCGGCGCCAATGAACAGCGCAGAGATGCTGCGCCGCGTGCCGGGTCTTTACGTTCGCGAAGACACCTCCGGAGGCAATCGGCTCGACATCGGGGTCCGCGGGCTCGACCCAGGTCGCAGCCGACGCCTCTTGGTTTTGGAAGACGGTATGCCGCTGGCGATCAACCCTTACGCGGAGCCAGACCTGTATTTCACGCCGCAGATCGAGCGCTACAGCAAGATCGAGGTGCTGAAAGGCAGCGGCAGCATCTTGTATGGGCCACAGACGATCGGCGGCGTGGTGAACTTTTCGACGCGGCCGGCGCCGTTCGAGACAGAGGGTTTCGCTTCTGTCGACGTGGGCTCCTTCGGCTACGTGCGCACGATTGGGCGCTTCGGCGCAGCCATCCCGGTCGAGGGCCTCGAGCCTGTGCGCATCCTCGGCCAGGTCGTCGTAAAGCGTGCGGATGGTGCGCGCGAGCAAGGCTCGAAGGACCTCGATGCGCTGGCCAAGGTGGTGTTTCCGGCCTCCAAAACCAGCCGCGCAACCGTGAAGCTCGCGGCCCACCACACCAGCGCGACCAGCGAGGACGTCGGTCTCACGCGCGAGATGTTCGAGCTCGATCCGAAGCGCGCTGGCCTGTCACCCGACAGCCGCATGAAGCTCCTGCGCGTCGATGGCTCTGTCGTCTACGAAGCAGAGGTCGACGAAGGCGTCTCGATCAAGACGCTCGCCTATGTGTCCAACACCGGACGTATCTGGCAACGCCAGCTGTACGACCGCATCCCGAACCCCGACACGACCTACCAGCGTGCGGTCGGCAACCTGGTGGCGCCGCTCGGCGCGATCTACTTTCGCGACGACGTGCGCGAGCTCGATCGCAGCTACTGGGTCGGCGGCATCGAGCCGCGACTGACAGCGAAATTCAGCACCGGCGAGGTCCTCCACACCCTCGATACAGGCATGCGTCTGCTCGGCGAGCACGCCACGCTGGAAGAGAGGGCGCTGGCAGGCGGGGGCGTGACAGGCGTGCTGTCATCGCGCGATTTGCACACCACATTTGCGCTCGCTGCCTACGTGCAAGATCGGCTGCTGTTCCGAGACTGGTTGGTGGTCACGCCTGGCGTTCGCATCGAGCACGCGAGCTACCTTTCGAGCAGCGAGATCAAGGCCAGCTTGCAGAGCGACGTCAGCGGCAGCGCGTCGTCGACAGCGGTCATCCCTGGGGTGGGGGTGAACCTCGGCTCGCCAGAGGTGCACGTCTTCGCAGGCATGCACCTCGGCTACGCGCCGCCGCGCGTGGTCGACGCGATCACCGCCGAAGGGGAGACTGCGCTGCTTTCACCGGAGCAAAGCACCAACTGGGAGGCTGGCCTGCGCGCCAAGCCCAAAGACTGGCTCAGAGGCGACGTGACCGTTTTTCTACAGCGGTTCTCCAATCAGATCGTGCCCAACACGAGCCTCGATGGCACCACCGAGCTCGTCAATGGCGGCTCGACCCAGAGCATCGGTGGCGACGCGAGCTTCGACGTGCGCATCGGTCGCGCCACCAAGATCGATTGGGACATCGACATCGGCGCGCGTGGTGGCTTCGCGCGCGCGATCTTCCTCGGCAGCCTGCGCGAAGGCAAGCGCCTGCCGTACGCGCCGGACGGCACACTTTCGGGCACGCTCGACGTTGATGCACCCTTCGGGCTCGGCGCCGGCTTTGCCGCCAGCTGGATGGGCGGCTTCTTTACCGACGAGGCCAACACCCGTCAGCCCGACGCGACCGGGCGGGTGGGCTACGTCGACGGCTACGTTCAGCTCGACGCCAACGCGCGATTCCGGGAAGAGCGGACTGGGCTCGGCGCGACTGTCAGCGTGAAGAACCTGCTCGACCAACCGTTCGTGATCGCGCGCCGGCCGGAGGGCATCTGGACGAGCGGTTTTCGGCAGATTATTTTTGGGCTGAGCTGGACGGTGCCCACGAAAAAGTGAGCGCGCGCGTGTGATCGCTGGGTAAGCCCAGAGCGGTGGGTGCGCAGAACCTTGCTCGGGGCGCAACAGATGAGGCGAGCAGCCGCTCGGTGTGAGCCAGCGTAGTCATCCGCCCAGCCGACCGCGCGAGCTCGCCCCGGGCTGGCCGCGCAGCCTCGACGCGCAGTAATGTCGGCGCGGATGGGAATGGAGCTCTTTGCTCCTCGCGCTGATTGGGTCGGCATGGTCGAGCGCATCCACATGCGCGAGCCGGACGAACAGATGTGGGCGAGCGACATCGTCGACGCGTTCGCGCGGGCATTCCCACGAACCCGGCTCGCAGCGATGAGCGTGCTCAGACACGACGAGCTCTTCCGCGGTCTCGACCGGCTCCGCGCGCGTCTCGCTGCGGAGCAGATCGCGCGCGGCTGGAGGAGCTTCGTGGTCGCGAGAAGGAGGTCGAGCTGGTCTACCGGCTCCACAATGGGTCGCGAAAGTTGTTCGTTGCGCTGTGCGGTCGCTCACCGAGTGGCGTCGGTGACGTCGAGGCCCTTCGGTAGGCGGCTGCGCTGGCGAGCTACCGGTTGTGTCGCGTCCTAGAAAATGGCGGTGACCTGCCAGCGAAGTGCCGCCGCCTCAGGCGTGCAGAGCCGCCGGCACCGTGTGGTAACCGCGGACTCCATTGTGGACCAGGCCGCTGAGCTCGAGCTCGATCAGGGCGCAGGAAATGTCGGAGACACGCAGCTCGCATTGTTCTTGAAGCTCGTCGGGGTGCCAGCTGTCCTGAGCGGACATCACTTTCAGCAGCTTGCTGGCCGCCTCCGAGATCCCCACCTCCATCAAATGACCCCTGGGGGTCACCGGCGCCTGCTCGATGGGGTCGCCCGCGGCGTCATAGAAACGGGTGTCGGCCTGGCTCGCCAGCGCGTCGCGCGCGACTGCCTCGAGCGCTTCTGCGTCGGAGAGCGACGACTCGCTCTTTTGCCGTGCGCCCTCCATTGCGCGCTCGAGCAGTGCCCACGCCGCCGCCGGCAAATTGAGACGAAGCTCGATCGAGGTGGCGGTGGCCCAGCGCACCTCCGCGGGATCGCGCGTTTTCTCGTGACCACTGTCGCCGCCGCTCTCGCTCTCGCCCGCTTCGGCCACCCGCCGCTCGAGCACGCGAAGCGGCAGCTCGCTGGCCGTCGCCAGCCAGATTGCCTCACTGTCGGGCCCCGCCGCAGCGAGCCCGGCCACGCGGGTTACTTCTCGTACCTTCGCAGAGCCAAGCTCGCCGTTCACGAATGCCTGCGCGGCCAGCGGTAGCCCACGCAATGCGCGACCGATGCGCACCCGCTCGCGAACGCGGCGCACACTCATGCCGAATCGGAGGCGCGAGAATTGGTAGATATCTGCGTACGCCCCAAGCTCCGGCGCGCGTCGATCGAAGCGGTCGGCCAGCTCGGCGAGGTGGTCGCAGAGCAGCGACTCGGTCCGCCGCTCGACCTCCACCAGCCGTTCGATCTCGGCGCAGATCTCGTGCGTCGACAGCTCGGCGCTGGGCGAAGACGGCGCAGCTGCAGGGCTAGCTGAATCTGCGGAGCAAATGGCTTCAATGGTCATACACCTCTCTTAGCACGAGGTATTTCGGGCTCGCGAGCGCCTCGCTGCGGTTGCTTTGGTAGCCTCGGCGAGCTCAAACTCGATTTGACGACGAAAGCGTCTCAATGGCCACTCTGAAGCCGGCACGATGCAGTCCGGAGCGTGAGCACATCCCGTGCCGGGGCCATTGCGTTGAAATCGGTCAAGCATAAACCGACAGCTCATGATCTTTTTTGCGCACCGGGGCGAGCCTAGCGCGCAGAGGCCACCTCGTTGCTGAGCGCGTGCCTCGAGCTGCGCCGCCCGGAGCGCATGACCGAGCAATCGATCCAGTAGATGCCGTCGAGGCCAGCCGTCGCCGCGCGATCTTTCATCGCCTCGATGCTGCGGCCGTTGTCGATCGTCCTGCCCGTCAGCTCGCCGACGACGCGAAACGGTCGCTCGGGCTGGCGGTCCAAGAGCACCTCGACGTTCCTGGCATCGGCCGCATCCAGCACACGCGCCTCGTTCGAGATGAAGCTCGCGGGCTGCTGGTTTGCGCAACCAGTGACGCAAGAGACGAGCGCGGTTGTCGCCAAAAAGCCGAGCACATTCGCGGAGTCGAGCAGTCGCATGAGCATCTCCTGTCTGGATTCGGGCAGGCAGACATGCGTCGTTCTGGATGTGAGCGAAAAAGTTTGCC
>Ga0163144_10001158_pt1 | contig 62301 bp, 54 predicted proteins | sample OliLak19BULKMAT1_FD_123175 | JGI IMG/M metagenome (GOLD analysis project Ga0163144, IMG submission 123175) | Freshwater microbial mat bacterial communities from Lake Vanda, McMurdo Dry Valleys, Antarctica - Oligotrophic Lake LV.19.BULKMAT1 | ecosystem: Environmental > Aquatic > Freshwater >...
AAGTGTGTTTAACTACCTTAAAGCAAGAAGTGAATATTTAGCCTAAAGGTGTACTTGAGCAGGTTTAGGGCGTGTTTTTTGGTGGTCCATTGAGAGCGAGGCTTTTTTGAGCAACGTCGTTGTATCAGCATCCCATCATGGAGGTGCAGCTCCTCACCCCACGCCTTTGGAAGGATAATTTCAAAAATCACCCGCTACTCTCAGACTTAGTGAAGTTAGAGACACGAGTCAAGAACGCCGCTCAGTAACCAGTTACGTGTCACCTATATAACAGGGGGCATGAGAGTTTTTGACGTTCAACAAGTGCTCGAATATTTTTGTATTTAAGTTGAGGAGTGCGACCAGATCTCACCGCTCGGCGTGAGAAGATGAATTAATTGAAGAAGGGTATTCTCATCAAGTCTTGTAATCGCTGGAACCCAGTCTTTCTATTCATATTGTTTTACGCTACCCTCGAAGTGCTCACGGCTAAGAGATCATTGGCCACCAAGTTGGATGAAGCTTTATGAATAATGTAGCCCCTATCTGTGCCTTTCTTGATATCCTAACTGCAATTTGCGCGAAAACATCAGATCTCACTGAGAGGTTGGATGTCGCGTCTGCAATTGCAAGAGTGAATAAATGTCCACCGGAGGAAATGGCCACGACCTGGAAGACGCTGCATGCCTCACTCTTTCATCACAAGGGGCCGCTTTACGATTCCTTAGACCGTAGTCCAGAAGTAGAAACCCTTCGAGAGCAGGCCTATGCGGCTTCTGAGCAGGTGATGAAGTTCTTAGGGCCCAAAACTTAGGTGAGGAGAAACCGCGACGTGCCTATTCTTCCATTCGAATCGAGTAAATAATTAAGATCGTCTGATTTGCCTCTAATTCCTGCCCTTCCAGGGGAAAGTGAAGGCAGAACAGTAGCAGTACACTGACAGAGAGTTGTGCATCTCACAACGAGGTTAGTGATGATTCTCGCGACCGGTTTTTGCTGAATGATCTGGTGCTTTGTTCGCAGTGATTCCGAGATCTCGTTGCAGTTCACCATTCGTCGCTGACACCGCAACCGTTCCTTCTGGATTTTTATACCATCCAGGATCATTGTAAGAAGTAATACCTGCTCTAACTTTCAAAATCGTGAACATTCCGCCCATATCGATGTAACCAAACGGTCCATCGGCACCGAGCATTGGGATACTATTTCTGGGAATATCCATGTGTTGCATGTGCTTGGCGTGACCACCCATTCCGGTTTCACCCATTGTCATGTAATCGGGAAGAATTTTTTGCATTTTCTCATCGAGGTCACCTCGCTCAACGCCGAGCATGTTTGGCAAACCATGACCCATTTGATTCATCGTATGGTGCGTCATATGGCAATGCAATGCCCAATCTCCTGCTTCATTTGCAATAAACTCAACTGATCTTGTACTGCCAACCGGTGTCAGAACTGTAGTTTCGGGTTGCTGGGCTGACGCTGGAACTTGTCCTCCATCTGTTTCTGTTATCTTGAATTGATATCCGTGAAGATGAATTGGGTGATGACTCATAGCACTTAAATTTGCGACACGGATGCGGACTCGTTCACCGAGTTTAGCAACTAAAGGTTCAGTTGCAGGGAATGCCTTGCCGTTGAAAGTAAGAAGATTGAACTCCACCATTTCCATCGGATCGGGGCGACTTGTCCCGGGCTCGATCTTCCATTCTCCTAACATGAGGGCAAAATCTCTATCAACTTTAGGCTCTTTAGGTACTTTCGGATGAATGATGAAAAGCCCAGTTGTGCCGACACCTATCTGTGTCATTTCATCGAAATGAGAATGATACATGTGTGTGCCGTGCTGCCGAAGAGTGAACTCATATTTGTAGGTATCTCCCGGTTCGATGGGAGCTTGATTTAAGCCTGACACCCCGTCCATTCCGTTAGGAAGCAATACGCCGTGCCAATGAACAGATGTTGGCTCAGAAAGTTTATTCGTTACATAAATTCTGACTTTATCGCCTTCAACTACTTCAATCGCTGGACCAGGTAGTTGCCCATTATATCCCCACACCTTCGCTTTTAATCCCGGTGCGAATTCATGCTCAAATTCTTCTACTATAAGATGAAATACTTTGACTCCATCTACCATTCTCCACGGCAATTTCGCACCGTTTGGAATAACGACGGGTGTATAACGGTCATCGGTTCCATCGAATTTAACTTCGGCTTGAAGTGGTCCTGCGATAATCAAAAAGATCAAAGCTAAGAGATAAGCTGAGAGAAAGCTGACGAGTAAGTTTTTCATTGATTGTAGACCTCCTGATCCCCAAGAGAAGGAACGAGACCGCTTAGTGCAGATTCCAACTCGGAACGTAATAGCCAATAACTCCGAAGTGCCTCTAGGTAATCTTTGCCCGTTTCTATCTGCTTGTGTTTTGCCTCAATTAGTTGAAAGGCACCGGCTAACATTGCGTTGTACTGCTTTTGAGTTTCGGCGACGACTTTGGCTTGCAGCGGAAGCAGAGTCTTTTTGTACTGAACTAACCGAGCTTCGCTCAACCGCAACCGCTTTAACAATGAACGTAAGCGAGACTGAATTTTAATTTGCATATCTACACTCAGATCGTGTTGCTGTTGAAGTTGGGCATTTGCGCGATAAATTTGAGTCCTTCCCTGACTAAAAAAAGGAAGGGGAAAGCTAAAAGCCGGTCCAAATCCCCACTTTCCCTCTGCTTCCTTTGCGCCAGAAACACCAAGTTCTGACTCATCGAAAATTCTGAATTTCTCTTCGATATTTAGCGAAGTGGCTAGCGTTAAAAGCTTAAGACGAGCCTTTGCAAGGGTTAGATTGTTGGCAAGCGCCTCTTTTTCTGCATCATCAATTTTCACAAGTGTTGGGTCCGGTAATCGACCGGCAATTTTCCAATTTGTTTTTTCAGTTTCCAAGCCCAAAAGTGAATTTAATTTTTCACGCAATAAAATAAGTTCTTCTTCATGGGTTGTGACTTCAACTTTTAGCGATTCGAAATTCGATTGTTCTTGAGCAAGATCTAAGTCCGTTATATTTCCAGCGTTATGAAGTCTTGTGGCAAGATCTTTCGATGCTTCAAGAGCTGCGAGTGCAGTCCTTGCCATTTCTAATAGTTGCTCCGAAGCCTGGTACTCATAGAAAGTTTTTTGAGTTTCATAGGCTAGTAAAAGTGCCCTCTCAATTACCTCTATCTTGGCTTCGTCGAATTGAGACTGGGCCATCTTTTTCCTGAGCGGGATTTCAAAAATCTTTATGAAACTTTGAACAACCGAAAGCTCTAGATTGGGTCCCGCGCTTGGGAAACGAACTTCGCCACTGAATATAGGATTGGGAAATAATCCAGCTTCAATTAAATCTGCTTGTGCTATTCCGAGGTTTTGGTAGGTGGCTTGAAGGCTTTTATTATTGAGAAGTGCAATTTGAGTTGCGCTGTCGGATGTCAATTCTTTGGAAAGTAGCTTCGATAATTCCTGAGCAACCTTTTCATCTTCAGTAGAGCCAGTATTCCAATAAAGATAATTTCCTGAACGAGTTGTAAAGGTTTCGTTTACTTCCTTAAACCCAAGTTGAGGAGTTAGAGTTGCGCAGCCCGAAAGACTTATCAATGTGATCAGTGAAGTAAGTCTTCGCATAATTTAAACCAGCACCTGATGAATAATCATAACTATAGCCATAAGTCCCATCGTCACATCCTCAACCAAAGTCACTTTAGTCATAGGAAGTTTTAAGGAAGTACCAAGACAGGCACACTGAATTTTGCGCTTGGATCTAAGAGCTTTAAAAACTCCCACTGATCCCACAGTCATTAATATCAAAGTAGCGGTGTTCGTTAACATCGGCTCAAAGCCGAAAAAGAAGGCAATGCCAAGAAGTAGTTCTACGAACGGATATGCAAGTGCGTACGCTCGGCTCCGAGACGCTAAAAGATCGTAAGTTGCAAAGGCATCTGCAAATCCGGAAAGATTGAGAAGTTTAAAAAGCGAGAAGACGACAAAGAATCCACCCATGAAATTATCCATGAGCGAGATGAATGAAAAATTGTCCGCAATGAGTGCACGGACAACGACTCCGCCAATTATGAAGGATAAAATTACAAAGAGGGGTGTTAACCGTTCATCTTCTAAAGATTCATGTTGTGCTGTGTGATGGGCAAGCGCATCCGAGCTAACTCTGTAGTCCCCGGCAGTCGTGATAATTTTTTGTAACTCCTCGGATGTAATGGCGGAGTTCGCGGGAAACTCCACTTGCGCTGGTTTAAGCGTGGTGATTGCATTATCGTGTCCTGCATTTTGTAGAGCCGAACCGATTTTAGCCACGCAACTCTCGCATTTCATTCCTTCAATGATAAATTTGTTCATGATTTTTTTTCCTTGGTTGACATAATATACCCCATGGGGGTATATTGCAATAGGTAAGGATGAGGTCTCAAATTTTCAAGGTAGGTATGGCTAAAAATCACTTAGCAAAATGTTGTGGCGAAACCGAGTCGATTAAGCAGCACCCATATCACAATAAAGAAGTGCATAGGATAAATCGCATCTCTGGGCAGCTTGACGGGGTAAAGCGTATGATCACGGAGCGAGAATATTGCCCAAAGATCATCACCCAAATTCAAGCTATTAGAGCAGCATTGAAATCACTTGAATCAGTAGTTTTAGAAAAACACCTGGAGATGTGTGTCAAAGACGCGATCAACTCCAAAGACCAAAGAGATGCTAATGCGAAGATGGATGAGCTTATGGAGCTTTTTCGGCGTAACTGATGTTTTTGAGTCCAACTATTAAGTGAAAAAGTGGATGCAATTCAATAGCCTCTTCTTATAATTATCAACTCTTTTAGTATGTCGGAATTCATATCGGATAGCTTCAATAATAATCCTATCCGATATTGAGCGCGAATTTAAATTTATGGCTTTCGAGAAATGACAAGAACTTTCTAATCATTTCCCTGCTGTGTTGCCATCCTATAAATTTCTCCAATTTCTTCTTGCTTAGCTATACAGACGTTTAAATCTTTTATAAGTCCATTATTAATTCCGTAAATCCAACCATGAACTGAAAGTTCTTGTCCAGATCGCCAGGCTTCTTGAATCATCGTTGTATGACAAATATTATTAACCTGTTCAATTACATTAAGTTCACATAATCGGTTTAGTCGAACTCGATCATCTAAAATTTTCGACAATGATTTTTCATGTTTTCTAAAAACATCTTTGATGTGTCTCAACCAATTATCTATAAGTCCTAGCTGGCTATTGCCGAGAGCAGCTTGAACTCCACCGCAACCATAGTGTCCGCATACAATTATATGTCGCACCTTGAGCACTGCTACCGCATATTGAATAACTGAAAGGCAGTTGAAATCAGTATGAACAACTATGTTTGCAACATTGCGATGTACGAATATCTCGCCAGGAGGAAGGCCAACAATTTGATTAGCTGGAACCCTGCTATCGGAGCAACCAATCCAAAGATATTCTGGGGATTGCTGCTTTGAAAGTTTTTGAAAAAATTCAGGATCTTGTGACTTTACATTCTCTGCCCAGGCACGGTTTCCATGAATTAACTTTTTTAGTGTTTTCATAATCAAACAATAGACCATAGTAAGTCCAAAAAGAACTTTCCGAAAGAAAATCTTTATTTGGACCTAAGATCCTTCGCAGGGCTGATAAATAGTTATCCCAACTAAATGTTTTAAGTAAACCGAAGGTTTTCAACAGAAAAAGTATTCGGAAATTACTTATTGGGATAACTATAGTATTGGTAAGGAGAAAATACTATATCTCTATTAACTCCATTTAGAAAAAATTTCAAAACTTTGAAGTCAATAATGAGCCTATATTTTCAAAAAATCAAAACACCTATCGGAAAATTATATGTAGTTTCAAATGTTAAAAACCTCCAGGCGATCATTTTTGAACAACATTGGTTTAAGTTTAAGCAAGACATTTCTAAAATGCAGAAGTTAGAAACGCCACTCATTAAAAAGGCAATGAAACAGTTGACAGAATATTTTCAGGGAAAGAGAAGAACTTTCGACATTCCTTATGATTTAAGTGGAACTGATTTTCAAAATCGTACTTGGGAATCTTTAGCAAAGATTCCTTACGGTGAGACCAGATCCTACAAAGATCAGGCCAAGCTGGTTAAGTCACCAAAAGCAGTTAGGGCTGTCGGCAGAACAAATGGTCTTAATCCACTCTGTATTATTTTGCCATGTCACAGAGTGATAGGAAGTAATAATAATCTCACTGGGTATGCTGGGGGATTAAAAGCCAAGAGATTTTTGCTCAAACTTGAAGGCGTTACTCTAAGTTAGGTAGTTCGTTTGGACTCGTGTCATTTTTGATAAAACCTTTACAATAAATATCTTAAGTCGAAAAAGAACTTTCTGAAAGAAAATCTTTATTTGGACTTTCAACAGAAAAAGTATTCGGAAATTACTTATTGGGAAAACTAGATGAGAGTCTCTTGCGAGCCGAATTTTTCCGAAGGATGGAAGATTCGACTCGCAATGTTTCGACTCTGAGGCGACTCAGGCTTGATCGTACGGCGGCTTCCTTGTTCCAGGAGGCGGTCGATCATCGATCACAACCAGACGCTCTGGCGGCTGGTGCAAAACGGCAGAAGACGTAGCCGCTTGAACAGAAACTCGCTTGTTTCCTTCCGGCGGCTTTTGATCTTTGTCCGTCACTTTCTCATCTTGTGACACCTTTATTCAATCTCCCTCTGAAGTATCTCTCTCAATCACGCTACAGAGGCTCAAACCCCTTAGAGGCGCGATCTTCTGTGAAAGTTTTGATAATTAACTCACTCAGAAGATCGCGCTTTTAAAAGAACCTTAAAAAATGACACGAATCCTTGGGTGATATCGTAAGTCCAAAAAAACTTTCCTAAGAAAAGTATTCGGAAATTACTTATTGGGATAACTATCTAATTAAGGCTTATATCACCCAAGGACTCGTTTAATTTATTACAGATATTATAGTTTGAAAGATCAGGCGGATTCCCATTCTACGTTGAGTTTCAATGTGAATCAACTGTAGGAATATATGTGGTTAGGATTTATAGAAGGCTGTAGGATTAAATAAATATTTTCTTAATCTTTATGATAACTTCGATGGATTTCAAAGTTACGACCCCTGAACAGACGATTTGGCTTACCAAGAATGGATCTATAGAAATTATTGATCAGAGGCATTTGCCGCATCAATTTGTTGTCGAGGAGATCACTTCAGTTGCTTCGATGTGTACTGCTATTTCTGATATGCATGTTAGGGGAGCACCTTTATTAGGAGTCTGTGGTGCTTTTGGAATGTATTTAGCCGTAAGAGAATCCACAAAAGAAATTACAAGATTATATATTGAAGAGGTTGCTCAAAAGATCATTGCAACTCGGCCAACGGCGGTAAATCTTGCTTGGGGAGTGCAACGAGCTAAGGAATTAGTTTTAAAAAATATCGCATCAAAAGATCTTCTAGAAATTGTAAAAAATGAGGCGAATAGAATTTTAGATCTAGATATTGCAACTTGCTATAGCATTGGTCAGCACGGATTAAAGTTAATAGAAGAAATTAGCAAAGAGAAAGGAGGCAAGCCTGTAAATATTCTTACTCACTGTAATGCTGGCTGGCTAGCCTGTGTAAAATACGGCACAGCAACTTCAGCAATTTATCTTGCCGATCAAAAAGCAATTCGAGTTCATGTCTGGGTAGATGAAACGCGACCCAGAAATCAAGGTGCAAGCCTTACTGCATGGGAATTGAAACAGGCTAAAATTCCGCATACAATTATAGCTGACAATACTGGTGGACACTTAATGCAAAATGGCATGGTTGATCTAGTTATTGTTGGAACTGATCGAACTGCCAGAAATGGAGATGTAGCCAATAAAATAGGTACATATCTAAAAGCCTTGGCAGCTAATGATAATAAAGTTCCATTCTATGTAGCACTACCTTCATTCTCCATTGATTGGAGTATTAAAGATGGCAAACAAATTCCTATTGAGGAGCGAGATGAAAGAGAAGTTAAATATATTTCAGGACTCATTGATGGAGAAATTAAGGAAGTACTTCTAACGCCTGCGAAGTCTAAAGCTCTTAATTATGGTTTTGATGTTACTCCAGCACGACTTGTAACTGCTCTAATAACGGAGAGGGGTATTTGTAAAGCAAGCGAAGAAGGACTTGCGAAACTTTTTCCTGAATATCAAATGCAATGACAATTGATGAAGGCTATATAAAATTTAGTTATGATTGGCAAGAAAAGCCGACACCAATCGAGATTAATTTAAGTGAAATAATTGCAGCAAGAAAGAATCTTTGGCAAAAGGGACTGATCGGTGTTTATCCAGATGGAATAGGGTTTGGAAACGTCAGTATTAGAACAAGCAATAATCAATTCTTAATTTCAGCCACACAAATAGGTCATATTGAATTGTTGCAAAAAGAAGATTTCTCATTGGTTACTGAATATGATTTCAGTAAAAACTGGTTACGCTGCATTGGATCAAAAAAAGCTTCTTCGGAATCGCTAACACATGCTGCAATTTATGAATGCGCTGCATCTATTGAGTGTGTTTTACATATTCATTCAAAAGTTTACTGGCAAAGACTTTTAGGCTTTCTTCCGAGCACAGACAAAAGTATTCCATATGGCACACCGGAAATGGCTAAGGCAGTTAAAGAGCTATATGTCAGTTCTACTTTGCCAAAAGATAAATTTTTAGTTATGGGCGGGCATGAAGAAGGAATCATCTCATTTGGAGAAAGTCCGCACGAAGCTTTAAGTAATATTTATAGAAATATAATAATATGAGAGATAATATAAATAAGGAATGAGATGGAAGCTGCAGTAAAGGTTACAAATATTGTAAAAAAATTTGGAGATTTCGAAGCTCTTTCAAATGTAAGTCTTGAAATAAAGAAAGGGGAATTTTTCTCGCTTTTAGGCCCATCTGGGTGCGGTAAAACAACTTTATTAAGAATAATTGCAGGACTTGAATTTCAAGATTCTGGGGATCTTTTAATTTCCGGTATTAATGCAACTGATATTCCAGCTTATAAACGTCCAGTGAATACAGTTTTTCAATCTTACGCGCTTTTTCCACATTTGACTGTCGCAAATAATATAGCATTTGGTCTTCGCATGAAGATGGTTTCACGTAGTGAGATAGAAGCTCGTGTTGATCGTGTTATGGATATGGTTCAAATCACGAAACTACGAGATCGAGAACCTGCACAACTTTCTGGAGGTCAACAACAAAGAGTGGCATTGGCTAGAGCGATTGTTAATGAACCAGAAGTCTTGCTTCTTGATGAGCCACTTGGGGCTTTAGATCTCAAACTAAGAAGGGAGCTTCAATTTGAATTAATGTCTCTGCAAAAAAGACTTGGAATCTCATTTATCTGTGTCACACATGATCAAGAAGAAGCTCTTACGATGAGTGATAGAATTGCAGTTATGAATGTTGGAAAGATTGAGCAGATTGGCAATGCTGAAGAAATGTATGAGCACCCACGTACAAAATTTGTTAGCCAATTTTTAGGTTCAGCAAATCTTTTGCAGGCGCAAATAATTAATAAAGGTGCAAATACTGCACGAATCAGAACTAAAGTAGGGGAGCTTGTGATGACCTTAGGCCCAAATGCCGCAGCTTTAAAAGAAAGGCAACATTTCACAGTAGCAATTCGTCCTGAAAAAGTAACTTTGTCAGAAAACGATAAATGCGTTGGCCCAAATTGTTTGCCAGTTACAGTTGAGCAGTTAATTTATATAGGATCTGAAACACATTATATTTTAAAAAGTGGGACTGAAACTTTGAATGCCGAAGCTATGAATATCAAGTCGGGATCTCAAGGTTTTGATTTAGGTCATACAGCTCATATGCATATTCCTGAAAACGGTTTGATTGTTTTGGAGGATTAAATGAGTGCCGAAACAATAAAAAAGCGCAGAGATTTGATCTTATCATCTCTTACCTCGGGACCAGGTATTGTATGGGTCTGCCTATTTCTTTTGGTGCCCCTGATTTCTGTAATGGCGATTAGCTTTCTTACACGGGGCGAGTACGGAGATATCGAATGGACTTTTACTTTTGATAACTATAAAAGATTTTTTGGATACGGAATTTTTGGTTTTGACCCACTTTATCCAATCATAATAGTTAGAAGTTTTATCTTAGCTGCTGGAACAGCAGCACTTTGTGTTTTAGCTGCATTGCCACTAGCTTTTTTTATATCTTTTTTACCCCCTAGATATAAAGGGATTGCTTTAACACTTGTCATAATTCCATTTTGGACAAATTTACTTATTCGAACATATGCTTGGCAAATATTATTAGCCCCGGGAAGTATTCTTTCCAACTTAGTTCATTTTATTGGGATAGTGCCTGAGGATGTCCCAGCATTACCTAGTGCTGGTGCAGTTTATGCCGGAATGGTCTGTGATTTTTTACCCTATATGGTACTGCCTCTTTATACATCTATTGAGAAAATAGATTGGAAAATTGCTGAAGCTGCAATGGATCTTGGTGGCAATGGAAGAAGAGTTTTTCGACATGCCGTTTTGCCACAAATTATGCCGGGATTAGTTGCTGGAATTATTTTGGTATTCATACCAGCTCTTGGCCAATATGTAATTCCGGATCTTTTAGGTGGTGCAAAAACAGTTATGCTGGGTAACGCAATTGGTCAGCAATTTGGAGCGAGTAGGGATTGGCCATTTGGTTCTGCCATTGCATTCTTTGCAATGGGTATAGTCATGATGGGATTATGGCTCTACGCTCGCGTAGCCCGTAAGCATGGGGAGGAGGCCTTGTTATGAAGAAGAACGGTCCAATTCTCACTACAATCTCTTTCCTTACGTATATTTTTATTTATGCTCCGATTGTAATGGTTGTTGTTTATTCTTTTAACCTTGCAAAATACGGAGCCGGTTGGACCGGTTTTACCACAAAATGGTATGCAGCACTTTTTAGAAACGAAATGGCCCTAGAAGCAGCAAAAAACACCTTAATTCTTGCATGTTCTAGTACCTTAGTTGCAACAACACTGGGTACACTTTTAGGTGTTGGACTGAGTCGGTATAATTTTCCAGGTAAACGGCTATTTTCTTGGTTAATGTACATTCCCTTAGTAATTCCAGATATTCTGATGGCCGTCTCATTACTACTATTTTATGGGCTCATTCGTCAGTGGCTTGGTCTATTTGAGTTGGGAATGAGCACTATGATAGTCTCCCACGTCACTTTTGAAATTCCATTTGTAGCAATTGTAGTAAGAGCAAGAATGATTGGTTTAAATCCTTCAATTGAAGAAGCTGCGGCAGATTTAGGGGCTAATACCTGGAAGACTTTCTGGTACGTAACATTTCCCTTAATTTTGCCCGGAGTTTTATCTGGAGCTCTTTTAGCTTTTACGATGAGCTTAGATGACTTTGTTGTGAGCTTTTTTACAACAGGTCCTGGGGCTACAACTTTACCTATTCTTATCTATTCTTCGGTAAAGCGTGGTATAACTCCTGACATTAATGCTTTATCAAGTTTAATGATTTTGGCTTCAATTGTTTTGACTGTATTGGTTCAGATTTTTGGCAGGAAAGAGCAGGAAAGAGGAAGTAAGATTACCTAAATAGTAAGGAAGAAATATGAAAAAATTAAGTTTATTTTTTTTATCATTGTTAATATGTGCAGTAGCCAGTGCTGAGACCAATAAATTGAATCTTTTTATCTGGAGCGAATACATTGATCCAGAAATAATTTCTAATTTTGAAAAGAAGTTTGATTGTAAAGTAATTACGGATCTCTATGAAGATAGTGAAAGCATGTTGGCAAAAATTGAAGGCGGAGGGGTTTCCCTTTACGACATAGCAGTGCCACCTGATTATATTGTTTCAGTAATGATTAAAAAGAAACTTTTAGCAGCACTGAATATGAGCAATATTCCAAATGCTATAAATGTTGATGATAAATTCGTTAACCCTTCATATGATCCCGGAAATGCTTACTCAATGCCATATCAATGGGGCACTGTGGGTATTTATGCTAGAAAGAAAGCTGGTCAAACAATAGATGAGAGTTGGGGGATCCTGTTTGATCCAAAAATGAATGCTGGATCATTTGTAATGATTGATTCTATGAGAGAGTCAATTGATAGTGCTCTTAAATATAAAGGTTATAGTATTAATACAACTGAGCCTGCAAAACTTAAAGAAGCAAGAGATTTATTACTAGATGCTAAGAAGCGAACATTAGGATTTGAAAGTGGAGTTGGTGGCAAAAATAAAGTTTTAGGCAAGGGAGCTACTTTTGCAGTTGCATATAGTGGTGATGCTGTTCGAGGAATGAGTGAAGATCCAGAAACTTATTACTTCGTACCTCGTGAAGGTAGTGAAATTTGGGTTGATAATATGGTGATCCCAGCCAAAGCTCCTCATAAAGAGATGGCCGAGAAATTTATTAACTACATATTGGATCCAGAAGTTGGCGCAAAACTCTCTGATTTTAATCAGTACGCTACTCCAAACAAGGCAAGCCTACTTCTTATAGATCAAGACGATCGTAAAAATCCTGCGATTTATCCTTCAAAGGAAGTTATGGCTAAACTCGAGTTTGTGCAGGACTTGGGCAGTCATACAAGAATATTCGATCAAGTTTGGACCGAGGTAAAAACAAAATAGTAGGAATTTCTTATGCATGGATCGACAGCAGAAAAGCTCACACAGGACATTACAGAAAAATTCTTAAAACCTTTCAAAGCTGAGTTTGATGGTCAGCAAGAAGGTGAAGGAGTTTTATATAAGTTTGTGCCTCATGCCATTGCTTTTTGGACCAGTATTACAAAGTTATCAATTGGTGCTGCTGCTATATTTGGCGTGGCATGGTTGACTGCTCAAGTGATACCAGCTCGCTTTGAATTAATTAATCAGGTTAAATTTACTCTAATCGCTGTTTATCTTCTTGTTGGAATTTGGTGGCTACGAAAGTATTATAGAGAAGCGATTACTTACATTACTGAGCGAAGAGTCGTACGATTTGAGCCAGTTTTCCCCTGCTTTCATAAAAAGAGAATGCTTTTTTGGGCCAATGTTATTAAATCGAAAGCTGTTTCCTACAATATTTTGGCAAGACTTTGCAAAATTGGAGGAGTGCAGATTTTTCCAGTTTATGGAGAAGGTGAAGATATAAAGTTGGATTATGTGTATTACTATGAAGATTTAACTAACTTTGTAGACAAAATTCTTTTTGTTTCAAAACATAAACCCACTGAGCTAGGGGATTTAAGACCATTTGTACCGATGCCCAAAGGTGAAAGGTATTAAGTATATTTAACCACACAGAGCATGACATCGACTCCGCTTAGGCCAAGGCAGGTGCGGAGCAGTATTTTTATCCCTGGTTAAGAAATTCTATATGATTATTAAAGAGAAAAGTATAATCGGCTGGAGAGAATGGATCTCATTTCCTGGGCTTGGAATACCTGCAATTAAATCTAAAATAGATACTGGAGCAAGGACTTCGGCTATTCACGCTTTTTTTATTGAGCCCAAAGAAGTGGATGGCAAAGAATATGTTAAATTTGGTGTACATCCGATTCGAAAAAAAACAGATGTAGAGATTATTTGTGAAGCATTAGTTCTTGATAAAAGAATGGTTACAGATTCAGGTGGTCATACAGAACTTAGATACGTCATAAAAACTAATGTTAAGATAGATGATCATGAATGGCCCATTGAGGTGACACTTGCGAAAAGAGAAAATATGCGTTTTCGTTGTCTTTTAGGAAGAACTGCAATTTTGGGTCGATTTATTATTGATCCCCAAAAATCATTTCTCTTCGGCAGAACGCTTAGAAGACAATATAATCTCAAAAGTTAGGTATTTATGGTGGAAAATAAAGCAGAGGAGGTAGAGAGTTATAAACTCGTGGCTTATAGCAGCTCTGCTCCATTCGATCTAAAACTTATTCCAACCCAACTTGATGAGAATGATACTCGAATTCACAGACCTGAAGGCTGCGTGATTTATGAATTAGGATATGCCCAGAAAGTCTTAGTTTTTCCATTTGCAACTGTTGTTTTTTTTAATGTTCCAGAATTTAGTCACAGAGAGTATGCCAAGAGATTGGGAATCATATTAAGTGAAGACTCTCGAACCAGAGAACATTCTAAAGATGATTTCACGATCAGAATTGAACATAATACGCTGGATGTTGAAAATGATTTTGCAATTTTACCCGATTTAGAACTTAGAAAGATCCTCTTAATTGCTCAGATAATTGCTCAATCAACAGCACTACAACTAATTGAATGGCGGGTGGAGAAGTTTCTTTCTGAATCTGAAGACATGACTCGGTTTTTAAAGCATACTGGCTTTGTACGCAGAGGCAGAAGAAATTTGTTGCAGTTTATTGGAGAAAGTTTAAGTACGCGCCATAAAATTGTCCGTCAGATGGCAATGTTGAAACGTCCCGATGTAACCTGGGAAAGTGATGAGCTATACGAACTTTATGATCAGATGGTTAAGATCGATGTTTTTGATATTGAACCAAGAATATCAAATGTCGATAAGATGCTTGAAGTTTCAAGTGAAGTAACTGATTTACTTCTTGAAGTAAATCATACTAGAAGATCGGAAATTATGGAGATAATAGTAATTGTCCTAATTACTATTGAAGTCGTGAAGGCTTTTTTCGAGTAACAAAATCTTTTTTTTAATTCACAATGGCATACATACTAAACGCTAGTTTTATAACAAATTTTATTTCACTGATTTTCATTGTGATTGGCATTTACTCGCCAATATATGGAGATGAAATTTATAATATTGGAATCTTTGCTTTCTCGGGAGCCATTACTAATTGGTTAGCTATTTATATGTTGTTTGAGAAAGTTCCTGGGCTTTATGGATCGGGAGTAATTCCGGCCAGATTTGAAGAGTTCAAGTTGGGTATTAGAACACTGATTATGAATCAATTTTTTACGCCTGAGAATATTGAAAAGTTTATTAAAGATGTTGCTGCGCCAGGATCAGATATTAATTGGGAAAAAATAATTGAAATTATTGATTATCACAGAATATTTTCTGGCCTTGTTACTGTTGTAAAAGAGAGTCCGCTTGGTGGAATGTTAATGATGTTTGGAGGCGAAGCAGTATTAAGTAATATGGAAGGATCCTTCACTGAAAAGATGAAACATGTTGTTGCAGAGATGGTACAAACACCTGAATTTAGAGAGAAATTTAGTCAGTTAACAGTTGGTGGCAGTCATTCCGATGCCCTGATTCATAAAATTGATGTTATAGTAAGTAATAGACTCGATGAACTGACCCCTAAGATGGTCAAAGATATAGTGCAAGAAATGATCCGCAAACATTTAGGCTGGCTTGTAGTTTGGGGTGGAGTTTTTGGTGGTTTGATTGGCTTAGTATCAGCACTTAATTGGAAAAGTTTAGTATAGTAAATAGTTATGACTGAAAGAGATACGGAAGGAGCTTTAAGATGGGTAGTGGGAATCTTTGAGGAATTAAAAATTCCGTATCATATTACCGGAGGATTTGCTGCCAAATTGTATGGTGCAAAAAGAGAATTAAATGATTTAGATTTTGAAATTCCTGATGCAAGACTTCCAGAAGTTTTTGAGAAAGTAAAACCTTTTATTTCAGATCCCTTATCAAGCACAACAGTAAGACAATCAAATTCAACTTGGGATTTATTAAATATTACTGTTAATTTTAAAGGCCAAGATATTGATATCTCCGGTGGAAGCACTGCTAAAATTTTCAATAAGAATTCTAAAAAATGGGATCCGATTGTCTCCGATTTTGAAAATGTTCGTAGAATGAAAATCTATGGCCTTGAAGTTCCAGTACAAAACAAGGTCGATCTAATTACTTATAAAGATAAAATTTCCTACGATGAACAAAAACATCAAGAGGATATTGTTGCCATTAAAAAATGGAAACCAGTAGCCGATTTCTTAAAAAAGATGTTTGCTTAGCTTACCTTCTCATATAATCTTTCAAGCATGACCGATTCCAGTAATCGAGAGAATATTATCTTTGAAGTTCCAACTGAGATTGCTGGATCTACCTATTTTGATCAGCAGTCTTACCAAGAGCAGTACGATTTATCGATTAAAGATCCCATATCCTTCTGGTCAGAAAAAGCCAAAGCATTTCTTAGTTGGGAAACTCTCTGGAATAAAGTTTTAGAATTTGATTACCACAAAGCTAATATTAAATGGTTTTTAGGTGGTAAAATTAATGTTTGTTTTAATTGCGTTGATAGACATTTAAAAATACATCCTGATAAAAAAGCTATTATCTGGGAAGGAGATGAACCCAGTGAGATCAAAAGTTTAACATTTAACGAATTGCATCAAGAAGTTTGCAAATTTGCCAATGTTTTAAAAGCTCATGGAATAAAAAAAGGAGATCGAGTTGCAATCTATATTCCTATGGTGCCCGAAGCTGCAATTGCCATGCTGGCTTGCGCACGAATTGGCGCAATTCATTCTGTTATTTTTGCTGGTTTTTCTGCCGATTCTATTCGTGATCGAGTCATCGATTCAGAATGTAAACTGATTATTACTGCAAATCAGGCACTACGCGGTGGTAAGATTATTGAATTAAAGAAAATTGTTGATACTGCACTTTTAGGAGCCCCATGCGTTAAAACTGTCTTAGTTCATAAAAGAACAAAAAATGTAGTTTCAATGCACGACGGCAGAGATTTTTGGCTGGAGGAAGAAGTCAAAAAAGCATCTTTAGATTGCCCCTATGAAGTGATGGATTCAGAGGATCCTCTTTTTATTCTTTATACATCCGGTTCAACTGGTAAACCGAAAGGAGTCCTACATACCCAAGGTGGGTATCTTCTTTACGCAGCGGTTACCCATAAATACGTATTTGATTATAGAGAAAATGATATTCATTTTTGTACTGCTGATATTGGTTGGATTACTGGACATTCATATGTTGTGTATGGGCCATTAGCTAATGGTGCAACTACATTAATGTTTGAATCGATCCCAACTTATCCAAATCCATCTAGATTTTGGGACGTTATTGATAGACACAAAGTAAATATTTTTTACACTGCACCAACTGCAATTAGAGCCTTAATTAAAGAAGGAGATAGTTGGCTTAAAAATTTTAAACTTGATTCTTTAAGAATTATTGGGACAGTAGGTGAACCTATTAATCATGATTCTTGGCTTTGGTATTTTAAAAATGTTGGCAAAGAAAGATGTCCAATTGTTGATACCTGGTGGCAGACTGAGACGGGTGGGATTTTAATTTCGCCACTGCCCGGGGCTATAAAAACAAAACCAGGATCTGCTACAAAGCCTTTTTTTGGAATTAATCCTTGTATTGTTAATGAAGAAGGCCAGGAACTTTCAGGAAATACCGTCACTGGATCCTTATGCATTAAACATCCTTGGCCGGGGCAGATGCGAACTGTTTGGCAAGATCATGACAGATTTCGTAAAACATATTTTACCCAGTTTCCCGGAATGTACTTCACAGGGGATGGTGCAATTCGAGATTCCGATGGTTATTATTGGATAACCGGCAGAGTCGACGATGTCCTTAAAGTTTCTGGACATCGAATTGGCACAGCAGAGATTGAAACTGCTTTAGTTGCATCCGGTATAGTGGCGGAGGCCGCAGTTGTTGGATTTTCACATGATATAAAGGGCCAAGGAATTTTTGCTTTCTGTATACTTAAATCGAATGTGGAGTTGACTGATTCAACATCAGATCTTGTTAAAACAGCTGTAAAAAGTCATTACGGTTCAATTGGAGTGCCGGATAAAATTTTATTTGTACCTGGGTTACCAAAAACACGATCTGGAAAGATTATGCGGCGAATCTTGCGCAAAATTGCCCAAGGTGAATTTAAAGATCTTGGTGATACCAGCACATTGGCGGATCCTGGAGTGGTGCAGGGTATTTTAGAGATGCTTTGATTTATTGAAGAATTTCTCGATAAAATCGCTATTTACCTAATTGAATTTAGTATATACTGGTATATACCATGTTTATTTTAAAACTCATTCGCGCATTAAAAAAGGCTAAAATAAAATACGCTATTGCAGGGGGCCATGCCGTATCTCTTCATGGAGCGGTAAGGGGGACTATGGATGTAGATATTGTTGTAGAGCACAAAGAGAAATTTTTTTTGAAGCTTGAAGAGATATTTCACAAACTCGGATTAGAATCAAAATTGCCGGTTTCGGCAAAAGAAGTTTTTAATTTCAGAGAGGAATATAAGAAGAATCGAAATTTACTTGCATGGAGTTTTGTCAATCCGAATTATCCTATCGAAATTGTCGATGTTTTATTAACTGATGATCTTTCTAAATTAAAAACAATTGAATTTAAGATACAAGGAGAGGAGCTTACGGTCGTTTCCAAAGCAGATCTTATTAAAATGAAGAAACGATCTGGACGCCCTCAAGATATTGAAGATGTAAAAGCATTAGAAGAAATAAAGGAATAATTATGAAACCAGTTCAATATTTTACAAAAGAATATCTAACATCTTGTAGCAAATTATCAAAAACCGAAATCGCGCAGTTCTTAGAGGATTTTCGACTGATGCATGCAAAAAGTAAAAAATCTAGCCTTACCAAACTTATTAGTATTAAAATGCCTCAAGATTTGCTTCAAAATTTTAAATCTGAATGCGAAAAGACGGGAATAAAGTATCAAACACAAATCAAAGAGCTTATGCATGCTTGGTTAAATAGAATTTAATAAAGAAGTTAGAGAAATTAGTTTCAGCGCAAACGATATCCAGCCTTATCCAAAGATCCTAAAACTGTATTTTCCATTTCTTTGATCCTTTCAGCAGAGAGAGTTTGATCTTTATCACCAAAAGTAAAACGTAAAGTCACTGCCTTTTTTTCTTCTGGCAAAGGAAATACACCAACAATTTTTGTATCTAAGATCTCTTTTATTTTTAATTTATTGATAACATCTAAAATCGATCCGACTGTATTTTTTTCATCAGCAACAACTGTGCAATCAAAAAAGGAAGCTGGATATTTTGAAATAGGAGTGTATTTTGCTTTTTGAGAAAGTGCTTGAGAAATCGAATCAGTAAAATCGATAATTGCTAAGGTTAAATTACCTTTTATTTTGTAATTAGAAAGCAGCGCTGGATGGACAGTCACAATAGCACCAGCATTTTTCCCCATTAACTTTATCCATTGGCATTCAATTGGATGATTGCCGGACCATTCGCTGGGCACAATCGGATTTTTTAGTTTAGGATCAGGATTAATTATCTGTGCTGGAATGCCAATAAAAGAAATTAACTTTTCAATTAAATTTATTGCTTCAAGAAAAACAGAATTTTTACGATCGAAGATTACAAAACCAAGTTGATTTCTTTCTGTAGAATAATTTTTTGCATCACTAAGATATGCTCGCCCAATTTCGAATAAAGAGAATTTCTCATAAGTTTTTTGATTTAATGCCGTAGCTTCGAGTAATGATGGAATAAGGGATGGCCTCATCCTATCTGACTCTTCTGAGAGCGGATTTTGAAGTTTTAAAGATTCGTTTAATTCATGCCACTCGGCTCGTTTTAAAAGATCGGCATTTACTAAAGGATAGGTTTGAATCTCTAAAGATCTGGCCGTTAAGGTACAAAAGTCTTGTATTTTTCTATTAAGTGCTACTGCAACTGGAAGTCGTATAGGTAATATACCCCCAACTGGAGAAGTAGGTTGAATATTATCGTAACCAATAATCCTTCCAACTTCTTCTATAAGATCTGCTTCAAATTCGATGTCTTTTGTAGCCCTGTAGGATGGAACTAAAACATCTAATTCTTCACCTTTTTTTATAACTTTAAAATCAAGGCTTTCAAGGATCTCTGTAACTCTCTTCTCTGAAACTTCAGTTCCTAACCGTTTAGCAATTCTTACTGCCGAGGTTTTAATAGATAAAGGCTTAATTGCTTTTAGATCTGGCCCTGCATATTCAAGTTTGCCAACAATTTTTGCAGTAGGGTAAAGCTTGTGAACTAAGCTTGCAGCTCTTAAAATTGTTCTTTCTAATAAAAGACTATCTAAAGACTTTTCATATCTTTGTAGAGAATCAGTTCGAATACCAATTCTTGTTGCAAGTTTTCTTGTTTCTCCAGCTTTCCAATTAGCAGTCTCGATAAAAATGTTTTTTGTATTTTCAGACACGCCACTTTCTTCGCCACCTACAATACCAGCAATAACGAGAGGACCTTTAGCATCTGTAATAACAGTATCTCCGGCTAAAAGTGTTACTTCCTGTCCAGTTAGAACTTTAATTCTAGTTTCTTTCTTTAAACGCTCAACTCGAATTTTATTATTTGCTATCTTATTTCGATCAAATATATGCAGCGGAATTCCTAATTCCAGCATTACATAATTTCCGATATCGACCATGTTATTAATTGGACGAAGACCCGAAGCAATTAATCTCTCTTTGATCCAATCAGGACTTTCGGCTACTTCAATTCCATCAATAGAGATTCCAAAATATCCTAAACATGTTGTATCGCTTTCAACTTCAGGAATAATAGGGGAGGGATCTTTGGTAAATAATTTAGTTATGCTATTTCGCCATTCTGCATCAAAAGGATTTTTTAAAGCGGATTTAAAAATAGTGGAAAACTCTCGGGCCATTCCATAATGACCCCAGAGATCTGGTCTATGAGTAAGAGATTTATTATCAAACTCAATCACGACATCATTTGATGAGCCCAGAACTTCTCCAATACTTTTACCAATTTCAGTTTCTTGTGGTAGTTCCCATATTCCATCATGATCATCCCCAATACCTAACTCAGCTTTTGAGCAGATCATGCCATCAGAAAGCACATCTCGGATCTTTTTTGGCTCAAGCACAAGACCATTAGGCATTATAGTTCCAATCGGTGCGTAAGCTACTTTTAGAGTAGCTCTAACATTCGGTGCACCACAAACACATTCTTTGGTGACACCACCAGCAAGTTTAAATTTTACAAGTTTTAATTTATCAGCTTTTGGGTGAGGTCGAGTTTCTAAAACTTCAGCAACAACAATTGTTTTTAGGTGTGAGCCAGGCGAGAGTACATTATCAACTTCGGCAGTTGCTAAAGTAATTGCCTTACCAAGTTCTTGTGGTGGCAATTCAGGGACATCAACAAAATCACGGATCCAATTAAGTGAAATTAACATAAAAACTATATTTAAAATGATTTAAATTGAGAGATAAATCTAAGATCGCCTGAATGTATGAGCCGTATGTCATCAATGCCGTAGCGCATCATGACAAGTCGATCTAATCCAAGACCAAATGCGAATCCTGTGAATTTTTCAGGATCAATGTTTCCAGCTTTTAAAACATTTGGATGCACCATGCCACAAGGCAAAAGCTCAACCCAACCAGAATGTTTACAAACTGAGCAGCCCTTAGCGGAGCAAATAAGACATTTAATATCAAGCTCAAATCCAGGTTCAACGAATGGAAAAAATCCTGGACGAAGCCGCACTTCAACATCACGTTTAAAAACTTCGGTTAACAAAGTCTTCATAAAGTAAATAAGATGTGCAACCGAGACGTCCTCTCCAACCATCATCCCATCCATCTGATGAAAGACCATTTCATGGGAAGCGTCAGTTCTCTCACATCTAAAAACTTTACCTGGTGCTACGAATTTAAATGGTGGTTTTTTGACCTCCATTCCCCGCACCTGTATGCAACTAGTATGAGTTCTTAAAAGGTGCACAGCATCAGGAAACCAAAAAGTATCTTGCATATCACGAGCTGGATGATCCGCCGCAACATTTAAAGCAGCAAAATTGTGCCAATCATCTTCAATGTGCGGACCATCAAGAACATCAAATCCCATAGAAATGAAAATATCTTCTATCTCTCTTTGCACAATACTAGTTGGATGATAACCAGCGGCTTGTAATCCTAAATCAAGATTAGAATCTTTGAGAGTTACATCAATCCAACTCTTAGAAAGTTTTTCATTAATCTCAGAATTTTCTAAGAGACTTAATTTTTCTCCAATAATTGATTCAATCTTAACTTTATATTCATTTGATTTTGAACCGATTAGTTTTTTCTCTTCAGCAGTTTTATCTTTAAGAGATTTCAAGATGAGTGAAATCTGCCCCTTTGGACCAATAAATTTAGATTTAAGATCGAGGGTTTCGGCCTTGGTCTTTACTGTCCCCAGGGATTGGTTAAATTCTTGAAATAAGGAGTCAAGCTCAGATGACATAATATCGCTTAAAATATAATAATTACGGAAGATTAGCAGACTTTTTGAACAAATTACAAGTTAGTAGTAATTGAGCGATTTTGTTATTTTTCTGCCCTAATTAAGTTTGAATCCTCTGTGTTTAGTTCGGTAGTACTTGTAAAATTAAAGAAAACCACCTTAGATTATTAAGGCACTAATTTTCTAATACTGGATTAGCTTTGTAGTTATTCAGATAAGTGCACTCGTATTGATTCGAAGATCATTTTCGTACTACACTGCCGAGTCATCCAACCACATATGCGCTAGTAGCTCATCCGCCTACGCGGTAGCTACGGCGGGATTGGATCATAGGTTCTAGTATCGTTGAGTTTTTGAAGTTTTCACGTGCGCTAGTAGCTCAGTTGGTAGAGCAGCTGACTCTTAATCAGCGGGTCGGGGGTTCGAAACCCTCCTGGCGCATAACCATTTCCTTCTTTCTTGAAAAACATTTGATCGACCATTTTGCCAATCACGCCGGAGCTTAGTCACGGCAACACTTTCCATCCTATGCCCGTCCTATGAATGATTTTTACTTCTGCCGCGTTTTCGCTGAGTCACAGATGCCACGCCCATATCAGCTAGTTTGCCTAATTTGAGTAAGGATTGAATATCAATTAAAATACTCCACTATGTCAGAAAACAAAGAAGAACAATTTGAAATCAATGAGCTTTGCCGAAAGATTGAAAGCATTCGATTGGCGGATCATTTATCTGATGAACAGAAGCTTGCATTTGCGCGCGCGACTTTACAGATCGTGCGAGATAGCCAAGACATGAAGGAATTACTATGACAACTTCACAATTTTCACCCGACACGCCTTTTGCTTCAACAACAGGTCCAGATTATCCACTGAGACGATTGCCACAAATAAGGCCATCGTTGACAGCACTCTTAGACATTTAGAAGATGTGTTGAGAGCTTCCCCACCCAATGATGATCAGAAATCGAAACTTATGGCGATTTGCGACAACTAACTAAAGAAAAACGGAGTTGAAAAAAATGCTGCTCCGTTCGAAGTGGCTTATGAAGGGCAGTTCAGCAAGCTCGAAGTACGTCCAGGCATACACGGTAAGCTAGAAGTACAATTCACCCTTCGTGGTGGATTAGATAACCTGGAAGCTGCCTGTAATGAAATTAACGAAGCCATGAAACTTGCTACCAACTATCCAAAGTCAGGCTTTAAGGTTTATCTCTCTGGAAATAATGATTACATGGAGGCGATGATATAACCGTAACTTATACGCCCGTTATTAAAGATTCCAGCGGCAGAGTTCGCTCTGGCTCAAATCCAGCTGAATCGCACGAAGCTCTTTTATCCAGTCTAGGCCTTGAATTCGTGAATAATGATCTTCATCGTCTTGCATGCGGAGCGTTGCGTGTAAAAGAAGGATTTCCTAAAGATCAGAATCAGATCGGCGGAACTAGTGATAAGGGAGATCTGAACGAAGGGATGGTAGTGAGAACTGAAAAGGGGTCTCGCTTTGGTGCCGTCCACTCCTTTCATATTGGTGCCCACGCCTTCGCCTGGGGTGACGCCTCTGCTTACGTCTTCTTGGTTGTCGCTGGCGCGGTCCCTCGGAATTAAAAATTTGATAGTTGGTATCCGTTTTCACCAAGATTTTTTTCACAGAGGTTTCGGCGAGGCAGGGACGAGACAGGGAGCGGAGGATTCGTATCGTTAAATCAGTGGATAGATGTTTTAAATTGAAAGGTCCCTGATTCTAACTTAACCCAAATTCATCAGAATTCCTGGCAGCATTATGGGCCCTGCAAAGCAGCCGCAAGTTTTCATAACTATGATCCCCGCCCATAATAAATGGTTGAACATGATCAATCTCAATATCCCATTTTGAGCCACAGCGCTGACCAGAGGGCGACACAAAACTACAGCAACCACCATCACGCTTAAAAATTTCATCGCGCAAGATTAAAGGAATATGCCGCGTGGTAAGTTTTATAGTTCGTTTAGGAGTAGGGTCATTTACCTCTCTCGCAGGTTTACTTTTGCGCCGCTCCAGTCGTTTCTCCGGTGATTTTTTATCAATCAAAACTTCTAAAGCTTCAGCAAATATATCCTCCATTGAAATTCCTTTCGGATACTTGCCTGAAAGTAAGATTTTTGCAGCTTCAACCATCTGCAAAAAGTCCTTATCAGCCGCAAAAGTAATTCGCACTCGCTCAATTGTATTTACTTGATTTTCTATAGTAGATGGTGGCGGTTTCACGATATTTTTCGGAACAGTATTTTGAAAATCACCGTCGGCGCCGGAGGAGATTTTAGAATCGTGTTCGTTATTCTCATCGTGAGTTTGTTGTTGCAAGAATAGGGCAGAGGCTTCCTTTTTCACAACATGAATTGGCGTAATCGTATCGCGTGTTCCACGAACAAGTGGATCTTTGAATCTTGCCGCAATAGCCTCAGTGGCGCGATAACTCTTGCCTATTGCCTCGTTAAAAATACTCGTTGCATTCTCTTTTGTGATAACTGAATAAAGCAACGAAAGCCCAGCCAGGCTTAATTTTCTTTCCTTCAAAAGAGATTCGATCTCTGGAAATCTTTTAAGCAATCTAGCAGCTCGAATACGACGGTTGGCAGAAGGCTCCGAATACTGAAGCGCCGTTGTGCAGAACGCAAATAGGGAAGGATAACCCTCATTTAGGTACAATCGGCGCTCTTCAACCTCAATCAGATACTTCAAAACGCCAATAGAAGCCTCACCCTCCCGGGCAACTAATTTCCTTAAATTCTCGATCAAGACCGAATCGGTAAGGGCAGAAATGTTCGACATAATGGCCTTTTCGTTAATAAGTCTATATAAATACTATATAGAATAATAATAGAAGGAACGGCAAAGGTCAATAAGTTTTGAAAGGTTTTTAAAATCAATAAAAATTAACATTCTCAGAGAGTTGAGATTTTATGTGACGCAAAGCTACGTAGTGATAAAATCATTCCATACAGGATTCCCAGTTTGGAGAGGGATTAAGAAGGGAGGACTGGGTTTTTCGCAGAGCTAAATAATAGCTATCCTTATTTTCTTCAATCACACTTTCAAGCGAACTGTAAGGAACATAGGAATAACCAGCTTGTAGAAGGAGCAGTGTTGTTAAAACTCTTGATAATCCCCCGTTCCCATCCTGGAAATGATGAATCGCAAGAAATCTAACAATAAAAATTCCGATTACAATCAGTACATGAAGCTGTTTAATATGGTTCTCGGTAAATGGAATTGACTCCCAGCTGTTGAATACGATTTCCATCGCTTCAGCATAACCAGCCACCTCCTATTCATCTCGTGAAGCAAAAGATTGTTTGCCGACCTGTGAAAGTAGCTCTTCGACCTGTCTGTCCGAGAGCTTCGAACCTTCGATCCGGGTTGATGATCCTATACTTTCATTCGTTGCAATCTTTCTAAGAGCTGCAAGTCTCTCGGGCTCTAGTATTTTTAGTGCCCGCCAAGCACCCTTAAACTCATCCACGTCAGAGATGAGTTTTAAAGTTTCAGGTGTAATTTCTAATAGGTTGCATGGATTATAGCCGATTGTTTAGCCAATTATAGCCATTTAGCATGGCTTCGTCGGACAAGAAGGCTATGGCGGACAGGTTGGGGGTTCGAAACTTCGCCGGTGCACCATTCTTTTGTTATGTTCTGAGGAATTTTAATTGGTTGGCAAAGTCTCACTAGACACTGAAATTCTCACTTATTGATCAACTGTAAAACTCTCGGCGGATTGCGTTAGAGTTCTTGGTTGGCCATTTCTAAAACCTTGAAGGTGGTGACTACTACCCGCCGCAAAATTGGAGCCGTCCAGCGGAACATTAAATAAAGCTTGACCCGAACTATTGGCAGTGGCACGACCAATAAATACCGGATTAACCAATCTTAATAATCTCAAATACCCCATGGGAACCGGCGGCTGAGCCAATTCCGAGGAACGAAAGAGAGAAACTCTCTGTCCAGGACTTGCAGCAACTTGCACGACAAGGACTTGACCAGCAGTAACCGAACCAACCGCGCTAATATCTGATCCTAAGTCATAGAGAGAAAGTTTTCCTCTATTACCAAAGTAGTCTAAATGGCCATCGGAGTTGATCACCGCAAGTTTATTCCCAACTGGAGATAACTTAACCTTGAGAGCGGAGCCTGAAAGAGTTAAAGAATTTTGAGGGATCGAAGGAAATGAGGCACTGCCACTTCTTTGAAAGATCTGCACTTGAGGTAACGAGCTATCAAGCAAACCAAGATGTGCAGTCACCAGTTTTTCGCCCGAATAATCAAGTGATAAATCATCAAACATAAAGTTACTGCCGTAAATCCCGGTTACTGTGGTGTCAAGAATTTGCGTTTGTACAGAGGTTCCAAGCCTCCAAGCGGCTGCTCTTGTAATGAGTGAATTGTTTTGATCCTGAGATCCTCGGGCGATGATTGTTCCATCACCGGATAAACTGAGACAGGTGGTAGTACCGGCTGAAGCTGCATTAAAAGAGTAAGCTAATGTAAACGGAACTCCCGAACTAGCTCTGCGAATAGTCGTTATTCTGCCACTTGATGATCCAAAAACTATAGTATCTCCGGAATCTGAAGCGGCTAAATGACCATACACGGTGCCCGGTTGACTGTAATCTTGGGCGGTTGTTATTCCTGCATTCACCGTAGAAATCCTGGTTTTTGTCAAACCTTGAACGGCAAGCACCGAACCAGATCTGTTTGATGTTGCACCGTAGGCCGAACTTCCCAGGGTTGAACTAAATTGTTCAACTACAGCTCCCGCCTGGTTAAACACTAAGAGAATCGTTTGGCCGGTAGATCCGGCATATCCCCAGACCCAGATCTTTCCATCACTTCTAACTTTTACTCCGAAAGATCCTGGGTAGGGATAGCTTCCGCTGATGAGTGTATTAAGAGCGACATCTCGAATAACCGGCTGGGGTAATCCATCTAAAATTCTGAGGTGCGGAGTGTAAGAATCAACACTTGGGACAGGTTGAATAAAGTAAATCGCCGCAGATAGACGACCATCGGAACTTGCACTGACTTGAGAAAAGTTTCCTTTTCTATTTGAGGAGCAGAGAACATGATCGGAGAAGAGGAAGATTCCAAAGGAGCAAGGTAATCAATTTCAGCACCACCTCGCAATGAAGCCGCAGCTAGATATCCTCCATCTGCAGCCCAAGCAAAATCGAATCCATTGACCGAGGAAGGAGGTGATGGCTGTGACCAAAGAAGTCTCGGCGCACCCAGCTGTGCTTGACAGTAAGTTGTTAAGGTAAGCAGTACTGTAAGACACCGTATGAAGAAGGCACTAGTTGATTTAATAAAGGATCAACCGACTATCGAATAATGCAGAATTAATGCATGAAGTATGCCATCGATTAAGTATGTGTCCGGATCTTGTAATCCCCAAATGAAGGTTATTGGAATCACTTTAAATGTTAAAAAGGAATTTACTTGTTCAAAGGGGAATCATTACCATGGAACCCCTGGGGTTCATTGGTCATCAATTAAAACGAAGTACAGGCTTAACCTAAAATGAATCTGTCGAGGTGCGCATTTAGATCATGGCACCTCGACGATTGTGACTACAGAAACAGGCTCAAAACCACGCTGCACGAGAGAGAGTAAACTGCCCAGATTCCCATACGGCGATGAGATCTGTAATTTACATCTCGCTTGTCGCGAGGTTGTTGAGCGATCGTGACTCCGCTCCAGATCTGCGACGTTGCAAGCAGAAGAAAAATTCCTCCTGCTCCAATGTGCAAGATCAAAACTGGCCAGAATATGCCGGTGTGTTTTACAGTACCCACACCTCCCATCAGTCCACGGGTCACGACTCCGTAGATGAAAAGGAACCAGGCCATTCCGTAGACTGCGGAGTTCAATGAAATGTGTACTCCGGTTTTCCTGCGCTTGGCCAAGTAGTACCCAATCCAGGAAAAAATAGCCGTTCCGAAGAAGAGCCATTTCACCCAGCTCCATTGGCCAATCCAAGCCTTATCGAGCATGGTATCAAGTTCGTTCCACATGGATTTCACCAGGTGTGGGGTCGTGCAGTTTACGAAGAAGCCGATTGGTACAGCACCAATCTTAAAACTATCTCCGCATCATTCATCGATGCCAGTCAGGCTACAAACGATCAATGATGAGGAGAAAAACCCATTCTGTACCTCGTTTTACCTAAGCAGAAACAAAGTCTACTAACGAAAAATAAGTTCCAGTGTTCAGACTATAGTAAGTCCAAAAAGCACTTGCAGAAAGAAAATCTTTTTTTGGACTTACGATCCGGCGGAGGGATAACTATACCAGAATCAAGCGTAATAAAATATTTTACAAGAGGTAAGAATACCAAAAAATGTTGGAATATCAACTTTTGAAGTAAAAATATCTTGGGGCAAAAGGAGTGGATTCGCTGATTAGAGCCAATCGAATTTGCCTACCCCATTTGCATTAAGTGGTAGTTGTTATTCTTTGTTTAGCTCTACTGTGAGTGCTTGGCCATTTAAATCAAATGTTTCTCCCTCTAGATTAGAAAGAAATTCCACACTACCTATCAAGCATTCCTTTGAAATGTAATCAATATGCGAATTAATCGCTTCTTTGAGGGCATCGGAAACTTTGATTTTGACAGCAATATTATCATTAATTTCCAGATTATTTTTCTTACGGAACCTTTGAATTATGCTTACTAACTCTCGAGCAGTTCCTTCAGAAATTAATTCAGGAGTAAGTATTGTATGAAGTGCAACGGTCACACTTCGTCCAGATTTTGCAACCATTCCTGCGCGGGCGCGCTGTTCTACTGACACCTCAGTAGGATTTATGGCAACTTCCAGGCCATCAAGTAATATGTTTACATTTTGACCGGAAGCAAGTTTGGAGACAGCTTGTGCATCTAAGCCTTGTACAAGTTGTGCTACGACTTTTATTTTCTCGCCAAATCTTGGTCCGAGAACTTTCCAGTTTGGTTTAATAGAAATATCCACAAACTCAGAAGATGTTTTTAAAAAAGTTATTTTTTTAACATTTACTTCTTCAGAGAGGGATTCGAGATGTCTTTCGAGCCGTTGCGTCAACTCAGGTTTAGATGGTGTTATTAGTAGATTAGAAAGAGGCTGACGTACTTTTAGATCGTGTTCTTCTCGAAGAGAACGAGCCAGCGTTGCAGCTTCTTGAATTACAGAAATTTCCTCTTCCAAATCTAGTTCTAATTGAAATTCACTTGAACTAGGCCATGAAGCTAGGTGCACAGATTCCGGTGCAGATGTGTCAAATTTTGAAACAAGATTACTATAAATAGTTTCAGAGATAAACGGAGATAGGGGAGCCATTACTTTACTTATAGTAACGAGCACACGATAAAGAGTGGAATAAGCAGCTTGCTTATTTTCATCATTACCACTTTTCCAAAATCGGCGACGAGATCTTCTAATATACCAATTTGATAATGAATCAATAAATTGTGAGATCGCATTAGAAGCACGAAAAATATCATAATTTTCCAGAGCTTGTTCAACTTCTACGATTAAACTTCTAAGAGCAGAGAGAATCCAACGATCCAGCTCGCTCAATTGCATCTTTTCTCCATTTTTGGGAGTCCAGCCATCAAGTCGAGCATAGGTAACAAAAAAACTATAGCAATTCCACAATGGAATAAAGGTAGAGCGCAAAGCTTCTTTTGGTAGATCTTCTGAATACCGTTTTACTTGCCAGGGGTTAGAATTATAAAAAGTCCAGCGAACAGCATCTGCTCCGAACTTCTCGATTAAAGGAATGGGATTAATAACATTGCCTAAACTCTTTGACATTTTCTTCCCCTCGGCATCGAGGATCAGTTCAGTACAAATAACATTTTTAAATGAACTTTTCTTACTAACAAGGCAGCTCACAGCTAAAAGGGTGTAAAACCAACCACGAGTCTGATCTATTGCTTCACAAATAAAATCTGCTGGGAATTGATTTTGAAAAAGTTCTTTTGAGCCTTCTTTCGCAGGGAATCCAAATTGTCCCCATGGCATTACCCCCGCATTAAACCAACAGTCAAGAACACCGCTTTCTCTTTTGTAAACATCTCCATTTTTATCTTTGATAATAACATCGTCGATGATCGGAAGATGAAGATCTAGATCTGCAAGAATTTTTTGACCAGTTGTTTCATAAAACGCTCCTAGATCTTGCAGCTCTTGGATGGAGGAGACACAAATTTTCTTAGAAGCATCTTTTACACTTGTCCAGATATTGATTGGACTTCCCCAATAACGATCCCGAGAAATGGCCCAATCTACATTATTCTCCAGCCAGTTACCGAAACGCCCCTCTTTGATATGTGCAGGTTGCCAGTTGATCTTATTATTTTCTGAGATCATTAAATCTTTGAATGCGGTGGTCTTTAAAAACCATGAGGACTTGGCGAAATACATTAGAGGTGTTTTGCAGCGCCAACAATGAGGATAGCTGTGTTCATAGCGATACTTATCAAAGAGCAGACCTTTAGCATTGAGGTCTTTGACAATATCTACTTCAAGCCCATCTTCTTTAAAAAATCTACCCGAATAAGCTCCACAATCAGAATCAAACTTTCCATCGGGGCCAACATGCTTAATCTGTACAAAGGAGTGCTTCTTAATAAGACGAAAGTCGTCCTCTCCATATAATGCAAGATGGACAACCCCGGTACCATCTTCTGTCGTGACAAAATCATCAGCAACGATTTCAAAAGCTTTGCCTTTATCTGATCTATTAGTAGGCCATAAGGGCTGATATTTTTTCCCGATTAAATCCTTACCTGGAAATTTTTCTACTTCAGTAAAGTTATCCCCAAGCGCTTTCTTGTAGGAGTCAATTCGTGCAGAAGCTAAGATAATAAATTCATCCTGGCCATCCTTATTCTGTAATCGAATTTTGGAGTATTCGATTTCTTCATTTACACAAAGGGCAGTATTGCCCAGCAGCGTCCAAGGTGTTGTTGTCCATGCTAATATGTAAGTATTTTGTTCATTTATTAGGGCAAACTTAGCAGTTAATGTAAGGTCGGTTATGTCTTGATAGCCTTGAGCTACTTCATGGGAGGAAAGACCTGTTCCGCAGCGACAGCAATATGGGACAATTTTGTAATCTTTATAGAGTAAATTTTGTTCAAAGGCTTTTTTGATTACCCACCAATCAGATTGGATGAAGTCGTTGCTCATAGTGAGATAATCATTTTCAAGATCAACAAAGCGGCCGATTCTCAATATCGCTGCAATCCAGTCACTTCTAAAGCGCAATACAGTTGAGCGACAATGTTCTATAAATTTCTCAATCCCGAATTTTTCAATATCAACTTTTCCTTTTAATCCAAGTTCTTTTTCAGAAGTTAGTTCGACTGGCAATCCATGAGTGTCCCATCCACCCTTGCGAAGACAAGTGTATCCTTGCATGGTTTTGAAACGTGGCCAGACATCTTTGAGTGAGGATTGCATAATGTGCCCAATGTGCGGCAGACCATTAGTTCCGGGAGGACCATCATAAAAAACGTAATTTTTGTTTGAACCGTTAATTTTTTCACTTTTTTGAAATATCTGATTCTGTTTCCAAAACTCTAAAATTGAATGATCATTTTTAGAGAAATCAACAGAGGGTGGGACTGGTTCAAAAGTGGACATAAGTTATAGTAAATAATTAATAATTATTATCTTGATTTATACTATGAATTAATTCGATTTATCAATTGTAGTAACTTTCAAAAGTCATTGCGGAAAAGCGAAGGCTTTTGAAAGTTACTATTCCCCGAAGGGATAATAAATAGTGTTTTTTATTTTCAAAAATCATAGCTAACCCGAAGGGTTAACAAGCAACAAGATTTAATATAGTCTCCATTGTCATATCTTGTGATTCAGCAAAGACTTTTGAAAAACACTATAGCTAGAATTGTTTACCTTTTTTGATATTAGGGATTATCAAACATAACAATAATCTGGGAAAGGTAGTTTAGGTGTTAGTTTGATTTTGATCGAGCAGTGTGTTTGTAAAATCCTTAGCACTGAACCATCCGATTTCTTTAAATCCACCAGTTCATCGCCCTGGCTGGTCAGTGCCACGAAGAAAAACTGACAAGCAAGAATTAGGATCTGAAAAAAGTTACTTAAAAGTATGATCTAAGTCATACAAAAGCCTTAATATTTTAGTTTAGAAAGTAGTTGATGAATGAAACTCAAAAAATAGAAAAACCCGAGGTTACGGCTAAAACCGAAGATGAAATAATTAAGAATATGAGCTATGAACAGATTTCCAAGTCTGTGTCGGAAGAAACTCCGACTGTAACCAATGCTAAGATACTTACAGGATGGTCTGTTTCTAGTGCAGCCATGACTCCACAACAACTTATAGATAAGATTAAAAATAATCATATCCTGGTTTTACGACGATGTTGGTGGAGTGAATTGCCAAGGATTTTATTATTAGTAATTTCAGTTATTTTGTGGCTATGGCTCAGTATTCAATATCTGGCAATGATTCCTTTTATATTTCTACCCCTGGCACTTATGCCACTAACCGTTTTAGCAGCATTACTCCACCGTCGTTATAACAGAAAGTATGTATTTAATGCAGATTCGATATTAGTAATTCATGGATTACTTGGGATCAAGACAACACGGGTATCTTCGAAAATTTTACTAATAAAAGGTGTAGAAGTTAAAAAAACATTAATACAGAGAATTTTAGGAGTTGGGGATATTTTACTTAGTACTGTAATGTTTGATCAGCCTGAATTATCTTTAGCCGGATTAGCAAATCCTCATTTTTATGCGACTGTAGTTCGTCTTTTGCAAGAGGATCTAAAGGCCCATCATTTATCAAAATCGAATACCGAGACAAATATCTAGTTATGGGATCTGTTATTGAAGTACTATATAAAACAGTTCTAGATCTTAAGAGAGATTAGATTGAAAAGGATAAGACTTAACATGAAAGAAAAAGTTCGGATCGATCCTTCATAGACCGATCCGATATTTACCAATTTCTTAGAACTTCTCTGAACAAGTTATTCCGCCTTCTTTAAAGCAGGAAACTGTGAATGTTGCTGGAGGAGAACAAGCCATTGAGCAAGAATAACCACTGATTCCAGAAATCGATAGGTTTGTATTTGTAGATGCAGCACTAGAACTATTTGAATCACTTATGGCAAACGAACTTGCTCCATTTACTCCAAAAGGCTCAAGAATAACGTTAGATCCATCCACCCTAAACACTGCATCGGAGATTCCACATCCGCCATCACCACTATATGAACCAGCCGCAGGATTTGGATTTATCGAAAAACATCCACCCGATCCAGAAACTATTGGAGTCGATGTTGGCGAAGCTGAGGAAGTAGGGGTAGGAGTTGCGTTTGATGCTCTTGAGGCAGTTCCTGAATATTGAACTAAGCAACTAGCACCGCTAGGACAAGTAACCGTAACTTCAACTGTCGCAGTATCATCGCTGTCAGTATTTATATCGTTATATGACACTCTATTTTCTTTAGTGCCGCTACATGGCAATGCAGGTATAATTCCTGCTCCAGTTGCATCCACTGAAAAGCCATCATCTCCAACGATATTTCCTAAGAAGTTAATGCCATTACCATCCAGTAACGTAACTGCTTCTTCATTTTGATTAACTGTATGATTAAAATTTAATGTTTGAACTGAATTCGAGCCCACACAATTATCTTGAATTCTTGTCAAGGCACCAGACCACTGACCTCCCACAGATACTGGAGTATCTCCACCAATCCCCACATCGCTATCTCCACCGCAACCAGTTATAAATAGAAGGGGAAGTAAAGATGAAATTGAAATTATCTTGAAAGCTTTCATAAGATGAATCCTTTTAAAGTTGTATAATAAGTCGATTGTTAGTACTTAAGAATAAAAAGTTCTATGATTTGGGTCATGCCTAGACCCTTTGACTCTATAAATTAGGGCGTGTTACATAATTTGGTTATTAAACCATGGCCTTTTGTAGTTGTTGTGCTGAATGGGTCTAAAAACTAACACTAATACACAAAAAGCTTTCGAAAATATTATTTCATCCAATAGTGATTTAAGCCGTCTTTTTGCAACTTTGCCTGGTGAACCTGCCGAACTTGTTTTTTCTGATAAAAGAAGTTCTTTAAAGGGTGACTTCCTCGGCGGTCAATTAAATCCAACAATTATTTTTATTTTAACTAAAGTTGGTGAGATCTAGCAAAGGAGCACTAAGGAATTAATTTATTACCGAAAGTTTTATTATAAAGATCTTGAGCTTGAGAAGCTTGATGTTTATATCACAATAAAATTAAGTTTCCAGTGTTGAAGATGATTATCGTAAATCCAAAAGAAACTTTTCTAAAGAAAATCTTTTTTTGGATTTACGATCCTCCGCAGGGATAACTATTTCATTTAAAACATATCTGATTGCGACCTTGACTTTCTAATGGCAGTATCACGATATGAAAAATGTTTTTATAATAATTGCTACGCTCCTCATTCTATTTTCTCTGCAATCTTGTTCAGCAAAATCTTCTATAAAACCTGGAGATCCGGCTCCTTATACATATATGTATATGGCGAATGGGGGTGCTCAATTATTGAGCCATTATAAGGGTAAGACTGTTGCTGTAATGTTCTGGGCCACTTGGTGCAATTTTTCTAAATATGCGATGGATGATTTTAACGAAAAAGCAGTTGAATATAATAATCGTGAAGACTTAGTTTTCTTAGCTGTTAACTTAGATGATAGCCGTGAAGATTTTGATGAACGAGTTAAAGTTAGGAAATACAACAATGTAATTCATGGCTTTTCTGGCAATGGGCAATTTGATGAAACATATTTGCGTTTTGGTTCTCCTAGTATCCCAATTGTCTTTACCATTGGTCCAGATGGAATCGTAAAAAATGTTGCAAAGCGATTTTCTATTGAATAATTGTTTTTAAAATAAAACTACTTTCATACGCATACTCTTCTTTAACTCTGTAATTTTCTTTCGGACCAAAATGATCTGCATCCTCTATTAAGCGAAGAGTAACTTGAGATGCTGGATTCTTTTCTTTCATATTAAAAAGCCAGTTTTCAGAGTCTGAAACTGGGATTAATTGGTCGTACATAGCTCGAATTAAAAGAATAGGTGGGTAGAGTTGTGCTTTTATACCGAGCACAGGATCGTAAGTAATTAGGTAATTTCTAATTGCTGAATTTTCGGGATTTCCCCAATCTAGACGATCTTTTTCTGAGAGTGTTGCAAATGGGTCTTTAAGAGTTTCATAGACATTTAAAAATGGATATTTCAAAATTGCTGCAGTAAAGATTGAAGGATTTTGATTTAAAGCTGAGGCTACGAGAGCACCTCCCGCGCTTACTCCATAGGCTATAATTTTATTTGAAATCTTAGATATTTTAAGTTGATTAGCGCAGCTAAGAAAATCCTCGACAGATTTAAGCTTATTTATTCCCATTCCAGCTTTATGCCAATCTTTACCGAGATCTCCACCTCCTCTGACATGACAATATGCTAGTTTTACTCCACGTGAAATCAAAGGTAGCCAATGCTCATTAAATTTTGCATCGGTTTGAATACCATACGACCCATATCCAAATAGAATTGTAGCAGAAGATGATTTTGAATCAGAACTCATTTCGATCACGCTAAGTGGGACTCTAGTCAAATCATTTGAAGTAGCTTCAATTTGATATGAATTCAGTTTCGGAAACAATAAATTATTCTTTCGAGGATCTTCAAAAACTGAAATAGATCTTGAATTAAGATCAAATTTATATCTTATGGCAGGATGCGTAGGGGAGGAAACTTCAAAGAAATATTCATATGTATCTGGATCAGAATTGAGATTTTTTAAAATTTTATAAAATGGCTCTGAATCTATAAATTTAAAAACCTCTTTTCCTTCTTTATTTAGAAATCTCAAAGAAGGTTTTGTTCCAATAAAACCTTCTTCAACACTAAATTTATTAAATTGTAGATTATTTGGAAAAGTAAGATTTTTTATATCCTCATGATGCGCAGGCTCAAAAGGAGATTTTTTTACATAGAACAAAAAAGGTTCTTTTGGAGTGTTTCTAAAAGTAAATGCCACAGTCGGAGGGGATTCTGTTACTTGAATGTGTCCGATTTCAGCCAGGGGGAATATTTGTGTGTAAATATTTAAATCGAGCCAGATTTCATTCCCCCCAATCTCTTGAAGCCTCTCGACAGTAGGTAGTCTAAAATTAGGATCTGAAATAATTCTAAAAGTGCCTATTTTTCTTTCGGATTTGACAGGGATGGGCTGTTTAATTTGGAAACCTGAGAGCTCTCTGTAAATCTCATTTTGTAAACTTTCTATTGATGGTTTGGTCGCGGTACAGCCAAAAAATACCAGAATTACAAGTAAAGACATTAGGGATTTCATTAGATATCGAGTCGACGTTAAATTTATTATTTTCATTCAGTTTAGCGGCTCTCCCTCTTGATAAACAAGCGAGAAAACAGTAGGTTTTGGGGTCGCCTCAAAGACTGACACACGCGGGAGTGGTGGAATGGCAGACACACCAGACTTAGAATCTGGCGCCGCAAGGCTTGGGGGTTCAAGTCCCCCCTTCCGCATTATTCTTTAATTTTAATAAAGAAAGATACTTCAGATAAATTTATCATCATTTAAAGATACAAGTTATGGATTATCAGTCATCAGTTAAAGACGTAGATAGTGTTACTAAAGAGATTTCGATATCAATCCCGACCGCCGCTGTAGCTGCTCGCTTTGAGAAAGAAATTGCCAACGTATCTCACAAAGTGAAGATAGATGGTTTTCGACCAGGCAAGGCTCCCAGGGATCTTGTGGTAAAGCGTCATGGCTTAGAAATTCGCCAAGAAGTAGTTCAGAAACTGATTGGTGATAGTATTGGCGAGATAGTTAAGGAGCATAAAATTAACTATGTGGGTCAGCCTGAATTGAACATTGAAAGTGATGAAGAAGGTAAAGATCTTAAGTTTAAAGCGAACTTCTTTATTTATCCTGCACCAGAATTAAAAAAATATGATGGCTTTCATGTAAAACTTCCTGTGCTCGAGGTTGCTGATAAAGAAGTTTCAGCTGTTGTTGATAGGCTGCGTAATGCTAATGCTGATTTCAAAAAGATTGACGGTCGAACTGAAATAAAAGATGGCGATAACGTAGATTGCACTATTCAAGTTATGGTTGATGGAGTGAGCAACGGGCCAGCATCACCAATGCGCATTGAATTAGGGCGTGAGGATGTTCCAGCTGAGTTAACTGAAGCTTTAAAAGGCGCAAAGCTTGGGGAAATGAAGGTTGTTACCATTAAAAGTGTTTCAGAAGATGAAAGGAATATAGATAAAAAAATCTCTTATCATGTTACTCCAGATGCTATTTTCGAAAAAATATTACCTGAGCTTACGGATACTTTTGTAAAAACTGTTGATGCCTCTGTCGCAACTGTTTTAGAGCTTCGCTTGAAAATTAACGATTTGTTAAAGAAAGATAAAGAAGAGCAATCAAGACTTAAGGCTGAGGGCTTTATATTAAAAGAACTCGCTTCCCGTCATGATTTTAAGGTACCTCAAATTATGATTGATATGGAAATTTACAACATGCTGGCTAGAGCTAATATGTTGGATCCAAATGCGGTTCCATTTGAGAGGTTTCAGGCCTCTGCTTTTAGAGAGAGAATGGGTAAGTCTGCTGAGGATAGAGTAAAAGCTTCAGTTTTAGTTGATAAGATTGCAGAAGAAGAAAAGTTGTTGCCTAATGATGAAGAGACCAAAAAGTGGTTTGATGAACAGAAAGAAAAGCTTGGAGCTAAGGCTTTTGATCAGTTCGTTAAAGATAAGGGGTATGTTCAATCAGCTTGGATGGATTATACAAGGAAGAAAGTTTTGGACTTTTTATTGACCAAAACCAAAACTGATTACATAGCTGAAGAAGAATTCAATAAGTGGCAAGAATCCCTAAATAAGAAATCACAGTAATAAAGGGTTTATTTTATGACTAATTATGTACCGTATGTAATTGAACAGACTGGAAGAGGAGAGAGATCTTACGATATTTATTCTCGTCTATTAAAAGATAGAATTATATTTTTGGGGACAGAGGTTGATGATCATGTCGCCAATTTGATCACAGCCCAGTTACTTTTTTTAGAAAGCGATGATCCAGAAAAAGATATTTATCTTTATATCAATACTCCAGGTGGGCAGATAACATCTGGAATGGCGATTTACGACACCATGCAATATGTGACACCAGATATTGTTACTGTTTGTACTGGTCAAGCTGCGAGTATGGGTGCTGTACTTTTGACAGCTGGGGCGAAAGGTAAAAGATTTGCTTTGCCGCATTCTCGTATTATGATTCATCAACCACTTGGTGGTTACAAAGGTCAAGCATCTGATATTGAGATTCAAGCAAAGGAAATGCTTAGAGTTAAAGCTGAGATGAATGAGATAATGAGTAAACATACTGGTCAGTCCTTAAAAAAAATCTCAGCTGATAGTGATCGAGATTTTTTTATGACTGCTACTCAAGCTTCTGAGTACGGTATTATAGATAAGGTAGTTGAAAGAAATATCGTTAAAAAAGATAAAGATAGCGATAAGTAGCTGTTTTCACTGGAATACAGAGGTTTTTTTGTTGCTTTTCATATCTAATATGGAATTAAATTATTTCATAAAGATAGACATGGGGCGTAGCGCAGAGATTTATTGTATAACTGCACTAAGAGTTATAGTTCAATCGGAGAGTGTCATTGAGTAAGAATGCAGATAGAGGACAAACATTAGTTTGTTCTTTTTGTAAAAAATCACAAGAAGAAGTTAGAAAGCTTATTGCTGGTCCTGGAGTCTTCATTTGTGATGAGTGCATAGATCTGTGTAACGGAATTATTGTAGATGAAGTTGATCAAGACGAGCACATCACTTCAGGTGTTGGAATTCCAAAACCAAAAGATATTAAAACTTTCCTTGATCAATATGTAATTGGTCAAGATAGAGCCAAAAAAGTCCTCTCTGTTGCCGTTCATAATCATTATAAACGCATTGAATATGCTGCTCAATCTGGCGATGTCGAGATACAGAAATCAAATATCCTTTTGATGGGTCCAACTGGATCAGGAAAGACTCTCTTAGCTCAGACATTGGCTAAGTTATTGCACGTCCCATTTACAATTGCTGATGCCACAACTCTTACCGAAGCTGGATATGTAGGTGAGGATGTGGAAAATATTATATTAAGTCTTTTGCAAGCAGCTGATTACGATGTTGAAAAAGCCCAGCGCGGCATAGTTTATATCGATGAAATTGACAAAATCTCGCGTAAATCTGAAAATCCTTCGATTACTCGGGACGTATCCGGTGAGGGTGTTCAGCAAGCACTTTTAAAACTTTTAGAAGGTACTGTTGCTAGCATTCCACCAAAAGGTGGCAGAAAGCATCCTCAACAAGAATATGTTCAGATTGATACAACAAATATCCTTTTTATATGTGGTGGTGCTTTTGTTGGATTAGATGATGTAATTCGCAGAAGATTAGGATCGAGAAAGTTAGGCTTTGGTATTGAGAAAGGAAAAACAGATAAGGCATCGCGTCTTAAAGAAGCGGATAGTATTCGTTCGCATGCCCAGCCACAAGATCTTCTACAGTACGGATTGATTCCAGAATTTATTGGACGACTTCCAGTGGTAGCATCTTTAGATGAATTAGATGAAGATGCTTTAATCCAAATTTTGCATGAGCCAAAAAATGCAATTACTCGCCAATATAAAAAATTATTTGAATTTGAAAACGTACAACTTCGCTTCACCGAAGGTTCTCTAAGAGCCATCGCTAAGGAAGCTATCAAGAGAAAATCTGGAGCACGTGGTCTAAGAGCAATTATGGAAAACATTATGCTCGATGTAATGTTTGAAGTTCCATCTGAGGTAGATATTAAAGAAGTCGTAGTTTCTGAAGAAACGGTGAATAAGGGCGAGAAGCCACTTGTTGTGTATCAGCACCAAGAAAGGGCTTAGATTCTTAATTTTGAAGATCTGCCGCAAATCTAAATTATTGTATAAATACAGCTATATGTCTAAGTTATTCACAACAATCAGTAAGATTTATACGTAAAACGATAAAATATTTCTTCTATTTTATAGTAAAGCTGCCGATCCGTGATTATATGATCTTACTTATTTAGCACAATAACTTTTTATTATTGTGCTCTGTTGGGCACTAAAATAGCATCTTATATCAAAACCACTTAACTTTCCGAAAACTCTTATGAAATCAGGTGATAATAAGGTTCCTTTACTAGCTCTTAGAGAGTTGGTTGTTTTTCCTCAACAAGTGGTCCCATTATTTGTGGGCCGCGAAAAGAGTGTGAAGGCACTAGAGGAATCTCAAAAACAAAATAAACTGATTATGCTTTCTGCTCAGAAGGATGCCAAAACAAACAACCCTTCAGAAGCGGATATTTATCACATTGGAACATTGGGTGAAGTTGTTCAGCTTATAAGATTGGCTGATGGAACTGTAAAAGTTTTAGTGGAAGGTAAAAGTCGCGCCAAGATAAAGAAATTTCTTGATGAGGATAATTACATTCTTGTAGAAGTTGAGGAACTGATACCACCGCCAGATCAAAGTACAGAGATTAAAGCTTTGATGCGCTCTGTAAATTCAACCTTTGAAAGCTATGTAAAGCTTGGCAATAAGGTAAATCCTGAGATGATAATGCAAGTTAATGCGATTGAAGATCCATCGCGTTTAGCTGATGCAATTGTCGTTCAATTAAATCTGAAACTAGAAGACAAGCAAGATATCTTAGAGACAATTAATCCTACTGAACGTCTTGAGAAAATCTTGGCTCAGATGAAATCTGAGATCGAAATTCTTCAAGTTGAAAAGAGAATTCGTACTCGCGTTAAAAAACAAATGGAGAAGACTCAGAAGGAGTACTACCTTAATGAGCAGATGCGAGCCATCCAAAAAGAATTGGGTGAGAAGGATGATTTCAGAAATGAAATTCAAGAACTTGATGAAAAGCTCCGCGCTAAGAATATGCCTGATGAAGCTCGTGAAAAAACCGAGAAGGAAATTCGTAAATTAAAGATGATGTCACCATTGTCTGCTGAAGCCACAGTTGTAAGAAACTATGTTGATTGGATGTTAGCTCTTCCTTGGAATGAAGTTTCAGAAGAAGAGATAGATATTGATAAAGCTAGAGAGATTTTAGATGAAGATCATTATGGTCTAGGAAAAGTTAAAGAGAGAATTTTAGAGTTCTTAGCAGTAAATAAACTAGTTGGACAATTGAAAGGTCCAATCTTGTGTCTAGTTGGTCCTCCAGGTGTTGGTAAAACATCACTCGGTAAATCTATTGCTAAAGCAACAAGCCGAAAATTTGTTCGCGTGGCTGTAGGTGGTATTCGTGATGAGGCTGAAATTCGCGGCCATAGAAGAACCTATATTGGGGCTCTTCCTGGACGTATCATTCAATCATTAAAGAAAGCTGGCAGCAGTAATCCAGTTTTCTTATTAGATGAAGTTGATAAAATGTCAGCTGACTTTAGAGGAGATCCTTCTTCTGCCCTCTTAGAAGTTTTAGATCCTGAGCAGAACGATTCTTTTAATGATCATTACCTTGATTGTGATTACGATCTTTCAAATGTGATGTTTGTTACTACCGCAAACTCATTGCATGGTATTCCAGCACCTCTTTTAGATCGTATGGAAGTTATTCAGTTAACTGGATATACCGAGCTTGAAAAGATTGCTATTAGCAAGAAGTATCTTCTTTCTAAGCAAACAGAAGCTAATGGTCTTAAGGATCACCAGATCGTTATTGATGATGAAACTTATGTAGAGCTTGTAAGAAAATACACTCGTGAATCAGGGGTAAGAAATCTTGAGAGAACATTCGCAACACTTTGCAGAAAAGCTGCTGTAGAAGTTTTAGCAAAAGGCCAAGATCATGTTGTCAAGATTGGACCGGCAGATCTTTTAAAATACTTAGGTCAACCTCGCTACCGCTTTGGAAAATCAGAAGACGAGGATCAAGTTGGTACAACTACTGGACTTGCCTGGACAGAAATGGGAGGAGAATTACTTGTTATTGAAACAACTATTCTTCCCGGACGTGGAAGGCTTATTATCACAGGTAAACTAGGTGATGTGATGCAAGAATCTGCACAAGCAGCTCTGAGCTATGTGCGTTCTCGCTCAGATATGTTTGGTCTACCTAGAGATTTCTATCATAAGGTTGATATCCATGTGCATGTACCAGAAGGTGCTATTCCAAAAGATGGACCCTCGGCAGGCATTACCATGGCAACTTCCATCGTGTCAGCCCTGACTGGAATACCTGTTGATAAGTTTGTGGCGATGACTGGAGAGATTACCCTACGTGGAAATGTCTTGCCAATTGGTGGATTAAAAGAGAAAGCCCTTGCTGCTCACAGAGGTGGAATTAAGATAATCATGTTCCCTAAGGAGAACGAAAAGGATCTTGAGGACATTCCAGCAAGTGTACGTAAGGGACTCGAGCTTATTCCAGTAAGTCATGTGGATACTGTTCTAACCGAAGCTTTGAAAATTAATGGTGCTAAAGATCTTGAAAAACTTCTTGATCGCAGAACTGTTAGAGAAGAGCGTCTTTTTACTGAGTCTAAAGATGGCAACAAAAAAGATGACTCTACTGACGGGGAAAAGAGAAAAACTGATCCTTCAAATATGGTTACGCATTAAATCTGCTTCACATGGCCTATGGCCAGTGCTTTACAGAGTTGACATTTGATATTAGAGGTCAAAGCTGTTCGATTAAGAGATTTAGACTTATAGCCACAGTTGACAGGGGATAATCTCTGACCTAAATTGCCCAGGCTCCGTTAAGGACCTGGGCTTTTTTATAATCCCACTTCCATGTAATTTCATAAAACGGGCGGTTAGCTCAGTTGGTAGAGCGCCAGCCTTACAAGCTGGATGTCACAGGTTCGAGCCCTGTACCGCCCACCACATATATTTTTAATAGTGTGTTACTTCGTGGTAGTGCAACACTCTCTTATCTGTTGGATAATCTTTGTATTCTCTGCAACAATCATTCCTGGAAGTATTAAATCAGGATATTCAATTATCTTTGGTAGTGGTTTGCCGTCTAGTGTTTGCATCTGATATCCCATCTCTTGAGCCACGAATGCCAATGCCGCACCATCAATAATCTGAGAGTTCGAGATAGCAGCTCCACAGAGTTGGTTATTCAGTAAACTATTAAAGAAGGGAATGGGTACTTCTTTGGAATATTCATGTGAGCAATGGACTACTTTGAAGGATTCTTTTAATTTTGGGAGAAATTGTTTTAGATCACTACCTATATAGATTTCTTGTGGTGGAGATGTAAGTTTCCATTGTCGAGCTTTTTCTATTGTAGTGTCGAAGGTTGCACGGAAGGCACCGTCGCCTCGAATTGCATAAACATATTCGTCGTAGCAAGGGAATAAGACAATCACTGCTTCAAAAGAGTCACGTGAGATTACAGTTAGAATAATCTGATATTCTTTTTGACCGTCTAGATAAAGCCTCGTTCCATCAATTGGATCGAGAGTAATAAGATATGGTTCAGAATCAACGAAATATTTACCTGAAAAGTATTTCGTATTTCGTGAGATTTCCCACTCTTCACCGTAAAAAGGAATTGAAGGAAAATTTGCAAGTAGAGCTAATTCAACATGTGTTTGCACACTTAGATCCGCATCTGACAAAGCAGCAGCAAAGAGGTTCTTTGTTCCTATTTTTTCAGCTAACGGTTTAATCTTACTTTGAACTCTCTTAGCATAAAGGGCAGATTCGATCAGAGTAGAAAGCAGCTTTGAAATAATTTCTTTTGGATGGACTGTCATTTTTATTCTATTAATCCCAACACCTGTCCATTAACAACTTCTTGTGTTGCTTTGACATTAATTTTTTTAACAATGCCGGCTCGGGGTGCGGCGATGTTATTCTCCATCTTCATGGCTTCAATTACCAAGATAGTATCTCCAGCTGCCACCTTAGAGCCTTCTGCTCTAACAATGTTAACTATAATTCCTGGCATTGGAGCTTTGATTTCACCTGAATTCGAAGATGAGGAAAGAGCAGAGTTTGCTACAGATCCGCTATTTCGATTTAAGTTAAGAACTGGAGCAACATCAACTGAGAAATTTTGACCAGAAATTTCGAATTCAATGTTCGAGCCTTTTTTTGAGACAAGGTTAACAATGTGTTCTTGATTGTTTAATTTTACCGCGTATGTGCGCATATTTTTCTAATTTTGAATTATAATAAGAATAAATTTCCTATGATGTATTTATAGCAAGGCATGTAGGCTTGGCAAACTTAGGATTTTTAGGATGCAAAAATATATTTTACTGAGGAGTTATTTTCTTGGTCCCTCAGTGGTTAATAAGGCTTTCCAACTAGCTAGTACTCCTAGCAAAATTGACAAAGAAGTCTATAAACTTAAGAAAAGCATTCTAAATACCGTTAATAATCTTAGGTACTTAGTAAAGATTTTGGCTTTACCCAAACTAAGATCTAGAGAGTATAATGTAGTAAGTCCAAAAAAAGAACTTTCCGAAAGAAAATCTTTTTTGGACTTATGATCCCCCAGAGGGATGATAAATAGTTATCCCAACTAAATGCTTTAAGAAAACCAAAGGTTTTCAACAGAAAAATATTCGGAAATTAGTTATTGGGATAACTATAGAAGATAAGAAAGGTAGATATGACAATCTCGATTCTTAAAAAACTCAAAGAGAACTCAGGTGCAGCCAAAACAGTTGGTCTTAATGACACAACGATTGCAGAGTACTTGATACGAGATAAATCTCTAAAAATCGCCATTGAAGAAGCCTGGGATGTTTGGAAGGATCTTAGTGATGGTGAGAGACAAGATCTTCTTTTGCCTGAAGAAGAGCTTATCAAGCGACTTCAAAGTGGAGTACTTAATTTTTATTCATCTGCTGATCTTACTAAATATATTCCACTTTCTGCCCAAGGCCCTTGGATTGTTACAGCTTATGGTGCCGTTGTGTATGATACCGGTGGTTATGGAATGATCGGTTTCGGTCACAATCCAGAATTTCTCTCCGCTGCTCTAAGCACTAAGCACGTAATGGCCAATATTAAAACTCCAAGTTTTTGGCAAAGAAGAGCTAGTAATATTTTAATGAAAAAAATTGGTTTTTCTGGCAAGGATTGTCCATTTAGTCAATTTATATGGATGAACAGTGGTTCTGAAGCTATTACAGTTGCTGCTAGAATCTCAGATGCTAATGCAAGAGTTATGACAGATGCAGGTGGGGTACATCAAGGTAAGAAGCTCATGTTTGCGGCTGCTAAGGGCGGTTTTCATGGAAGGGCAGATTGCGCTGCACAGGTTTCTGATTCAAGCATGAAAAATTATAAGAATTACTTAGCTTCCTTTCGAGATAGGGAAAATTTACTCCTGTTTGAAATTAATAATTCTGAATCATTGAAAGATGTTTATGCAAAAGCCGCGAGAGAAAATATTTATATTGAAGCTCTTTTCTTAGAGCCAGTGATGGGAGAGGGGAATCCAGGCCAAGCTCTACATAGAGATTTTTACGATTTAGCTAGAAAGCTTTCAAAAGATAATAATACTATTCTTATTGTAGATTCCATTCAGGCTGGGATTAGGGGTCAAGGATGTTTGAGCATTGTTGATTATCCAGGATTTGAAAATATCGAAGCTCCTGATATGGAGGCATATTCCAAAGCCATCAATGCTGGACAATATCCAATCTCTGTATTAGCACTTCGTAAAGAAATTGCTGAATTATATAAAATAGGGATCTATGGCAATACTATGACAACAAATCCAAGAGCATTGGAAGTTGCTTGTACTGTTTTACAAAATTTAAATGCAGATTTATCGAACAATATTCAAATAAGAGGCAAGGAATTCGTTGAAAAGTTTAAGGCCTTGCAAAAAGAACTACCAGAATTAATTTCAAAGGTTCAGGGTACTGGATTACTAATAGGAGTCGAATTAAATAAAGATAAATTTAAAGTCACCGGATTTGGTGGAGTAGAAGAGTATATTATCACTAAAGGTGTAAACGTAATTCATGGTGGAGCAAATTCACTAAGATTTACGCCGCATTTTTACTGTACTTCGAATGAAATTGATCTAGTTGTTGCAAGTGTAAGGGAGGCACTTCTTCATTTTCAAAAAAAGCAGGATTTTAAAACTAATGACTCTTCTTTAAAAGAGAAAAGCCAAGGTAGAGCCAGCTTAAAATAAGTGCAGTGCCACCAAAGGGGGTAATGGCTCCAAGCAGTTTTATACCAGTAAAAGCCAGTGCATAAAGAGATCCGGAAAAAACTAAGATTCCAAATATCATTAGTGCTGTTACAACTTTAAATTGAGATTCTCCGAGTAGTTGCAAAGAGAAAAGAATACATACAATAAATAATCCTAAAGAGTGAGTGAAATGGTAAAAAGAAGCTTTCTCCCAAATCTTTAATTCATACTCTCCAAATCTAGAGGAGAGCGCGTGAGCAGCGAATGCACCTAATATGACTGCTAGGGCTAATAGTATGGCGGCAAAGCCAGATATTTTTTGAACATTCATGTATAAATATTAACATAGTGATAGAGACAAGAGTATTCGGAAATTACAGATTGGTATAACTTTAAGCCTTGTCTGATGCGAAAGGAGTCCTCTAGCGACGGTGTCGAAGGATTAGAAATTCAATCCATCTCCCGGCCCAATTACTGGCATATCATCAAAGATCTTATCTTTTCGACCAGGAGTGAATGGTGCACCTTTACCTTTATCGGAAGGTAGGCGAACTTGATCTTTGCGCTGTTTTTTAGAGGCTTTTATTAATTCTTTTGGAGTGAAGGAATGAGCTTCTGCCTCTGGTTCTTCTTGTTGCTGAGTTACTGGTGGAGTGCTTTGAGCCACAGCAGATCCTGGAAGTGTAGGAATCGAAGTAGGTTTACCATCCGGGCTCAAAGGTGGCAAAGGAACAGTATTTTGCATTACATTTGTTAGCTTATCTGGAGTAACTTCTGACATTGAAACAGGGTTAAATCTTATTTTTAAAGAAATTCTTCTATTTGAAGGATCTAATGGGTTTTCTCGCTTTTTTAATAATCTATCGGCCATTCCAATTACGCTATTAATTCTAGTACTATCTATGCCATCTTTTTGCAGAACTCTTCGCGCAGTATTTGCACGATCTGTTGAAAGCTCCCAATTACTATATCCGGTCAACTCTCTGGCATAAGGTTTAGCATCAGTATGACCTACAATATCAATGCGGTTATCCAATTTCGAAATGATAGAAGCAAGTTTGCCGAATGCGGCTTCGGCTTCTCCTAATATTTTGGCACTACCCAACAAAAACATGGATGTTTTCTCTGTATCTATGATCTCAATATTTAAGCCATCTGCTTCAAGTTTCACATCAACAACACCTAATAGATCTTGTAATTCTGGGGATCCTGCAATTAGTGTTTTAATTTCTTCAGCAGTTTGCTGAAATTCTTGTTGTTGGCCTGCGGAAGGAACCATTTCAATTTTATCAGCATTCTCAATATTTTCTGCTTCTGGCAATGCGACCTTTTCTGGATTGACTTCGCCTTCTGGAGCTGAAAACTGCATCTCTATACCTTTTTTGACATCTTTTTCTACTTCTTTATGTAAATTCTCATCCCCACCTTTTGAACTAAGTTTTCCTTCTTCTTCACCGCGCACACCAGGATCTGTGACATCATTATTGCCACCTTGGGTACCAGCTTTAAATTTCTTTGCTGGAGTAAATGCATCTTCTAAGATACCAGCTTGGCCTATCATCAAAGGAGTACCAGATCCTTCTTCGAATATACCTGGTCGTCTAAAGTAAGAGGCGATATTTTCTTTAGTTACAACACTGGCTGTATTAACTAGCCACATAACCATGAAAAAACACATCATGGCTGTAACGAAGTCTGCGTAGGCAATTTTCCAAGCACCACCGTGATGAGCCGCATGACCACCTTTCTTTTTTATGACTATAATAGGCTTTGCATCGGCCATGGTATGGAAACCTTACTTATTAACCTTTAGAGGCTTTAATTAGCTCTTCAAGCTCTTGTCCTGTTGGTCTAAAAACTCCAGGAATATTTTTTCTGGCAAATTCAAGTGCTACGGCTGGTGGAGAACCACCGGCAAAAGCAACTAATCCAGCTTGTACACATTTATATAAGCCATTTTGTTCTTTATTAATTACTTCCATTTTTGTAGCAACCGGAGATACATATCCGTATGACATCAAGATACCTAACATTGTTCCTACAAGAGCTGCCGCAACGTGATGACCGATTTCAGACGGAGGTCCATCCAAATGTTGCATGGTAATAATAACTCCTAGTACCGCAGCCACAATTCCTAACGCAGGCAAGGCATCAGCTAATTTATTTACTACGCCGGGTGCAATGGCTGCTTCTTCATGGTGAGCTTCCATTTCAGAATCGAGCATTTTTTCAAGATCATGAGCATTAACTACACCATCAACAAATAATCTCAGAGCACCAGTAAAAGTTTCCATAAGATGATGATCGTGAGATGCTTTTGGATATTTATTGAATCTGGCACTGGCATGTATATCGTTTAGATCTCCTTCGATTCCAAGCACACCTTCCTTTCTCATGACATCAAAAATATTGGCCATAAGTCCTAAAAGGTCCATGTACATGGCTTTACTAACACCACTGCCCTTAAAAACTTGCTTAACCGCAGCCATGGTTACTTTAAATACAGAAGATGAAACCGAGGCAACAACCGTAAAAATTCCTGACCCAGCGATTACAATAAGTTCAAATGGTTGAAAGAGTACGGGAAGGGGACCTCCTGGACCAACGAATCCGACGAGAACGCAAACTGTAACACCAATCCATCCGACTATTATTCCCACTGAGCTTATTCCCTTTGTTGCTGATTATGCGTAGCTTTGTTTCACCACTTCATATGTAACCATCGGGATTGAGGAACTATTTCTTAAAGAAAAGAGTTAATACACCGTTTTGAAAAGAAGAGTATTTTTAAGTAAATTATCTATTAAATACAAATAGTTAGCGAGATCTCGCAAGATACCTTGTTATGAATTCAGAAGATATTCCCAATTTTATAGCAAGATTAATGCATGCGAGTGTGGCGAGTTTATAAGCAACTCCTGGCAACTCTCTTGAATGAAAGAAGGTGTTATTTTGGCACACAATTGAATTTTCACTTACTGAATTTGGATCAAGTTTTAAATCCGGATCTAATGTTAAATGATTTTTTAACAGTTCTAGATCTTCGCTTACCCAAATAATTTTATCTTTCTCTAAATGGCTGGCGAGTTTTTTTATACCATTTAAAATTTCCTGAGAGTTGATGGAAGGGTCATTTGAGGTAATAGGAGTCAAGATTAACCAATCAGGTTTTGCAATAGAACTTAATGCAGATCCATCAAGTTCGGACCTTATACCATATTCTAAAAGTAAAGTTTCATTCTTTTTTCCACAAACTAGAGCACTAAAAATGGCCTTTAGAATCAACAAGACTTTTCGAAATAGAGTTGTTTCGGATGAGAGATTTAAAATCGACAAGGGTAGTCCAATCTCAGTATTATAGGAGAGAATGCTACTTCGAACATTGAGTGCTTCACTAAGGAACTCCGCAATTGTTCGTTTAAAAACAGTTTTACTTCTTGTGCCTGTAATCCCAATGATAGTTGGCTGATTACGCCATAAGTATATTATAGCCAGGACTTTAAAAAATTTCTGGGCTATAAAACGACTAGTTGAAATTTTAGATTTTGCTGATTCATGTGCTAATAAATTTGAATGTTGAGAAAAATTCTTTGTTTCTTTGCTTTTAGAGACCTTTGAAAAATAATCGGAGAGACGACTCATTCCATCTTCTACATCTCTTAATTCTCTTCCAAAAGAAATCCTAAGATGAGATTCTCCACTTGGTCCAAATGCAACTCCTGGAACTATTGCTAGGCCTACTTTATCAAGAATATCATAAGCGAGTTTTTTACTTTCTCTAGCAAGAGGCAAGCTATCCTTAATTCTAGGAAATACAAAATAAGAAGCTTTTGGAATTTGGTAATCAAGAACATGTGATAGTGAATCTAAGGCATGTAGTGCGATATTTCTTCGTTGTCTGAATTGTTCACGAAAATCTTTAACAGCTGGTTGACCAAATCGTAGAGCTGCGATAGCAGCATATTGAGAGACAACTGGTGCACAAGTAACGAGAGTATCATGATAAGGCAGTATCTGTGAAACCAGGGATCGATCTGCATGTAAGTAGGCTATGCGCCAACCTGTCATGGCAAAAGCTTTCGAGAATGAACAAACACGAATAATTCTACTGCGTGCACTATGTATACTGGCCGGTGTAAAATGAATATCTTCTGTAAAGTAAAAATCTTTGTAAACTTCATCCGTAATAATTAAAAGATCGTATTTTTCAGCGAGCTTTAATAATTCAAGAGATTGTTCCTTGGAGAATATAGTGCCAGTTGGGTTGTTGGGATTACAATAGAATATCGCTTTGGTTTTGGCAGTTATCTCATTCTCAATTTTATCAATATCTAAATCGAAATTTTTCTCTTCATTTAGTGCCGCATAACGTGGAGTGCAGCCAGCTAAAAGAATAGCGTTACGATATGAAGTATAAGTAGGGGAGGGAATAATTATTTCATCCCCATCTTTAGTACATCCTAAAAGGGTGGCAGTGATTGCTTCAATAGATCCAGCAGTAACTATGATTTCCGAATCAGGATCATATTGCATACCATCAAGACCCAGTGCCAGAGAGATCTCTTCTCTTAATTCTGCTAATCCATTTGTCAGAGAATACTTGTCACATGCTCCAGAATTGATTCTTTCAATTACAAAATCTGTTATGACTTTTGGAGTGTTAAAACTTGGAATGCCTTGAGCAAGAGAGACGGATCCAGGCCGTCGCGCAGCAGCAAGCTCTATTGCTTTGATTTGAGATAGCTCAAGGGATGGGGATCTAGATTTTATAAGTGCCAGGCTCATGACCTGGCACTTTAGCATTAGAGTTCAAAGAGGGAAATCAGTCGTATCTCTTTGAAGGGTCAGATATTTTATATTCCTTTGTTTCACCAGATTTTAGTTGGATTTGAACAGTAATTTCTTTGCCGTAATCTGAACCAGCTTTAGAGAATCTAAAATGTTCTCTACCGCCATTGGCAACTCCAGCGGCACGACCCTCATCAAGTTCCTTTTCATCTGAATCTAATAGAGAGACAGAATCAATTTGATTAGTTAAAGCTTTTGGTAGAATAACTACTAATTTACCATCGCTTTCTGAGACTGGCTTAAAGAGGAATCCTTCTGCTCCATCTACTGGATTACCATCGACAACTGATCCTGTAGAAGTGGCACTGGTATCAGATTTAAATGTGCCATCTGCAAGTGTTGCAACTTTTACATTTGGAAGACCAGTATTTCCAACATTAAGAGTTAGCTCACCAACTTTATCTTCTCCTGAATCAATTTTTTCGATGATTGTACGAGCTGAGAGAAGTGCTGCATCCATTTGAGCAACTGCAATAGTTGGATCACCAGGACCACCTTTGCCGTCAAAAAGGGCCTCTTTATTATCATCTAGTTGTGCAGCTTTAAAAGATTGAGCATGAATTTCCATTCCTTCAGCTTCAGTTAGCTTACCCTCGGCGACTAGAGCTTTCATGGCACTGCGAGCAGCTTCCTCAACAGAACTTCCGCTACCTAGTTTATCATGGAAGGCTTTTCCGACTTCTTCCCCTTTTAGTTTTGTGATCCTTTGTTCCATAATACCGGCAAAAAGTTCCTCTTCATTGATTTCATTTTGCCCATTTGGAGTGAGAATTCGGGTTAAAATTTCCGCAAATCCACCTTTATCTGGTGTGGTTTTTTCGGTTGTTTTTGAGGTTTTCTCAGAAGTATCCTGAGCAATTTTTGTTGTAACCCCTTTGAGTGTATCGCTATTTGTTGCAGCATCTAATGACATAACTATTATAACCTCCGTGGCATATTCAATTATTTATTATTTCAGGCCTTCCTGGCCTTATCTAAAGTAGAGCAGGAATTGTGCCAATTGCTTAGAGGGTTATTTTTATGGGAAAAGAATTTACCGGACAAAGCACTAGCGAACCACAGGTAGGGTAACTATAAATTCGCTGCCCTGGCCCTCAGTACTATTTACTTTTATTTCACCAGCTAGTTTTAAAACGAGTTTTTTAACACAGGCCAAACCAATTCCAGAACCATCTGCCAGTTCTTTATGAAGTCGTTGAAAGGGACGAAAAATATCTTCCAGTTTATCCTTTGGGATTCCTAAACCATAATCGCGAATCAGAATCGAAGCATAGGCCATATTTTTACCTGGGATAGATTCAATCTCTATCTTTACAGCCTTACCAGTCTGTTTATATTTAAGGGCATTGCCGATTAAATTACTAAAAATTTGATAGACCATAGTTCGATCACCAATAACAGTTGGGAGAACTAGTGGTAAAGTTATGCAAGCTTTGCATTCTTGAATTGTTGAGGAATGATCACTGATAACTTCTTTTAAGATTTCACTTATAATCACTGCTTCATTAATATTATTTCTACTCGTAACTTTTGAGTATTCTAGCACTGCTTTGACTAAGGAACTTAATCTTTGAGCAGCACCATCTATATGATCTAGGATCTCAAATGTTTCAGCATTAAATTTATCCTTATGATCTTCTTTTAAGACATTTACCATACCTTTGATTGTAAAAATCGGTGCTTTTAAATCGTGGCTAATCATGTAACTAAAATCTTGGAGATCTTTATTTTTCTCTTCGACTTGCTCTTGATATCTTACGGTACCGGTTACATCTAAAGTAATAGATAATGTTCCTAAAACTTCACTTTCTTCTGAAAGAATTGGCACAGTTCTTACTTCTGCCCACATTTCAATACCGCTTTTGTGATAGAATCTATATTTGAATTGAAATGCCTCACCTAAGGTACTCAATGAAAATGCTCTCTTAAATTTATCTCGATCTTCTTCATGTGCAGAGATAATAAAAAAATCTTCTTTTGATTCATAAATATTTAATAAAGGAGATCCAGTTAGAACTTCTGTATAAGGACTACAGTAGGTAATTTTGCCTTGAGCATCCCGAATGACAACAGAGGCAGCTAAGTTTTCTGTAAGTGTTTCATACCGTTCAATTAAGCTTTCAGCTTCTTCACCAATTGTAGATATTGCTTCAGAGAAGTTTAAAAGTCTTTTTTTAAAGGATGTAATGAGAGAATCTAGAGAGTTTATTCCTGTTTTAATGAACTCTTCTTCCAGATCTTGTTCTTCAGCAAAGAGATTTTCTTGATCAGCATTAGCTATTTTGGATTTTAAAAGAAGGCTTAAGTAAAGTGCCGCAATATAAATACCAATCAATACAAGTTCAATTCCAATAGATACTTTTCTAAAAGTCTCAGTAGTCTCAAATAGTGGAAGATAAATAATTGAAGTTCCACTTATGAATAAAACTAGAGCTGAAAATTTTGGAAAATTTACAAAGAGTTTGATCAATGGTGTAATAACCCAAAGAGGAAAAGGGAGCTTTGGGTATGCTGAAGCTTTATTTCTTTCTTTTAGCATTTTATTTATGAGCTAAGATATAACTCAGATTCCATTTCAAAGTTTTTTTGGCACTGCTGTAAATATTCTCGCTTTTGATCTACTGAAACACCTATGATGGAAAGTGCTCGATCAAGTTCAGCTTCACAACGAATTTTAAATTTTCCAAATCCAGAAGCGTGACCAATCCCTAGAGAGTGGGCGAGGATGTCGGCAGCTTTCACAATTGCGGAAAGTGAGGGTGTGCTGGCAAGCTTTTCCCATGGCAAATGATGGCCTCGTATTGCTTCGATAATATCAGGAGTAAAGTTCCATTTTTCACCTATTATTTGGCCTAATTCACAATGATTAAAGGCAATAACTTCTTCTTCGGCTGCACAAAAGTCACATTCCTTATTTTGTACTATGCGTATTATCTCAGCATATTCAGAATCGAGTCTCTGAAGTAAGAGTAGTTTTCCTATGTCGTGCATTAGACCAGCAAGAAAAGCAGTGCCTTGAAGATTTGGATTTTTTGATGCTGCGATATTTCTAGCAAATATTGCAGTAGCTATATCATTTGACCAAAACTGTGCACGTAACGGATGTTTAGAGGGCATTAACTCAGGAAGTGAATTTGCATTTAATAAACAACGAAGTTCGTTTAAGCCAATTATGTTCACACTGCCTTCAATCGTCTTTGAACCATTGCCTCGATCAAAATAAACAGAATTTGCGATTCGAATTACTCTAGCGGACATTGATTCATCAGATTCAATTACTTGGATGAAGTCTTTGGCAGTTGAGTTGGGATCTACAGTGAGTCGGAAAGCTTTTGCAGCAGTATTTGGCATCGAAGGAATTCCTCTGGAACCCAAGAAGTTCATGATAGTACTTCTTAAGCCGGGACTAAGCTCAATGCTTGAAGTTATTTCTAGTTTGTTTTTATTTTGTCCAAAAATTTTGTTAAACATAGGACTACCTGCAAAGATTACAGTGATTTAGACGAGAAAACTCAGAAGAAGGATCTAAGAACTTATAACGAGTGACGTTAATAAATAATCAAGCAAACTCATACACCTGTTATCTAGAGTTCGGCAGATTTGGTTATAACACTAATAGGAGATTAAACGGTGTTATTTTCTATTTAACAACAAGTCCTGTTGAATCCTGGGCACTAAATTCAGGACTCTCAGCAGAAAAAATCTTATTTGCTTCAAGCACATCAATATCAACTTCTATCTCGCTATTATCACTGGTGCTTTCTATGCCACGGAGCTCAAAAATTAATTTACCGTCGTTGCGATCTCCTAAAATACTCCGACTTATATTATAAACAAGGTAAGTGCTCTGAACTAAATCAGCAGCTACATTTGCATCTGGGGAACTATCAAGTTCATCACCATCAACAGTCAAAATTGAAGTATCTGGAATATATGCAAAACCGTCAGAATAGCGCAGTTTTATAGTTACGCCGTCGGGATGAGCTTCATTAAATTCAACGGTAACAAGAACGCGGTCTCCAGTATCAATCTCATCTGGACTAACTTTAACTGAGACATTTCCAGCCCCAACAAAGGAGTCACCACTACCACCACCTCCACAAGCAATAAGGCATAATGAAATGGCAATGCTTAGAGTTTTTAGAATTTTCATATGAAGTCTCTGAGTAATAATTTTTTTTGAGAGTTCATTTTACGATTTGATTTTCAGCTCGACAAGATACTTTATTGGCCTAGTATTCACCAATTAATTCACGAATTCTAAGAGGTAAGCGAGTCAGCCTTCTATGAGTATTTGTCCGCTTTGAGGCAATTGCTAAAGCTCGTTTCGACCCAACAATAATTAATAATTTTTTAGCTCTTGTAACACCGGTATAAACCAACTGTCTTTCGAGAAGCGCGTAATGAGAATCATGTAGAACCATGACTACGCATGGTATTTCAGAACCTTGAGATCTATGAACAGTCACAGCGTAAGCTAAGGCCAATTGAGGAAGTTCTGCTCTTTCATAATCAATCAAACGACCATCCCAAAGTTCGACTGTTAGACGTCCTGAATATTTATCAATACTATAAACTTGACCTGTGTCACCGTTAAATACTCCGGCTTCGTCGATTTGATAATTGTTCACTCTTTGGCAAACGCGATCTCCAATTCTTAATATAGTTTCACCGACCTCGATCTCTTGCTCGGAATCGATCGATCCTGGAGGATTCAAATGGGCTTGGAGTTGTTGATTGAGAGCAATTGTTCCCAGTGGTCCACGATTGGATGGTGTAAGGACGACTATCTCTTGAGCAGAAATTCCAAATTTCTTGGGAATTTGTTCAGCCACAAGTTTTCTAACTAAAGAAGTAATCTCTTCAGGTTCACTTTTAGGAATAAAATAAGCATCAGCTTTCGTTTCACCATCAGGCACCGGAATATTAGGAACATTGCCAGAATTAATTGCGTGAGCGATATCATTAATTGAAGATTCTTCTTTGCGTCGAAAAATTCGAGATAGTGATATTGATTGAATCTCAGTTAGAGAGAGCAAATCTCCTAAAATTCTACCAGGACCTACAGAAGGGAGCTGATCCTTATCGCCAACTAAAATAATCGTAGTTTTATCTGAAATGGCACTAAAAAGACTCTGGGCTAGATAAATATCAATCATAGAAGCTTCATCAACTATGATTATGTCAGCTATCAGAGGGTCTTTTGGCCCATGAATAAATCCTCTTTTAATAGGATCAAATTTTAACAATCTATGAATAGTACTGGCAGGCAGAGCACAAACTTGAGACATTCTTTGAGCTGCGCGGCCAGTCGGAGCCGCTAATTTTATAATTTGTCCTGCTGCTTCATACGCAGCCGTAATGGCTTGTATAATTGTAGTTTTGCCACAACCTGGACCGCCGGTAATGACAAGTAACGGATACTTAATAGATCTGTATACCGCTTCTTTTTGTTCAACAGAAAAATCAAACGAAAGTTTTTTTATTATTTGTGAAATTGTGTCTGTAACCAAAGATTCAGGAATTTTTGTATTACTTAGTGCTTGGCATCTTTTAGAAACAAAATAAGCCACGGAATCTTCAGCTCGATCCAGTGCAGGAAGGTAGTAGTTACCTTCCATGTCAATTAGATCTCCTTCTGTTTTTAGTTCATCTACAAAAGGCGAGAGATCGATATTATCTTCAAGTTCTAGTAAGGATTTAGCTCTTTCTGAAAGAATTGTTCCTGTTAAAAAACAATGTCCTTCTCCTTCAGCAGCTTTTTGTATTGTATAAAGAATTCCAGCTTTAAGTCGTAAGGGGGAGTCAGCTTTTATACCTAAGTTTGCCGCAATTTGATCGGCAGTTGTAAATCCAACTCCCCAAACTTCTTGTGCTAAGCGGTACGGATTTTTAGTTATAATTTCAACAGTTTTTTGACCGTAAAGTCTGAAGATTTTATGAGCCAATAGAGAGGAGATATTATGCTCAAGAAGAAATCTCATTGTTTCACGTTCTTCAGCTTGCTCAGTAAAGGCTTCTTGAAGAAGTCGAGCTTTATGTAAACCTACACCAGAGATTTTAGCCAGAGCATCGGGTTGCTTATGGATCATTTCGATAGTTTTTTCCCCAAAGAATTCAACAATTCGTTCAGCAGTTTTAGGGCCAATGCCTTTGACTAATCCACTTGCTAGGTATTTTTCTATATCCTTTGCGGAACTTGGTTCTGTTTCGGTTGAAGAGATAGCATTAAATTGGCTGCCATATTTACTATGTGAAGATTCGTTGCCACGCACAATTAAATGAGAACCGATATGAACTGAAACAAATTTACCAACTACAGTTATTTCGCTGGAGCTTTCGGAATTCATTTTAAGAACTGTATAGCCATTTTCTTCATTTTTAAAAACGATTCTGGTAACAACACCACGAATAACTTTTTCGGAGTTATAACTTTGATTAGTTGTTTTGGGGTCAGAGTTATTATCAAACATGTAACAGCTAGAACAGGATTTCTCCAAAAGGTATCATGGAGTTTATATGCATAAAACTAAAATATTGCTTGTACTAAATCTATCGTCTTTAATTTTAAGAAGTTTCCAAAAATCTTGTTCGAAGTGTGAGAATTGTACAGAAACCAAGTAGAATAGCACCCATTACAACATGCAGACTTGTTATTGTTGGGTCTCTGACTGTCCAAATAGTGTACATGCCCAGAGTCCATTGAGCTAGTAGAACTATCAATACTCTCCGAGAAGATTCTTTGACTAATTTAGAAGTAGATAATTGACGACATTTAAAGAAAAGATTCAGTAATCCCAAAGTGACAATGACAGCTCCAATTCTATGAAAGAAATTTATATAGACTTGGCTTAAGTTGACAGATCTTAAACCCATAAAGAATCTAGTTTCATTAATTGAGGCAAGGAGCGATTTATCAAAGTAAGGTAAAATCTCTCCGCCCATTGTTGGAAAATCGGGAATAGCAAGACCAGATCCTGTGTGACGAAGTATTGCTCCCAAAATTAATTGTAGATAAATAAGGCTTAAGGCAATTAAGGCAGTAGTAAAAAGAGAGGAGGTAATATTCTCTTTAGATTGAATAGCCTGAAAATATTCTTTTGATTGGGAATAGGCCATGCAAATAACTAAGATTAGAAAAGTTTGAGCCAGAACTCCATGGGCAATAGAGACTGAAGGAGGTAATCCATAGAGTACGGTTACTCCGCCAAGTAGGCCTTGTAAGACCACGGCCAATAAAGTTGTATATCCAAGGTAGCGCACCCATGGTCTAGATTCAGAAAAAAAAAGCCAAGCAGTCATTATTAAAGTTAATAGTCCAACAAAAGAAGCAACTAGGCGGTGGCTGTGCTCATAGAAAACACCTCCAGTCCATTTTGAGGGAGGATACAAAAACATATTTTCTCCAAACGTAGATGGCCAATCAGGAACAGAAAGTCCGGCATCATTACTTTTAACTAAGGCACCCATAAATATGAGAAAAAAAACTGCCAGAGCCAGCAGCTTGCTATAAACTGATAATCTAACAGAATATTGCGCAGCAGTTATCGCGGTAATATTAGATTTTAAAGTTGAGCTTAAAGAAATATTCATAGTTGTCCTAGAATCTACGCAAAGATGTTGTTAAATGTACTCTATCTTTGTCAAAGCCTCAACAACAGGTAACTGTCTGTATATTGAAATCATTAGATAAATTATTTAGAGAAATATTTTACAAGAATCTAAAATCTCGAAATTTTCATCTTAATATATATAAAACAATAATTTGTATATGCTTAATACTTCCAACAAATCTTCAAGAGTTGTTTCAAAACAAACACGTAGCAAGCTTCTAAAAAAACGTCAGAATGATATCGGCGGACTTATGCCATCCGATGTTATTAATCGAGAACTGAGTTGGCTCGAATTTAATCGAAGAGTTTTAGAAGAAGCTCTAGATGAACGGAATCCTCTTTTAGAAAGAGTTAAATTTCTTAATATCTTTGGATCTAATTTAGATGAATTTTTTATGAAGCGAGTTGGTGGTATTAAGCAGCAGATCGCGGCTGGAATTATTCATCAAACTGCCGATGGAATGACTCCACTTGAAGAACTAAAAGCCATTAGAGAAATATTAATCCCTCAATTAAAACTCCAAGATCAATGTTTAGAAAAAAGTATTAAGCCAGGGCTTATTAGTAATTCTATTATAATTTTAAATTGGAAAGATTTAAAAAAGGACGAACTTGAATTTGCAATTAAGTATTTTCGAAATCAAGTTTTTCCAATCTTAACTCCCTTCGCAGTCGATCCGGGTCATCCTTTTCCGTTTCTTTCAAATCTTTCAACATCACTTGGAATAGTGCTTCGGCATCCTGAACAACCAGAAGAGCGGCTTTTTGCAAGAGTAAAGATTCCAGGTCTTTTGCCACAACTTATTCGTTTAGAAACTGAAAACGGATCAAATGAAGCTAGATTCGTAACTTTATCAGAAATGATTAGTCAGCATCTTAACGAGCTTTTCCCAGGTATGATCATAATGGGTGTAATGCCATTTAGAGTAACACGAAATGCAGAAGTTGAGCTTGATGCTTTAGATGCAGAAGATCTTTTAGAACATATTCAAGAGGAATTAAGAGAGAGAAGATTTGCAAAAGTAATTCGTCTTGAACACGGAGCTAATCCTGATCCATGGATTTTAAATCTTTTAATTTCCGAACTTGAATTAAGTGAAAGTGATATTTATGAGGTTCCTTCTTTACTAGATTTTAGTGCTTTAAAAGCCATTTCAGAATTGAATCTGCCAAAACTTAGATTTGAACCGTGGGTGCCTTTAGCAACTCCCATTTTATCGGATGATGATACTAATATTTTTCATGCGATAAGACAGGGCGATAATTTAGTACATCATCCTTATGAGAGTTTTGCTTCAAGTGTGGAAAAACTTATTAAGAGTGCTGCCGAAGATCCAAAAGTGGTGGCAATTAAAGCTACACTTTATCGAACAGGAGAAGAGAGTTCGATTGTGCCTTGGCTTTTAAGAGCAGCGGAAGCTGGCAAGCAAGTCGTATGTGTGATTGAGTTAAAAGCACATTTTGATGAAGCAAGAAATATTCGCTGGGCTCAAGCTATGGAAGCAGCAGGAGTTCACGTTATCTATGGATTATTAGGCATTAAAACTCATGCCAAAATGATTCTAATTGTAAGAGAAGAGTCAGATGGCATGCTTTGTTATGCTCATATTGGAACAGGAAATTATCACTCGCAAACTGCGAATCATTACACAGATCTTGGTTTATTTACTGCCAATAAAGATATTACAAAAGAACTTGTCGAAGTATTTAATTTTTTAACAGGAAAATCTTTAAAGAGAGATTATTCAAAATTAATTGTAGCTCCTTTTAATATGAAATCCCGCTTTATAGAGATGATCAACCAAGAAATCACTTTTGCAAAAAACGGTAAGCCTGCTCTGATTATTGCTAAAATGAATAGTCTTGAAGATCATGGAATTATAAAAGCGCTATATGAAGCTTCTAAAGCTGGAGTGAAAATTGATTTAATTGTTAGAGGATTATGCTGCCTAAAGGCTGGTGTTCCAGGACTAAGTGAAAATATTCGTGTGATCTCAATTATTGGACGTTTTTTAGAACACTCACGAGTTTTTTATTTTAGAAATGGAGCAGAAGATCCCTCAATTGGAGAATTTTATCTAGGATCTGCCGATTGGATGTATAGAAATTTATTACATAGAGTTGAAGTTATAACTCCAGTCGAATCAAATAATTTAAAAAAACGACTTTGGGAAATATTAGAAATTATGCTTTCCGATTTTAGGCAAGGCTGGAAAATGGAATCTAGTGGAAAATACATTAGAGAATCTTTGCCTACAGAAGTTAATGATGCTTCTCGTTTATTAGGCACCCATCAAATTTTGATGAGTAAGGCCGTCCCTAAAAAATTATTTTAGTTAAGAATAATTTAATAAGAAAATTTGAGCCGCATGATGGTTTTTTGGTAAAACCTTCAATACGGATAAACAGTACGATTCAGCGAGTTGTTAGCATGTGCTAGCAGTATCGAGAATCGTGATTTGAAGAGACATCGGATCGATCACTGTGCTTTGGAACTTCCTTCTAGATCTCGTCGTCCTACCAAGGGGATTTCAAGCAGATACGGCTCGAAGATCTGATCCAGTTTGGCATCCTTGAACTTCGATCTGATGTCACTGGCCTTGTCTCGGTGCTCTCTTGAAACACCGACGTAATCAAGAAGAATGGAGATGATGAGATCACTTTTGACGCTCCACAATCCTTCCCTCTTGATGACTTCCTGCTCTAGGGAGCAGAGAAGTGAATAGACGGTGGTTTTGCAGCAAGGCATGAAGAATACTGAAGGAGAAAGAATATTCCCCCCTTCGAGCAAAGTATCGATGGCAGCATCGACTTCGAGCCTATGCTGCTCATAGATGTCTATGCTTCGAGATTGTCGCAGAATGATTTTCAAAACTTTACCCCCTCCAGGGTTTTTCGGTTGGTCTGACCATAGACGGGGCAACAAGCCACGACTACAGATCGACCAACCGAATTAATAACCTTAATTGACCATCATGCGTGCTGAGGTAGATTTTTCAGCATCAGCGCGCATGAAGAGATATTTACACTTCTTATATGGATATGATTTTCAAAGATCAGCAATGAATTAGGGCAACGAATATAGTGAGTCCAAAAAGAACTTTCGAAAGAAAATCTTTTTTGGACTTACGATCCCCCCGGAGGAATAACTATAGTGTTTTTCAAAAGTCTTTGCCGAATCACAAGATATGGCAATGGAGACTAAATTAAATCTTTTTTCTTGTTAACCCTTTGGGTTAGCTATGATTTTTGAAAATGAAAAACACTATTTAT